>Ga0209726_10000645_pt1 | contig 63473 bp, 64 predicted proteins | sample Subgrocontami54m_FD_187453 | JGI IMG/M metagenome (GOLD analysis project Ga0209726, IMG submission 187453) | Subsurface groundwater microbial communities from S. Glens Falls, New York, USA - GMW46 contaminated, 5.4 m (SPAdes) (version 3) | ecosystem: Environmental > Aquatic > Deep subsurface >...
TATTTGTTCAGATTAGCAAGTACAGATCTGTGAATTTATACATTGGTGGTGAAGTTACAAAACCAGGTGTTTATAAAATAAGTTCAGAAGGCAGAGAAGGCACAGAACCTGTCACTGTTACAGAAGCTATCCAAACCGCAGGTGGTTTAAAACCAAGAGCAGATATTACATCAATTACTGTTATAAGGGGCTCAAGATATGAAAAGAAGATTGTGGATCTTAAAGGAATCCTGACTGAAGGACATGGCAATGATTTAAACCTTCAACCTGGTGATGTAATCTACATAAAAGCCTCTTCAAATTCCGAAGACCAGGCACAAAATAATATTTCACTCCTGGGTAAACTTGCTTATCAGGAAGTCAATGTTAATGTTGTTGGAAGAGTAGGAAAAGGCGGGACCATTACTCTGGGAAACGATGCAACAATAATAGATGCACTTGGAAGAGCTGGCGGAGTAGATCCTTTTGGCTCAACAAAAAAAGTTAAAGTATCCCGTTATGATGAAAATGGTGTTTACAAAACATTTAAAGTTAATTTATTTGATTTAATTTCAGATGGTACAACCAGAGAGGAAATATCTTTAAGACCCGATGATACTATCGAGATTGGAGTTTCAAGGCCAAAAGTAGTTGCAAAATATGTAAGGGATGCCACAATTAATTTATACAGCTTAGCAGCAGCAGGATTTGTCAATTCTTATGCACAATTTGCATCTCAGAAGAAGTTGTTTGAATTTGTACAAAAGAAAAGCAAAGAAAATGCACTCAGTCTATTGGGAGCTGCAAATCCGCTAAACTCTCCTGCTAACAATTCAATTACAATAATCAGTAATCAAAGAATACTTGACAACCCATCTGCAAATGAATAATCCTATAACAATCAGGTTTTTAATTAATATTGTTATTAGCATTTTTATATTTGCTCCTACTAATACAGTGTATGCAAGCGATTTTAATCACGATAAATTAGCTAAGCCAGAGTTTATTATTTATGAAGTAAACACAAAGTCTCTGGAAAAATCCGATGTTTATAAAAAAGGTACAGATTTTGAACTGGTTTTGCTTGACGATATAAACACAAAGAGCAATGAAAACGGGAATATTGTAAATTTTTACCTCTTAAATGAAAAAGAAAAACCTTTAAAAGCAACTGGTTATATAAGCAAACAATCTTCTCCTATGAGACTATCAATGCTTGCTTCAGTTGAACTTGCAACAAATAAAATATATCTGGAAAATGGTGACAGTCTTAACTTCCCTGCAGTCTCACATGAGTTAAGTGCAGTTCATCCCTCTCATGCAGACACAAGGCTTCTCGGACTTGGAAGGCTTATTACAGGACTGTCTGTTGCTTCAAGCCCTTTTACACTTGGAACAAGCCTGGGAGTAAGTTTTTTAGTAAGCGGATTACTTTCAGCTCATAAAAATGGCATTTCTGATTTTTTCTGGGGCGGTCTGGATGGAGTAGGACTATCGTCTGTTGAAAATCTGCTCAGAAAACAGCCGGATGTTTACTTAACAAAAGGTACAACTATACCATTTACATTAAACGAAGACCTGAAAATAAATAAAGGTATCCAAAAACAAAAAAATGAAATTATAAACATTGCAAACGAAGAAGCTACAGCTAAAATACAGGAATTAATCAACAGTGGTGACATAACTGGTGCCCTTGAAATGTCTTATAAAACCAATCAATTAGAAAAATATAATGAGATTCTTAGCAAGATATCATTATAAACATGTCATTCCGGGCTTGACCCGGAATCCAGACAATGTTTTTAATACCCTTGCTGGATTCCCGCTGGAGTTTACCCTCTGCAGAAGCAGGGGGCGGGAATGACAATAATGAAATAACCAATTTTTCACAAGTCGTTATTCTCAAAAGAAAGCCTGTTCAATGTTATGGAGTTATCCTAAAATCATCCCAATTTAAATTTTTTTTCTTAATATGTTCTGTTAATAAGTTTGAATAATCAATATATTTAATACCAGCTTCCTCTAAATAAGGTATCAACCTCCTGTTATTTTCATATGAACCTGACGAAATAACAACATAAAAATTGTCATTGCCAAAGTTTTTACTGTAAGCATCTCTACAATCTTCAATAACCTTAGCTGTTAATCTTATATGACTCTCTGTAATCCATAATGGGAATTGTATTTTAAAATACTGGGCAATCTGACTTTTATCAAGAAGCTTATAAATAAGTGACAAAATAGGACTGCCAGAAGTAAAGTCACCATCTCTTACAAGCAAATCCAAAAAGTAGTAAAATATCTTAGCGGAAGTAAAGTCCTATATGAATATTTTTCCACTAATTAGTACTATAATGCCATACTTTAACCCAAGATTTAATCTTTTTGTTGAAGCGATAGAAAGCTTACTTTCACAGTCTTATAAAAATTGGGAATGTATCATAGTAAATGATGGTAGTCGTATTGAAAGCAAAAATGCTCTAGAAGAGTATATTAATGGCTTAAACGATAAAAGATTTTCGATTTTTCACTTAGATGAAAATCTTGGTCCTGGTGTTGCTAGAAACCACGGAATAAAAAATATAAAAGGAGAAATTGTTACATTTTTGGATGCAGATGATTTGCTTTTTCCATGGTTATATAATGAAACGGTTAAATACCTTAATAAAAACCCTGGGTGTTTAATACTTTCAGGACCATATCTTTACTATACATGTTTCGGAAGGATCAAAAATATTTGCTCTTTTAAACACGTTTATGACCTGTTTGAAGGAAAAGAAACCCCAATGACTCTATTAGAAAAAATTAAAGAGTCCAAGAATCATATGTTTCCTCAACTATTTCTAAGAAAAGACACAATTAATAAAATCGAATTTGATCCTTCTCTACAAATTGCTGAAGATGATGACTTACTGTTTCAAATTATGGACAATGAAGAATTAATAAATAAGACCGCAATATCCCCTATTGCAGGATACATCTACAGAATATATTCATCTCCTAACAGACTGAGTCACAAGTATGATTTAAGATTTACCTCAATAGAAAAAATTAAAAACAAGTACAAAATTAAAAAGTCAATTGCTTCACAAACAATTAAAAATTGGGAAAAAACAGTAGATCACTGGAGAATCACAAATACACTAGATGATTACATGAATAATGGTTCAGTAGTAAAATATTTAAAGAGTGCTTTTTCAATTTCAAATACACTAAAAGATAAGCTCAAGAGCATAAAAACGCTTATTGCTATGTTAATTACTTGTAAATTTCTTCTCCCAGTATTTGCTATTGATTTACGTTATCTGCTCTTTATTTCAGGGCGGCTCGGAAATAAATACAGAAAATTCAAAAAAATGTATCTAGAATACCTTCAAACATGCAACAATGATGAGACTGTTTACTATGCTAAAAAAACATATCAACGAATATTTTGAGTTTAATATTAAATTATGTCTTTAACTGAACCACCTAAAATAAGCGTAATAATTCCTCATTACAATCCAAACTCCCATTTTTTCAAGGATTCCATTCAAAGTATTTTAGTCCAATCTTATACTAACTGGGAAGCAATCATTGTAAATGATGGAAGTCCTCAAAAAAGCACAAAATTCTTAGAAGATTTTATAAAAAGTTTAGATGACAAAAGATTCAAAATAATTTCACACAAAACCAATCAAGGAGTAGCTTCTGCAAAAAAGACAGGAGTTGAAAATTCAATCGGTGAAATTATAGTCTTTCTTGATACGGATGACTTCCATTTCCCATGGTATTACAACGAAATCAACGATCACTTTTCGAATAACCCGGAATGTTTAATTCTTGCAACATCTTCTTATCAACATATAACAACAAAAAAGAGAAAAGTATTTTTTTAGCTTTAGAGAGCCAAAGTTTTTAATAAGTTTGTGCAAGGAAAGTTTAAGAGAAAAAAGCTATGCACACTACTTATGTAAGAAATTTAAAATAACCAATGGAATTCCTGTTGATTCGATAATTTTTGAATCTCACGAACAAAATATTGTCAATCCTAAAAATCTGAAAAATTCTTCAACCTATTTAGAATCATCAATCACCAAAAGTGTTTTGGATACATTTAGTTGCAGAAATCTTTAGAGATGAAAACACTTTTTACAATCTGGAATAATTTTTTCTTTTCAAAATTTGATCCTGTTTCAGCTTCTACCTTCAGAATACTTTTAGGAATTACAATTTTTCTTATGTTCATTGCTGAATTTCCTGACTGGGAGCGGTTTTACTCAAGTAATGGGGTATTATCGCTGAGTGAACCTCTTTATAAACCTCCATTCTATAAACAATCTGTATTTTTTCTCACAACACTGGTGTAGATCCTTATTTTCTACCCTTGAAACTCAATCAATTATAGACAAAATTTCGGAAGACTTTTCCATAACTATTCATAAAGTCAATGGGTATGAAAACTTTTCGAGGATCGTGTCATTCCCACGCAAGCGGGAATCTAGATTTGGCAGCTTTTATGTCTGGATTCCCATTTTCATGGGAATGACATCCTCGATTTGTTAACACACCCAAAGTCAACAATTATATAATAATTAACTATAAAAAGGTATTTCTAGTGAACAAAAATTTTATTTTAAAAATCCCCTTGCTGTTTACTCGTAAAAAAGAAGACCTGTCAAATAATGTAGTAATAGACTCAACACATAAAATCAATATAGAAAATACAGAAAAATATTTTAAAAGTTTTAACTCAATATACGGCTGGTTTAATATCCTGTCTGCAAAGTCCCTTTTATGGCTTGATTTTATCCAAAAAAAAGAAAATATAGAAGGGAATATATTTGAAATTGGTGTGTTCCTTGGAAAAAGTGCAATACTTCTTGGACTTTTTGTAGATCAAGAAAAAGAAAGGCTTGGACTTTGTGATCATCTTATGGCTGGAGAAAAACTTAAAATCTCCCAAAAAGAAGTTTGTTACAAAAACTTGAACAGTTATTTTGACAGTTTAGGCTTTATTGATGTCTATGAGAAAGATTCCACTAAACTTACACAGGATGAATGTAAAAATATTAGAATTTTTCATATTGACGGAGGTCATACATTTAAACATTTAACAAATGATCTAAGCCTTGCAGATAAAAGCATAATAGAAAAAGGACTTATTTTAATTGATGACTTTTTTAATCCTAGATGTCCAGAAGTCACTGAAGGGATATACCAATATTTAAAAGAAAGAAGTACGCTTCTTCCACTACTAATAACTTATGGGAAGCTAGTGCTTTGTAAAAGCTCTATGTATAGTTGGTATTTTGAAAAGTTAAATAGTTATGACTGGAAAAATTATATAAATGATGAAAGAGTAGACCTCTTGAAAACAAGAATGTTTAATCATCCAATTTTAACGTTTACAAGGATTGCATCTTCTTAACCTTACTTCTTAAAATTGCTGAAAGTCGTGCAATTTCTTTTTTATATTTAGGATCATTTGCTAAGTTAATAGACTCATCAGGCTCATTTGTATAATCATAGAGTTCTTTAATTACAGTTTTATTTTTTCTATGTATCCACTCAGTGTATCTAAATCTATTAGTTCTTGCTGATATAACTTTGTATCCTACCCCTGGCATAGCAATAACTGTAAGAGCAGCTTCTTTATGCTCAAGATCAGGATTTTTTAGAACACGTATAAAACTCTCTCCATCTATATTGTTTTTATGAGGTAGTGATGCAAGATCTATTAAAGTAGGAAATAAATCTACTAGTTCTACTAGTGAATCTGTTTTTATATCCTTTTTAATTAGTTTTGGATATCTAATTATAAGTGGCACTCTACTAGAATTTTCAAAACAAGTATGTTTTCCAAATGTTCCCTGTTCAAACAAGTGGTAACCATGATCACCTAAAAGTATGACAATAGTATTTTTTTCTAAATTGTTCGCTTCTAAAGCTTTAAGCAAATGACCAACTAATGAATCTACATAAGAGACACAAGCAAAGTAACCTCTTAAAAGTTCTTTTTGTTTAGTCTCGTTTGAATATAAATTTTTACTTATATCAGTGTATATTTCTATTTCACCAAGACCTCTGTCTATTGAAAGAGTTGGAGCGCCTTTAGGTAGGTTTTTGTTTTTTGATAACTTAATTTCAGAAATTGGATATAAGTCATAAAAGTTTTTTGGGGCTACAAAGGGTAGATGAGGCCGATGAAGTCCAACTGCAAGGAAAAATGTTTTGTCTTTTAAGTATTGAAGTCTTTCAATAGCAGCCACTGTTATCCTTCCATCGTATAATTGTTGCTCAGGAAGATTAGGCGCTTCCCATGAGCTTCCTGCATACCATCTTTCTGAATCAGTCCACCACAAATCTTGCTCTTTAGAAAATGATCCTTTTTTAAAACTTTCTATTTGAAACTCAACATTTTTAACTGTCCTGTATTCAGGGAAAAATAAAAAAGGTTTTGGGTAATATGCTGCACTTGTCCAGGATATTGAGTCCTGAATGTGAAATACTTTTCCAATTGATTCAGTTAAGTAAGCATGATCTTTAAAATATTGTGGTAATGTTACTAGATTTGGCATTTTAGTTCTAAAGTATTCTATTAAAAAGTCTTCATTTGGCCTAAGTCCAGTTAAAAATGATTGCCTTGAAGGTAAGCATGATGCAACTTGGCAATAGGCCATTGTAAATAAAATCCCTTCACTTGCGAGCTTGTCGATATTTGGCGTTTTCATATGATTTTTCCCATAACATTTAAGTTCAGGCCTTAAATCATCAACTATGATAAGTAAAATGTTTGGTTTTTTTGAATTGCTTGTTGGATAAAAGGAATTAAATAAACTAATTGCAATTAAAAAGATTGCTAAAGTAAATAGTGCTCTAATGTAAAAATTTTTATTCACTTTATTTAGTTGGGAAAGTTAATTAAAGATTATAGCGGTTTGTATGTGGACTATAAAAGTAAAATTGGTTAATACTTTGAATTAATCTCTTAAACTATGCAAGGATAGTTACCATGAATGATGCTCCTCAAATTACCACTATAATACCTTACTTTAATCCAAGATTTAACTTCTTTGTTGAAGCTATAGAGAGCCTTCTTTCACAATCCTACAAAAAGTGGGAATGCATAATAGTAAATGATGGCAGCTCAATAGAAAGTAAAAATGCTCTAGAAGGATATATTCATAGCTTAAGCGATAAAAGATTTTCGATTTTGCACTTTGATAAAAACTATGGTTCTTCTGCTGCAAGAAATATTGGCATAAGAAATACAAAAAGTGAGATTGTTACTTTTTTAGATACAGATGATATACATTTCCCATGGTACTACCAAGAAATTATTAATTTTTTTTCAAAGAGTCCTGAATATTTAATTCTTGCTAGTCCTTCCTATTTGCACATTAAAACAAAGGAAGAGAAAAGTATTTTTCTTGGAGAATTTGAAAACAAGATTATTAACAAACCACATGGGATTGTTTTTCACGGTTTTAGATTTCCAAAGATTTTATCTAATGAGGAAAAAGAAGTCTATGATTTATTAACAAAAAAAATTGCACTTAAGCTTTTTATAAATACTACTCCAAGGCTTGCACTTAAAAAAGAAGTATTTCAAAGGATTGGTTACGATCCACAATTTTTAACTAGTGAAGATTCTGATCTTTGTCTTCAGATTTTAAACAGCGAGGACCTATTGAACTCAACTTATATAACCTTAAATCCTTACTACTTACATAGAATATTTTCATCTAGGACAAGACTTACACAAAATTCACTGCTTGTTTTTCAAAATATGGCCAGATTGAAAAATAAATATAATGACAAAGCTTCTATTGCCTCAAAATCCCTTTGGCTCTTGGGCAGGAGGGATGAATGGCAGTTTAATACAATTATTTATGATCACTTAAATGGGCAATCCTTAATAAAGACAATTAGAGATACAATGTCTACCTCTAAAAGTAAAAAAGGTAAAATTAAAAATCTCTGGAGGGTTTTAAAATTAATAATTAAGTATCAGCTTATTACTCAAATTCTTGGTATAGATTATAGAGAACATATAATACCAAAGGCAGGAAGTACTAATAAAACTAAAGATATAGAGGAGCTTTTTATTAAGCACCTTCAAAGCATTGAACAAAATAGAAATAAAACTTATGTAAATAAAACTTATGAAGCAATTTTTAATTAGTGTAATTGTTCCATTTTACAATCCTGACTTTGATTTATTTAAAGTTGCTATCTATAGTATTCTTTCACAGTCATATACAAACTACGAAGTAGTTATAGTAAATGATGGTAGTACCTCCGAGAATAAAACGATCTTAGAAGACTTCATAGATAACCTAAACGATAAGAGATTCTTGGTTATTCATTTAGATAGAAATTATGGACCTTCCTTTGCAAGGAATAAAGGGATAGATTCATCAAGGGGTGACATTGTAACTTTTCTTGATTCTGATGACTTACATCTTCCTTGGTATTATGAGGAAATTGCTAACCATTTTTTGCAGGATCCATCCTCACTTATACTTGGAACCCCACCACTACATTACTTACCAAATAAAAAAAGAATATATTTAGATAGGCATCGTTATAGCCTAGTAGAACATCCAGAAAAGCTTGCATTCCCAGCTTTTAAATACTATCCAATTCTTTCGGATGAAGAAGAAAAGACGTTTAAATTACTTGCAAAAAAATGTGGTACAAAGCTTATGTTTTTTTCAACACCCCGCCTAGCTATGAAAAAGGAAGCATTTGAAATTACAAAATATGATCCAGATTTTATAGCAATTGAGGATACGGAATTTTGTTTAAGTATCATTAATAATTCCGAGTTAATTAATAGGGCAATTGTAAATCCCAATTTTGGTTACCTATATAGAATATATTCTTTGAAAAATCGACACACAAGAAAAACTAATTTGAATTTTGAGCATATGTTCAAAATGATTAAAAAATATTCCAATGAAAACACTCTTGTGTATGACATACTTAATCACTGGAAAAGAAGGGATGAATGGAAATATTGTAGTAATATTTCAAAAATACTTAAAAATAGATCTAATGGGAATTTCATAGAGATTGCAAGAGAATTTTATACAGTTGGCAGAAAAAATCTCAAAGCTCTTTTTCTTTTGTGCAAAATAATTTTTAAGTACAAAGTACTTCATGAAGCCCTTGGTATAGATTTTCGAGCGTTTGAAATACCATCTAAAGTAAACATAGACAAGACAAAGGATATAAAAGATAAATTTGAGTTTTATTTAACTAGTTACACGAGTGAAATTCAACGAAGATATGCAACTTTAGTAATGAAAAGCATATTTTAATCAGTGACGCGTATCCTTGCAGCAAGCTGTTCTAATTTTTGAATAGCTGAAACAATCAAAACAAAAAGAATTAAACTTAGTAAAATCATATTGAATGAACCTGAAATACTATCATAAATATCACCAGAAAACATTTCTCTTGTACGTAGAATTGCCCAAACAAAAGGTATGTTTTTATAAAACGTTCTTACATCTTCTGGAATAAAACTTAAGTTGTAAAAGATTGGAAGCCCTACTAAACTTAGCCTTACAAAAAATGGAAAAATTAATCTTAAATCTGGTATAAACTTTTGCAAGAAAGCAAAAATTATACAAAAAGAAGAAACAAATATAAAACAAACAAGAAGCACTGGCAAGAATTCAATAAAGTGGGAAAATAATTTCTTTTCAAAAAGGAATAAAAGAGAGTAATAAACTATAACATTCACAAGAGTTACAATAAAATACACAACTACAACAGAGAGCGGAACTAAAAAAACTGGAAGTTTAAGATTAGAAATAAATTTTGGGTTTCTTGTAAGGCAATCAATGCTGTTTTGAGCTGACATTACAAAAAAAAGCCACAAAATAAGCAACAAATAAAAATCTATCAAAGAAATTTGACCAACTTCAAATTTGTGGGAAAAGAAAACCCTGACTCCAATGAAAGATGAGGCAATTAACAAAGGGTGCAATACAAACCAGGATATGCCCAAAAGAGTGTTCTTATAGCGTGTTTCTAACTCTCTTTTGACTAGCTCAATAAAAAGTTCTAGAGTTCTTGGTATCCATCTTCTAGCTGATACACTTATAATATTAGTATTCATTAATATTTATAGATTATCACAGATGTTATTCACAGATACTATTAAAGAACCAATTTTAAGTAGAGAAGGCAAAAAATTAAAGCCACCTATCTTTCTTACAGGGTGTGGTAGATCAGGAACATCTTTATTACAAAGAGTTATATCAAATCACAAAAATATCTACTCCTTTAGGTCTGAAACTCACTTTTTTGGGAGATACTACAATATTCCATCATTGAAGGAAGTTAATATTGAGAATCTGTTGGAAAGTGCTAAATATACTGGTGCAATGGAAGTTTTTTATAAGGAGTTTGAAAGTAACCAAGATTATGAAAACCTAGCTCTCTCATTGCTTTCTGTAATGTTTCATACCATAGAAATTGCCCCGGATATGGTTAAAAATAAGAATTATCAAAGCAACGTACTACAAATTTATGGAGAAATCAAAGAACTTGATGATTATAAAAACGTAAGCAACAGATATGAAATGTTTAACCTCTTGGCAAATCACTTAACAATAAAATCAAATAAAAAAAGATGGGCAGACAAGTCTTCTGTGAATATGTTTAATACACATACAATTTTAGACTTTTTTCCAGATGCAAAGTTTATTGAAATATACAGAGATCCAAGAGGAGTATATTATTCCTGGACAAGATGCCCGTTTAAGTTTTTTAGATTAGCAAGTCCAATTACATGCTCAGAAATGTGGAGAAAAACTTCTAGATTAGGAGAAAAACTTGAAAAAGAACTGAATGGCAAATATTATAGGATAAAATATGAAGATTTGCTTATAAGTCCCGTAAAAGAGGTTGAAAAGATCTGCAACTTTATTGAAGAAGAATTTGATCCTAATATGCTTCAGGTTAAAACTACAAATAGCTCCTTTAGACAATACAATGGTAAAGAAGGAATAGACAGTCAAAGAACAAGCCACTGGAAAAACTCACTATCAAAAAGTGAACTTATCTTTATAGATTTTGCTACAAGAAAAAATAGAACAAACCTTGGTTATCCTGACATTGCACCTAGGTTAACACCTATAAATATCTTACCCTTTTTAGTATTTTTTACTAAACTGTGTCTAAAAGCTAAAACAAATCCTATTAAGTATATTAAAAAAATAATAAAAGAAGATGCAAACACTTAAAAGTACAACTCAAACTAAAAAGATAACAACAAATGCTTTTGACATAAAATTAAAACCACCTATTTTTATATTAGGTTCTGGTAGATCAGGAACCTCACTACTTAGAAGTATTTTGAATAATCATCCTGATATTTACTGTATGGAAGGAGAAACTCATTTATTTTCACCGGAGTCAAATCCTTATCTTGAAGAATTAGAATTTTTTCAAAGTTCAAATGACATTAAAAGCTTAATATTTACAATTATTTCATCTATATTATTTGGGCATGAATGCACAGCTCTATTTGCAAGAAGAAAGAAGTTTCCAAAGGAAGTTATTGAAATATACCACGATCTTCAAGACTTCCTTTTGACTGTAGGCTCGCAAGAAAAGTACAAAATCTTTAATATTTGTATAGGACACATAACACTGAAAGAAAATAAAAAAAGGTGGCTTGAAAAAACTCCAAACAATATATTTAATTTACCTGATATTCTCTCCCTTTATCCAGATGCAAAGTTTATTGAAATATACAGAGATCCAAGGGGAGTATATTATTCCTGGAAAAATGCTAAGCAAGATTATTTTAAAAAAACTAATATTATTGAGTGTATAAAAAAGTGGAGCAAAACTTTTGAGTATTCAAAAAAATATGCTCATGAGTTACCAAATCAATTTTACAAACTCAAATATGAAAACCTGGTCGAAGATCCTAAAGTAGAACTGATTAGTCTTTGTAATTTTTTAAATGAAGATTTCAATCAGTCGTTACTAGGGGTGACAACAAGGAGCCTTGGTTTTGACGAGACTTCAAGCACTACTATATGGAAAGATAATCTAATAAAAAACGAATTACTATTGATTGACTTGAAAACCAAGGAATACAGGAAAGAGCTTGGCTATATTGATTCCGGAGTAAAACTTAATTTAATTAACATGATTCCATTTTGTCTTTTTTATATAAGAAACAAATTTTTTGGTCGAATAAATTTTCTTACTGAAAAGCTTTTTGGTCAAATCAATTTTCTTACTGAAAAGCTTTTTGGTCAAATCAATTTTCTTGCTAGAAAGCTTTTTGGTCGCATAAATCTTCGTACTGAAAAGCTTTTTGGTCGCATAGCTTTGCTTATTAATAAATACATAGCTATTGCAAATGAACTTCTTCAATCAATTTTAAGGAAACCATATTCCTTTAGAAGAAAATGTAAAACTTTGTATTGGGTTATTAAAAGAAAAAGAAAGGTACAAGAGTACATTGATACGCATAAGGTTAAAAAACTTCACATAGGAGCTGGTCCTAATATGCTTAAAGACTGGTTAAATACAAATATTATGCCAATTACAAATGAAGATATTTTTTTAGATGCTTCAATACGTTTTCCATTTGATGGTAATACTTTTGATTGCATATCTATTAATCAGTCCATAGAGTATCTGAAATATAACCAGTCCAAACACTGTTTGAATGAGTGCTTCAGAGTCTTGAAGCCAGACGGAAAAATCAGGATCATTACCGTAAATTTGGAGAACTTTATTAAAATCTATTCAAAGAAAGACCCAACAAAAGAAGAAAAAGATTACATAAAATTTGTAATAGATTCATGCATGCCAGATATTGGCATCTATAAAAATGCTTTTATTATGAACAGTCTGTTTAGCAGGCTTAATTATAAATTTATTCATGACTATGAATCACTGAATGACATGCTGGAAAAAATTGGATTTATTTACATTAATTTTTTATCAAAGAATGATTTCGAGACTTTAGTGGTTGAAGCCAGGAAGCCATAAATCTGTCATTTTACTGACATTGATGGCTGCTTATTAAGCATAAGAACTATATCTTTAACTGATTTTATTATATATTCAATATCAGCCTCAGTATTTTCTCTTCCAAGAGTCAGCCTCAATGAACCATTTCGAAATTCTTCAGGAACTGTAAGAGCAACTAAAACATGAGAAGGTTCAAAGTTAGATTCTTTCTTATCTCTGCTTTTACACGCAGACCCTGAGCTACATGCTATACCTCTCAGATCAGCTTGTAAAACAAGTGTTTCACCCTCAACATTTTTTACGCATAGACTTACATGTCCAGGAATTCTGTACAGAAATTTTTCTTCACTGTAATTTTCTTTGATTTTATCTAAGGTAACCCCTGTAAAAACCAAATCGTTGAGTTCTTCCAGTCCTTCCATAAGTTTGATTTGCAAGAATCTAAGTTTTTTTACATTCTCATCCATCTCAGAATGCATAAGTTTTGCTGCTTTTGCAAAACCTACTATTGAGGGCAAACTTTCAGTCCCTGATCTTAAATTATTCTCTTGTCCACCACCAACCAAATAAGAACTAAAATCTTCAGGTGACTTGATATACAATGCACCTACTCCTTTTGGTCCATAAATTTTATGTGCAGACATGGACATAAAGTCCATATCCATATACTTGACATTTACAGGTACTTTTCCAAATGCCTGAACAGAATCTGTATGAAAAAGAACATTATGTTTCCTGCATACTTTAGAAATTTTTCCTATACTCTGTATCGTGCCAATTTCATTGTTTGCATGAATTACTGAAACAAGCAATGTTTTATCTGAAATGAAAGATTCAAGCTGGTTTAAATCTAAAAACCCTTCCTTATCAACATCCAGCCATGTTATTTTCCAGCCTTTTTTCTCAAGGTATTCCAGAGGCTCTTTAACTGAAGGATGTTCTATCTTCGAGGTAATTATATGTTTCTCTTTATTCTTGATTTTTCCATCTTCTAATAATCGTACCAGTCCAAAAATTACAGTATTATTTGATTCTGTACCTCCGCTTGTAAAAATAATCTGATCTTCTTCAGCATTAATCACAGATGCAATTTCATTTCTGGATTTGTTCAGATACTCGCTGGCTTTTCTGCCAAAAGCATGAATAGAAGAAGGATTTCCAAAGTTTTCAGTTAATAAAGGCAACATTGCTTCTACCACTTCTGCTCTTACTCTAGTGGTTGCACTGTGATCTGCATATATGATTCTTTTTTTATTGTACATAAGTTTCATTTTCTTTTGAAGCCTTAAAGCTTATTGAGTCAAAGTATAAATCTTCCAGCGATATTGATTTCAATATGCCATATATATTACGGTTTAATTTTTGCCACAGCTGATTTGTTACTTCAAAATCTCTGGATGAATTAGGAGCAACATTTACAGGGCCTTCAACAGCCTGAATAATATCTGCAAGTGATATTTGTTTTATATCCCTGGAGAGCACGTAACCCCCTGCAGGTCCACGCATGCTTTTTACAAGACCGGACTGTCTGAGTTTTATAGCAATTTGTTCTAAAAAAGGTAGAGGAATATTCTGGGTATCTGCAATTTCTCTAAGTGACACAGGATTTTTTGATTTAGTCTTATGCAATGCAATGCCAATCATAGCCTGGATTGCATATTGTCCTTTAGTGGTTAACTTCATAGTTAAATTATAATATAGATACTTATGCGTCATTTGAACTCACCTTAAAAATCAAGTGCAATCTTTACAGCTTTTATAAGAAAACCTTAAGTGTGCTTACACAAAAGCGAAACCCATACCCTAAGCGCAGCGTTGGAAGCGCCAAGCGGACAAGCGGAGCATGGGTATGGGTTGAGCATAAAAAGTGTAAGCACACTTAAATAACAGTACTAATACAAATACCTGTTAGGATCCAGAAATAGTTTTGCTAAAATCTGAAACAAAGCCGGAAGAAGAATCAACATGAGCAATATACCTACTGAAGGTTTTATTGAAAAACTAACCTGAAAAGCATTAATCTGAGGGGCAGCTCTCGACATAAGACCAAGTATTAAATCAACAGTAAGAAGTATCATAATAATTGGTGAAACAATAAGAAATGCAATTGAAATTAAATCTGCAGTAGCTTTTAAAAGTTTAAGAAAATTAAAATTAAAGCTGTATACAATTACCGGGAAAGTATTATAACTTTTGAATAGTCCTTCAATAACCTTTTCCATTCCTCCAATTGAAACAAAAATCACAAGTCCAAGCATATTAAAGAAATGTCCCATTATTGTTGTTTGACTTTGTGTACCAGGATCAAAAACAGTTGCTGCATTTAATGCCATCTGCGAATCAAGCATTTCACCTGCAACCCTTGCAATCTCAATCACAAGGCTTGAAACCCACCCGATAAACATTCCAATCGCTGCATTCATAAAAATCAGATAAATAAATTTATAACCCTTTGGATATTCTGAAGGTGTATCAATCATTGGCATAAATATTAATGAGAGTACAATTGCAAAACCTACCTTTACAAGTGCGGGTATTTGTTTGCTTCCAATTAATGGTGCTGTGCTTATAAAACCAATAGTCCTTGCAAAGATCAACAACAAAATAATCCATACCCCGCCCAGTTGGGTAAGAATTTTTGTTTCATTAATTATAAAATCAAACATCAAATACCTCATTCAAGCCAGGTGGGTGGCACCTGATCCTTTGGAGCAGTATCAGATTCATTTACAGTTTTTGGATTGTCTTCAATTACATCCTGAATACCTATAGGGGAAGCATTTTGAGCAGGGGCTTGTATTTCATTTACATTTGCCTGAGGATTTTCATTCTGCTTAATAATATTTGTTGCCGGTGAAGGCACTGGTGTAGGGGTAGGGGTTGGAGCAGGAGCAGTCTGAATATTTGTTAACTCTTGTTCTTTAACATTTAAAGAATCTGTCTGGGTTTCAATAATTTTATTTTGGTTTATCGGAATAGAAGGCGGCAATAGTTTTGTTATCTGAGGAGGATTTGGAACTTCAGGTGCACCGGCGTATGGTACTCCAGGCGGCACACCCCCCTGAGGAAGAAGCTCTTCAATTTTTTCAGCCTTGGGAAGTTTTGGTACAGGAATCTCATTCTCTTCATCAAAAGTAATATTAAATTTATTTTCATCAAAAGCACCTGTAGGGACTGCTTTTTGTGATTGTTTAGGCACAAATGAAAAGGCCGAGTTAAGTGTCCTTGTTGCATATTGATTTAAATACTGATACATCCAGAAACCTGCAATAATAATCAGTCCAAAAACCCCGATAATTTTTAATGCAGAACCAATTGTCTGTTCCTGCACCTGTGTAGCAGCCTGCAGAATACCAATCACAAGACCAATTAATGCAGCAGCAAGCACAAGAGGTCCTGAAACAATCAATACAACGATTATTCCATCCCTAACTGCTTGTGGCATCCATTCCATTTTTTATTTGAAAACATTTAGGCTTAAATGTTTTCTTTCCTCCTCGGCGCTCAAAATATTGCTCCTCGCAACATTTTTCGCTTATCTACTTATCCCCCTTGTACAGATGATATCTCAAGCTAATTAAAGCTCTGGACAAGCCCTTTAATAATAAGCGTCCAGCCATCTACAGCTACAAATATTAATAACTTAAACGGAAGAGAAACAATAGTCGGAGACAACATTATCATACCTAAAGCAAGAAGTATATTAGCGATAATAAGATCAATCACAAGAAAAGGAATGAAAATTAAAAACCCAATCTGAAATGATGTTCGCAATTCACTCAACAGATACGCTGCTACAAGCTCTCTGAAACCAACCTGATCAGGATTTTTTGGATTTGGAGATTTACTCAGACGATAAAAAAAAGCTAAATCTTTCATGTCAGTCTGCTTCAGCATATAATTTCTAAGTGGTTTATATGCTTCTCCAACTGCCTGTGGTACAGACATCTGCTGATTACTAAGAGGAATAAGAGCCTTCTCATTCATCTGCCCCAGAGTAGGACCCATTACATAACCAGTAAGTATAATTGCCATTCCGATTATTACCAGATTTGGCGGCACCTGCTGAGTACCGATTGAGGTTCTAAGCAAGGAAAGAATAATTATTATTCTTAAAAAAGGAGTCATCGTGACTACTATTAATGGAAGCATTGAAAGCAGAACAAGCAGTACTACTATCTGTAAGGATGGTTCTAAATTAGGCAGAAGATTTTCCCAGTTCATTTTTTATACCTTAAAATATCCTTATCCCTTTTTGAGAAGAAAATAGTTTTAGTTTTTCACCAGCAGGCATTAGAAGTTCATAAAGAGCAGATTTCAGAATAACCTTCTTTTTCTTTACAATTTTTATATCAGGAATCCCTGTTAATGCGCCATAAAGCAGCCTTGCAGCAATATTTGATTCTTTTGCTACCCAGAATGCAAAGAGAGAAACCAGTCCCCCGCCAAGAAAAATAATCATTAGTTTTAATAAAAATGAAAAAATAAATTCCATCTTCTATGTCTCTTCAAGGTCTTTCAATGCATCAGCAAAAGAAGATGACTGTTCAGTTTTTGTCTGCTGCCCTTTTCCGAGAAGATCATCTATTTCCACAGTAGAACCAGTTGTCCCCTTGGCACCTTTCTTGGAACCAATCAACAGATCTGTAATCCTCATCCCAAACTGGTTTCCAATAATTACAAGTTCACCTTTTGCAACCGGCTTACCTTGTGCAGTTAAAACAAGTTCAGAATCAAGCACCGGACCCAATGGAAGAACACCGCCTGATTTAAGTTCCAGGACCTGCTTCAAAGGAATTAACACCTTCTGGAATTCCGCGGATAACTCCAGAGGAAGACTTGAAAGCGGGTCATCATCGTAATTTTGTGGATTTTTTGCCATCTCTTTGGCCAATTGATTTATATTACTAATCCCCTGTAAAAAAACAGGGTGATCGCTTTCTGGTAAGACGAGACTTATTTCACCTAAGTGCCAGTAAAATTTGCTAATATCACTATCTTCAAAAACAAGAAGGTCCCCGGACTCCAGAGACTTGACATCATTCACCGAAACCCTCGTAGAGCCAACTTTTAAGCTAATTGGGACCTTTATACCCGTATTAGCAAGTTTGTTAATATCTATAACTTGTTTTCCTTCAAGTGTAACTTTTTTTGGCTTTAAGCTTGCAGGTATACCATATGCAATTCTCCCGATCTCTGCCTCTTCTGATTCAATTAACCATACAAGATATATTAAATCCAAAAGATATGCATGTTTTACATCAACCTCCCAGTACTCTCTCATTTTATTTTCAATATTTACAAGTAATCCCTGAAGTATCTGAATCTCAAGCTGTGTAATTCTTTTTATGCTGAATGGCTGGTTTACAGGAGATGGTCCAAAAGCATGGTTCAAGAGGAAATCAGCCAGCTTCTCATCTATTCTTATCTGACCATTCTGATTATTATGCTGCCATGAACCTGCAAGTCCAATCCAATTATTTAAATCCAAATCAAGAAGTATTGCAACAATTTTTGTTTTTACCCTCAAACCAAAAAATTTTAAAAATATATCCTGTAAATCAATATTTTGATCTGACCACTGAAAAAGGTTATTAATTAAAGGTTCATTTACAATTTGAAAAGAATCAGGTTTTAGTGGATTCAACCCAATTTGTCTTATTAGCTCTTTGTTCTTATTCTTTGTCATATTAGAGAATACCTTTTAAATTTCCCGTTCTTAATGTTATTATTCCCTTTTTTACTCAGGTGGCTCGCTCATAATGAGACTCGCCACCTTTCACTAGTACACTTAATATAGGCTAAATTTAACAGTTTAAAGGTTTTGCCAAATAAATTGGTCAAAACCTTTCTCGTCTAGTAGTTTAAAATATTATCTTGAATTTAAAAATCAGTGGTAATTTTAAGAAGCAAAAATGAAAGAAGTTGAAGTACCAGACTATTTTACCCCTAATCCTAAAAGGCCACTGGAGGCTGACAGGCTTATTGAATTTTTAAGGAAGTTCTGGGGTTATTTCTTAACTGCAATTTTTTTACTTATGTTTCTCTCAGGATCTATAGTCAGGGTGGGTGCCGGAGAGAGAGCAGTACTCTTCAATATTTTTGGTGGTGTTGAAAAAAGAATTCTGGGTGAAGGAATTCATATAATTGCCCCATTCATTCAGAAAGCAACTGTCTATGACGTAAAACAAGCAACTTACAGTTTTGCATCTGAAGATCAAAACAGTCAGGGACATATTGTAGGTGGGGAAATTCATTCCCTAACCTCAGATGGTCAGAAAGTAGATATCGAATTAAGTGTTCGCTTAAGACCTGTTCCTGATAAATTATGGTTGCTCCACAAGCACATAGGACCTAATTACCTTTATAAAATTGTAGTTCCAAAAACAAGAACTGTTTTAAGAGAAGTTCTTGCTGCTTACCCTGTTGAAGATGTTTATAGCGGAAAAAGGCAGGAGATACAAAACATGATTCAGGATTTTCTTAAAAAAGATCTTGAAAAAAAATATTTCATTGAGGTTGAAGAAATTCTATTCAGGAATGTAAAGTTTTCAAAGGAATTCCAGGATGCAATCGACAGAAAACAGCAGGCATATCAGGAATTCTTAAAAATGGAATATGTAGTTGCTGGAGAACGCGCGAAAAAAGATGCAAAAATATCACAAGCTGAGGGCGAAGCCAAAGCAATTAATCTCAGAGTAAATGCATTAAGATCAAATCCTGACTTTATAAGGTACAGAAGAGCACAGGTTTTTGGAAAACGGGCAAAACTTATCTTCACAGATAATTTTGATTAAGGAGAGAAACCCATTAAAATGGAAAAAGAAAATCTCATAGCAATAGGAATGGCAATAACCTTTTCATTGTTTTGTATCTTAAGCGGTTCAATGATAAGAGTAATTCCAGCCGGTTATGTTGGTGTTGCATTTAATTTGTTTGGTGGTGTTGAGAAAAGAATACTGAATGAAGGAGTTAACTTTTTAATTCCATTTGTTGAATCTGTAACAGTATATGATGCCAGGAAAATCTCATATAACTTTTCCGACAATTACGACAAATCCATTGTAGGTCCAAGTATCAAATGCCAGACAAATGACGGTCAGAATGTTTCAATCGATGTAACAGTAATAGCACATATAAACAAAGAGAAAGCATGGAACCTCCACCAAAGTATAGGAAGAGACTATGGAGAAAGATTAATCGTACCTCAAACCAGAAGTATTTTCCGAAATATAGTTGCAAAATACCCGATTGATACGGTGTACACTTCAGGAAGAACAGGGCTTGCAAGAGATGCTGAAGACTCACTCAAGCAGTCATTTCTAAAAAGCGGGCTACAGCTGGATGAGTTATTAATCAGAGCAATAGGTTTTTCACCTTCATTTGCTGAAGCTGTTGAAAGAAAACAGATCGCGCTTCAGGAATCACAAAGACAAAACTGGATTAAAAAAACTGCTGAAAGAGAAAAAGAAAGAAAAATTATTGAGGGAGAAGGAGATGCAATTGCAGTTAGTGTAAAAGGAATGGCACTTCAGCTTGATCCAAAGATTGCAGAGCTTGAATTTCTTGAGCAGTTGGATCAGAGGAATACTGAGATTCAGGTTATTACAGGCACTAAAAGTGCAATTCTTTCTATAGGCGAACTTTTTAATAATCCTACAAATGAACTGCCAAAGAAAGAATAATCTTTAAATAATGAAAAAGAATTATTTAAGAAACCCAAAAGGTTCACGTGACTGGCTTCCTGACGAAGTTATTAAACAAGAATTTGTAAGACAGTCACTGGTAAAGGTTTTTGAGCTTTGGGGATATCAGCCAATTCAAACACCAATTTTAATCAACCATGATACCCTAAGCTTAGGAAGTAAAAAGCTTTCAGATATTGCGTTTAAACTTATTGGCGAACACGGTGAGCTACTGGCTTTGAGAGCAGATTTAACCACACCAATTGCAAGGGTAACTGCAGAAAGATTACAGGATCAAAAAAAACCACTAAGGTTTTACTACGTTGGGAAAGTGTTCAGATACCATGCACGGAAAACAACAAATGAAAGAGAGCTTTATCAGGTAGGAATTGAATTAATAGGTGTCAGAGAAGGAATTTCAGATTTGGAATGCCTTGGAATTCTTTCTGACGGCTTAAAAAAATCAGGTTTGAAAAGTTTTTTAATCCTCATAAACCATTCTTCGTTATGGAATGAGCTTTTCAGATACTTTAAAGAAATAGCTTATGAACTACATAAAGCACTCTCACAAAAAAATCTTATTTTATTCAACTCAATATTAAAAAAATCAAGACTTACAAAACCTGAAAAAGAATTCTGGGAAAAACTCATACAAATAAAAGGAAAGACAGACGCTATAAAACAACTAAAAGAACTAAACAGAAAAATAAAAAAACTCAAACTTAAAAACGTAATTTCATACTTTGAAAAAGTGCTGAATTTGTTTGAAGAGAATGTTGAAATAGATCTAAGTTTTACAAGTGATCTTGATTATTATACAGGAATATATTTTGAAGCAGTTACAGAATCACTTGGGAGAAGCCTAGGATCAGGAGGAAGATATGATCAATTAATAAATAAATTTGGATTTAACATACCTGCAGTTGGTTTTTCCCTTTGTCTTGAAGATATACTACTTGCTCTTGAAAACCAAAAGAAAGAGTTTTCAAAATTTAATCCTCCAAAACTAATAAAAGCCAGTACGAAAAACATAAAGTCAGTATTTAAAAATATTTCCAGGCTGCATAAATCAAATAAACATGCATCATTAAGTTTATGAAAAACAAAGAAAAGCACAATCTGGTCATTGCAATTCCAAAAGGTTTTTTACATGATGGAACATACAAATACCTTTCAAGAGGCGGGATCAATTTTACCGAACAGTCCACAACCACTAGAGAGCTTGTTTTTTACGATAAAAAAAACAAAATTAAGGGACTTCTTGTAAGACCAAATGATGTAACAGTATATGTTGAACATGGAAGTGCTGATGTGGGAATTGTAGGACTTGATCTTTTAAAAGAACAAATACCCGATGTAGTTATACTTAAAGATTTAAATTTTGGCAGGTGCAAACTTGTTTTAGCAGTAAAGAAAAATTCAAACTACAAAACAGTGAGGGATCTGCCTGCAAATTCAAAAATTGCAACAAAGTTTACAAAATTAGCAAATGATTTTATTCATAAAAAAGGACTTAGTGCAGAAATTATAAAACTCTATGGTTCCGTTGAGCTTGCACCAATTGTGGGATTAAGCGATGCAATTATTGATTTGGTTGCAACAGGAAAAACACTTACTGCAAATGACTTAGTCTCTATTGAAACAATTCTTGAAAGCAGCGCAGTGTTAATAGCTAATCCTGTTTCTTTTAAATTTAAAAGGACATTGATTAATTCTTTATAAGAAGATTTTTATTTTTTCCTTCGGGGTTATAAATATCATTTCTCCAGTCACTTGTTTCTTTAAGTATCTTAATTAGATCCTGAGAACTGGACTTGCCCATAGTCAAAAGCCCATTCAGAGTGGAAGTATATAAAGGAATCAATTTTTCAATGTTATTAAGATTAGAAGTAATCAGATCTCTGCTCAGCTCAGGATTTCCGCCAGCAATCCTGCTTATATCCCTAAAACCGCTTGAAGCCAACAATAAAGAAAGAGTGTTTAATTCTTTATCCTGATGATCTTTTACGAGGCTACAAAGAGCTGAGGATATTAAAAGGGGAATATGACTGATTAAAGCCACTGCTAAATCATGTTTTTCAGGGGAAACGGTTACAGGAATTGCACCAATTTGTTTAATCAAATCTTTTAATTTATTTAAAGCTTCATTATTTTCTTTACCAAATGGTGTTAATACCCAGGCTGCATCTTTAAAAAGGTTATCAGTGCTTGATTTAAATCCTGCATTTTCGGTTCCAGCCATTGGATGTCCTCCAATAAATATGATATTTGCAGGTAAAACATCATTAGCAATCTTACAAATATCAGACTTTGTACTCCCAACATCAGTAAGAATAATTTCATGTTTAACTATCTCAGCAATCTTTTTTATATATTGTTTAATTAACAAAAGTGGTACAGCCAGAACAATTAAGTCAACGTCATTTAAAGAAGCAGAATCTAAAACAGTAAAGCCTTTATCAATTGCTTTTTCATTGAGTGCAAGTTTAATTGTTTCTTCTGATCTGGTTATACCAGTTATGTAATAATTTTTCTCTTTCAGAGCTTTAGCAAGTGAGCCCCCAATTAATCCAAGCCCTATAATTGCAATGTTTTTAATATTATTTTTCATATCGGGTAACGCTTCCATTATATATTGAGGTTATCGTTTTATAATGATTCACATGCCGAAGCTTTGTGTAAATGTAGATCATATTGCCACTGTAAGGGAAGCAAGAAAAACCATAGAGCCTGATCCTCTGGCTGGTGCAATGCTTGCCATAGAAGGTGGTGCAGATGGAATTACAGTCCATTTAAGGGAAGACAGAAGACACATAAAAGATAGAGATGTACTTGTACTTAGACAAAATTTAAAAGGTGTGATTTTTACCATGGAAATGGCAGCAACAGAAGAAATGGCAGAGATTGCAAAAAAAATAAAACCAGATTTAATAACTCTCGTACCTGAAAAAAGACAGGAATTAACTACAGAAGGCGGATTGAATGTAACTGATCAAAAGGAACATCTTAAAAGATATATAGAAGATTTGCATAAAAGCAATCTGGTTATAAGCATTTTCATAAATGCAGATACTGATCAAGTTAAAACTGCAAAAGAAATTGATACGGATTTTGTAGAGATACACACAGGTCCCTATGCAGAAAATCCAGATGTAAAAGAGCTGAAAAAAGTTACAGATGCAATAAATTTTTCAAATAAAATAGGACTTAAAACAAATGCAGGACACGGGTTAAATTACGAGAACACGGCCCCCATAGTAAATATTCCTGGCATAAAGCAACTTCATATAGGACATTCTGTAATTAGCAGGGCAGTCTTAGTAGGTATAAAACAGGCTGTATGGGAGATGAAACAAATCCTAAAATAGTTTTTATTTAAACTAGGTTTATCCTATGTTATAGAGGCCACCAAAACGGGAATAATATACTCACGTTAAAATAAAGAAGAGATTTAGGAACCGCAAGGTTCTTTTTTTATTTTATAGTTATATTTTGTTGTAGGGGGCGTACTGTGGTACGCCCCTACTGTTATTATTTTCATGTGCCTTTGGATATTGATATAAAACTTGGACAACAATTTTTTGTAGGCTTTAAAGGGACAACCCTGTCAAAAAAAACGGGTAGTTTTTTGGAAAAAATACAACCCGGTGGAATTGTTTTTTTTGAAGAGAATATAAGAGATAAAAAACAGGTTAAAAACCTAATAAGAAGTATTAAAAGTATTCTTAGTATAAAGCCATTTATTGCAGTTGACCAGGAAGGTGGTCCAGTTGAGAGACTAAGAAGGATCTGTACTTCACTATCAAGTCCTTGGGGACTTGGAAAAGTTGGACTAAAGGAGTTATTACTTGCTCATGAAATTATTGCTTCAGAACTTTCAGAGCTTGGTTTTAATATGAACTTTGCCCCGGTTCTTGATATAAATTCAAATCCCGAAAACCCGGTTATTGGCACAAGAGCAATAAGCGCTGATCCGGAAACCGTAAACAAATACGGGAATAAAATAATTGAACTGTATATGAAGCATAATATTATTCCGGTTGCCAAACACTTTCCCGGACATGGAGATTTAAATATTGATTCACACTTTGATTTGCCAATTTTAAACAAATCAAAAAAAGAACTGTTTAGATCAGAATTGATTCCTTTTATTAATGCCATTCATAAAAAAGTACCATGTATAATGATCGGACATATTTATCTTCCAAAACTAGAGAAAGAAAAAAATAAACCTGCAAGTATTTCAAAAAACATAACAACAAAACTCTTAAGAAATGAACTTGGGTATAAAGGGCTCATTCTTACTGATGAACTAAACATGAAAGGGGTTACAAAGAATTACCCATTAAACACTGCTACATTTCATGCACTTAAAGCCGGAGCTGATTTATTACTACTTAATCAGAATGAAGAGCTAACATTAAATGCATTTAATTATTTACGAGATGCAGTCCATAAGGATAAATCTCTTGTTCAGATAAATAACAAAGCCTATAAAAGAATAATCTCAATAAAGAACACTTTTATAGATAGAACAGGAAGGCTTTTTAAGAAGGATTTATCAAATCATGAAAAGATCTCAGAAGAACTTGCTCAAAAAACAGTTCATTGGTATAAGAGAGATTTATTTCTGAAGCCATTAAAACCTAAATCACCAGTAGAAATAATATATCCCGAGAGCCCAAAACTAAGAGAAGTAGATTTGAAGGCTATCTGTAAAAAATTAAGATTTGATACCTTTAGGTTAACCAGATATAAAATTAATCCTTCATCAAAAGAAATAAATAAAATAACAGCCAGGCTAAACTATAAAAGGAATATAGTAATAATTACCTATGACATTGCATGCAGAAAAGGACAAAAGAAACTTGTTAACAGGATTTTAAAAAAGCACCGTAATCTAATCGTGATTGCAGCAGGATTAGAACAGGATTTGAGGGCTATCCCCAATATTAATAGTTTCATAGCTGCCTTTGCGCCTAATTTCATTAGTCTTTATGCTGCTTTTAAAAAGCTTTTACTTTAAAGTATATGAAAGAACATTATCAGATTTTAATAATTTCTCTAAACCTTCTCTTAACTAATCTCATGTAGTTTACCTCTACCGCATAAAGGGACATTATGTCATTCAAATATCGTTTAGAAAAAGTCCTGAAGATTCGAGAAGAACAACTCGATGAAGCAATACTTAAAATGAAAAAAGCAGAAGAAAATCTTAAATCCATTTCATACGATCTCAGTGTAACAACTGAACACAGAAATGATCTTCATACTGAACTTATAAAAGAGGGATTATCACATGCAACTCTCTACGTAAGAAGGATTAAGCAACTGAATGAAAGAATTGCAAAATTAGAAAAAGATCTTCAGTCCGCACAAGATGCACTTATTAAGGCCAAAGAAGATGTAATCGAAGCAAAGATGAAACTTGAAGCTCTGAAAAAACATAAACAGAAAAAATACAGTGATTATATAAATGAAGAAAACAGAAAAGAAAGACTTATGCTGGATGAAATTGGTGTACTAAAGCACACAAGAGAGCTGATAGAAAGTAGGGAGGAATAAGTGGCTGGACCAATAATACAACCTGGCGACACAAAAGCCTTCAGACTTGGAATAAGTTTGCTTGATAATCCTTATGTAAAACCTGCCAGTGCACTAAGCTTTGAAGAAGTACTGGATAGCAAAACAAAAGAGGTTACAGAAAAAGTAAAAGATGAGACTGTTAAAACCTCGGAAGAAACTTCTGACACGAAAAACAAGAAGTTAGACAGAAACTCAAAAGATGAACTTTTTAACATTAATAAGATAGTTCAAAATGACAGAAACCAAGGTGCTGAATTAAAAAACACATACACATTATTAAAGCAGTTTAAACAAAACAGGAAATCCTATGAGGAAGAGTCTTCAAAAGGATCAAGACACAACACTCTAACCAATGTATACAACGCTGCAGGACAACCCCAAATACAAGCGACTTACGAAAGAGGATCACAGAGAAGAATGTCAAAATCACAACTTCTCAATTTGTGGGAAAAAGTAGCTCCATGGATAACAGAAGACGCAATGAAGAAATCAATTAGGGTTGACATTCCATTGGTAAATGACATACAAGCCCTCGTACTTAGAATGCACCCGGACAAAAGTGTAACAGCATCACTTCTGGGATCAGAAGAGATGGGAAAACTAATCAAAGAAAACAAAGACAAGCTTGACAGAAACCTAAAGCATCACAAGCTCTCATTAAGGGAATTTAATACCTATCATTCAGAGCTTACATTTAATTCGGAATCCGGAACAAAGAAACAAAAGAAAAAAGCAAAAATAGGTGACAAGAAACAGGTAGATTTAATTTAAGGTTTAGAAGGAGAAAGAAAACATGTTTAACTCAACAACAATATCAGCAAATGCAGCCCAGTCATCACTGGAATTGATTGACATACTGTCAACAAACATAATCAATTCAGAAGCCCCTGGTTTCAACAGCAAAAGATTTTCATTTCATGATTATCTTACAGGTGGACAGGTAGAAATTAATGGTAATTCATGGAGACAAGGGAAAAAAATTGTCAGAGTGGGTGAGCCAACCAAAATGATGCTCTCAGGAAAAGGCTTTTTTACAACTGTAAATCCACAAAACAATGAGATCCTTTATACAAGGCTTGGTGATTTTAATTTTGACAGAAGCGGTTACCTCGCAACACAGGAAGGTTTTCTTCTTTTAGGAACACCTTTGATATCAAATGTACAGCCAAAAGGTGGTAACTCACAGTACAAAACTCCAGGAGCAAAATATGATATTTCTACATTTGTGGATCCTTTTAATAATCCTTTAAACAGAGAGCATCCACAGGCAGATCAGGGAGCAGCACTAGGTGGCCCACAGCCAATTAATCTGGCAGTTGATCCAACAAACGGACTATACCTGGGCAAATATGAAAAAATAAGAATTGATGAATCAGGTGTGGTTTGGGGAAGATACGGTGATAGTGAAGTATCCCTCTATAAAATTACACTTAATAATTTTCAAAATCTAAATGGATTGAAAAATTTCCGCGACACATACTGGAAGCAAACTTCAGAAAGCGGTGCCCCGCTTCCGTGCAGTGCAACAGTATTCAATGAAGCTTTAGAAAAATCAAATGTATGGGCAAAGGTCGAGGTTGATTACATTATTGAAGCTCAAAGACAATATTCCGCTGCAATAAATGCTCACAAGGTAGCAGACAGACTGATGCAGCAAGCAATTGAACTTGTTGGTTAATCCCACCCAAATTACCCCTGTCAACTGACAAGTTCGTATGAAAACCCCTGGGAAACCAGGGGTTTTTCATTTCTTTATACCGGTTTTTGTCACGCTGCGTCGCTTCTTCGTTTTTTCATATCTTCTCTTAAGGAACTACGAAGACTCCTTGCTATTTTGATCTAATCATTTTCGACGCTCAGATTTTCGCTATTGGAAAATCTTCGCTTTGATTCTAGTTTATCCTTGAATGTTACAAAATATTTTTGACAAATGTGCTTACACAACGCGAAACCCATGCCCGAAGTCGAGCGTTGTAGGCTTCGAGCCGTACAAGCGAGCGCAGGGTATGGGTGGAGCATAAAAAGTGTAAGCACATTTGAGGTTTACTATAAACTTAATCAATCGGCTTATAATTTTGTTTTTTAATTATCTCTACAAAATCTCTAAACAAATAATCACTATCGTGAGGACCGGGAGACGCTTCAGGATGATACTGAACAGAAAATACAGGAAGTTCTTTGTGTCTGAAACCTTCGTTTGTATTATCGTTTAAATTATAGTGTGTTATCTCGAGCTCTTTAGGTAAAGTATCAGCATCAACTGCAAAACCATGATTTTGAGCAGTTATTTCAACCCTACCAGTAAGAACATTTTTGACAGGTTGGTTTGCACCTCTATGACCGAATTTCATTTTAAAGGTTTTTGCACCAAATGCCTGTGCCAAAAGCTGGTGCCCAAGACAAATTCCAAAAACAGGGATTTTTAGATCATTTATTATTTTTTTTATTGTTTCAACAGCATATTTTACCGGTTCAGGATCACCAGGACCATTTGACAAAAATAACCCGACTGGATTTATAGATTTAATTTCATCAAATGTACTTGTTGCAGGAACAACAAGAGGAGCCAGCCCATAATGACTAAGTCTATTCAATATATTTTGTTTTATCCCGAAATCAATGGCAACTATAGGCCATGCTGGCTGTCTTTTTGGCATTGGTCCTCGGTATTTTTCTTTTGTACTAACAACCTTTGCAAGATCTGTTCCTAACATTAAAGGAGAATTTAAAACCTCTTTCTGAAGCTTATCCGGAGCCAGAATTTCAGTAGAAATTCCTGCCCTCATGGCACCAGAGGATCTGATTTTTTTTGTTATTGCCCTTGTATCCACACCACTAATACCAACCAGCTTGTGAGATTGCAAGAAATCACTTAATGTACCTTCTGCGCGCCAGTTGCTAATCACCGGGCTTAAATCTTTAACAACAATCCCTTTTGCAAAACTCATTTTGGATTCGTTATCGCTACTATTAACACCATAGTTTCCTATTTCAGGATAAGTAAATGTAATTATTTGTCCCGCATAACTTGGATCAGTAATAATTTCCTGATATCCAGTCATGCTTGTATTAAATACAATCTCTCCAAAAGCAGTCCCATCAGAACCAAAGTTTTCCCCTTCAAAAAAAGTTCCATCTTCAAGTACTAAAATTGCTTTTTTGCTTTGCATCTTTAACATTTTACTTCCAGCCAAATAATAGTAACTAAGTACTACTTCTGTTCTTAATCTTTTATATCTTAATGAAGCATCTCTTTGTTTTATTCAAAAAGTAGTTAATTCTTAGCATTAAAGGTAATTAACAAAAGATTTAATTATTAGGAGTTGACTTTACACATAGAATGTTTAGAATCAGAAGTAGAGAGGTCCTTAATTGTCTCTTAACCAAATTGAAGAAGGAAAACTAAATGCCACCCAGAACACCACAAAGAAGACCACAAATAGCTAGAACAAGAGGAAGCGATCCTACAGTAAGTATTGCAAGTGCTGCTGCTGCTAAAACCCAGCTTGCAAATGAAACAGAAGTATTCCCAGAACAACAAAACGCCCAGCCTAAAGAACAAAAGCAGCAGGCAAATGATGATCTCAAAAAATTAATTGAAACACTTAAAAACAAACTTGGAAATGGTCCGGCAGGTCAAGTGCAGAAAAAAGTACCACCTCAGCCATCGCGTGCTCCATGGAACAGAAGCATAGAAGAAAAACAGGATAAAAATGAAACTGGCTGGAAACCTGCATACACAGTTCTCACAAGAATTTCAAACCATGAAAAAGTACCTGTAAAGAATGTAAAATCTGCAGAAGTTACATTAAATTCACTTCCACACTCATTCATTTACAAGCCAGGCATAGATGGAATTAAAGTTGATAAACTCCAGGTCAAACCAGGTAAACAAATCTGTATGGGCTAGGTTCTTTTTATCAGCCCTCCTTGCTCCTTCGTCGCTTGTCGGGCTTTGCAAAGTGCTCCTGGTTTGCCATTTGCCACATTATTCAGATTTTACCGAATGAATCGGATAAAATCTTACTTTATAAGTAGTTTACTCTGATAACTTACCATAGCTAGGCAGTAACCATTAATTGTTTACTATTAAATCTTCCTCTAGCTAAGAAGTAAATAAAAGTTTATTTAGAAGACTTTGATTTCTTATTAGTCCAATTTGGTTTATTTTCCTGTTTTGGTCTGGTAATTGCCAGCGCATTTTTTGGAACGTTTTTAGTAATTACAGAGCCGGCTGCTACCATTGCTCCTTCTTCAAGGGTAACCGGTGCAACAAGTACAGAATTTGAGCCTGTAGAAGCTTTGTCTTTTATTATTGTTTTGCTCTTTTTACCAGTGAGTGAATTATAGTTTGCAGTTATTGTACCTGCTCCAATATTTACACTTTTTCCAATTTTTGAATCTCCTATGTAACTCAAATGTGCAATCTGAGTTTTATCACCTATTGAACTGTTTTTTACTTCAACAAAATTTCCTACCTTCACATAGTTTGAAATCCGGGAATTGTCCCTGATCCTTGTATATGGACCAATCTGATTATTGTTTCCAATTTTTGAATCTGTAATATGAGAATAAGTTATTGTATTTCCGGAACCAATTGTTACATTGCCCTCAATATAAAGATTTGGTCCAAGGCTATTCCCTATTCCAAGTCTGACTTTACCCTTTAAAAAAGTATTGGGATAAATAATATTTCCTTTTGCAATTTTTACCTCAGTGCCAATATATGTGTTTCGTGGATCAAGTACTGTTATGCCCTTATCTCTGAATTTTTTTATAACTTTTTCATTCATACTGTAAAATGATATCAAATAAATTACGCTATGCTTAAGAACTTCATAGAACAAGTTAAAGAAATAACGGAACATAAACCAAAAGCTTTCTCATTAATTACAAAATGGAAAGAATGCCAGAATTTCATTGGCAAAGTAAAAGATAAAAAGCCTCTTTTTATCCTCGTAATTGGTTCAACAGAAACTGCCTTAATACCAGGAATTTCAGCAGCAGGTCAGAATCCCGAAAAAATAAAACATACCCCTTCGCTGGATGCTGATTTTTTGCTGTCAAGAGAAAAAGGAGCTAAAAACTCAATACCTATTTCCCCTCATGGGATACCATCTCCAGCAATTATTTCAAAAGCACTTATTAAACTTTTAGAATTAGAGATAAATATCATAGATACAGGAGCATTTTTTAAACCACAATGTGATCACATAAGCCTGAATATGGGTGCCGGGAAATCTATTACTACAGGAAAAGCGCTTGACCCGATTAAAACAGATTTTTTATTTCAGAAAGGCGAGAAATTTGGTGCTAGTCTTTCTTCACATCCATATGTAATTATTGGGGAATGTGTCCCTGGAGGAACAACAACAGCATTAAGTGTTTTATGTTCACTTGGAATAAATGCATTTGATCTTGTAAGCAGCAGCAGCCCGGACGGAAATAACATGTGGAAAAATGAGGTTGTAAAAGATGCCCTTTTAAATAATCCTGAAGCCTTTACTGCCATTAAAAAAAATCCGCTTAAGTCAATTGAGTTTTTTGGAGATACAATGCAGGCATTTTTATGCGGGTTTATAAAAGGTGCACAAAAGATAAATCTACCTGTAATGCTAGCAGGTGGGTCACAAATGCTTGCTGTTTATTATTTAACTAAAAGAGTTCTGGAATATAGTCCACATGATACCGTGGTAGCAACTACCTCATGGATTACCAACGATAAAAATGCAAAAACAAAAAAACTAGCAGAACTTTGTAATGCACCACTTATATCTTCAAATATAAGCTTTGCGGGCTCAAAACATTCTGGTCTAAGAGCATATGAAGAAGGACATATAAAAGAAGGTGTTGGCGCTGGTGGGCTAATGGTAGCTGCTGATTTATATAAAAATATTTCAATGGAGAACATAACAGAAAGGATTGAAACTTCTTATTCAGAAGTGATTAATTCAATAAATACTTTTAAACAACATTCCTAACACAAGTACCACTGTTTCAGAAAGTTCAACTATTGCACCATAAGTATCCCCACTGTGTCCTTTAAAATGGGAATTCAGCCAATAAGCTATTAGTAAACTTACAAAAACTGATATGAAAATAAAAACCAACACCATAAAACTAAAATTAAAATCTGACAGACAGATGTAGGCAAAAAATATTATTAAAAAAACAATCAGATTAACAAAAAAATCAAATGGTTTTTTAACTCCGCTTAAAATCAAATTTGCACTCAATGAGTGTTTATTATTTGAACCTAAAAAAGTAAATGAGTAAATCACAATTAGCCTCGCAATAACAGGTGCTAATAGAATCACAAAAAATAATTTATTTAAAAGTATAGTACATAAAGAAATAATCTTAAAAAGAATTACAAATATTCCACCCATGGCTCCAAATGCCCCGATTCTACTATCTTTTAAGGCTTCTATCTTTCTTTCTTTTTCTTTACAACCAATTCCATCAAAGGTATCAAAAACACCATCCAGGTGTAATCCCCCAGTAATAAGGACCCACAATAAAACAATTAAAAGTGATGAAAATAAGATTGGTAAGTTACTTCCAGTTAATAATTTAGCTACAAAATAAAGAATGCCACCAATAATAAATCCAATCAAAACAAAAAAGGGTGCAATTCTTCCCCAGTCTTCTTTTGTAGCTTTTGGCAAAGGTGGCGCAGGAAGTTTTGTTAAAAAAAGCCATGCATAAAAGAATCTATGAAGTGTTTTTATCATTCTAGGAATCTTTCAGTCTAATTTTTACTGCATCTCCATGAGCTTTTAAGCCTTCTGCACTGGCAAGCTCAACTACATCTTTTGCAACTGATTTAAATGACTTTTCAGAAAACGATAAAATTGATATCTTTTTTATAAAATCCATTACTGTGAGTCCGCTTGAAAATCTTGCAGTACCACCAGTAGGAAGACAGTGGCTGGGTCCAGCCACATAGTCACCAACTGATTCACAGGAATATTCGCCTACAAATATAGCCCCAGCATGCCTTATCTTATTAATCAGAGATGAAGGATTTCTTACTATGACTTCAAGATGCTCAGGAGCAAAGAGATTTATCAAATCAGCTGATTTTTGAATATTGTTTACAACAGCAATTACACTGTTTTTTCTCCAGGATTTTAATACTGTTTTTCTATTCGGCAGACTTTTTGCAAAATTTAAGATATTCTTCTCCACTTCTTTACCAAAACCATAGTTGTCCGTCACCAATAGAGCAGATTCAAGCCCGCTCCCATGCTCTAACTGACTCAATAAATCCATTGCAACATGAGAAGGGTTTGCAAATCTGTCAGCAATAATTGCAATTTCACTGGGTCCATAAAGTCCATCAATCCCAACCTCTCCATAAACTATTTTTTTTGCCAGTGTAACAAATACATTCCCAGGCCCAACAATTTTATCCACTGGTTTTATTGTTTCAGTGCCAAATGCTGCTGCTGCAACTGCCTGGGCACCTCCAGCCTGATAAATCTCATTTATCCCCAAAATCTTACATGCAGCAAGTATTCCATCATGTACAGGTGGTGGTGTAAAAATAGCTATCCGTTTTACTCCTGCCACCTTTGCAGGAATAACAGTCATTAATACAGTAGAGATAAGTGGAATTTTACCGCCAGGTATATAAACTCCAACCGAATCAAGAGGAATATATTTATAGCCTAATTTTTCACCATTTCCAAATGTTTTAAGCCAGCTCTTAGGAACATTTGTTTTTTGAAATTGTTCAACTCTTTTTGCAGCTCGTTTTATTGATAGAAGCAGACTCTTTTTTATTTTTTTAGAATCATTGCTTAGTTTTTTATGGGATATCCTGAAATCTAAAATATCAACATTGTCGAACTTCTTCGAATAAAGAATTAATGCTTTATCACCATTTTTCCTTACATTTTCAACTATTTTTTCAACAGTCTTAAATTCTTTTTTTCTCTGAGACAGATTAAACCTGGATTTCATTACCAGGATTTTTCTCTTTATTTTTTTTAAGTCAGTTATTATTGACATATTTATTATTATATAGACCTAAGGTTCCACATGGACAGTTACTTTACAGTTACCGAAATCACTTTTTAATTTGTCTTCAACCTTATCAGCAAGCTGATGTGCACCATATAAATCTTTAGGAGCTACTTTAATCTTGCATTCAATAAATGAAACATATGGACTTCGTCTGGAATAAATATCGTAACATTCAATAACACCACTGACTGAAAGAGCTGATTCTGAGACTACTTTAGGATCAACCCATACCTCATCTACAAGGATAGGAACAGTACTTGTAAGGATCTCATATCCAGCTTTAATCACAAAAATTGCAATAGCTATTCCAACAATTGGATCAACCCACAAAAACCCCTTTGCTATAAAAACCTGGGATAAAATAACTGATATGGTAATAAGAATATCTGACCCTGTATGAGATGAATCGGCAATAAGTAAATCACTTTTTAGTTTTTTCCCCATGTATCTTTCATAAATCCAGACAATTAAATTAATTACTAAAGTCAGAACAAGAAGCCAGACAATTTCCTTTCTATATACAGGTAAATTCACAGGATGAATCAGTCTGGATATAGAATTTTTTATAATTTCAAGACATGCAATAGCCAGAAATATGACAATCCCAAATGCAGAAAGAGTTTCAAACTTACCATGTCCATAAGGATGTTTATCATCCGGAGGTTCAACTGCAAACCGTAAAACAAAAAAACCAACAAGGTTATTTATAGCATCAAAAGCAGAATGTACAGCACCTCCAATAATACCCAGGGATCTTGTAGCAATTCCTGAAATTATATCTATTACTAAAACCAGTATATTTAATACAAAGATGTACAACAAAACTTTTTTAGTTTCTGTTGAATATTCAGATATATCATTTATGGCTGTTGTTTTCATTCTTACAATAATATATTTTATATTATCCCTTTAAGAAATTTTGTTGTTAGGAATAAGATATAATCTAACTTGTGCGAATACTTATATCAAATGATGATGGAATTCATTCAAGCGGGATTAAATCACTAGCTGAAGCAGTTTCAAAAGAACATGAAGTCTATGTCGTTGCTCCTGACAGAGAAAGAAGTGCAACAGGGCATTCTCTAACACTCCACAGACCTCTCAGGCTTGATGAAGTAACCCACCTTTCAGGAGTATCAATTGCATATTCAACTGACGGTACCCCAAGCGATTGCGTAAAAATTGCAATAGGAGCAATTTTAAAAGAACCTCCGGAAATAGTACTTTCCGGAATCAACCATGGTCCAAACATGGGATCTGATGTATTGTACTCTGGCACAGTCAGTGCAGCAATGGAAGGTGCCATTTACAACATTCCAAGCATAGCCATAAGCCTGGCGGACAATAAACCTCAGGACTTTACATCTGCTGCACTTTTTATTACTAAACTTTTAAAAATAATTCCTCAGATAAAATTCCCTGATAGAACCCTTCTAAACATAAACATACCACCTCTTCCTGTTGAAGAAATTGCAGGGATTCAGATTACAGAATTAGGTGTGAGGCCTTATAACGACTATTTTGTAAAAAGAGTCGATCCGCGGGGTAGAACCTATTACTGGTTAGCTGGAGAAGCTGTAGAAGAAAATGAACTCCCCGGCACAGACGTATTTGCTGTAAGGAATAATATGATTTCAATTACACCTGTTACAGTTCATATGACAAATAGATCTATGTTGCCTGAGCTAAAGGATTGGGTTAAACAGATAAAAATAAATTAAAAAATCACTCAAAAAGAACTTCTCTCTATTTTAAGTAAAAACTACAATCTGGGAAGAGTTGACCTATAATAATCACGGTTGTTACTACTCATGATTTAAGTTGAAAAACACAGACAGTACAGTGACCTTTTGGCGATTTTACCTTTTGATCATTTAAATCAAAACCTTCCTGTATCCAGATTCTCAGAGGGTTCTCACAAACAGGACATGAAATATTTGAATTGCCTGAAAGTATTTGTTCTTGTATTCTTTCTATCACCTCATACGGAGGATATTTCATTTGTTCTTCACTAAATAATTTTTTAATTTCAACCTCTTCAAGAATATTTGGATCCACCTTTAGCACTCTTGCAATTCTTTGCCTGACTGATGTGGGCAGCCATGTTTCTATACCTGCTTCTATATCCTCAAGCATTTTTATGGAAACTCTGGCTTGGTGTGACAATTCAGCCATATGAAGTCTTCTGGCATTTCTAAGAAATAAAACTCTTGAACCTAAAGTATTAGGTAAGCTCTCTTCATGTCCATGAATATATTTTGGTAAATCCATAATTTATGGAAATTATATCAATCAAATAGTCATATTATTTAATAATATTTGTCGTGTCATTACAACGTTATTCTTACTGTTTTTAAGCCTAAAATACGATAGAATAATCTATTGGAAGTAATAAAGCATGTCGCTAGTAATTAAAATAAATCAGTTAATTAGAAAAGGTTTTGTCCAATTCATTTGGCAAAACCTGGGAAACGTTAAAGTTGGTTTATTATAAGTACGCTATGCAAAGGTGGCGAGTCTCATTATGAGCGAGCCACCTGATTAAAAAAAATTCTATGGCTAAGCAAAAAGATACCATACCGGAAAATCCAGGAAAAATTATTGAAGTAGATATTAAGGACGAAATGAGACGTAGTTTTATAGACTACGCCATGAGTGTAATTGTCAGCCGGGCATTACCTGATGCCAGGGATGGATTAAAACCTGTACATAGACGAATACTTTTTGCAATGAGTGAGCTTAGTCTGACGCCTGACAAGCCATATAAAAAATGTGCTCGTATAGTTGGAGAAGTTTTAGGTAAATATCACCCACATGGAGACACTGCAGTTTATGAAGCACTTGTCAGACTAGCCCAACCATTCAGTTCACGATATCCCCTGATTGACGGTCACGGTAACTTTGGATCACTTGATGATGGTCCAGCAGCCATGCGTTATACAGAAGCTAAGCTTACCGGCGTATCAACAGAAATACTAAGTGACATTGATTCTGAAACAGTGGATTTTGTTGACAATTTTGATGGCAGCCTGAAAGAGCCTGTTTTACTCCCGGCTAAACTACCTGTACTTCTTCTAAATGGCGCAAGTGGGATTGCAGTAGGTATGGCAACAAACATTCCCCCTCATAATCTTGGCGAAGTATTAGACGGAACAATTGCCCTGGTAGATAATCCCGATATAACAATTGAAGGATTGATGCAGCATATAAAAGGTCCTGATTTCCCTTCCGGTGGGCAAATAATGGGTACTGCAGGTATTAAAGAAGCTTTCGAAACAGGACGTGGTTCCATAACAGTTCGCAGCCAGGTTTCGGTCGAAGAAGTACCAAGTAGCTCGGGAAGAGGCATGGTAACAGGCATAGTTATAACAGAACTTCCATACCTTGTTGGACCTGAAATGGTAATAAATAAAATTGCAGATCTTGTAAAAGATGAAAAGATTACAGGAATTGCTGATCTAAATGATGAGTCAGGAAGAGATGGTCTTCGTGTAGTAATAAAACTAAAAAGAGACGCAAAACCTGATGTTGTTTTGAATAACTTATACAAACATACCCAAATTCAGGAAACATTTTCTACAAATACTCTTGCACTTATTGGGAAAAAACCAAAAACACTAAATCTTAAGGAACTACTTAATGAGTTTGTTGAACACAGAGTTGAAGTAATAACCAGACGATGCAAATTTGAACTTGGAAAAGCAGAAGCAAGGGTACATATACTTGAAGGACTTTTAATAGCACTTGAAAATATCGATGCAATTATAAAACTTATAAGAGCTGCAGCAGATAATGAAAAAGCCAGGGAATCCCTAATTAAAAAATATAATCTTGATGAACCACAGGCAAATGCCATCCTTGAAATGCAGCTTAGAAGATTAACAGGACTTGAGAGTGAGAAAATTGAAAAAGAAAACAAAGAACTAAATAAAAGAATTAAGGAGCTTAAGAAAATACTTTCACAAAGACAACTGATTCTTGACATTATTAAGGAAGAGCTTACTGAGATAAAGAAAAAATATGCAGACTCCCGTAGAACAAAGATTGTACCTGCTGCTGAAGAATTTTCTGCTGAAGATTTAATTCCAAATGAAAGAATGGTTGTCTTTTTAACCGAAAAAGGTTATATGAAGCGCATTCCGCTTACAAAATTTGAAAGACAAAACAGAGCAACAAGAGGAAAAGGCGGCATAAAAACCCGAGAAGAAGATGCTGTAGAACATTTTCTTACTGCTAACATGCACGATACACTTCTTTTCTTTACGCAAGGTGGTTCTGTTTTCAGCGCAAAAGTATATGATGTTGTAGAAGGAAGTGCCCAGCATAAAGGGCAGGCTATTTTCAATCTTGTTTCAATCAGACAGGATGACAAAGTTACTGCTATTTATACAGCAAGTGAGTTCAAAGAAGACAATTATTTCGTAATGCTTACAAAACTAGGTGTTATCAAAAAGATCTCAATGGATAATTTTGAGAGTGTAAGAAGATCTGGCATTGTTGCTATGAACATAGATGAAGGCGATCAACTTTCCTGGGTTAGAAGAAGCTATGGCAGTGATCACATTATAATAGGCACTTATGACGGCATGGTTTTAAGATTTGCAGAAGAAGATTTAAGGCCGCTTGGAAGAACAGCAAGAGGTGTAAGAGCTATAAATCTACGAGAAGGTGATTATGTTGTTGGTTTTGATACTTTTGGCTCAGACTCAAAAGATCAAATACTTCTTGTAACTACTGATGGATTTGGAAAAAGAGTTGAAATTGAAGAATTTAGAGTGCAGAATCGATCAGGAATAGGTTTAATTGGTACAAAATTTAAATCAGAATCAAGCCACTTGGCTTCATTAAGAGTAGTAAAAGATACTGATGAAGTAATTATTGCTTCAGCACAAGGTGTTGTTCTTCGATCCAAAACAGGTGATATTAGCTGTCAAAGCAGAATGGCTACAGGTGTAAGACTTCAAAGGCTTGACGAAGAAGATTATGTAGCATCAGTGACAAAACATACAGAAGAAGAAAGTAAGCTTGAAAGCGGTCCAGTAGATTAGTACTCTTTTCCTTTGTAAGGTTTTTGGAAGACTCAGCCCTTACCAAACAAAATCATGTTATAAGGAGTAGTAAAAATGGAGAGAAAAAATATGAATGTATCAGCTGTTACTGCTAGTCCAAAAACTTATACCAGGAAAACCTTAGCAAATATGATTGATCATACCGTTTTAAAACAAAATGCAACTGAAAAAGATATAAGGTCAGGTGCTTCTAGTGCTATTCAACGTGATTTTCGTGCTTTTGTTGTAGAGCCTCATCATGCAGCATTTGTAATAAGACAAAATTTGCTTGCAAAGAGTAGTGTTTTCTGTGCAGCTGTTTGTGATTTTCCTAAAGCAGGTAGTACTACTAGAATGAGGGTTTCAATGATAAACGAGCTTCTTGGTTTAGGGGTAGATGAGGTTGATATTGTTTCTAAATTTTATTTATTGTTAAATGATAACTATCCTGAATATAAAGAAGATATTAGAGAAGTAGTAAAAGCAATGAGAGGCAAAACATTAAAGATTATTCTTGAATGTGATTATTTAAATGAAGCACAAATAAGAAAGGCAACTGATTTAATTTGTGAGGTTGCAAAAGAAGAAAAAGCCAAATACCTGATTGTAAAAACGAATACGGGTTTTGCAAAAGAAATAAAGACTGAAAATACAGATGCATTAAGATATATCAAAGAGACTTTGGAAAAACATGGGCTTTACGCAGAAAGATTGGAAGATATTTCAAATGGCAAGATAGGCATAAAGGTTTCAGCCAGGGTTAAAACAACAGATTCTGCAATAACCTTGCTAAATGCAGGAGCTCATATTATTGGTACAAGCAATGGTGAAGAAATTGTGGATGGAGTTTCAAGCAACAAGACTGATTCATCTTACTAATTCAGAAGAAGTAGTGGAGTTCAATATTTATTTATAGTTTTGTTTTGTCAGCAGGTTTTCCAGATCTTTTCTTAAGAATAAATAACCTTCATAACCATTTTTGGTTTTATATGTCTCTGAGACTTTTAAAGTCCCGCTGTTAACTAATTCATAGAGCCTATCTTTTGGCATACTTAAATATTCAGCAGCCTCAAAAGATTTTAATTTATCAGTTTGAGCGCTTTCAATATAATCAAGCAGCTCCTGTTTTCTTTTTTTTATTTCTTCCAGGCAAATTAAAAGTATTTTTGCAGTAGCCTTTGCATCTTCAAGAGCACGGTGTCTTTTTTCAGTCTGTATATTAAAATGTGTTATAAGATCCCCCAGTTTTCTGCTTTTTAAATCAGGGAATAAAATACGGGTGGTCTTAACGGTACAAAAAAAAGTAAGGCTATCAAGCCCTGCCATAGGTAAATTAAGGGTTTTAAGATATTTATAGATAAAATCATAATCAAACATCACATTATGGGCACAAAAGAAATCAGAACCTTTAATAAAATCAACCCACTCAGTTAAAACACTATTAATTCCTGGCGCATTTTCAACATCTTCATTTTTAATTCCTGTCATATCAGTAATAAATGAAGGAACCAGATTGTTTGGTTTCACATAAGAACAATATTCATCAGTAATTTTGCAATTATGGACTTTTACACTTGCAATTTCAATAATTTCAGAGTCTTCGGGCTTTTGGCCTGTAGTTTCTATATCGGTTACACAAAAAGTCTTTGTAAGGTTTTCTTCCAGATTTAAAAGGAAATTCTTAGTTAGCATTTTATTATTTTAACGCAGTATTGTCATTCCGAGCCCTGAGTGAAACGAAGGGCGTGGCAATCTCCTAACGTTTGTGAGATTGCTTCGTCGTTTCACTCCTCGCAATGACGTGGAACTTTATCCCTATCGTTAGACTCAAAGTATTTTTTACTTTGCAATTCTTTCGGCAGGTACTCTTGATCAACCTTTGCATCTTTAAATGAATGTGGATATTTATATCCTTCACCACCAATATTTCTGATATTTAAAGGAACAGGATAGGGTTCAAGCTCGGTTGCATCTTTAATAGCTTTGTCAATAGAAACAATTGCAGTATTTGATTTGGGAGCACAGGATAGATAAATTACTGCCTGTGAAAGCGGAATCCTTGCTTCAGGCATTCCAAGAAATTGCGCAGCCTGATAAGCATTTATTGCAACCGTTAGAGCATTATTATCAGCAAGTCCTATGTCTTCCGAAGCAGTAACAAGTATTCGCCTCGCTACATGAACAGGATCAATCCCTCCTGAAAGCAGTCTGGCTAACCAGTAAAGAGCAGCATCTGGATCAGAACCACGGATAGATTTTTGCAGGGCACTTACACAGTTATAATAACTCTCTGCATCTGTTCCAATCTGAAGCTGTGTATCTTTAAGAGCCTTTTTTACAATATTCTCATCAATTAAAAAATCACTTGTAATTTTTACTGCCTGTTCAAGATTAAACAAAAGCCTCCTGGCGTCTCCATTTGAGTTTCTAGCCAGGTATTCAGCTGCACTATCAGTAATTTTATGTTTTGGACACCCTAAAGGATGCGATAAAGCTCTGTTTATGAGCTTTTTTAAGCTGTTATTGTCGTGTGGTTTCAGCTCAAGAACTTTTACACGTGAATGAAGAGCTCTTGTAATTGAAATATGTGGATTTTCAGTAGTTGTCCCTATTAATATTAGCTGACCAGCTTCAACAGATTCAAGCAAAACATCCTGTTGATTTTTTGAAAGCCTGTGAATTTCATCTATAAATAAAATTGTTCTTCCAGGAATACTTCTAGCACTATCAATTGATTCCCTGAGTTCAGCTACTGATGTACTTGCACCAGAGAGATAAATAAATTCTTTTCCAGAAATAGTTTGTGCAAGTTTTGCAATTGAGGTTTTCCCAGTACCAGGCGGACCCCACAAAATCAATGAATATGGAGCACCGCTTTTAAGATATGATGTTAATACCCCATCTTTTCCAAGCAAATGATCCTGACCTATAATGTCACCTGTAGTTGAAGGTCTTATTCTGTATGGAAGCGGCTTATCCCCTTCAAACAAGTTAATTTGTGAGTCAGATACTAATTTTCTATTTTTTATCATAGAATTATCTATATATGAAAAAATTATTCTTTATAACTGGCGAATTATCAGGTGATATACATGCTGCAAAAGTACTCAATGAACTTTATAAAATAATACCACCTAAAGATATTTTAGTTAAAGCCATAGGTTCAGTTAATCTTGAAAAAGCAGGAGCTGAAATATTTTTTGACTGCAAGTATCTTAGCTCAATGGGTCTTACTGAGGTTATTAAAAAACTTCCATTATATGTTGGTCTTGAAAGAGAGCTTTTGTCAAAACTAAGTACTTTCCTCCCTGACGTTGTAATTTTGGTTGATTTTCCGGGCTTTAATTTAAGAATTGCTAAGAAAATTAGAGAAAGATTTCCAAATACAAAGGTTGTTTATTATTTACCACCCCAGGTATGGGCTTGGAATGAAGGTCGTACAAAAATACTTGCTAAATATTGTGACCTTGTTTTATGTGGACTTCCATTTGAAGAAGAGTTTCACAAAAAGCGCGGGGTTAATGCTTATTATGTAGGAAACCCTCTTTTAAATGAATTAGAAATCTTTGATCGTGAAAAAGTTAGAAATGAATTTGGTATTACAAAAGAAGATACGTTAGTTGGTCTATTTCCAGGGAGTAGAGCATCAGAGATATATTATATGCTTCCTGTTTTACTTCAAGCAAGTGCATTACTTTATAAAGTTTTTCCTCACTATCGGTTTATGATAGCTCAAGCACCAACTATTTCTAACTTAGAGTCAGAAGTTCAGAATGGTTTACAAAAACATGGTCTCTTAAATATTCGAGAAAAAATAAAAATCTTACCTCCAGGAAATAATCATAAACTTTTATATGCAAGTGACTTTGTTTGGCTTACTTCTGGAACAGTTACTTTAGAAGCTGCATTATACGAGACGCCAATGATTTTAGGTTATAAGAGTAATCAGATTAACTATCTTTTATATCTACTCGTTAAAAGAATAAATATGATTGGGTTGCCAAATATTATTCTAAGTGAAAAAATAGTACCTGAGCTTATTCAAAATGATGCCACTGCACAAAACTACTACCAAGCCACAAAAGAATGGCTTCAAGTTCATGGACATTTAGAAAAAATTAAAAACAATTTAAAAAGAGTAAAAGAAAAACTTGGTTCAAAGGATGCCTCAAGGGAAACAGCAGAAAGAATCATTAAATTAATAACAAAAAGGTCTTTTTAAGCATTCTTAATTTAACAGATCAAAAGCTTTTCTTATCTCCTGCACATCTTTCCACATTTGTCCTTTTGGAGAATCAGGGGCTTTATTCCATTCATGTCTTAAGAGATACGATGGATGAAAAATAGGCATTATTTTTCTACCATTTAGTAAGGGATCATTTGAATCTATCCAGCTACCACGTATTTTTGTGATTTTTACATCTTTTACTTTTAAAACACCTTTTACTGCTACAGCACCAGCAAGAATTATAATTTTTGGATCTATATAACGAATCTGAGCTTCCAGGTAATCACGACATGAAGCTGCTTCTTCCTCAAGAGGTGCACGGTTATTAGGTGGACGACATTTAACAATATTACAAATATAAAGATGTTCTTTTCTGTTTAACTCTACTGAAGCAAATATTTTATCAAGCAATTGCCCGGCTCTACCAACAAAAGGAAGTCCCTGTAAATCCTCATTTTCTCCAGGTCCTTCTCCAATAATCATAATTTTTGCTTTTTCATTACCATCACTGAATACAACATTAGTTCTGCCGCTGCAGAGTACACATCTTTTGCATTTTAAAGCATCAGATTTTGCTTCTTCCAAGGATTTGTATTTTATTTGAACAAGTTGAGGTATAGGTGATTTAGGACTTTTTCCCTCTTCCTTCCTGATTTTTGCTTCTTGTTTTGATTCTTTAAGGCTGAATAAATTTAATTGACTGTCCATAGATAATATTTTAACGCATTCTAGTAAAGGCTGAGCAAAGAATGTCTGGTAGCAACATCCTGAGCGTTGTAAATTGATGCACCAAATAGCCGAAGAGTCTGCATAGCAGCGACGAGGCGTTTAAGAAAAATAAGCAGAATTAAGTTTTACATAATCAAAACTCAAATCACATCCAAATGCTAGTCCTAATGCTTTGCCAAGTTTAAGATTTACAGTTAACTTAACTTCTTTAGATTGTTTTATTTCTTTATTAAGTTTGTTTTTATTAAACTCCACTGGTGTTCCATTTTTAAATACAAGTGTTTTATTTATAGAAATTTCAATTCTATTCTGATTAACTAAAACACTTGTAGCACCAATTCTTGCTGCAGCACGACCCCAGTTAGGATCAGATCCAAATATTGCACATTTAAAAAGATTTGAACTTGCTATTGATCTTGCAATTTCATTTGCATCTTTTTGTGATTTTGCACCATTTACATACACTGTGATTACCTTATTTGCACCCTCACCATCAGCAACTATTTCTTTTGCAAGTTTAAGACATTGCTCATTTAATATTTTCTTGAAATTTGAAAATAAAGGGTCGTTTTTTTTTGTTATTTTCTTTTTACCGTGGCAATTTGAAAGAAGTATAACCATATCATTTGTGCTCATATCACCATCTACTGATATAAGATTAAAGCTATTTTCTACAGCAGATTTTAATGCACTTTGTAACATAAGCTGTGATGCATTAATATCAGTCATAAAGTAACAAAGCATTGTTGCCATATTTGGATGAATCATTCCTGCGCCTTTTGTAAACCCAACAATACTAAAGTCTTTCGTTTGCTTTTTAATAGTCTTTAGATATCTGTCAGTCGTAAGAATTGCTTTTGCTGCATTTTTTAAATTCCTAACATTTAATTTTGGTACAGCAGCAACTATTCCTTTTTCCATCTTCTCCATATCCAGATGAACCCCGATAACACCAGTACTTGCAACAAGCACTTCACTAGACTTTATTTTTAATATCCTGGCTGTTATTTCTCTGGTCTTTCTAACAGCATTTATACCTCTTTTACCTGTACAGGCATTTGCATTTCCAGAATTAACAACTATTGCCCTGATTTTTTGTTTTTTCTTTAATAAAATCCTGTTTTCATCTACGCAGGCTGCACGAACTTGGTTTGTAGTAAAAACCCCTGCATAAACACATGGAACTGGTGAATAAATTAATGCCAGATCCGGCTTTCCTGTCCGTTTAAACCCACATGTAGCAGATGAATATAAAAAATGTGACTTCATGAATTTACATCCATTATGCTATCATTTTTGTAAGCCAATGGAAAAAACTAAACTTATATTTTTCAGGGATTTTCTTTTCAGATATTTTATCACTGGTCTTTTCTTTGCAATTCTTATGTTTTCTATAACGAAATTTTTCTGGTTCAAGTGGTCATATTTTATCTGTTCAAGTTTTCAGTTAACCCAAAGCGAACTTGGCAGTCTTGTTGTAAATTCATTTTTGCAATTCAGATTCTTTCTGGTTTTTTTACTACTTGTACCTGCAATAGCACTTCATTGGACCATTAAAAGAAAACACTAATCAGACACGCATACAGCATACAGTTCATGTGTAAACATATTATGTCTTCCCTGGCAATGCCTGCCAGAACCTTGTGGGCAATCATTATTACAAATCTCATCAGGTAATATTGGATCCTGAATAACACATTCAGGCGGAATACATGCAGGAGGGTCTTGGAATTGTGCTGGAGGTTGGGGAGTTGGCTTTTTGCCTTTTTTCTTTTTCCTATCCATCAAGTGTCCTTCAGGTTCATCTTCTTCTGGTGATACAGTCCTGTCATAGTGATATTTTTTCAAATCCTGTGCAGATGCCTGAAGTTGCATAAATGGTGCACTAAGTACAAAAGAGAGAAATATAATGGCAAAAGACTTTCCAAGCATAACTTAAATATTCCCATCACTTGTTATAGGAATCTAAAATTCATACATATAGCTTAATAGGGGTATCCCGACAGGAATACTAATCAGGGACACAGACAGCAATATTTTCCTCACCAACTCTTATATCTTTTCTTCCCTGACAATGGGAATCAGCTTTACACTTGTTTTCGCACTCATTAGCTGATAATGGGTCCCTAAGGATAGTACAAACTGGTGGATCACATGGAAATAACGGTGGTGAAACCGGGCTATTAATAACACTATTTTGATCCGGATAAAATTCATCAAAATCATTTGCTCCAAAAGCATCTGTATCTATACCGCTGCCTTTTTTCCCACCTTTTTTACCTCCATGTTTACCCTTTTTTCTTTCCATATCAGCCGAATCATAACCTGTTCTTGCATTTAATGAACCATCTTTAGTATTGTTATAGCCATCATAAAATTTAAATTCACCTGCACTAACTGTCAAAGCAGCAACACCAAACAATAAAAAAATTGTCGTATAAAATACCCTCATTAATTAATGATATTCCTTATTTTTTCAGGGTTAAAACTTAAATTTCACTAATACAGAAATAGTAATGCCCCTAATGGAAATCCCTAAGTCCAAAAAGGTCCTGTTTTCAAATCAATGTTTACATTTTTGATTCCTTGAAAATGCTCTTAATTAAGGATTAATCCTGAAAATTTTACATATAGCACAAAATTATAAAAATTTCGTCTATTATTCTCCATATGGCTTTTGATATAAACAAACTTTCAAAAAGAGAAAAAATGCTGGTTGGTGTTCTGATTTTAGCAGTTTCTACAGTCCCATTTTTTCAGCTTACAATACCTGCATGGAATAAATATAACGAATTCAATACAAAAATAAAAGAACTACAGAATAAATTGTTTGAAACCGGAAGTAAAATTAAAAAACTTGAAAGATTAAAATCTGAGAATCAGAAAATGCTCAAGAAAGTAGAAGGTCAAAAAATTTATCTTGCAAAATCGTATGAGATTGATTTTCTTGTCCAGGATCTGAAAAAAATATGTGATGAGAGTCTTATAAGCCTTGAAAGCTTTACACCAACAAACCCCGAACCAGTAAACATTGTTCTTGAAAAACAACTTGAAGCTGACAGTGCAGGTGGACAAAGAAATAAACTAAAAGAAGCACTGGAAAAACTAAAAGGACAGGATTTACCTATTGACTTATATCGCTTTCCTGTAGAAGTAAGAGTTGCAGGAAACTTTTCAGAAGTACTTGAGCTTTTAAAAAAACTGGAAACTTACGGCAGAGTAATCTCTGTAGAAAATATTTCAATTGGGAAAATCCAGTCAAAAGATTTTGGCGGGGGGAACAGACTCTCAAAATCAAAATCCAAAAAGAAGGCGGAAACAGGTGGTTTATTAAGCACATTTGATCTTGTAGCGTATAGCCTTCCCTTAAGTGATGAAAAAATTCCTGTAAAACAATTACAGAAATCGCTGGGTGCAAAGTCTTCCTTTTCAATTAAAAAAACCAATCGCTAATCGTAGAATTGTAGAGACATTCTAGATACAACATGTTTAGTTGACAGTACAATTTACATCTCTACTGACAAAGCAGTTATCTCCTAGAAGCATTCAGTGTATAATATAATTTCCTTAGAGAAATGAAGACTTACCTAGCAAAAAAACACGAAGTAAAGCAAAGCTGGTGGCTGTTAAATGCTGAAGGCCAAGTACTTGGCAGAGTTGCAAGTCAGGTTGCAGCAATATTAAGGGGAAAAACAAAACCGGAATTTACTCTAAATGTTGATACAGGTGACTTTGTCGTTGTAGTAAATGTTGAAAAAATCAAAATCAGTGGTAAAAAGGAAAACAAGAAATTATACATAAGGCACAGTGGAATCCCGGGTGGATTTAAGTCGGTTTCTGTTGAAAAAATGAGACAGAAAAACCCTATAAAGATCCTAAAAAATGCAGTCAGAGGAATGATCCCACATACTACTTTAGGTGAAAAACAGTTTAAAAAACTAAAGCTCTATGTAGGGCAGGCACATCCACACAAGGCACAAAATCCAAAAGAACTAAAATTAACTTCTGCCGGCTCAAGCAGATAGTATGAGGTGAAACGATGGCAAGAACAGTAAGCAAAAAAAATCAATTTATTGCAACAGGCAGAAGAAAAACTTCAGTAGCAAGGGTTTTTTTAAAAGGCGGCAAGGGAAAATTTATTATTAACGGCAAAGAACCAGTTAAATATTTAGGGGATGTATCATCATTTCTTAATCTCATAAAAAAACCTCTTATTGCAACACAGACCGAAACTAAATATGATGTAGACGCAAAAGTACATGGTGGTGGTATATCCGGGCAAGCCGATGCAATAAGGCTTGGCATAGCCCGAGCACTTGTTTATATTAATTCTTCATATAAAGCTGTACTTAAATCAGAGGGACTTTTAACACGCGATCCGAGAGATAAAGAGCGTAAGAAATATGGACGCAAGAGGGCAAGAAAACGATTCCAGTTCTCAAAGAGATAATTTTTCAAATTATTGCTCAATTAATCTAAAAATGAAATTAAGTATTGAAAATATTGTAATCTTAAAAAATGATCTTTCTGCCGAACTACTTAACTATTATTCTTCATCACAGTTTTTGGCTATAGATTGTGAAATGATGGGATTAAATCCTGTGAGAGACAGGCTTTGCCTTATACAAATGTGTGACCAGAAAGAAAAAGTAACTCTGGTAAAGCTAGAATCAGACATTCTTTCAAAAGAAGTTAATCAAAGATCCCCAAATCTTAAAAAACTTCTTGAGGATCCAGAGATAAAAAAGATTTTTCATTTCGGCAGAACAGACATAGCTTTTCTCTATTGGTGGCTTGGTATAGAAATTAAAAACGTTTTCTGTACAAAAAGCGCAAGTAAACTAACAAGAACATATACTGATAAACACAGTCTGAAAGATCTATTAAAAGATACTTTAAGTGTTGATATTGATAAAACCAGTCAGTTAACGGATTGGGGAGCACCTGAGCTTTCCAAAGATCAGATTAAATATGCAGCAAATGATGTTTTACATTTAATCCCTCTTCATTTCAGACTTATTGATTTTCTAAAGAGAGAAAACCGGCTTGAAATTGCAGAAGAAGCAAATAAGTTCTTGCCTACACTGGCAAGACTTGATTTACTTGGATATATTGATTTTTTTGCACATTAATTTGTATCCGCTGCCAGACTTTGCAAAGCAAAGATATGCTCATATACCTTTCATATGTTAAATTAATATTGAAATGCAAAAGAATGAAATATATAGAATCATCGATGCAAATCTAAACAGAGCTTCAGAAGCGCTTAGAGTCCTGGAAGACTGGAGCAGATTTGCAAAGAACAACCAGGTATTATCACAGAAATTAAAATCACTAAGACATGAATTAAACAATTTTTTCCAGACAAATATTGTTTTCCACAGAGAGTCAGTAAGCGATGTAGGAAGATTTATTGAAAATAAAACAAAAAGAAACTCAGTGAGAGATATTATAAGAGCCAATAGTAAAAGATTTGAAGAGTCCGTTCGTACACTTTCTGAATATGGCTCACTTATTGATTTAAATACAATCAGACTTGAAGAAATTCGTTATGAAATGTACACGATTGAAAAAGAGCTACTGAAAAATGAAAAAGTTCTCAGGTTGTTTAACGCTTCTTTATACCTGATTTCAAACAGCGATGGCTTCAGCTCCAATAAAGATTTTTTTAAAGTACTGGAAGGAGCAATAGAGGGCGGCATAGATATCATTCAGTTACGGGAGAAAAATCAAACCGAAAAAAAGATAATAGAAATTGGCAAGGAAATACAAAAACTAATAAACAACACAAATGTTTTATTTATAGTAAATGACAGGCTTGATCTGGCACTGGCATGTGATGCTGATGGTGTTCACTTTGGACAGAATGATCTGCCAGTACATGAGGCAAGAAAAATATCTCCTGATGGATTTATTATTGGACTTTCAACTCACAATATTGAACAGGGAGTAGAGGGTAAAATCTCCGGAGCAGATTATCTTGGGGTAGGACCTGTATTTGCAACCCCGACAAAACCTGATTACAATCCTTGTGGACTTGAATATGTAAAATGGGCAAATGAAGACCTAAAGAATATTCCCTGGTTTGCTATCGGCGGAATTGATGAAACAAATGTCCATAAAGTGACAGACGCTGGTGCAGGAAGAATTGCTGTGGTCCGTGCAATAATGAAAGCTGACAAGCCTAAAGAAATAAGTCGTAAGTTAAAAGAAATTATAAATAAAAACAAATTGGCTTATGCAGAAAACGCTTAAAATTAATCGAAAAAAGCTTGATGAACAAATTAAAAGCTTTTCTTCAGGCTCAGTTCTTGTAGTAGGGGATATCATCCTGGATGAATTTATTGTTGGTTCTCCTGAAAGAATTTCACGAGAAGCCCCTGTAGTTATACTTGAGCACATGTCAAGCCAATTTGCACTCGGTGGAGCTTCAAATGCAGCTCACAACATAAGTGCCATTGGCGCCAAATGTTTCCTGCTGGGTGTAGTAGGTGAAGATTTGTATTCAAAAGCGCTTGAAACAGAATGCCTAAAAAACAGCATTAGCCCTCTATTTATATTTGATAAAACCAGGCCAACCACAGTTAAAACCAGGCTTCTTTCAACAGCACATAAACACCCGACAAGCACCATAATTTTTAAACAACAACTTTTAAGACTTGACAGACTCAGCAGAAGTCCAATAAATAAAAGTACTGAAGATTCCATTCTTCAGAAAATAAAGGACCACATTCCAAAAGTAAAATCTATACTAATATCCGATTACAATCTCGGGGTCTGTACCAAAAGATTAGTAACCCAGATTGTTAAATTATCCATAAAATATAAATTACCTGTGATTGCAGATGCATCAAAAAATTTCAACTGGTTTAAGGGCTCATTTCTTATTACTCCAAATCAGCCTGATGCTGAATCAGCTGTCGGATTCAGCATTAAAGATCATGAATCACTCATAAAAGCAGGAAAGAAACTTTTAAAATCCTCTTCAGCAAAAAATGTTCTCATGACAAGAGGTTCAGAAGGCATGGCTTTATTTACAGGTAATAATCCGGACAGTCCGTTTTTACTTCCTGCATTTAATGTCAGTGAAGTTTTTGACGTTACAGGAGCTGGTGATACTGTAGCTGGGTTAATCTCTACCGGATTAAGCCTTAAATCATCACTTGAGACATCCTGCACAATTGCAAATCTTGCAGCAAGCATCGTAGTAAAAAAATACGGGACTGCTGTAACAAGCATAAAAGAATTAAGAAGATATATGAACAGTCTTTCATGAGATTTCTTTGTACAAAAGTAAAGGGGTTCTGGCTGACATCTGCAGAAAATGTCACTAAAGTACATGATGCTGGTTTAAGTATTAAAAGCCCTTTTATAGGAATAGAAATCCACAGCAACAAGCCATCAGAAGAAGAATATAATAAAATCAATAAAGCAATCGAGCTTTTATTTGAAAAAAACAAAAAAGTTTTTCCTGTAAGGTTCCTGGAAATATAAAAATTATGCATGTATTAGTAATAGATAACTACGACAGTTTTACTTATAACCTTGTTCAATACATAGGTGAATTAAAATATGAGGTTTCAGTATTCAGGAATGATGAAATTACAATTGAAAAAATAAAGTCATTAAATCCATGTCATATAGTAATTTCACCCGGTCCAGGAAGGCCTGACGATGCAGGAATCAGCAAATCAATAATAAAAGAACTTGCCGGAAAAATACCAATACTTGGAGTATGTCTTGGACATCAGTGCATTGGTGAAGTATATGGCGGAAAAATAACTAATGCACCTGAACTTATGCATGGGAAAACTTCAGATATTCATCATTCAGGAGATTCAATATTTTCAGATATTCCAAGCCCTTTTACAGCGACCAGGTACCATTCATTAATTGTTGATTTAAAAAGTATTGAAAAAAGTCCTTTAAAAATAACTGCAAAAACAAAAGACAATCTTATAATGGCTCTTGAACATAAGGAATTTAACAGCCTTATTGGTGTACAATTTCATCCTGAATCAATTCTTACTGAGCACGGACATAAACTACTGACTAATTTCTTAAAGTTAAAAGGAATCAAATCATGAGGACATTATTAAAATATTTATTGTTTATTTTATTTCTTGCAATATCTCTAAATATCCCGGCAAACGCACTATTAGATAAGGACAAAGACATTGCCAGGAAAAACCCAAACAGCGCTTTTGCAGAAGGACTTACACAAAACCCAAGATATAAAGTCACTGAAGATGACAGAGTTTTTGCACGGAACAATCCACAAACAAGATTTGCCAAAACAATAGCGGCAAACCCAAATTATATTGTAGATCTGCCAGACAAAACATTTGCAATGAAAAACCCCGACAGTGCTTTTGCTGAAGGACTTGCACAAAATCCTACTTATCTAATCAGAAATGAAGACAAAGAATTTGCAAGAAGTAATCCAAATACAAAGTTTTCAGAATTCCTGGTTACAAATCCTGCTTATATAATTGAACCTGCAGACAGGGAATTCGCAAGAAACAACCCTGATACAAAAGCAGCATATGGGATTGCCAAGAATCCAAGTCATTAAAATGAGAAGTAATTACGTTATAGGGCTGAATTCAGGAACTTCATTTGATGGAATTGATGTTGCACTGGTTAAATTTAAAAAAAATGATTTAAGACCTATCTTTGTAGACGGAATTGTTTGTGAATATCCGAAAAAAATCAAGGAACAAATCAGAGAATTAATTGCTTCAGCAGGATCAATTCATAATCTATCTCCACAGAAAATATCAAAATTAGATATAAGCCTTGGCAATTTATTTGCAAATACTGCTCTGCAAATCATCAAAAAACGCGGATTAAAAAAAGAAGATATTTTATTAATAGGTTCTCATGGTCAAACTATTTACCATAAACCAAGAGTAAAATCAGTACAAATCGGTAACGGAAAAATAATTGCAAAAAGAACAGACATAAAAACAATTAATGATTTCAGAGAAGCGGACATTAAAGCAGGTGGCGAGGGTGCACCACTTATGCCATTTCTGGATCAGGTATGTTTTGGCAAAACGAAAAAAGGAATTATTACTTTAAATATTGGCGGTATAGCAAATATAACTGCTACAGGAAAGAACATAAAACCTATTGCATTTGATACAGGCCCAGGAAATGCACTCATAGACCTGGTTACAAGAAAATATTTTAATACTGATTTTGACAGGGATGGACTAATAGCAAAAAAAGGTAATGTGATTTTTAAGTATATAAAAAAAGCAGCCCTAGATCCTTATTTTAGGATTTCTCCGCCAAAGTCTACAGGCAAAGAATATTTCAATCAACAATTCATAGATAGATATTTTTCACAAATAAAGAAGAAAAGGGATCTTATTTCAACTCTTACATTTTTCACTGCATACACAATTAAATACTCGCTCGAGAAATATGTTTTTCGAAAACATAAAATAAGCGAAATTGTAATCTCAGGAGGAGGGTTAAAAAATAAAACTCTTGTAAGTTTTCTTAAGAAGATTTTACCCAGGATAAATATTACAAGCTCAGATAAATACGGGCTGCCGTCGAAATATAAAGAAGCTATACTTTTTGCATTACTTGGTTATACATGTCTGAAACAAATCCCTAATAACATTCCAAGCTGTACAGGTGCCAGAAAAAAAACAGTAACTGGTAAAATATGTGTAGGTATTTAAGCAATAATTGAGGAAAGTAACCATGGTCTTAAAAAATCCAAAAGTAACAGTTGTAGGTGCAGGAAATGTAGGTGCCACCTGTGCGCAAAGACTAATTGAGAAAAATATTTGTGATGTTGTACTGATAGATATTTTAGAAGGAATTCCTCAGGGAAAAGCACTGGATTTAATGGAAGCAAGACCTGTTGAACTGCATGACAGGAAAATCAAAGGTACAAATAATTATTCAGCGACAAAAGATTCAGATGTAGTAGTAATTACTGCAGGCATTGCCAGAAAACCAGGCATGAGCAGAGATGATCTTTTAAAAACAAATGCTCAGATTGTCAGTGGAGTCACAACAGAAGTAGTAAAATACTCACCTGATTCAATAATAATAGTAGTATCTAACCCTCTGGATGTAATGACTCACCTTACCTGGCTAAAAAGCAAATTCCCTCCGAAAAGGGTTTTTGGTATGGCAGGAGTTCTTGATTCAGCCAGAATGAGATTTTTTATTGCTGAGGCACTTAATGTTTCTACAGATGATGTTCAGGCAATGGTTTTAGGAGGTCATGGTGATCAAATGGTTCCATTACCCAGGTTTTCAACTGTTTCCGGTATTCCTATTACAGAACTTCTCCCGCCACAAAAAATTAATGAAATAAATGAAAGAACAAAAAATGGTGGGATTGAAATAGTAAATCTTTTAAAAACCGGAAGCGCATATTACGCCCCTGCAAGCTCTGCTGCAACAATGGTAGAAGCTATAGTACAGGACAGAAAAAGAGTTTTCCCGGTTGCTGCTTATCTAAATGGAGAATATGGACTCAAAGATGTTTTTATAGGAGTTCCTGTAAAACTTGGTTCAGGTGGCATTGAAGAGATAATTGAATTAAAACTTGCGGCAGAAGAACTGGAAGCACTACATAAAAGTGCTGAAGCTGTAAAAAGCAATACTAGTAAGCTTTTTGAACTTGCTCTGGTTTAACCTCTTAACTTTCTTCTTATTTCTTTACAGCCAAATTTAGGCCTTGACATCACAATATTTTTTTTATTATTATCGGGATATCAGTACATATATTCTATTTACTTCAAGCGGGAAGTGTATCTAGAGGAGGAGGCACTTCCCGTGCATTTATTAAACCCTCTCAATAACAGCAGCGTATTTACTCTATAGGGGCAACCCTAAACACTGATCTTTTCAGCGGGTAAAAATCCTTTATGAGAATGTTAAAAGTTATTTTTGGTTTGCTGATATTTATTAGCATTATCCAAACAGTAAATATTCAAAATTTATTCACATCATTACCTGCTATTGCATGTCCAAGCGGTTCCACGGCAAGTGACTGCTCGTTAAGAGGATGCTCTGGTAATGCACAATGCAAAGACAGATGTATCTGTACTCACTGTACAAATGAAACATATGGGGGTTCATGCTTTAAAGACAGTGACTGTAAAAATGGAGGTAAATGTATCGGGGGAGATAGTGAACAATGTATAGTTGGCGAATGTCGCTTTTTACCAACAACTGATGATGATTGTTATAATTTTTGCCATGGACTAAAAGAAGGTTATCGAAATGGATTTCATTTAAAGCAAGGAGAAACTTGTACCTCAATTGGGAAAAACACTGAAAATAAATGTCTTAATAGCAAAGAAATAAATAATTGTTGTTGTGTACCCTGCAAAGATAATGATAATAGCTGTCATTGTGAATATGGCACAGATGAATCCGTGATTTGCTCAGCAAAAGAACATATAAATTCAGAATGCCCAAGCTATTTAAAATCTACAAATGTAAATGTCCCTGATCCCCCCATAACTTATAAAAGAGACTGCAGTACAAATGATCATGGATATTGTGGATATTGCTCTTGTCCAGAAAATAATAATAATATATGCATAAGTACATGTTCACATCAAGGTTGTATATCAGATATTTGTGAAATAGCAAATCATGAAATGGGTCATTGGTGGGATTGTTTCACAAATAGAACTGGATCTAATTCTGATTCTGCTTGCACCGGAATAAAAAACCATGTAGTAATTGAAAATGCTACCTATAATGACTGTATTGAAAGAAATCAATTCCCTTCCGATTGTAATGATACGAAAAATAGACTTATAAATTATTGCAATAATTACTGTAGTAATAAATGTCCCTTCAGTAATGAGGTAAAACTTATTTGTGAAAAGTTTGGAATAACCTGTGGTTCTGCTGCCTCTGGAGCTGGAGCTGCAGTTCCAATGCCAACCCCATAAGCTCTTATCAAAGGCTGCTCTAAACCCTCTCAATAACAGCAGCAATTCCCTGACCAAATCCTATACAAAGACTGGACACGCCTCTCTTTAGATTTCTTCGTTCAAGTTCATGCAACAAAGTAGTAATCAGCCTGGCACCACTAGCCCCCAAAGGATGCCCGATAGCAATTGCACCACCGTTTACATTTACTTTATCTGCAGGAATACTTAGTTCTCTCTGAGCTGCAAGAACAACAGATGCAAATGCTTCATTTATTTCAAATAAATCTATATCCTTCATTTCAAGTCCTGATTTTTTCAATGCCTTGGGAATTGAATAAATTGGTCCTGTAAGCTGAAGTTCTACATCAGTACCCACTACTGAAAAACCCAAAAACTTTGCCCTTGGTTTAAAACCATATTTCTTTACAGCACTTTCACTTGCTATTAATAGTGCAGAAGCTCCGTCACTAACCTGGCTGGCATTGGCTGCTGTAATAACTCCGCCTTCTTTAAAGGCAGGTGCTAAAGTACCCATTTTCTCAATGGATGTATCACTTCTGATTCCTTCATCCTTTTCAATCAGTCCCTTGGAAGTACTAACAGGAATAATTTCTTTTTTGAAAAATCCTTTGCCTGTTGCAATAGCAGCTTTCATGTGACTTTCATATGAAAACTCATCCAGATCCCTTCTGCTTAATTTCCATTTTGCAGCCATTAATTCTCCGGAAATTCCCATTGGATTTGCTTTAAAATTCTTTAAAAAACTATCTGGTAAAGTTGGTTTTGTTTTGCCTGGCATGGGAAACCCATCACCACCAAGTGGAATTTTTCCCATGCTTTCTACGCCACCTGCTATAAGAAGATCATGAGCACCAGCCATTACAGCCTGAATCGCAAAATGAATTGCCTGCTGCCCTGATCCACACATTCTGTTTAGCTGGACGCCCGGCACAGTAATATCAAGAGCTGTTATTGCAATAAGCCTGGCAATATTTAATCCCTGCTCAGCAACAGGACTTGCACAACCATAAATTAAATCCTCAATATCAGTTGGTTTTAGATTATTTCTTTTAACTAATTCTTTTACAGGTATCCCTCCAAGATCCACTGGATGAACTTCAGCAAAAACACCTGTATCTTTTCCACGACCAATCGGTGTTCTTATTGCATCAATAATATAAGCTGCATTTGACATTTTTATTTCTTTCTGGTTTTAGAAAACATTAATAGTTTACTCTAAGATTATAAAAATGTAACTACTCAGTATATATATAAAAAACAAAGTGAAATTTTTAAACTCTTTCAAAGATAATAGCTATAGCCTGTCCACCGCCAATACACAGTGTTACCAATCCATATCGGGATGGAAGCCCTTCATCTGCTCTTTTATGCATCTCATGTAATAGAGTTACAGGAAGCCTTGTCCCACTTGCTCCTAATGGATGTCCTAAAGCAATAGCGCCACCGTTTACATTTACTTTTTCAGGATCTATGCCAAGTTCTTCTATTGTTGCAAGTGCAACAGATGCAAATGCTTCATTTATTTCAAATAAATCTATATCTTTAATTTTCATATTAGCTTTTGCAAGAACTTTTCTTACAGCATCTATTGGTCCAATTAAATGTTCTGCAGGTTTTTGAGAATCTGTTTTTACTACAGCAGAGGCAACAATCCTCGCCATAGGAACAAGATCATGTTCTTTAAGTGCCTGTTCACTAACGACTAAATACCCTGCAACACCAGCACTAATCTGACTGGAAGTAGCAGCAGTATGCAGACCAAACCTGCCAAATGAAGGCTTGAGTTTTTTAGATAAAACTTCAAGCGAAGTATCAGATCTTATCCCTTCATCAAAATCAAGATACCCTCTCGGTGTTCTGACTGTAACTATTTCGTCTTTAAATCTTCCATTCTGCATTGCATAAGCTGCCTTCATCTGGCTAAAAAAACCGTATTCATCAAGCATTTTCCTGGAATATCCACGGCTTGTTGCTATGGCATCACCATAAGCTCCCATTGGTAATAGTGAATACCCTTCCGGAAGAGAAAGTTTAACAACCGATGCACCCATTGCAACAATCTTTCTAAGATTTTTTAAATTCCCGCCAAGAGTATTTGATGCAGGCATTAAATCCTGTCCCTGGAAAACTCTGTGATTATTTTCTACCCCCATTACAAGCACTATTTCATTTTCACCGCTTGCAATTTGAGCCTGAGCTAATCGGGTAGCCTGTGCACTGGAACCACATAAATCATTAATTGTTGTTGCATGAACAAACGGACCAAATGCTAATTCACCAATTCTTGTAGCCATGTTACATCCCTGTTCACCAGTTTGAGTAGCACAGCCTACAAAAAGTTCATTAATGTACTTTGGATCTAAATTTGCCCTGTTAACTATTTCTTTTGCAACTGTAACACCAAGAGTTTCAGGTTTTACCCTAGAGAAAAGTCCACCTTTAGCACTAGTTGCTGTTCTGAGAGGTCCCACAAGAAATGCTGATCTTACTTCAGGCACAGATAACTCCTTAACTACTTTTTATCTTTACTCCGGCCCCTTATATGAGGAATTTACCCAAGAGCATTTACTATTTCATGTGTAATTATTAATTGTTATCAAGAATAACAAATTAGCTTAAAAAAGTATATGTCTCTACTAACAATTAAGGCACAAAAAAGAAAGGGAGTTAGTCTCTAATAAAGCTCGGCTAAAGAACTAGCCCTAAAAGGAGAAAAAAAATGTTTTCTTTTAACCTCTTAAAGTATGAACCTTTGACATTTGAAAAATATAAAAACTATATTCCACAAGCACCAAGAGAAATTAGAAAAATGATTCAGACACTTAATAAATGTCCAAACTGTAATTTCCTTATATTTGATAATTACTGGTCAGATAATATTGAAAGAAACGAGAAAAAAGTCTGCCCTACATGTGGAAATAAGCTTTAGGAACCTCAGGATTATTTACCTTTCAAGAAGAACTATACATTCAGTGTGATATGAATGGGGAAACATATCTATAGGCTGAATGGTTTTAATACTAAAGCCTCTCTGATTACTTTCACCAAGGCATAAAATATTTAAATCTCGTATAAGTGTCGAGGGATTACAACTTACATAAATAATTTTTCTCACATCTGAATCACATATAGTATTAAGGATATTTTTGGCACATCCTCCTCTTGGAGGATCTAAAATAATTACTTCAGGTTTATAAGTTTCAATACCTTGCTGAATTTTATTTTCAACTTTTCCATTTATTAGAATTACATTATTAATATTATTTTCCTGCAAGCTGGTTTTTGCATCTTCAATAGATTGCTTTATTTCCTCTATGCCAATAACTTTCTTTACAAATTTTGCCATATAGAGTGAAATCAGTCCCACTCCACAATAAGCATCAACCAATACCTCCTCTCCTGAAAGCTGCAATAAATCACTTATAGTCGAAAGAAGTTTTTCTGTCTGCAATGTATTCACCTGAAAGAAGCTTGTTGCAGATATTTTAAATTTGATACCGTTTACAATTTCATTAATATAGCCTTTCCCTTTTAATACTTCAGTTTTATTTCCATAAATTACGTTTGTAGTCTGATTGTTTACATTAATGCAAACACCAACAAGCTGAGGGAATTTTCCCATTAACTCTGATACAAACATTTGTGAATTTGAAAGTCCGAGATCAACACCAACTAGTGTAAGCAAAGCCTCTCCTGTATTAATCCCAAGCCTTACACAAATATGTCTTAGCCAGCCTTTTTTTGTGCTGCTGTCATAAGCAATTATTTTATATTTTTCAGCTATGTTTCTGACTGCTTCAATAATTTCATCAAAAAGATTATTCTGGATAGGACAGTGCTTTATATTAACCAGCTCATTTGAATGCCATTCAAAATATCCTGCTTTAAGCCTGCCTGTTTCCTGTATAGTTCTTACAGGGTACTGGACTTTATTTCTATAATTCCATATATCTGGGGAAGGAATTATTGGTTTAATTTGATCTGATGATATATTAAGTGTTTTAAGAAAATCAGCAATGAGTATATTTTTTTGCTCAAGTTGTTTTTCATATGGCAAATGCTGCCACTGGCATCCACCACACACTTTAAAAACCTTACACTTAGCTTCAATCCTGTAAAGAGGATCAGAACCCTGAACCTCAAGTATTTTTGCCCTTGCATAATTATGCCTCAACGTTGTTGCCTGAGCTAAGACTTTGTCTCCTGGTGCAGCTCTATCAACAAAAACAACAAAATCTTTATATCTTCCAACAGCTGAATTGTCATAAGCCATAGAAGTTATTTCTATTTCAAATGTTTGATTTTCAGATAGAGGTATAGATTTAAGTGTTTCTTTTGCCATAATGGTTATCTCTTATTAAACTATTATATTTGAAATTTAAATGATGGACTTGCTTTTTTTGCTTGCCCTATGCCATTCGCTCCTTTTCACCCTGCGCTAATTTCACATTGTTAATTATATGTGAAATTAGCTTGGGATACATCCGCTTCAGGCATAGGGCTCTCTTTTGCAAGTCCATTTAGTTAGATATTTCTATAAGGAGTTTAAAATGAACTCAAAGAATAATCAGCATGCTAAAATCGTGAATCATGTTTAACATAGATCTATCAGATAAAGTAGCAGTAATAACAGGTGCAAGCCAGGGAATCGGAAAAGCAATTGCTGAGGTATTTGCAGAAGCTGGTTCTTCTTTAATATTACTTTCAAGAAATAAAACGAAGTTGGAAGAAAACATAAAACAGCTAAAAGCTAACAGCCACAAGCCAATAGCTAAATACCATATTCTTGACGTTTCGGACAGTGAAAGTGTTGAAAAGATTTTTAAAGAGATTGGCAATGTTGATATTTTAATAAATAATGCAGGGATTCACTTTACATCACCCGTTGAAAGTATGGATATTAAAAAATGGAAAGAATTACTCGATACTAACCTGAACGGTGTAATGTATTGCTCAAAAGCAGTAATTAAAACCATGATGAAAGACAAAAAGGGAAGAATAATAAATATTTCATCAGTAAGCGGTAAGGTTGGTGATGCCTATGGAAGTGCATACAGTGCATCAAAATTCGGAGTAATTGGATTTACACAGTCACTGGCACAGGAAGTAGCTAAGCACAATATTACAGTAAATGCAGTCTGCCCTGGATGGGTAGAAACACAAATGGCAGAAGAAATATTACATGATAAAGACTATGCCAAACTGCATAACATTAGAGTTGATGAGCTTAAAAAAACATCACTTGAAGCAGTACCTATTGGAAGATACATCCACCCGGCTGAAATAGGCTATCTGACACTGTTTCTGGCAAGTGACTATGCAAGTGCAATTACTGGTCAATCTATAAACATCTGCGGCGGGGTTTATATGCATTGATTCAATGTAAATTCTTGGTATTTGATACAAGGTGAAAGCTTTTTGTGTGATTCACTCACCAAAAAGCGCCGTGACTCTACAAGCGAGTTGAGCGTTCGCGCGAAACGAGCGATATTAAAAAATATGCATTAAAATCTCATGTGATATATAGCACATTAAATCATAGATATTTCATACTAATTAAATAAACATCAATATGTAACTTAACGAAATTTAATTAATATAAAAAATGTTTTTTACATTATTTTAAACTTCAAGTATTTTACTATGAAAAAATAAAAAGTAAGAAATACTTCTTACTAAGGGGGTCGCTATGGGGAATAATCCCACCTTAACTACAGGTTCAAGTATTCTTCTGTCAAAACTAAGTGCAATAAGAGACCAGCTATTTCTGGCTAAAAGAGATATTTTTGAACTTGAAAGCCTTTACTTATATTTAGCTATGGGTTCACCAAATAGTAAAATTATGGGTTCTGATAGTCCCTCACTGGCATTTTTTTACGATATAACCAAGATTCGGGAAAGGCTTTCAGACACATTAGATACAAGGAATTTCCTTGAAATGGATGAAAGTACATACCTCTCAATGATTAAAAGTATGTATGCTCAGACGGGGCCGGCGGGAGCCGAAATAGTCAATTTAGCTCGTATTCATAATTATGTTCCGATAAGCTGAGAATATTTTTAATGTTGCTTATTTTTAATATTACTTATCGCCAGGCTTAGGAGGAGGAAATATTCTGATTCTTCTCTTCGGCTCCTGTCCTATACTAAGACTGTCTAATTTATATTCTTCTACAAGTTCATGTTGCAATTTTCTTATTTCAGCATTTCTGGGACTAAGGTCAATAGATTTTTCTGTATCCATTACCATGCTTATAGCACCCCGGACTTCTTCAAGAGCATTTTGAACATCATCAACTTTCTTTTTTTCAATTTCTTCTATAATGAAATCACTTATTAAATCAGGGAAGAGTTCTTTTAGTGCATTTTGAATGCCATCAATGGTATTGTTCTTGACTATATAAAGAGGTATTTTATGCTTCTTTGCAAGTTCAAGAATCTTCGCCCCGACTTTTGCATAATTTTTAAGTGCAAAAATGACACCTGCTTCATCAATTGTTCTGCACACCATTCCAGGAAGCTGAAGATTTCTTATAACCCTTTCAAGTTGTCCACGGCTCACTGCATAGGGATAGATTTTAATGGTTTCAACAGGATGCTCAGCCATCTCTGTAGTAGAAAATGAGACTTGTCCCTGGGAAATTGTTTCCTTCTTTGTAAGGATTTCAACCTTTCCGGTTTTCAGATCAAGTTTACGAATTTCAGGGAACAGGGCTTTTCCTCTTAAAAGATTATCAACTGCAACAGCCACTTCTTTATGGATTGCAAGTCTTTGATGATCCAGGATTTCAATTGCAATCTGAAATGTTGGTTCATTGGCTCTTTCAAGTATTGTTTTTTGTGTGCCACGTCTTTTTGCTTCTTCATCTCCCAGAGTAACTGTTTGTATCCCTCCGATCAGATCAGATAAAGTAGGATTTTTTAAGAGATTTTCAAGCGCATTTCCGTGAGCAGTACCTATAAGCTGCACGCCTCGTTCAGCAATAGTTCTTGCTGCCTGTGCTTCAAGTTCAGTACCAATCTCATCAATTATTATCACTTCTGGAGTATGATTTTCCACAGCTTCAATCATTACAGCATGCTGAAGCTCAGGTCTTCCCACCTGCATTCTTCTTGCACGACCAATTCCATGGTGCGGAATATTACCATCACCTGCAATTTCATTTGAAGTATCAATTACAATTACTCTTCTGTTTAAATCTTCAGCCAGAAATCTTGCCATCTCCCTGAGTTTTGTTGTTTTCCC
>Ga0209726_10000651_pt1 | contig 63084 bp, 53 predicted proteins | sample Subgrocontami54m_FD_187453 | JGI IMG/M metagenome (GOLD analysis project Ga0209726, IMG submission 187453) | Subsurface groundwater microbial communities from S. Glens Falls, New York, USA - GMW46 contaminated, 5.4 m (SPAdes) (version 3) | ecosystem: Environmental > Aquatic > Deep subsurface >...
CTCCTGCGCGAGGCGATGGAGGTGTTCTTCGAGGTGCGCGAGGTGCCCGGTCTGAAGAAAAAGCCCTCCACTTCGGAGCTGCTCGACTGGCTGAAGCTGCTGCTCGCCGAGGACATCCCGCCGGAGGCCTTGCGTTCCAAGGATCGCAAGACGATCATTCCGCCGCTGCACGGCGCGTTGCTGAAGAACGAGCAGGATGTGCACCTGTTCGAGCGGCTGGTGTTCATGACGCGGGCGCAGCGGCAGTAGCGCATCGCCGAACCGGCGGAGAAGGGAGGGAGGGAGGGATGGCCGGTCCTTACGACAAGACGATCCAGAACGAGGCTCCGCCTCCCGCAGAGGGCGGGGTCGCGGTGCTGTTCGCCGACATCGCCGGCAGCACCAAACTGTACGAGGCGGTCGGCGATACCGACGCGAAAACGCTGATCGACGAGGCGCTCGTCGCGATGCAGGTGATCACCCAGCGTCACCGCGGCCGGGTCGTCAAGACGATCGGCGACGAGTTGATGTGCGTGTTCCCGAACGCCGAGCGCGGCTTTCTCGCCGCCACCGACATGCAGACGGTGGTCAACGCGCTGATGCTCACAAAGGGCGTGAAGCGGATGATCCGGGTCGGATTCCATGCCGGCCCCGTGATCGAAGAGAAGGGCGACGTGTTCGGCGACACGGTGAATACCGCGGCGCGCATGGCCGGGCTCGCCAAGGGTATGCAGATCATGACCACGCGGGCGACGGTGGACGCCCTGCCGACGGCGCTGCGCACGTCAACGCGGCCGATTGCCGCGGTCGCGGTCAAGGGCAAGGCCGAGGACCTGCAGGTATTCGAGGTGCTCTGGCAGGAGAGCGAAGACCTCACCATGGCGGCGGGCGTCGAGCACGCCGCGCAACCCGTGGCCGAGCTGGTGCTGCGCCACGGCGGGCGCGAGATCGTGGTCGACGCCGAGCGTCCCGCGGTGATGATCGGGCGCGACGCCGCCTGCGACCTCGTGATCACCGATCCGAAAGCCTCGCGCCAGCACGCGAAGATCGAGAAGCGGCGCGACAAGTTTTACCTCGCCGACCAGAGCAGCAACGGGACCTACCTCACCTTCGCGGGCGACCCCGAGGTGGCGCTGCGCCGCGAAGAGCTGTCGCTGCGACGCTCGGGCAGCATCGTCTTCGGGCACTCCGCGGCCGAGCCGACGAAAGACACGATCGAGTTTTCGGTGCGCCACTAGGGCGCGCGGCGGCCGCATAGGCTGCGCTTCCATGCGACGTTCTGCATCTTGTTCGCAAAATCCCGGCCGGAAGTGGAAGGAGGAAGATCCCGCCCATCCTTGTGACAGAGCGAAATGGCTTGCTCTACGATCTGGCACAGCTCGTCGAATACGGCCTTTTCGTCCGCGCCATGGCATCCGCCGAAGACGAGGCCGGGAGAACTTCCGACGTAGCACTGGTCTTCCTCGGACCACTCGACAATCTTCGCGTACCTCGCGCTTTCCGTCATGACTTCGACTCCTCAACAGCCCGCCGGAGCGCGGTACGGATCCGCTCCGCCGATCTTCGTCAGGGCGCGGTAGCTTTTCCATGCTATCTGTACGCGTCACGGCGATGGCGGACAGCGATGACATCAACCAAGTGCGCTCGGTCCAAAATCCGGTACACCACACGCCATTCGCCAACGCGGACGCGCCAGATGTCGTTTGAGCCTTCGAGTTTCACGACCCCGGTTGGACGAGGGTTCGCCACCAGCGCCTCGATTTGCTTGAGGATGCGTCGGGCAACCGGAGGATCGAGATTCTGCAGCTCTTTGCGCGCCGATCGCGCAAAAACAACACTGTAGTCAGCCACGTGCCTTACGCTTGCCGCGGGCCTCGACAAGGCGTCTTACGGTTGCAAGGGACTCACGACGCTCGCTGCGGCGTGAGTGCGCCAAGTAGCCGTCGTAGAGGTCTTCCCAAAGCCGTTTATGCTTCCTGAGGTCGATGAGCACCGCCTTGCGACGGCCTCTGCGGTCGCGCAAAAACTCAATTCCGGGCACATTCATCGGCTGCTCCTCTTAGGCAGGCAGCAGTATAGCGCCACGTGATTCCCTGTCCCCCAGGGAAGCTCTGCGCAAGTGACCGCAACGATGTCGGTGATGTCGATCATGCGCGAATTTCGGGTTGAAGAACGCCGGAGCGGTGAGCTGGTGCTCCTCCAGCAAATGCCGGACCCGCAGAATGGTCGTTTCATCGGGCACCGCGGCATCCGCTCCAGCGGCATCGGCCGTTAACCGCGTTCGGGTAGTGCAGCTCGCGACCAACCTCACCAAACGTGTCCACGGAATCATCGCGTCCATCTCCGCCAGAAATTTACTACCCAAGCCTCCGCGTTGACCTTCGTACCAGAGGAAAGCCTCATCCATGTCCGCTGCCGCAGCGGAACGGACAACGATCCGCATCAGAGCGTGCGGCTACGAATGCGGTTAAGAACCTCATCCCACGGAATGCCAACTGGGCCGTCTCGGTCCAGCTCGTCAAGACGCCTGTCAAGCTCCTGGCGCTGAACATCCGTGATTGGAACAGCCTCGGGCGCCTGGCAGAGGCGATCCCAAAGCTGCTCGAGAAGTTCCAAGCGTTCTTGAGGGCTTAGCTTCGCGATGTCGACTGTGCTCACGAAATCAGTATGCGCCCCGCACCGAGTCTCTCGTGATGACCACTAATCCGCCGTGCGGCAGCATGGCGGACACGGCGCCGCGACCTACCGCAGGCCGAAGGCCTGCCGCATCGCCTGGTAACCCTGCTGCGCCGTGGACCACTGGCGCCCGCCCGTGACGCCGCCGTCGACCACCAGGTTGTGGCCGTTGACGAAGCTCGAGGCGTCAGAGGCGAGGAACACGGCCGCATTGGCGATGTCGTCCGTCAGCCCGGCGCGGGGAATCGGTTGCAGCTTTTCCAGCCCTGTCTTTACGGCCTCTGCGGACTGCTCCGCGGCTTCGGTCGGCAGGCCGAGCGCCTTGCCGAAGATGCCGGTCGCGATTCCGCCCGGCGAGATGCAGTTGACACGCACCTTGGATTCGCCGAGCTGCATCGCAGCGCAGGTCGAGAGATGCACGACCGCCGCCTTGGCGGCGCTGTAGACCATCGAGGTCGAGTAGCCGGCGCGGATGCCGGCGATGCTGCCGTTGTTGATGATGCTGCCGCTCCCCTGGCGAATCATGAGCGGCGCGACGTGCTTCATGCCGAGCATCACGCTGCGCACGAGGGTTGCCATCGCCGCGTCGAACCCTTCCACGGGAATCGTCTCGATGCCGCCGATGGGCGCAGGTCCGCCGGCGTTGTTGAACAGGCAGTCCACGCGCCCGAACGCCTGCACGCAGGTTTCGATCACGCGCTGCACGTCGGCCTCGCGCGTCACGTCGGCGGCGATGAAGCGGCAGCAGTCGCGCCCGAGTGAGGCTTCGAGCGCTTCGCCGAGGGTTGCGCGCCGCCCGCAGAAGACGACCCGCGCACCCTCCTCCACGAAGCGTTCCGCGGTGCGGCGGCCGATGCCGCTGGTCGCGCCGGTGACGATGGCGACTTTGTTGTCGAGCTGGCCCATGGTCTTTCTCCTTCGGGTGATCTGTATCTACTGTAGGTTCGAGCCCTCAACGGCTCCCCGACCAGGGCAAAACTGGCCACCAATGGTCGCCGCCGGGCACACTGGCGTGCGAGGCCTCAGGCCTGAAATGCGAACCTTCCTTCGCGGAACAGCTTGAGACAGGCATCGGCGACCGCAGGATCATAGGCGCTGCCGCGGCCGCGCTCGATCTCCTTCAGTGCGACCTCGATGCCCAAGGCCTCGCGATACGGCCGGTGCGATGACATCGCCTCCACCACGTCGGCCACGGTCATGATGCGCGATTCGAGCAGGATCTGCGCGCCCTTCAATCCCTGCGGATAGCCCGAGCCGTCCAGCTTCTCGTGATGCTGGCGGACGATGTCGGCGATAGGCCAGGGGAAATCCACGTCCTTCAGGATGTCGTAGCCGTCCTGCGGGTGCGTCTTGATGAGCATGAACTCGATGTTGCTGAGCTTGCCGGGCTTGGAAAGGATTTCCGCCGGCACGCGAATCTTGCCCAGGTCGTGAATGACGGCGGCAAGGTGGATGCCATGGATTTTATCCTCCGGCAGACCCAACTCCTGCGCAATGACCACGGCCAGTTCGCCGACGCGGCGCTGATGGCCGGCGGTGTAGGGATCGCGTGCTTCCACGGTGGCGGCGATGACCTCGATGGACTGCTCCAGGCTCCTCTGCAGAATCTCGGCGTGGTGCGCGTGCGCATGGGCGATGCGGTCGCGTTCGGCCCGGGTGCGCAGGGAGACGATGCCGTAAGCGAGGTTGTCGGCCAGATCTACAAGTAGCCGGGTTTCCTCCGTATCAAAAGCATTCGGCTCACCAGCGTAAATGTTCAAGACGCCGAATATCCGTGTACCGTCCGACAAAGGCAGCGCAAGATTGGACGCATACCCTCTCTTTGCTGCGGCGTCCGTCCAGTTTGCAAAAGCCGGGTCTAACGAAATGTCGCGAGCAAGTTCCGGCTTTCCGCTTCGGATGGCTCGGGAGATGGGCCTCTGGCCCAGTTCGACATCCGCCCAGGTCTGGATTGCTTCGGCGATGTAGCCCTCTTCCGTGCCTGCCCACGCCATAGGTTTGATGCTCTTTTCCGCATCGTTTTCGGCATAGCCGACGCCTGCCATGCGGTAGCCACCGGCTTCCACGATGATGCGCGTGGCGCTTTGCAGCAGTTCCTCCTCGTTCGTAAACCGTATCAGCGCCTCATTGGTCATCGCTCGCGCCCGCAGCGCGCGGTTGGCTCGGGCGAGGGCCAGGTCCGCCAGCGTCTTCGCGGTTATGTCCTTATCCAGCCCGCGGTAGCCCAAAAGCCTGCCGTCATCACCCAGGATGGGCGTGCCGCTGGTCTGCACGTAGCGCAGGCTGCCGTCCCTGTGCACGTTGACGTTAACCAGGTCGCGGAAGGGCTCGCGCCGCGCGGTGGTTTCGGCGAATATCGCGCCCACGCGCGCTGCCTCCTCCGGCTGCATGAAGTCGAAGGGCGTCTTGCCGATGACTTCCTCCGGCGCGTAGCCCAGCAGGTCCTTCACGCTTTCCGACGCGTAGGTGTAGCGGCCCCCGGCATCCACCTCCCAGATCCAGTCGGCGGAAACCCAGACAATGTCCCGAAAGCGTTTCTCGCTCTCCTTCAGTGCCGCACCGGCCTCCTTCCAGCCCGTGATGTCACGCGAGGAAATGGCGATGCCGTCGCCCACGCGCACGACCTGGTGACGTAGCCACTTTGCCTTGATTTGCGGCGCGTCGATGGAAAATTCTTCCTCCAGCGGCGTGCCCGTCGCCACCACCGCAACGTACTTGTCGAAGAAGCCCCCGGTGCGGTTGACCGGGATCAACTCGCACAGTTTCTGCCCGATGACCTGCCCGCGCGCCATGTCCAGCATCTGCTCGGCGCGCGGGTTGATGTCGGTAAACGTGAAGTCGAGGATGTCGCCGCGTTCGCCGCGCACGCTCGTCAGGATGAACAGAGCATCGAGGTTGGCTTCAGCCGCCGCCCGGAAGCGCTCTTCGGCGGTTTGCAGCACGGCCCGCGTGCGACCGTGCTCGACTTCCGCGCGATGCTTGGCAATGCCGAAGACGAGGTCGTCCGCGGCCTCGTAGAGCAGCTCGACCACGTCTTCGTCGAAGGCATCGGGCTCGGCGGCGCAGATGCAGAGCGCGCCGATGACGGTATCGCCCAATCGCGGTGGGAGAGCCAGCACGGACGCGAAGCCCCGACGCTGCGCCAGTTCCCGCCAGGGGGCGTAATCCGGATCGGTCGCGATGTCGTTCGACACAATGGGAACGCCCCGGCGGATCGCCGTGCCGGTCGGCCCGCGGCCCCGCTCCGTTTCATCCCAGGTGATCTTGAGGCTGTCCAGGAAGTCCTTTTCGGCGCCCCAGGCGGCGACCGTGCGCACGCTGCATGCGGGGTCGTCCTCGGCATACGCCACGCAGGCGATGCGGTAGTCGCCGGCCTGCACGATCACCCGGCACATTTCCTCGATCAATTCCTGCTCGCCTTTCGAACGCAGCAGGCAGCGGTTGCTGGCTGAGAGAACGCGCAGGGCCCGGTTGGCGCGCGCAAGTTTGCGCTCCCGGTCTTCGATGGCAGCGGCCGTCTCATCCAGAACGCGAGCCACCCGGCCGAATTCGTCGTCGCCATGCGGCAATCCGGTTCGGGCTGTGAGATCGCCGGCCTTGAACCGTGCCGCGGCTCGCGACAGAATCAGCAGGGGCCGCAGCACCATGCGGTTGCCGCCCCAGATCAGGACGCCTATCGTGCCGAGGAGCACTGCCAGCATGATGCCGATGCCGTACAACAATGCGCGTTGCGCGGGGGCCTCGACTATCGCTTTCGGGACGCTCAACCACAGGTAAATGGGGCCGGACACTGTGTCCAGCAGTTTCGTATAAGCGAAAAATCCGCGCTCCCCTTCCGAACCGATTTCCTCGTCCATGCCTTCCCCACCCGAGGCCAGCATGCGCTGGAACAACGGCAGTTGCGTCGCACTCTTGCCGACCCATTCTGCGGAATCGGGGTGACGCACGGCAACAGTGCCCTTCGCGTCTACCACCACCAGCTGGGCGCCTTCGTGCAGGCCGGCGGCCGCCAGATCGCGCTGCAGCCAGGCCAGGTCGAGCGACAGATAGAGTACGCCCGTCACATGGCCGGCTTCGTTTCTCATCGCCTTGGCGAAGGCGATGACACGCTTGCCCACGATCCGCGCCGTGACCACCTCACTAGCGACCATCTCGGGCGACTGGAGAGCTGACTTGAAATAGATCCGATCGGCAATGCTGATGCGGCCCTTGGAGGGGACCGCAGCGCACGCAACATTCCCGTCGGGCAGCGTCTTGCCGATCTGGATGAATTCCACTTCCTGCCGGAGGCGCGCCGCGAGCGTCTGTGAACACGCCTCGGCGGAAGCGCCCGGCTGCATTGCCGGGTTCAGCATCAGTCCGTTCAGGATGGCGTCGGCTTTCGCGACGAACGTCTGCGCGTGGGCAGCAATCAACCGCGTGTTGTCGAGAAGCTTATTCGAGGCGGCCCCGATGCGTTCCTCACGGTGGTCAACGAAGTGCCATGCAACGAAGCTGGCCAATATGACAAACGCCGTTACGAGCAGCAGAATCAGACGGCCGCGCACGCCGAGGGCGAAGGTGGGTTTCATGTCACCCCCGCATCTCGCGAAGCGCTACCGAAGCGTGTCAATGCGACAGCGGGGGGGGGCAAACTCCGGATCTGAAAGTGCTGTTGCAGTCACACGACGTCACTCCAAGTGAGTTCGGTTTCGCACCTTACGATACCCTGACGGACAGGAAGGGAAAAGGAGATTTTAGTCGTAGCGGCTGCTGAATAATCGGCGCTGGTGCGCACTGTTGCGGGGAACAAGACTGACGCGCTCAAGGGCGTGTTCGGTTCTGCATCCGTTTGGCTCCCCAATCAGGGCTCGAACGAAAAACAGTGTCAGGAGCAAAGTCCCGACCGACCCGATCAGGCCTTGATGAACCTCTTCCCGCGCGCAGGCGGCGCGCCGTAAACCCCGGCGGGCGGCGCGGCCTCGAACCGGCTGCGAACGTTTTCCGCCGCGCACGCCGCGCTGTAGCTGAGCTCGACCGTCGTGCCGCTCGACGCACCGAGCGCAAAGCACGCCTGCCCCATCTTCGCATTCAAGGGCTTCACCACGCCCTCGGCGATCTGGTCGCTCGCGCTGCCCTCGGGCAGCGCCAAGCGGTAGGCGCCTTCGCCCGCGGCCTGCGCATCGAGCACGCCGCGCAGACTCCTCAACTCGCGCAGCAGCGCCTTGCCCGCCTCCGCGCCCGGCAACCCGCTCACTTTCAGATCCACCGGCTGCGCGCCGAAGTTGAAATGCGCGAGGAAGAAATCCTTCGAGAACTCGTCGCCCACCTGCCTGCCGATGTCCGCGAGCGCGGCATCCTCGGTCGCCCAGCTCGTCGCCTTCGGCAGCTTGGTATTGGCGTAGATCTCCTCGCCGCTCGCCTTGTCGATCGCCTTGATCGTCCAGGAAGTAAGCGCCGTCTTCGTGACCGTCAGCCCTGAGGCCGCGAGCCGCGTAGAGAGCTGCTTCACCTTCACCTCGCCGACGATCTGGAAATCCGCCCCCTTCGCCTCCGGCGCCGTCCGCGCCTCGCCCTCCACCGACCAGGTGCGGAAGCCGAACGACTTGATGCGCTCCTTGATGGCGTTCTCGGCGAGCTGCGAGCGCGCCGGCGGTATCCCCTGCGCGGTCTCGGCGTAGCCGATCGCCATCTGCACCGCGATCTTCGGGTCGCCGTTGTTGCGGATGAACTGGATGCGCTCCTGGTCGCTCATCCGGTTGAACGATTTCTGCACGTCGCGCACTTTCACCGTGGCGCGCGTTGCGATCGCCACCAGACCGTCCTTGCCGAGCTGCGGCGCTTCTTCCGTGAGCGTCGCCTTGATGAAATCCGGCGCGTGCGGCAGGAACTTGTCCTGCACCCAGGCATAATTCTTGTTGATCGAATCCGGCGCGACGTAGAGCGCGAGCGCCTTTTCCACGAGCTGGCGCTTCGCGTCGTTGCGCGCCTCGGCGCCGGCGGCTGCCGCGTCGCCGCCGAATTTCGCCGGGTCGGCGAGCCCGACTGCGCTGATCGTCATCACGCCGGGCTCCGCGGGTGCGGGGGCCGGAGCAGCCGGCGGCGCGCTCGATGCGACCTGCGCCGGCGCCTGCGCGGGCTGCGCTGCCGCGGCGGCCGGTTTTGCCTCTGACTCGGTCTTGCGTCCAAGCGCGAAATACGCGCCCGCGCCGAGCACGGCGACGACGACGGCGGCGGCGACCGCGAACATCGGCGCGCGGGACGGCGCCTGCGCTGCTGCCGACGCGGGCGCCGCAGCAGGTTGAGGTGCAGCGACGGGTTGCGACGCACGCGCGGCCGCGGGCGCGCGAGCGGGCGCGCCCGGTGCTTGAGCCTGGGTCCGCTCGACGACGGTCGCGTCCGCGCCGAGGTTGACGACGGTCGCGTCTCCGCCGCCCACCGCCACCGCAGGTGAGCGTCCTTCCGCGACGTCGCGAATATCGCGCGCGAACTCGGCGGCGCGCTGGTAGCGCTCCTCAGGGCTCTTCGCCATCGATTTCGTGACCACGGCATCCCAGGCCGCGGGCAGCGTGCCGTTCAGCGTCGAGGGCGGCAGCGGTTCTTCCTTCAGCACCTTGTGCATGATGGTCGCGACCGCACCGCTGAACGGCCGCTCCCCGGTGAGGAACTGGTAGAGGATCACGCCGCAGGAAAACAGGTCGCTGCGACCGTCCACCGGCAGGCCGAGGAACTGCTCGGGCGACATGTACGAGGGCGTGCCGAGCACGGTGCCGGCCTGCGTCAGTTCCGAGGTCTCGATCCGCGCGATGCCGAAATCGGCCACTTTCACCGCGCCGCCTTCGAGCACGATGACGTTGGCCGGCTTGATGTCGCGATGCGTGACGCCCGCGCGGTGCGCGTGATCCAGCGCGCCGAGGATTTCGCCCATGATGCGCGACACGTCGCGAATCGCGAAGCGCTCGCCGGACTCGAAATAGTCCTTGAGTTCCTTGCCCTTGATGAACTCCATGGCGATGAAGGCGACATCGCCGTCTACGCCGTATTCATAGATCTGGACGATTCCCGGGTGGTTCAGCCGTCCCGCGGCCTGCGCCTCGCGCTTGAAGCGCGCGAGCAGTTCCTCGGTCTGGGGCTGGCCGGCGAGATCCGCCTTGATCGTCTTGATTGCGACAGTGCGCTCGATGAGCGGGTCGAAGCCTTCGTAGACGACGCCCATCGCGCCGCGTCCCAGCTCGCGCCGGATCTGGTATTTGCCTAGCGTGCCCGGTTGCGCCAACGGTGTCTCCCGCAATTCAAGGCCGGCACGCGCCCCGCAATGGAAACGGCGACGGCGCGTCCTGCACCTGCGCCATCGACCGTTCCCGGCTGCAGTGCGCGACTACTTGTACTTGGAATCGATGTCCCAGACGGACTTCTGGATGAGGCGCTGCACCATCGTGTCGAGCCCGACACCGCCCTTGGCCGACTGTGACACGCCCATGACCGAGCTGCCCTTCGCGCCGACTTCCATTTTTTCTTCCGTGTAGCCCTGAGCCACCTGCTCGGTGGTGGTTGCGTCCATGATTTTGTAGCGCATTCCGATCAGCCATACGCCGGTCGCCTCGCGCGTCTGCACCGACCCCGCCACCGTCCCCGCGGCATGGCCGCCGAACCCGCCAATGAGCCCACCCAGCAGCGAGCCCACCGGACGCCCGTCGAACCCTTCCTTCACCTCGGAGATCTGCTCGGCCTTCAGGATGTCGAACTTCACGATCCACTTCGTCGTCTTCAGCTTGCCGATCTGCATCGTCTGGCGTGCCTTGTTGGGGTCGCCGAGGTTGTAGGCGAGCGAGATCTCGTTCACCAGCGGACCGAGGTTGCTGCGCTCGAGCACTCCGAAGTTCGCCTGCGACAGTTCGAGTTCCGCGTAATCGGCGACGTTGTTCGGCCCGAACTTCTGCGTGAAGGTCGCGTTGTTGCTCTTGATTTCGCCCGGGATCACCACCAGGTCGGGCCCGCGCTTTCCCTTGTTCGCGTATTCCACGGGCTTGTACGCGGCGACGTCCGCTGCGGCGTTGGCCTGTTGCGAGGTCGAACTTCCGGCGGTCGGCGACGGGTTGCCGAAGGTCGGTTGCGCCCCGGCGTTCGCCGTGAACAGCATTGCCACCGCCATCATGGACACGCGATATTTCATAGTGCCTCCGTTGTGCGTTGAACCCGCCGCATCCGCAGCGCAGGCTATTTTCTGCGCGGCTCCGGCTGCTGGCAATAGTCGCTGTACAGTTTGGCGACCACCTCCTCCGCCTGCTCCCGGATCAGGGTGAGCGCCATGCCCTGGACGTCGGCGCCGCTGAACGACTGCGAATTGGCCTCGGCCTCCGCGACCGGCCGGCCGTTGGCGCCGGTGAGCACGAACTGCATGCTGACGGCGACCTGGTTCACCGGAATCATCGGGTTGCGCATGGCGCGCGCGGAAATGAGCCCCCGGAGCGTGTAGCTCGCGCCCAGGCGCCTGGCCGCCGACAGCGCGGCGTCGGGATCGTTGCGCATCACCGCGTCGACCTCGGCCTGCGCGATCTGCTTGCGGATCTCCTCCGGCGAGTAGGTGCGCAGGCCGAGCTTCTGCAGCCGGCCGTTCACGGCATCCACGTGCGCGCCGTAGCCCGACTGGCGCGCCTGCACGACGCCGTTCACTTCCTCGCCGATGAGCACCACGATTTTCCGGTTCTTGATCTGCTCGCGGCACGGCGTCGAGAGCTGCGCGTCGATGCGCTGCTGGCGCGCCGCCTTCTCGGCCTTGTCGGCCTCCACGTTCGGGTCCGGATTCGAGAACTTGAATCCCTGCGCGCCTGCCGCCAAAGGCAGGAGCGTCAAGGCGATCACCCTGAGCAGCGCGCGCATGTCGAATAACCCTTTGAATCGGCGCTAGTATAATGATCCCTGCGCGTTTAGGGCGCAATTCCCGTGCTGATCGATTTCTTTCTCAAGCTCAAGTCACACAAGCTCCCGGTCTCGATCAAGGAGTACCTGACGCTGCTCGAGGCGATGCAGCGCGGCGTGATCGGACCGTCGGTGGACGATTTCTACTACCTTTCGCGCACCACGCTGGTGAAGGACGAGGCCAACTTCGACAAGTTCGACCGCGCATTCGCAGAGTTCTGGCAAGGCGTCGAGACCGTTCCCGGGATCGACGCGCAGGTCCCGCTCGAGTGGCTGCTGAAGCAGGTCGAATTGACGCTCAGCGAGGAGGAAAAGCAGCAGATCAAGGCGCTCGGCGGCTGGGAAAAGCTGATGGAGACGCTGAAGAAACGCCTCGAGGAACAGAAAGGCCGCCATCAGGGCGGATCGAAGTGGATCGGCACCGGCGGCACTTCCCCCTTCGGTGCGTATGGCTATAACCCGGAAGGCATCCGCATCGGACAGGACCGCAGCCGCAACCGCAGCGCGGTCAAGGTCTGGGACCAGCGCGATTACCGGAATCTCGACGACTCGGTCGAGCTGGGTACGCGCAACATCAAGGTAGCGCTGCGGCGGCTGCGCAAGTTCGCGCGCGATGGCGCGCCGGACGAGTTCGATCTCGAGAACACGATCTCCTCCACCGCGAAAAAGGCCTACCTCGACATCCACATGCGCCCCGAGCGGCGCAATACCGTCAAGGTGCTGATGCTGATGGACATCGGCGGCACCATGGACGATCACGTCAAGCTCGCGGAAGAACTGTTCTCGGCCGCCAAGACGGAATTCAAGCATCTCGAGTTCTATTACTTCCACAACTGCCTGTACGACTTCGTGTGGAAGGACAATCGCCGCCGCCACTCGGAGCGCACGCGCACCTGGGACCTGCTGCACAAGTACGGTCACGACTACAAGGTGGTGTTCGTCGGCGACGCGACCATGAGCCCCTACGAAATCCTGCAGCCCGGCGGCTCGATCGAATATTTCAACGAAGAACCCGGTGCGGTCTGGGTCAGGCGCGTGACCGAAATCTACTCGAAGTGCATCTGGCTCAACCCCGAGCCCGAGGAGATCTGGGCCTACCGGCAGTCGATCCAGGTGATCCGCGAACTGATGAACAATCGCATGTATCCGACGACCATCGACGGCCTCGAGCGCGCGATGAAGGCGCTCGCGAAGTAGCGATCAGCTCGCCAGCGCGCGCGGGTCCGCGCGCGCGTCGCGCGACGCGAGTTCGCGCAACAACCGCAGCTCCTTTTCGAGGTGCGCCCGGATGTGGGCCACCTGCGCCGCGTCCAGGTGGCGGTACTTCCCGACCGCCTCGAGGTACTCCTCCACGGGTCGCAGTTCCTCCACCGGGCGCGTGAATCGCAGGCCCGATTCCGGCCGGTATTCCCAGAGCGCGACGAAACCGGTTTCGACCGCCTTGCGCGCAACCTCGATGTTCGCCTGCGACGGGAAGCGCCAGCCCGAAGTGCATGGCGAGTAGACATGCAGGTAGGCGAAGCCGCGCTTCGAGGCCTCGATCGCATTGGCGAGTTTCTCGTACAGATCCTCCATGAACGCAGTGGACCCGGTGGCGACGTAGGCGCAGCGGTGCATCACCATGAGCAGCGGCAGGTTCTTCGCGTCCTGCATCTTGCCCTGGGCCCGCTCGCCCACCGGCGTGGTCGAGGTCCACGCGCCGTAAGGCGTGCACCCGGAGCGCTGCATGCCGGTGTTCATGTAACCCTCGTTGTCGACGCAGACGTAGAGGATTTCCTCGCCGCGCTCGGCCGCACCCGAGAGCGACTGGAAGCCGACGTCGGCCGTGCCGCCGTCGCCGGCGAGGGCGAGCGCAGTGACGTCCCTGCCCTTCCTCTTGTAGGTGCGCCGCACCCCGGCGAGCATCGACGCCGTGTTGGTGAGCAGTGGGTGAAACACCGGCACCTTGGTCCCGGTCTTGCCGTTGTAGCCGACCGTGCCCATCCCTGGAATGCAACCCGGAGGCGCCGCGACCACGGTTTCCGGACCGACGGCGCGCAGCACGTGGCGGATCAGCAGTTCCGTGTTGCATCCCTGGCAGCCTGCGAGACCGGGTACGAACAGGTCTTCGAGTTCGCCGTAGCGGTTGTAGATCTGGGCGCTTTTCACGTGCCGCAGCGCGCCCTCGCCGCAGGCCTTGACGCAGGCCGGATCGCCGCCGCACAGGTCGCACTTCGCCACGCGCCCGGTGCGCTCGTCGTAGGCGATGCCGGCGTATACGCAGCCCACGGTGCACAGCAGGCAGTCGATGCACTTCGTTTCGTCCCAGCGGACGACGCCCGAAGCCGCGTCTTTTTCGAGTGCCGCAGCGGGGCAGACCGAGACGCAGCCCGGATCCCCGCACTGCCTGCACAACGCCAGTTCGAACCCGTCATTCGCGGCGGGGAGAATCTGGATCCGCGACGCGGCGTGATCGAACCCGCCGGTCTTTTCCTGCGCGCAGGCGCTCATGCAGTCGCCGCAACCGGTGCAGCGCGCGGCGTCGAAGGCGATTGTCTCGTAGGCAGCCATCGGCCTAGCGCCACAACCTCGACATGAGCGCGCGCGCGGTGTCGCGCGGATTCTCGAGGAACGCCTGCTTGACGGGTGCGAGATCGGTTCCGCGAAGCACCAGTTCGACCATCACGCCGGCGTCGAATGGCAGGTCGATCGAAAAAATCCCGGCGAGACGGCCGTCCTTCAGCACGATCTTGCGATACCGGCCTGCCGCCTCGTCGACCTGCACGTGGGTCTCGCAGCCTTCCAGCGAATCGACTCCGACCGAGAGCGCCTGGCGTCCGAAGAAATGGTAGGTGTTGATCGGGACGCCGCCACGGTAATCGCGCGCGCCTGGATCGCCCGCCATGTCCATGCCCGCGATGCGGCCCTGCTCCACCGCGTTCGGCAGGATTCCGTTCACGCGACGTCCGCCCTGCAGGAAACTCTCGGCCTGCGCGACATCGCCCGCCGCCCAGACGTTGCTCGCGCTGGTGCGCATGCGGCGATCGACCAGCACGCCGTCCCCGGTGGCGACGGCCGCTCCCGACAGGTATCCGATCGTGGGCCGCACCCCAGCGGCAATCAGCAGCAGGTCGCCCTCGACGCGCTCGCCGCCCAGAAGTTTCAGTGCAAAGCCGCTTTCGCGCGGCGCCACGCTGACGACGGACTGCCCGCAGAGCACGCGCGCGCCGCGTTCGGCGAACGCGCCCGAAATCAGCGATGCCGCCTGCGCATCGAAATACCCGGGCAGCACTTGCGGCTGCATTTCGATGATCGTGGTCTCGGTCCGTGCATGGACCAGGTTTTCCGCAGCATGCATGCCGACCAGACCGCCGCCGAGCACGACTGCCCGGCGCGCGCGGCCGAGCGCCTCGCGCAGGCGAACCGCATCGTCCAGCGTGCGCAGGACGTGGTATTGCACGCGCGTCAATCCCGCGATCTTCGGAATCGCGGGCGTTGCGCCGGTGGCGAGCAGCAGCCGCTCGTAGCGGACTTCGGTACCGTCGGCGAACTGCGCCATCTGCGCCGCGGTGTCGAGCGACGCAAGCGCACTGCCGCTGCGCAGCGTCACCTTCTGCGCTTCGCAAAAATCGTCGCTTCGCAGGCGCACCCGGTTCGGATCGGATTTTCCCGACACCACGTAGGGCAGCACGGTCGGCGAATAGGGCGGCGCAGTGTCGCGCGTCGCGAGCAGCACGCTGCCTTCGGCGTCGTGCATCCGTATCGCGGCGAGCGCTTCGAGCGCCGCGTGGCTGCTTCCGACCAACAGGTATCTCGTCTCGAGCATGGTTCTCAACGGTCGTTCTCGTTCAACCAGACCGGCGCAATCGGCACCGCCCCGGCGAGCGCCTGCGCGGTGGTCTCGAGCGCGCGCGCGAAATGCCCCGGTGTCAGGTCGGCCCCTGCCAGCCCGCCGATGAAACTCACCGCGGGAATGCGCTGCGGCAGCATCGCCAGCGTGCCGAGCACGTCCTGGAACACCGGACCCGCGTTCCAGCCGAAACTCACCGAACGGTCGACGACCCCGACCGCCTTCACCCTGGCGAGCGCCTGCACCATCGCCTGCAACGGAAACGGCCGGTAGGTCTTCACCTTGATCAGGCCGGCGCGCTGGCCCGCGCAGCGCGCCTCGTCGACGGCATCCTTGGCGGCGCCGGTCATGCTGCCGATCGTGACGATCGCGTACTCGGCATCATCCAAACGGTACTCTTCCAGGAGCGGCGCGTGCCGTCGCCCGAATCGGTCACCAAAGTCGCGGTGCGTGTCCACGATCACCTGCAGCGCGTTCTGCATGCCGCGGCAGTGGCCCTTTCGATAGCGCGCGAAGAGCGCCGCTCCGGGTCCGCCGCCGCCGGTCAACGGATCCACGCCCATCGGGCGGTCGGGATCGAGTGCGACGTGCCAGTTGGTATCGGCCTTGCCGAGGAATGCATCGACTCCGGCGGCGTCGGGCAGATCCACCCTGCAGACGCCGAACGACAGGTAATTGCCGTCGTGACAGACGTTGATCGGCAGCATCACGTCGCGGTGCTCGGCGATCCGGAACGCCATGATCACGGTGTCGAGGATCTCCTGCACCGATTCGCAGTACACCTGGATCCAGCCGACGTCGCGCACGCTCATCGCGTCCTGGTGACCGCCCCAGACGCATTGCGGCGAAAGCGTGTCGCGCGTCACGAGCGACATCACCATCGGCAACCGCAGGCCCGGCGCCCGCAGGTAGGGCTCGAACATGAAGGCGAGCCCCGGCCCCGAAGTCGCGGTGTACGTCCGGGCCCCCGCGAGGCAAGCGCCCTGCAGGACCGAAAGCACGCTGTGCTCGCCTTCGGCCTCGACCATCTCGGTGTCCAGCGTGCCGTCGGCAGCGAACTGCGCGAGCGCCTCGACGAGCGAAGTCTGCGGCGTGATCGGATACACCGCGACCATGTCGGGCCGCGAAAGCACCACGCCCCAGGCCGCGGCTTCGTTGCCGTCGCAGACGACGTGACCCGGCAGGGTCTTTGCCTGCGGGAGCGCGCTCACGCGGCCTCCTCCACCATGACGATCGCGCGTTGCGGGCATTCCTGCGCGCAGATGCCGCAACCCTTGCAGGTCGCCAGATCGAAATCGAACCAGCGCGCCTTCTCCACCACGCACTGCACCGGGCAGTAGAGCCAGCACACGGCGCACTTCACGCATTTCCCGCGCTCGACGACGGGACGCAGGCTGCGCCAGTCGCCGGGCAGCATCGGACTGGGTTCGGTGGCGATCGGCGCGAGGTCGTTCGCGACCGCGGACGCATCGAACCAGGGGCGCGCGACCAGTTTCACGCGGCGGCCTTGCGTTCGATCAGGTGCACCTCGGTCTCGTCGTAGCCGCGCGCCAGCGCGGCGAGGTTCTGCTCGAGCGCCGCGTCGCGCAGGGCGCCTTCGGCGCGCAGCGCCTCCCGCAGCGAATCGAGTTTCACCAGGCCGGTCGTTCGCGCGAACGCGCCGAGCATGATCGTATTGGTGATCGGCCGGCGGAAAATCTGCAGCGCGACGCCAACCGCGTCGCAAAGCCCCACGCGCGCGACGCGCTCCGGAACCGAAAGTTCGCCCAGCGCGCGCCGTCCCGCCTGGACCAGCGTGGCGTCGGGCCGCACGCCATCGAAAACGTTGACCGCGCGCGGCACGGTGGGATCGATGCAGATGACGCAATCGGGTTCGTAAATGTTGGTCATGCGCCGGATCGGCGCGTCGTCGAAACGCAGGAACGCCGCTACCGGCGCCCCCCTGCGCTCGAAACCGAACGCCGGGATCGCAACCACGTGCTTGCCCTCCTCGACGAGCGCGCGCGCGAGCAGGTTCGCGGCCATCACCGTCCCCTGCCCGCCCCGTCCGTGGAGCCGAATTTCGTACATCCGCGCCTAGTCCTCCGTCACGCCGAGGGTGGAGGCTTACGTTCCTCGCGGGTTTGATCCAGGTCAAGCGAACCCGGGGCGTTCGTTGATGCCGGATTCCCCGTGTCGCGGGATCCGCTTCAGAACGGCAAGCGGAGGTTCAGATAGATCAGGCGCGGGATCGGGCGCCACACCGGCTTGCCATCCGTGCTTCCCGCCGAGGTCGAGAACTCCTCGTGGCGGCTGCCCAGATTCTGCAGATTGAGCGCGGCTTCCACCGGCGCTGCGCCACTGCCGAACCGGTAGGCAATCCGCGCATCGAGGTACTTGTACCCGGCCACCGGGAGCGAGCCGGCCCACTCGAATTTCTCGCTGGCGATCAGTGAAAGGGTCGTCGACCATCGCGAATTCCATTGCCGCACCCAGCTGGCCGTTGCGGTGTGCATCGGGGCTTCCTGTTCGTGATCGCCGCCGGCGAATGGCGCAGAGACCCTCAAGCTCGAGTAGCCCGCGATCAAGCGGTCGGTCGGCGTTGGTCGGGCGCTGTAATGCGCTTCGTATCCCTTGTTCAGGACCGGAATGTCGCTGTTGACGACGGAAAACGTGCGCGGAATCAGAACGCCGGGCAACGGCCGAATCACGAAATCCTGGATCAAGTCGGTGACGCGCTCACGGAACACGCGAAGGTCGATGACCCCGTCCCACCAACGGAATCGCCCCACGTAACCCACTTCGTCTGCACGAATTCGCTCCGGTCTGATTGCGGGTTGTCCGCGCCAGCTGACCTGCAGCAGCGCCCCCGAATATCCGTTGGAATAGAACCGCATGTCGCTGTGCTCCTCGAAGGACGAGGGCGCGCGGTACGCGATCGAGCGGCCGAAGCGCAGCGAATGTCCGAGAACCGGTTCCCAATGACCGAACAGGCGCGGCGCCAGATTGCTTCGCCTGCCGGAATAGCGCTCCAGCATCGCCCCGGTATTCACCGTGAAGCCCGGCGCGGGGTGCCATTCCAGGTTGCCGAATACGCGTGCCAGGGACTGGCCGGCTCCGCCCGCGCCAAAGAACAGGCGTGGAGATCGGATCGCGTCGCGGCGCAGTTCCGCGCCCCAGGCTACGCGCATCTCCGGCGACGGGGAAAACAGGTGCTGAAACTCCAGATTGTCCCGTTGCGAGGTCCGGTTGTAATCGATCGGCACGACGGGAAACAGCGGCGGCAGATACGCGCTGCCTTCTTCCTTCGCATGCTCCTCGTTGTGGTAGTAGCCGACCTTGATTTCTTCGCCCAGACCGAGCGCGCGCCGCCATTGCACATGGACGAAACTGTTTTCCGCGCGCAGGGCGCGCAGACCGTTCGTATTGGCAGGCGTGCCCGCGTAGCCCAGCCCTCGGCGCGAGTCGTTCACGCCTGCCCAAAACGTCAGCGCGTCGCGCGCGCCAATCTGATAATCCAGCCTGACGGTTCCCACGCCATGTCGCGGTGAATCCACCAGAGCCGGGAGCCCATGGTCGTAGCGCACCTCGCCGTTGAATCGCAGTCCCAAGCTGCCGTTGCGCATCTCGAACCGCCCCGTCACGTCGCGCAGCTCGTTGTTGCCGACACTGACGCCGAGTTCGCCGCCGGGGCGATCTCCTGCCGCCAGGGTCACGATGTTGACGACTCCCATGAACGCGTTCGAGCCGTAGGTGGCGGAATTGGAGCCGCGAAACACCTCGATGCGCTCGATCTCGTCGATCGTGACCGGCACCGAAAACCAATCCACACCGCCGAGAAAATAGGGCGAATACACCGATCGTCCATCGATCAGCACCTGCATGCGGTTGGGAAACGATCCACCCAAGCCGTGAAAGGTCACCTGCGAAAGCCCGCCGCGCTCGATCACGACTTGAAACCCCGGGACCAGCCTGAGCAGACTGGGGAGGTCGCGGTAGCCCGTAGCCTGGATGAACTCCCGGTCGAGCACCGTCACCGCGCCGGGCGTCGCGGCGAGCGATTGCGGAATGCGCGATGCCGACAGTACGACCGGTAGGTCTTCCAGGAACGACCTTTCCGTCACCCGCTGCCCTTCCGCACGTGCGCAAAGCCCGATCGACAGAGCGACCCAGACAAGCGCCGCGCTCACCGATCGCCCTCTTCCGGACACCGACGTCTTCAGCGCGCTTGCGGACCCTACGCTCGCCACGTTCCCCGGCCTCCCCGCCATGGACATACTGTGCTCCCCCGGTTGACAAATGTCCCTTCCCAAGGACAAGAAAACCCCATAATCTTGCGGCGGCTCGACCTCAGGGGAGGATCACCCAGGGCCATGAAAGTCCTCGTCGTAGACGACCACCCGCTGGTGCGCGAGGGCGTGCGGTACGCGCTGGCCGCGCTCGATCGCGACGTCGAAGTGCACGAGGCTGGCGGTGCCGAAGAAGCCTTCCGGATTTCGGAGCAGCACGCCGATCTCGACCTCATCCTGCTCGATCTCGGGCTTCCCGGGCTGCCCGGACTGGCGGTGCTCGAGCAGCTGCGCGAGCGCGGCTGCACTTCGACGATCGTCGTTCTGTCCGCCTCCATCGAACGCGGCGAAGTGCTGTCTGCGCTGAACGCAGGTGCCATGGGATTCATTCCGAAACTCTCGTCGAGCGATCTGATGCTTCAGGCCCTGCGTCTGGTGCTCGCGGGCGGTATCTACATCCCCCCGCAGGCAGTCGGCATCCTGGAGGGCCCCGGGGGCTTTGCCGCTGCAGGCGTCGCGGGCCCGAAATCGCTTCATCAGCTCGGCCTGAGCGAACGCCAGCACCAGGTGCTCGCGCTGCTCGCCCAAGGCAAGCCCAACAAGGTGATCGCGAGCGATCTGAAAATCGCCGAACCCACGGTCAAGGCGCACATCACGGAAATCCTGCGGGCGCTGCAGGTCACGAACCGCTCCCAGGCGATGCTGGTGGCGCGTCGATTCGGCGTGCGCTGAAGAGCTCACGGAGCGCTCCCGCCATCGCCCTTCGGCGGTTGCTCGCCTCCGTCCTGGTCGACGGCCTTCGGCGTCAGCAGCTGACGCAGCAACTGGCGCAATCGCGCCGGCGCCACGGGCTTGTGGAGTAATTCCAGGCCGCTCGCATGCGCCTCGATGAGCCGGTCCGCCGCCGTATCGCCCGTAATGAGGATCGCAGGGATTTTCAGGCCCAGTTGCGCGCGTATCTGCTCGATTGCCTGAATGCCATTGCGACCGTCTCGCAGGCGGTAATCGCAGATCAGGAATTCGGGCACTGCTTTGCGCTCGGCAATCCTCCGCAGAAGGCTGCCGGCCGAATCCGCCCCGATCGCCGTGCAGTTCCAGCCTTCCAGCAGGCTCGTCATCGCGTCCACGCTCGCCGCGTCGTCGTCGAGGACCGCAACGCATTCTCCGGAGAACGGTTCTTCGATCGGATCGACCGCCACGGACCCGGCATCTTCCAGATCGTCGGTCGCGAGCGGCGATTCGATCGAAAACATCGAGCCCCGACCGAGCGTCGATCGCATGCGCAGGGGATGATTCAACATGCGGGAGATGCGGTCGACGATCGCGAGCCCCAGGCCAAGCCCTTTGCCGCGGTCCCTTTCCGGATTCCCGAGCTGGACGAATTCCTTGAAGATGTCCTGGTGATGTTCGTGCGCGATTCCGGGCCCGGTGTCCCAGACCTGGATCGACAGCGTTCCGGGTCGCCGGCGGCACCCGACCACGACGCCGCCGCTGCGGGTGTGCGTGAGCGCGTTCGCGACCAGATTCTGGATGACCCGTTCGAGCAACGCCGGGTCGCTGCACACCCGGGCGCTCGATCGGACGACGCTGAAGCGCAGGCCGCGCGCCAGCGCGAGCGGCGTGAACATCGACTCGATCTGGCGCAACACGGTGGACACCGCGAAGTTCACCCGGCCGACCGCGACCACTCCGGCGTCCAGCCGCGAAATGTCGAGCAGCGCATCGAACATCGCGGTCATTGCGTCGATCGAACTGCGCATCCCCTCGACCAGATGGCGCGCCCGCGGCTGGGCCGAGACTTCGTCCCGCAGACTGTCGACGAACAGTCCCAGGGCGTGCATCGGCTGGCGCAGGTCGTGACTCGCCGCGGCGACGAAGCGCGACTTCGTGACGTTCGCCTGCTCGGCTTCCTCCTTTTTCAGCCGCAGCTCTGCCGTGGCTTCCGCGATGCGGCGCTCGAGTTCGTCGCGCGCCTGTTCCAGGCGTGCGGCCATGCGGTTGACGCCATCCGCAAGCTCGCGCAGCGGTCCCGTATCTTCCATGGCGACTCGCCAGTACAGCTCGCCGCGACCGACGTGCTCCACGGTCTGTGTCAGATCCACCAGGGGCTTGCTGAATCCGCGGCTGAGCCGAAACGCCAGCACGCTGCCGAACATCAGGCCCCCAAAAGTGACCAGCAGTCCCACGGCAATCAGCGCGTTCTCGAGCTTTCTCAGGCTGCTGCGCGACATTTCAAGCGCGACGTGCCCGAGGACGACCCGAGGCCGGCCTTGCGCGCCGGGCCTCGATTCGAACAGCGGATCCCCCGGGAGTTCGCTCGCCGCGACCGGTTGCACGATCAGATGCTCCATGCCCCAGTCAGCGTTGCCAAACGCGCTCAGCTGCCCGGGTGCTGATGGCAGTTTGACCTTCGGCTGCCCGGCATGCGCCACGACGACGCCTGCGCGATCGACGATCGTCACCGCGGAAACGTCCGGTTCTCGCATGGCGGCATTGGCGAGCGCCTGCAATGCGGACGGGTTGCCGGAGAACAGGCCGAATTCCGCGTTGGTGGCGATCTGCCGCGCGATCGCGTCGGCACGCTGGTGATGCGCCTGCGACAGATCGCTGACGCGGCCATAAAGGAAAACGGTCGTCAACAGCGCCGCGACGAAGATCGCGGGGGCCAGCGCAGCGAACAGCAGCCGAGACCGGATCCCGAACACGTTCATCGCGCAGCTTCCAGCAAGTGCAGCCGCGACGCCAGCACGTTCTCGTCGGGCAATGCGATTCCGAGCAATCGCGCCACGTGCGGATTGGTGCTCACCATGAACGCTTTCGGGAACTGCAGAGCCGGCAGGTTGTGCCCTGAGAGCAGCGCACGGATCGATCGGCCGGCCTGCGCGCCGATCTGCCCCGGCGTCGAATACACCGCAAGCAAGGCGCCCGCGCGGACGTACGCAGGCGAAAATGCGACCATCGGCAGGCGCATCCTGAATGTCGTGCGCAGGATGTTATGGATCGTCTGGCTGTTGTAGATGGCGCTGTCGGGAACGGCCAACAGGACGTCTGCCTGGCGCAGCGTCTGCTGCAGAACCGGGCCGAGATCAGGCACCGACTCGACTCTGGCCGTGACGACGCGCATGGCACTTGCACTCGCCGCGCCGGACAACTCAGCGGCAAGACCCATCGACTGCTCCCCGACCAGCACGGCCACCCGGTGGCGCTCGGGCATCGCGATCCGGATCAGCGCCAGCTGTCGCGCCGGAGGCTGATCGAGCACGATCGCCGAAAGGATTCTCCGTCGTTCCCCGGCGCCGGCGGCAATGCGCTCGAATGCGGTCCTGGGCACCAGTACGCACAACAGGGCGTTCGTCAACACGCCATTACGCGCAGTGTGCTCGCAGGCCTCGGTGCCGACCGCGACGATCGCCAGCACAGGCGCGCGTGACGGGCCGGGTGATTCGCTCGCGAGCCGCGTGCTGACCTCGGCAAAGCCTTTCAATTCACTGTGAATCGCTTCGGCGACTTCCGCATAAGCGCCGCCGCTTTCGCTCAAGAGGACCGACACGTGCTCGATGGCCGCAACGGGTCGCGCCGGGAGCGCGGCCCCGAAGAGGATCAACACGACTGCAATTCGGCGCAGCGCGGGCATGCGGCAGAGGATCAGTCCGGAAGTCGGAATCGGTCGGACCCGATTCCGACGCAATCTACCCTTCGCACGGTGAAAACAAAAGCCGCGCGGGCGGCGCCCGATGTCCCGAAATCAAGGTTTCGTGACTTGGGCGCGTCGTACTACGACTTAGGTGGCGGCGATCGGGACCAAAGTCGGTGGTGCCACGCGAGGGGCGTTCACAGGACTTCGTCGCGGAAGTCGGGCGCTGTTCGTGATTCGTCCATCCGAATCAGGTGGCCGCCGGTGTGAGGTGGCGACTTCCGCGAGCCTCCGGACCGGCGGCGATATACTGCGCGCGGCCTTCACCCGGGCACCGCCTGCGGCCGCCCCCATTTCCGAGGAGACCCTGCATGACGCCATTCCGGATTGCCCTGATGTCGGCCGCGGCCCCGTTGCTCCTGCTCGGCGTGACGGCCGGTGCGCAATCCCTGACGCCACCACCCGCTGCCCCGGTTCGCCTGGTCACCGATACGTACTGGGGCACGCCCGTGCCCGATCCGTACCGGTACATGGAGGAGGTCAAGAACCCGGAAGTCGAAGCCTGGATGCGCGCCCAGAATGCTTACACCCGCGCCCTGCTCGACGGCATCCCCGGGCGCGCCCCGATGCTGGCGCGAATCAAGGAGGTGGAGGACGCGGTCGCCGGGCGGGTCGTCGGCGTGCAACGGCTGAAGAACGACCTCTGGTTCTACGAGAAGCGGGGCCCGCGCGACAGCCAGTACAAACTGTACCTGCGCCGCGGCCTCGCCGGGAAGGAGCAGCTCCTCGTGGATCCGGAACAGATTCGGCTCCGGACCGGCGTTCCCCACGCAATCAACTACTACGCCCCTTCGGACGACGGACGCCATGTCGCATACGGTATCTCGGCAGCCGGTTCCGAAGAGGCCACCATCCACGTCATCGATACGCGCACGCGCAAACCGGTGACCGCGCCGATCGACCGAGCCCAATATCCGCAGGTGTCCTGGCTCGAGGACGGCAGCGGTTTCTTCTACATGCGGCAGCAGGAAATGAAACCGGGCATGGACAAGACCGAGAAATACCGCAATGGCCGGGTCTACTTTCGCGCCATCCGCGGCAAGCCGACCCCCGACGCGATGCTGCTCGGTCCGGGATCGAACCCGCGCGTGCAGGTGGCGGCGGAGGATTTCCCCTACATCGTGCCGCAGTTCGGCAGTGCTTACGCGATCGCCCTGGTCGTCCACGGCGTGGATCGCGAGATCACGCTGTATGCCGTGCCACTGCGCCATGCGCGCAACCCGCGCGCGGCCTGGGTGCGGATCGCCGACGTCGAGGACAAGGTGACCGGATTCGCGGTCAGGGGCACCGACATCTACCTGCTGACGCACCAGGATGCGCCGCGCTACAAGGTGATCCGCACGCGCCTTGACCGTCCCGATCTTGCGCGCGCGGAGACCGTCGTTCCCGCCGGCAACCGGGTGGTGGTGGGCATGGGCGCCGCGCGCGACGCGCTCTACGTCCAGTTGCGCGATGGCGCAAGCCAGCGCCTGCTGCGAGTGCCCTACGCGGGCAAGGCGGGAGAGGTCGCGTTACCTTATCCGGGAACGGCCGAAGTGAGCGCAGCGGATCCACGCCTGCCGGGCGCGCTTCTCCAGGTGATGGGCTGGACGCGCAATTTCCAGTATTACCTCTACGATCCGAAGGCGCAGCGGCTCGGGCTCACCAACCTGCAGCCGGCAGGCAAGTTCGACGTGCCGGAGGACCTGGTCGCGACCGAGGTGAGCGTTCCCGGCCATGACGGCGTTGCGGTGCCGATGTCGATCATCCATCGCAAGGACCTGAAATCCGACGGCAGCAATCCCGCGATCCTCTATGGTTACGGCGCGTACGGCATTCCGGACGATCCGTTCTTCGTGCCACGGCTGCGCGCCTGGTTCGATCAGGGGGGCATCTGGGCGGTGGCGCACGTGCGCGGCGGCGGCGCCTTTGGGCGCGAATGGCACGAGGCCGGCCGCAAGGCGACCAAGCCGAACACCTGGAAGGACGCGATCGCCTGTGCCGAATGGCTGATTGCGCGTCAATACACTTCGCGCGAGCGCCTCGGAATCTTCGGCGGCAGCGCGGGCGGGATCCTGGTCGGTCGGGCAATCACCGATCGGCCGGACCTGTTCGCCGCCGCGATTCCCTCGGTGGGTGTGTTCGACACGGTGCGCGCGGAAACCACGCCGAACGGCGTGCCGAACGTCCCGGAATTCGGTACCGTGAAAAAGGAGGACGAATTCCGCGCCCTCCTCGCGATGAGCAGCTACAACGCGGTACGCGACGGCACCGCGTACCCGGCGGTGCTGCTGCCGCACGGCGTCAACGACCCGCGGGTCGACGTCTGGGAGTCGCTCAAGATGGCTGCACGCCTGCAGGCCGCGACCACCAGCGGCAGGCCGGTGCTGCTGCGCCTGGATTTCGAGGCCGGGCACGGCATCGGCAGCACCAAGGAGCAGCGCCAGAACGAATGGACCGACATGTTCGCGTTCCTGCTCTGGCAGTTCGGCGTGCCGGGGTTCCAGCCGGCGGTGCAGTAGACGGCAGGGAGCCGTCGCGCGGTTTTGATTCTCTACAGGTCTCGGGCTTTCGGCATGGATCTCGCCGAAAGCCCGAGATCATGGAACGTCAAAAAAGAGGTGTAACCGCAGTGCGGTGTTGATGGAGCCGCCGCGTGGCCTTGATTTTCTACAGGTCTCGGCTTTTCGGCATGAATCCCGCCGAAAAGCCGAGATCATATGAACTTCAAAACCGCAGGGCGCGTATCGCATTCGCAGCTCTGGATTTTGACGTTCCCCGGGTCTCCGCTTTCTGACGGATTGCGGGCAATCCGTCAGAAAGCGGAGATCAATCGAACTTCAAAACCGCACGGCGCGAATCACTCCTCACCTCGCCTTGCCCGGCTCGTGCACCGGCGGCGCCGACTTCAGCACTTCCTCGATCGTCGTGAGGCCGGCCGCGACCTTCATCGCGCCGCTGATCCGCAGCGGCTTCATGCCCTCCTTGATCGCTTCCTCGCGAACGCGCGCGAGATCGGCTCCGGCAGCGATCACCTCCTTGACGCCCAGGGTGTACACCAGCGTCTCGTAGATTCCGACCCGGCCCAGGTAGCCGGTCATGCGGCACTCGAGACAGCCGACGGGTTTGCAGATCGCCGCCGGTCGGCCGGTCTTCCAGGGCTCGATCAGCGACTCCCAGGCGGCAACGTCCTCGTTGCGGTTCAGGTCGATGCGTTGCTTGCATTTCGGACAGAGCGTGCGCACCAGCCGCTGCGCCATCACGCCGTTGATGGTCGCGTTCAGCAGATAGGGCGGCACGCCGAGCTCGAGCAGCCGCGTGACCGCGCTCGGTGCGTCGTTGGTGTGCAGCGTGGAGAGCACCAGGTGCCCGGTGAGCGCCGCCTGCACCGCCATCTCCGCGGTTTCCAGGTCGCGCACCTCGCCCACCATGATGATGTCGGGGTCCTGACGCAGCAGCGCGCGCACGCCATCGGCGAATCCCAGGTCGATTGCAGGCTGCACCTGCATCTGGTTGAACGAAGCCTCGACCATTTCGATCGGGTCTTCGATGGTGCAGACGTTGACCTCGGGCGTGGCGAGCTGCTTGAGCGTCGAATACAGCGTGGTCGTCTTGCCCGAACCCGTGGGCCCGGTGACGAGCACGATGCCGTTGGGCCGGCTGGTCATTTCCTTCCAGCGCGCGCGGTCCTCGTCCGAGAATCCGAGTTCGCGGAAATCGCGCACCAGCACCTCGGGATCGAAGATGCGCATCACCAGCTTCTCGCCGAACGCCGTCGGCAGCGTCGACAGGCGCAGCTCGACCTCCTCGCCGTCGAGCGTTCGCGTCTTGACGCGCCCGTCCTGCGGACGGCGCTTTTCGACCACGTCCATGCGACCGAGGATCTTGATGCGGCTGGTCATCGCGGCGAGCACCGGCGCGGGGATCTGGTACACCTGGTGCAGGACGCCGTCGATGCGGAACCGCACGATCCCGAGGTCGCGCCGCGGCTCGATGTGGATGTCGCTCGCGCGCTGCTCGAAGGCGTAGCTCCAGAGCCAATCGACCACGCGCACGATGTGCGCATCGTTGGCATCGAGCGGCTTGTTGCTTGCGCCCAGTTCGACCAGCTGCTCGAAATTGGACAGCCCCGTGACGCCGGTCGCGGTGCGCGAGGCGCCTTTCACCGAGCGCGCGAGGTTGTAGAACTCCACCTGGTAGCGCTCGATGTCGACCGGATTGGCGATCACGCGCCGGATGTCGAGCTTCAGGATTTTCGCGAGCTCGCGTTCCCATTCGCGATCGTAGGGCTCCGCCGTCGCGATCACGACCTCGCGCGTGCTCACCTCGACGGGCAGGACGCGGAAGCGCGTCGCGTAGGCCGAGGACATCACCTCGGTGACCGCAGAAAAGTCCACCTTCAGCGGATCGATGTGCCGGTACTCGACGCCGCTGCGCCTCGCCAGCCATTCGGTGAGCGGTTCGAGCGCGAGCGGACGGTGCGGCGGGCGCGCGTTCTTCCAATGCTGGTCGGCAATCACGACCAGGGGATGGCTCGCGCCGCGATAGTAGCGCCGTTCCTTCTTCAGCTTCTCCGCGGCCGCCGCGTCGACCAAACCGTCTTCCGCAAGCCAGTCGAGCACCTCGGCAAGGGTCAGGCGTCCCTCGCGCTGTGGAGACTGGGCCGCGGTCTGCATGGAATTCCGACTATAACCCATACAATGCGGCATGGCCCGCGACCGCCCCTCGGCACTCGCCCAAGCCGTCACCCGGCGCGAAGTCTGGGCCTGGAGCATGTACGACTTCGCCAACTCCGGCTACACGACCGTCGTGATCACGGCGGTGTTCAACGCCTATTTCGTCGCGGCGATCGCCGGCAAGGCGCCGTGGGCGACGTTCGCGTGGACCGCCGCGCTGTCGATCTCGTATCTCGCCGTGCTGCTGACCGCGCCGCTGGTGGGCGCATGGGCCGACGCGCACGCGGCGAAAAAGCGCCTGCTGCTGTATTCCACGGTCGGCTGCGTGGCATTCACCGCGGCGCTGTATTACGCCTCGCCCGGCGCGGTCGCGCTCGCCATCGCGCTCGTCGCGGCGTCGAACTTCTTCTTCGCCACGGGCGAGAACCTGATCGCCGCGTTCCTTCCGGAACTCGCCGACTCGCGCGCCATGGGCCGCGTTTCGGGCTGGGGCTGGGCCTTCGGCTACCTCGGGGGACTGGTCTCTCTGGGGATCTCGCTCGCTTACATCGCCTGGGCGCAGGCGCAGGGACACACCGGCGCCCAGTTCGTTCCGATGACGATGCTGATCACCGCGGCGGTGTTCGCGCTCGCGGCGACGCCGACCTTCGTCTTCCTGAAAGAGCGCGCGCTGCCGCAGCCGCGCGAAGGCTCGCCATGGCTGCGCGTGATGCAGACCGTGCGCCATGCGCGCGAGTTCCGCGACCTGCGCCGGTTCCTCGTCTGCATCCTGTTCTACCAGGCGGGCATCATGGCGGTGATCGCGCTCGCGGCGATCTACGCGCAGGAGGCGATGAAGTTCACCACCCAGCAGACGTTGACGCTGATTCTGGTGGTCAACCTGACCGCGGCCGCGGGCGCGTTCGGTTTCGGCTACCTGCAGGACGCCATCGGCCACATTCGCGCCATGACGCTGGTGCTCGCGGGCTGGATCGCGATGATCGCGCTCGCCTACGTGGCGGACGACGCGCCCACGTTCTGGGTGGCGGCGAACCTCGCCGGGCTGTGCATGGGCTCGTCGCAAGCTGCGGCGCGCGCCATCGTCGGATACCTCTCGCCGCCGAAGCGCCTGGCCGAATTCTTCGGCCTGTGGGGGCTCGCGGTGAAAGCGGCGTCGATTTTCGGTCCGCTCACCTACGGCACGGTGACCTGGGTCTTCGAAGGCAACCACCGCCTCGGGATCCTCGCGGTGGGCGTGTATTTCGTGGTCGGCTTGATCCTGCTCACCGGGATCGACCTCGAGCGCGGGCGCCGCGCGGCGCTCGCCAACTGAGGCGCTATTCCAGCACCGCCTCCATCGTGATCTTCGCATTCAGCAGGCGGGAGATCGGGCATCCGGCCTTGGCGTTGTTCGCCGCCTGATCAAAGGCGTCCTTGCCTGCGCCGGGCACCCTAGCGCGCACCGAGAGATGCACCGCAGTGACCGTGAAGCCGGCGTCGGTTTTTTCCAACGTCACCGCCGCGGTCGTCGCGATGCTTTCGGCCTTCAGTTTCGCCTGGTCGAGCTGCCCCGAGAGCGCCATCGAGAAGCAGCCCGCGTGCGCCGCCGCGATGAGTTCCTCCGGATCGGTCTGACCGCCCGTCTCGAACCGGCTGGCGAACGAATACGGCGCGTTGGAGAGCGCGCCGCTGCCGGTGGAAACCGTTCCCTTGCCGTCCTTGAGCCCGCCCTTCCATACCGCCGAACTCTTGCGTTGCATGGTCGCTCCTTGAGAAATCGAGATGACCCGCGGCCAGCCGCCGCGGCTGCGCTATTATCCACCGTCACAATTTGCGAGCCAAGGTGGTGATCCCATGACGATTCAAATCGGCGATGCGGTGCCTGACGGCGTGTTGTTCGAATCGACCGGCTACAGCGACGAAAATCATTGCCCCATGCGGCCGACGCAGGTGAAAGTCGCGGACGCGATGAAAGGCCGGCGCATCGTCGTCTTCGGACTTCCCGGCGCGTTCACGCCGACCTGTTCGGGCAAGCACCTGCCCGGCTACGTCGCCCGCCTCGAGCAGTTCAAGGCAAGGCACGTCGACGAGATCTGGTGCGTCGCCGTCAACGACGGCTACGTCATGGCGGTCTGGGGCCGCGATCAGCAGGCCGATGGCAAGATTCGCATGCTCGGCGACGGCAACGCGACCTGGACGAAGGCGCTCGGGCTGGAGGTCGATTCCAGCGCCGGCGGAATGGGAATCCGCATGCGCCGTTTCTCGATGCTGGCCGAAGACGGCGTCGTGAAACGGTTCAATCTCGAGCAGCCCCTCAAGTTCGAAGTCTCCGACGCCGAAACGCTGCTCAAGCAGCTCGGCTGAGCCGGGGCTTGCAGCGAGGCGATGTTCGCCTCAGCCCTTCGCCGGACTCTCCAGCAGCAGGGCGTTCAGGCGGCGCACGAAAGCCGCGGGATCGTCGAGCGTCGCGCCCTCCGCAAGCAGCGCCTGCTCGTACAGGAGCGCCGCCCAATCGGCGAAACGCGGGTCGTCTTCCTTCAGCCGTTCGACGATCGGATGTGACGGGTTGATTTCGAGGATCGGCTTGCCTGCCGGCGCCTGCTGACCGGCCGCGCGCAGGATTCGCGCGAGGTTTGCGCTCATGTCGTTTTCGTCGACGACCACGCAGGCCGGCGAGTCGGTGAGGCGTTGCGTCACGCGCACCTCCCTGACGCGCTCGCCGAGCGCGTCCTTCAGGCGTCCGACGAGCGTGCCGAACGCCTTGCGCTTCGCCTCGACGTCCTTGCTTTCCGCTTCGTCGGCGAGTTCGCCCAGATCGAGGCCGCCGCGCGCGACCGACGCGAGCTTCCTGGCGTCGAATTCGGGCAGGTTGGCGACCAGCCACTCGTCGACGCGCTCGCCCAGCAGCAGCACCTCGATGCCCTTGCGGCGGAAGATCTCCAGATGCGGGCTCGAGCGCGCCGCGGCGAACGAGTCGGCGGTCACGTACCAGACGCGGTCCTGCCCCGGTTTCATTCGCGAGACGTAGTCGGCGAGCGATACGGTCTGCGAATCGCTTTCGGCGTGAGTCGAGGCGAAGCGCAGCAGCTTGGCGATGCGCTCGCGGTTGCCGGCGTCTTCGCCGATCCCTTCCTTGAACGCGCGGCCGAATTCCTTCCAGAACTCGGCGAACTTCTCGGGCTGGTTCGACGCCAGGTCTTCGAGCAACCCCAGCACGCGCTTGACGCAACCGCCGCGGATCGCGTCGAGGTCGCGGCTCTGCTGCAGAATCTCGCGCGACACGTTCAACGGGAGCGTGTCCGCGTCGACCACGCCGCGAACGAACCGCAGGTACGCGGGCATCAGGTGCTCGGCGTCCTCCATGATGAAAACGCGCCGCACGTAGAGCTTGACGCCGTGGCGTGAATGCCGGTCCCACAGGTCGAACGGCGCGCGCGCCGGCAGGTAAAGCAGTTGGGTGAACTCGTGCCGGCCCTCCACGCGCGCGTGCGCCCACGCGAGCGGCGCGTCGAAATCGTGCGCCACGTGCCTGTAGAACTCGCGGTACTGGTCGTCGGTGATCTCTCCCTTGGGGCGGGCCCACAGCGCGCTCGCCTGGTTGAGCGTTTCCTCCTTGCCGGCCATGAACTCCTTGGAAACCGGATCCACCTTTGACTCCCCGAGCAGCACGATCGGCAGGCCGATGTGGTCCGAGTACTTGCGAACGATCGATTTCACGGTCCAGGGCTCGAGCAGTTCGTCCTCGCCCTCGCGCAGGTGCAGCGTCACTTCGGTGCCGCGCTCGCGGCGCTCGAGCGTTTCGATGGTGTATTCGCCGGAACCGTCGGACTCCCAGCGCACGCCCTCGGCGGCCGGCTGTCCCGCGCGCCGCGTGGTGAGCGTCACGCGGTCGGCGACGATGAACGAGGAGTAGAACCCGACCCCGAACTGGCCGATGAGGCGCGCGTCCTTCTGCTGGTCGCCCGTCAGGGTGGCGAGGAACTCCTTGGTTCCCGACTTGGCGATGGTGCCGATGTTGGCCACGACCTCGTCGCGCGACATCCCGACGCCGTTGTCGGCCACGGTGAGCGTGCGCGCCGCCTTGTCGATCCGGAGCGTGATTTTCAGCTCCGGCGAATCCTCGTACAGCCCGGGCTGCGCGATCGCCTCGAAGCGCAGCTTGTCGGCAGCGTCCGAGCCGTTCGAAATCAGCTCGCGCAGGAAAATCTCCTTGTTGCCGTACAGCGAGTGCACCATCAGGGCGAGCAGTTGCTTCACCTCGGCCTGAAAGCCGAGCGTCTGTTTTGCGGCCACCTGCGTCATGCGGGGATCTCCGGCGGAATCGTTCGACCCTGAGTACTGGGGGCGAAACAGCCCCATTTCAAGGGCCCGGCGCGCGCCGCGCCGTTGTACCCTTGCGCGATGCCGATCGACCGACCAACGTTCGCCGCCGGCACCAGGGCGAGCTTTCCGGTCATGTTCGGCATCGCGCCCTTCGGCATGATCTGCGGCGCGGCCATGGTCGCGGGGGGCATCCCGCCGCTCGCCGCGATGCTGATGTCGATCTGCGTTTTCGCGGGCGCCTCGATGCTCGCCGCGAGCCAATTGCTGGCGGCGGGGGCGCCAGTCGCGCTCATCATCGTCACGGCGTTCTTCATCAACCTGCGCTTCATGATGTACAGCGGTTCGATCCGACTGCACCTCGGACCGCTGCCGATCCGCTGGCGACTGCTGGTCGCCTACCTGCTTGCCGACAACCCCTACGCGCTCAGCATGGCGCGCTTTGCCGAGCACCCCGAGGACCGCAACCGGGTGGCCTACTACCTGGGCGTATCGATCCCGGTGTGGATCTGCTGGCAACTCGCGGTCGCCACGGGAATTGCCATCGGGACCGGGCTGCCGGCCGCCTGGCAACTCGAGTTCGCTGCTCCCCTCGCCTTCATCGCACTCTCGGTGCCGCTGCTGCGCGACCGCGCGATGATCGCTGCGGCGACCGCCTCCGCCTGCACCGTAGCGCTCGCTCACGCGCTGCCGCTGCGCCTCGCGCTCATTCTCGCCGCCTGCGCCGGATTGGCGGCCGGATTGCTCGCGGAGAGAAAGACGGCATGAGCGTCTGGCTCGCGTTGATCGGAATGAGCATCGTGACGTTTGCGCTGCGCGCCACCCTCTTCGTGCTTCCCGACGGAGTGGTGCTGCCCCCCTTCCTGCAGCGCGCACTGCGCTACGTCCCGGCCGCGGTGCTCACCGCGATCTGGGCGCCGGAACTTCTGCTGCATTCCGGTAGTCTGTACGTATCGGCCGGGAACCACCGGCTGCTGGCGGGCATCGTGGCGATTGCCGTCGCCTGGCGTTTTCGCAGGACGTTCGTCACGATCGTCGCCGGCCTTGCGGCCCTGCACTTTTTCGACTGGATCATGAAATGAATTTCACGCGCCTGCGCCTCTGGTTCGCCCCGCTGCTGTTCGTTGCCGGCGCCGCGCTCGCCCAGGGTCCGCAGAGCGTCGCGAGCGTCGAAGGGGTCACCGAGTACCGCCTCGACAACGGCCTTCGCGTCCTGATGGTTCCGGACCCGGCCGCCGACACGGTCACCGTGCACCTCACCTATCTCGTCGGATCGCGGCACGAGGGGTACGGCGAAAAAGGCATGGCGCACCTGCTCGAGCACCTGCTGTTCAAGAGTTCGCGCGCTCACGCCAACCTGACCCAGGAACTGGACCGGCGCGGGGCGCGCTACAACGCCACGACCGCGTTCGACCGCACCACCTACTTCGAGACGCTTCCGGCGAGCGGCGACAACCTCGCATGGGCGCTCGCGATGGAAGCCGACCGGATGCTGCACGCCACGTTTTCCGCCGCCGACCTGGCGAGCGAGATGACGGTGGTGCGAAACGAATTCGAGATGCGCGAAAACGACCCGGGCGGGGTGCTGCTCGAGCGCATGCAGCGCCTCGCGTTCGCCTGGCACAACTACGGCAACGCGATCATCGGCAATCGCGCCGACATCGAATCCGTGCCGATCGAGCGCCTGCGGACGTTCTACCGTTCGTGGTACCAGCCCGACAATGCCGTGCTCATCGTCGGTGGCCGCTACGAGGAGGCGAATGCGCTGGCCGCGGTCAGGAAGAGCTTCGGCGCCATCCCGCGCCCGGCGCGAAAACTGCCCGAGTTCTACACTCACGAACCGGCCCAGGACGGCGAACGCAGCGTCGTCCTGCGCCGCACCGGAGATACGCAGATCGTCGCGGCGATGTATCGGGTGCCTTCCGGCAACCACCCCGATTACCCGGCGGTCGATCTGCTGGTGCAGATCCTCGGCCGCTCGCCTGCCGGGCGCCTGCATCGCACGCTGGTGGAGAAAGGGCTCGCGAGCTGGACCTGGGGCAACGATCTCGCGCTGCATGATCCGGGAATCGTCACCTTCGGCGCGGGGTTGCGCGGGACGGCGGCGCTCGAACCAGCGCGCGCGGCGCTGCTCGAAGTCCTCGAGGGCGTCGCGCACGACCCGATCCGCGCCGAAGAACTCGAGCGCGTGCGCACTTCACTGCTCGGAGACATCGAGAAGACGCAGACCGATTCCGGGGCGCTCATCCGCTGGTTGTCCGAATTCTCCGCGCTTGGCGACTGGCGCCTGTTTTTCCTGTACCGCGACCGCGTTCAGAAAGTCACCGTCGAGGACGTGCAGCGCGTGGCGCTTCACTACCTGAAGCCGGCCAACCGGGTGCAGGGTCGGTTCATCCCCACGGCACAGCCCGAGCGCGCCGAGATTCCACCGCCGCCGGACGTCGCCGCTTCGGTGGCGAACTACCAGGGGCGGGAGGAGCTGCAGCGCGGCGAGGCGTTCGACCCGTCGCCGCAGAACATCGAAGCGCGCCTGATTCGCCGCGAACTGGCGAACGGCATCCGCGTCGCGCTGCTGCCCAAGATGACGCGCGGCAGCACGGTATTCGCCTCGCTCGCGCTGTACTGGGGCGACGAGCCCAGCAAGATGAACCGTTCCACGTCATGCTCGCTCGCGGGTGAGATGCTGATGCGCGGTACTCGCCGGCGCGACCGAGTCGAGTTGCGCGACGCCTTCGACCAGTTGAAGTCGAGCGTGTCGGTGAGCGTCGGCGGCGCACATCTGCAGACGCGGCGCGAAAACCTCGAGCCCACCCTGCGGCTGATCGCGGAAGTACTGCGCGAGCCGACGTTCCCAGAATCCGAATTCGAGCAGCTCAGGCGGGCGCGCCTGACCGGCGCCGAGGCGAGCAGGAGCGACCCCGAGACGATCGCCGACGAACGCCTGCAATCGCACCTGCAGCCTTATCCGCGAGGACACTGGCTCGCCCCGCAAACGACCGCCGAGCGCATCGAGGCGCTGGGGGCAGCGACGCTCGAGCAGGCCAGAGCCTGCTACCAGGATCTGGTCGGCGCGACCGGCGCGACCTTCGTCGCGGTGGGCGATTTCGACCCGGACGCCCTCGTGCGGCAGGTCGAGGAGCTGTTCGGCGGCTGGAACAACCCGCACCCGTTCACGCGCATCGCCTCGCGCTATTTCGACCGGCCGGCGATCGACGATGAAGTGCGCACGCCGGACAAGGCGAACGCCGTCCTGCGGCAGGGGCTGAACCTGCAACTGCGCGACGACGACCCGGATTATCCCGCCCTGGTGCTCGGCGGCTACCTCGTGGGCGGAACCCCGACGAGCCGCCTGCCGTTGCGCGTCCGGGAGAAGGACGGGCTTTCCTACACCATCGGCGCCTACTTCACCGCGAGTTCACTCGATGCGACCGGATCGTTCAGCGTGGATGCGACGTTTGCGCCGCAGAACAAGGCGCGCGTCGAACAGGCGGTGCGCGAGGAACTGGAGCGAGCGCTGAAGGACGGCTTTGGCGCGGACGAGGTCGCGGCGGCGCAGAAGAGCCTGCTCGATGCGCGGCGGCTGGCGCGTGCACGCGACCGTTCGCTCGCCTCGCGGCTTTCGAACTACGCCTTCATCGCGCGCACGTTCGCCTGGGACATCGAACTCGAGAAACGCATTGCGGCGCTGACGCCGCGGGAGTTGCTGGAAACGCTGCGCCGCCATCTCGATCCGGCGCGGGTCTCCACCGTGAAGGCCGGCGACTTTCGCTGACCGGCGCCGCGGCAATTCGCTGCCGCCGCCCGCGCCGCCTCAGTCGATGGCCAGGTAACGCACCCGCAGGATCTCGAGCGTCTCGTCGGCCACCGGAGTCCGCAGTACCACCCGTTCGCCTTCGCGCGCCTTGAGCAGCGCGCGCGCCATGGGCGAAACCCACGAAATACGCCCTTTCGCCGGGTTCACTTCGTCCACGCCTGCGATGGTCACGGTACGCTCGCCATCGGCGCCCGCCACCGTGACGGTCGCGCCGAAATACACCTGGTCGCTTGCGCGCCCCGCGGACCGGACGATTTCGGCAGCCTCCAACCGCTTGATGAGAAACCGCACGCGGCGGTCGATTTCGCGCAACCGCTTCTTGCCGTAGAGATAATCGCCGTTTTCCGAGCGATCGCCGTTCGACGCGGCCCACGCGACCGCCTGGACGACGCGCGGGCGCTCCGCCTCGACCAGTGACTTCAGTTCCGCCCGAAGCCTCGCGTAGCCTGCCGGCGAAATGTAGTTCCTGCCCTGGGGGTTCGCCGGATGCGACTCGACGGCGCCGGCATCGCCCGGATTCGCCTCGTCACCTTCCGGCTCGCGCACGAAAGCTTTCGACATCGCGCGAGTTTACCGCTGACCCGGGCTTGCCAGCCACGCCCCGAAGCGCAGAGAATTCGCCTGCATCCTGCCGAAGGGACCCCTATGGCCGACCAGAAGACCGCAGACCGGGACGATCTGCTCTCCAAAGTGCGCTTGCGCGAGATCGTGGTGTTCTGCCTCATTGCACTCATCGCCGTGGTCGCGAACCTGCCACGCAGCCTGATCCAGGAAAGGATCGGCATCGATTACGAGATCCTCTACGGCGTGCTCGGTTCGCTGGTCGTGATCGCGCTGTTCCTGTATCTGAAGTTCTTCGTCTTCTTCGCCGTGGTGCTGCTGATCGCTGGCGCCAATCTTCCCGAGCAGGTCGCCGACAGTTTCGGCATTTCCAAGGTTCCGCTGGTTCTCGCGCTGGTGGCCATGGTCGGGGTCTCGCTCATCAATTACGTCGTCAAGCTGATGCCGACCGGGCTCGAGCCCAAGCCGAAGGAGGCGAGTCCCGAGGGCGTGCGTGCGATGTTCTATGCCATCGAGAAGAACAACCCGGTGTACCTGCAAAAGGTCGTGGCGATGAATTTCGATCCCAACCTGATGCACGAAAACGGCTACACCCCGCTCGGCTATGCCGCCATGAAGGGCAACGCGCAGGTCGTCGAACTGTTGCTGCGCAACGGCGCCGATCCGACCGTCAAGACGCGCAACGGGGACACGCCAGTGGAACTCGCGCTCAGCATGGGGCACGCCGAGGTCGCTGAAATCCTGCGCCGCGCGCGCCAGGAAACCGAAACGCGCCGCGCCGCCGCGCAGCCGAAGGCGGCCTGAAATGCACGCACTGCGCTGTGTGCCGCTGCTGGCAGCGGCGGTGACCTGCTTCACCGCGGCGAGCGCGTGCGCGCAGGCGCCGCCGCTCGATCGCATCGAACTGCCGCCCGGCTTTCGCATCGAACTGCTGGCGCAGGTGCCGAATGCGCGATCGCTTGCGCTCGGCGCGCGCGGCACGCTGTTCGTCGGCAGCCGCTCGGGCGACAAGGTCCACGCCGTCAGCCTCGAGGCGCTTCCCGGTGGCGGCTGGAAGGCGCAGCGCGTTCGCGTCGTCGCCCAGGGGCTCAACCGGCCGAACGGGGTCGCATTCCGCGACGGCGCGCTGTACGTCGCGGAGGTGAGCCGCGTGCTGCGTCTCGATCGGATCGAGGACGCGCTCGACGCGCCACCCGCGCCCGTGGTGGTCTACGACCGCCTGCCTTCCGAGGTTCACCATGGCTGGAAGTTCATCCGCTTCGGGCCCGATGGCCAGTTGTACGTGCCGATCGGTGCGCCCTGCAACGTCTGCGAGCGCGAGGGCTATGCGCTCATCGGGCGCATGCCTGCGGACGGATCGCGATTCGAGGTGTTCGCGCAAGGCGTGCGCAATACCGTGGGCTTCGACTGGCATCCCGCGACCCGCGAACTCTGGTTCACCGACAACGGCCGCGACTGGCTCGGCGACGATCTCCCCGCCGACGAACTGAACCATGCGCCGCGCGCCGGACAGCATTTCGGGTTTCCATATTGCCACCAGGGCGATCTGCCGGACCCGCAATACGGCCGCAACTGCGACGCTTACGTTGCGCCGGCGCAGAAGCTCGGGGCCCACGTCGCCGCGCTGGGCATGCGTTTCTACACCGGCGCGATGTTTCCGCCCGAGTACAGAAACCAGATCCTGATCGCGGAGCACGGCTCCTGGAACCGTTCCCGCAAGGTCGGCTACCGCCTGACCCTGGCAAAGCTCGAGGGATCCCGCGTGGTCGCCTACCAGCCCTTCGCGAAGGGCTGGCTGCAGGGCGAAAGCGCCTGGGGCCGGCCGGTCGACCTCGAGATGCTGCCCGATGGCTCGATCGCGGTTTCGGACGACCTCGCGGGCGCCATTTACCGCATCAGCTACCGCGGCGGGGGCTGATACTGTATATTCATACAGTCCAGTTTTAGTAGCCGTCCCAGGCCCCGTTGCATCGCAATAACCCCTTAAGGATTCAGTCGCATAGCACGCCCTGCCCCGGTTGCCGCGTCATGCCGGCCGCCTACTAGATCTAGTATGTCCAATATCCATAAAGACAAAATGTTGTGTTTTCAATCGCCTATGTGCAATACTTGATGTGAGACAAGAATACAAAATCAGGCGGCGCCCGGAGTCCTGCGATTCGGTAATCTTGGCGCCTCGGATCAACCTTTAAGACCGGAAAGAAAAAAAGATGACCACATCCCAAGCCGGCAGCCTCGCCCCAGCCACACAGCTCGCGGAGCAGGAAATCTGCCGTGATGCGCTGCTCGAGAAATACGCCAAAGGCAAGGAACGCAGCGTGGAGGACGTTCGGCGGCGCGTGGCGCGAGCGCTCGCGCAGGTCGAACCCGAAGACAAGCGCGCGTACTGGGAAAAGCGCTTTTTCGGCGCGCTCGACGAAGGTTTCGTTCCGGCCGGGCGGATCAATTCCGCGGCCGGAATCCAGATGCAGGCGACGCTCATCAACTGCTTCGTGCAGCCCGTGGGCGATTCCATTTCCGAGATCGTCGACGGCAAACCCGGCATCTACACGGCGCTGCTCGAAGCCGCGGAAACGATGCGTCGCGGCGGCGGCGTCGGCTACGATTTTTCCTCGATCCGGCCCAAGGGCGCCGAGGTGAAGGGAACCCGTTCGCGCGCCTCCGGACCGGTGTCGTACATGCGGGTGTTCGATCGCTCCTGCGAAACGGTCGAATCGGCCGGCGCGCGCCGCGGCGCGCAGATGGGCGTGCTCCGCTGCGACCATCCGGACGTCGAGGATTTCATCCATGCCAAGGACCACGGCGACCTCACCAACTTCAACATCTCGGTGGGCGTCACCGACGAGTTCATGAGCGCGGTGGAAAAGGATCTCGACGTCGAACTGGCGCACAAGGCGCGTCCCGGCGCGGACCAGTTCAGGGCGGGCGCCTACCAGCGCGAGGACGGCCTCTGGGTGTACCGCAAGGTGAAGGCGCGCGAGCTGTGGGAGCAGATCATGCGCTCCACCTACGACCACGCCGAGCCTGGGATCCTGTTCCTCGATCGCATCAACCGCGACAACAACCTCAACTACTGCGAGTCGATCGAGGCGACCAATCCCTGCGCCGAGCAGCCGCTGCCCCCGTACGGCTGCTGCTGCCTGGGCTCGATCGACCTGACGCATTTCGTGCGCGATCCGTTCACCGAGCAGGCGAGCTTCGATTACGAGCGCTTCGGCAGCGTGGTGGAACTCTCGGTGCGGATGCTCGACAACGTGCTCGACGTGACCGCCTGGCCGCTCGAGCAGCAGCACGAGGAAGCGATGGCCAAGCGGCGCGTCGGCCTGGGCTTTACGGGGCTCGGCGACGCGCTCATCATGCTGCGCCAGCGCTACGACACCGACGAGGCGCGCGCCTGCGCCGCGCGCATTGCCGAGGCGATGCGCGACTACGCCTACCGCGCGTCGGTGGATCTCGCGCGCGAGCGCGGGCAGTTCCCGCTGTTCAACGCCGACCTGTACCTCTCCGGAAGCAGTTTCGCGGCACGCCTTCCCGAGGAGATCAAGGCGCTGGTGCGCAAGCACGGACTGCGCAATTCGCACCTGCTGTCGATCGCCCCCACCGGCACCATCAGCCTCGCCTTCGCCGACAACGCCTCGAACGGCATCGAGCCGCCGTTCTCGTGGGTGTACACGCGCAAGAAGCGCATGTCGGACGGCACGCTGAAGGAATTCCCGGTCGAAGACCATGCCTGGCGGGTGTACAAGGCGATGGGCGGGGACATGGAAAACCTGCCGGACCATTTCGTCACCGCGCTCGAAATCACGGCCAAGTCGCACGAGCAGATGGTCGCGGCCGTCGCACCGTACATCGACACCAGCATTTCGAAGACGGTCAACGTTCCCGAGGACTATCCCTACGACGATTTCCAGGACCTGTACCTCGCGGCCTGGAAATCGGGGCTCAAGGGCCTCGCCACGTACCGGCCGAACAAAGTGCTCGGTTCGGTCCTTTCGGTGGACACGCCCGCCGACAAGGAGCGCAAGGAGCCGCAGGATTTCCGCGCCGACGACGTCAACCGCCGGATCCAGATCCGCAACGTTCCGGCGCCGGTGCTCGCGAGCCTGCGCTGGCCCGGGCGGCCGAACCTTTCCGAGGGCAACCTCGCCTGGACCTACATGATCGAGACGCCGAACGATTCCTTCGCGGTGTTCGTCGGCCACGTCGAGAACGGACGCAAGCACGCGTTCGAGGTCTGGGTGAACGGCGCCGGGCAGCCGCGCGGCCTGGGCGCGCTCGCGAAAACGCTTTCCATGGACATGCGGGCCAACGACCCGGGCTGGCTCAATCTCAAGCTCGACACGCTCGCCAAGGCCGGGGGCGACGAGGCGTTCGAGATGCCCTTCCCGCCGCACGGCGAACGCAAACTCATGCCCTCGGTGGTCGCGGCGTTCGCGCAGGTGGTGCGCTGGCGAGTCGAGCAGCTCTCGACGCAATCTCCGCCGGGATCGAGTGGCAAGGACGTTCCCTGCCCCGTGCTCGACACGCTGTTCAGCGCCAAGGAGCCGAAGACCGGCACCGATGGCACCATGTCCTGGACCGTCGATCTGCTCAACCCGCGAACGGGCGACGATTTCGTCCTCGGCTTGAAGGAGATCACGCTGCCCGACGGCATCACCCGGCCCTACTCGATGTGGCTCTCGGGCGTGTATCCGAAGGCGCTCGACGGTCTGTGCAAGATCCTCTCGCTCGACATGCGCGTGGTCGATCCGGCGTGGATCGGGATGAAGTTGAGGAAGCTGCTCGAGTTTCCGGAGCCGCTCGGCGATTTTCTCGCCTTCGTTCCCGGGTCGCGGAAGCAGGAGAACTATCCCTCTACGGTCTCGTACGTCGCGCGGCTCATCCTGCACCGCTACGCGATGCTCGGGATCCTCGACGAAAACGGCGTTCCGCGCCGCGAAATGGGAATCCTCGAGACACCGGCGAACGGCCACGCCAAGCTGATGCAGGGCGGGCGCTGCCCGGAATGCGGCAACAACACCATGATCCGCAAGGACGGCTGCGACTGGTGCACGGCCTGCGGATACGTGGGGCAGTGCGGATAGGGACCGGGTGACGGGGAACCGTCAGGCGCCCCCGTTCCACGCGCACCAATGAGGGTCGGCGAGCAACCGCTCGCCGGCGTGGCGTGGTACCTGCGGCCGCTGTTTTGGCTGCAGCGCCGGCGCTGGGGCCAGGTCCTGCTTCCCGCGCTCACCTGGGCGCGAGTGCCGCCCTACTATCTTGCGCTCATCCATTTCTACGCCGCGATCGAGCGCAGGCGCTCGCCGCTCGAACCCGCGCTCCGCGCCCTCCTGCAGACGCGCATCTCGCAGCTCAACCACTGCGCGTTCTGCATCGATCTCAACGCGATGATCGCAGGCGAACGCGCCGGTTCGGCGGACAAGGCATTCGCAGTGGAGCAGTGGCGCACCGACCCCGCATTCAGCCCGCGCGAGCGTCTCGCGATCGAGTACGCCGAAGCGGTCACCGAGGGCCGCGTCACCGACGAATTGAGCGCTCGGGCGAAGGCCGAGTTCGGCGACAACGGCCTGGTCGAGCTGACGGGGCTCGCGGCATTCCAGAACATGTCGGCGAAATTCAACGCGGCACTGGACATTCCGGCGCAGGGTTTCTGCAAAGCGCCCGAATCGAAGTGAAGCCGTCCCTGCGGCCCTCAGCGGCTAGCGCTGCAGGAAAGCCTTCACCCACAGCAATCCGGCGACAGTCTTGCCGTCCGTGATGCGGCCGTCGCGCACCATCGCGACCGCCTCGTCGAACGGCAGCGCCAGCACTTCCAGGAATTCGCCCGTGTCGAGTTTCGCCTCGCGTTTCTCCAGCCCCCTCGCGAGCCACAGCTCGATGCCTTCGTCCGAATACGCGATCGTCGGGTGGATGAGCGCGAGCCGCGTCCACTCCAGCGCCACATAACCGGTCTCCTCCAGCAATTCGCGCTTCGCAGTCTCGAAATGCGGCTCCTCGGGCTCGAGCTTGCCCGCAGGCAGCTCGATGAAATCGCGCCGGTGCGGATAGCGGTGCTGGCGCTCGAGCAGCACGCGGCCGTCGTCGAACAGCGCCACGATCGCGACCGCGCCCGGGTGCCGCACGTACTCGCGCGCGGTCTCGCTGCCGTCGGGAAGGCGCACCAGGTCGCGCTGCACGGTGATGAACTTTCCGGCGTAGATCTCCTCGCCGGAGAGAAAACGCTCGGTGAGATCCTTCCCCTTCACCGCCAGGTTCCCCCGTAGCCCCTTCCTAGCGGCACCACGGCGAGCGCTGGATCAGCGCCTGGCATTCGGCAGACTTGCGCTGCTCGGGCGACACCGAGCGCACCACGGCATCGGTCTGCACGCGTTTCCAGTGCTCGCTCCAGGCACTGTACTGCGAGCCCGGCGTGCCGCGTCCCTTGGCCTCCTTCGCGCCCCACAGGCCCTGGCTGTTGAAGCTGAACACCGGGATCAGGTCCGGGCGGTTGGACGCCGGCTGCACGGTCTGGTTGATGTTGTCGAGGATCAGCGGCTCGGCCTCCGGCGTCGGGTAGTACGCGAGCACCATGTGCGCGCCGGTGAAGGTGCCCCGCTGGTACACCGCGTACACGATGCGCAGCTTCTCCTCGGCGACGCCGATCGATTTCAAGGTGAAGAACTTGGCGATGGAGAAATCCTCGCAGTCGCCGCCGTCGTTGGCGAGGAACTCGGCGGGCTTGGCCCAGAAATCCTCCGCGCACCACATCACCGGGTCGCAGAAGAACGGCGTCTCGTGGATGAAATCGTTCACCAGCCTGAGTTTCTCCGGTTCGCCGAACGCTCGGTTCTTCGGCGCGGCCTGGAGTTCGCGCCAGCCGCCGAGGCGCCGCCGGATGATGCTGCGCTCGGTGTCGGTGGCCGCCACGGCGGCGACGATCTTCTCGATCTCGGGCTCGGTGATCGACGCGGGGTCCGCCGCGGGCGCCGCCGGGGCGACTCCCAGCACCACCGCGAGCAGGCTACGAGGCACGAATCGCATGCGCGCCCGCCGGACCCGGGTTCAGAGGCCCTTGATCGCCGCGAAGCAGAGCGACATCAGCGGCTGCGGCATGATGCCCAGCGCGAGCAAGGCGAGGCCGTTGGCCGACAGCAGCATGCGCGGCATCCGGTCGTCCGGGATCGCCTGCGCATCCCCCGCCGGCTCGTCGAAGTACATGAGCTTCACGACGCGAAGGTAGTAGAACGCGCCCACGAGCGACAGCAGCACCGCCACCACCGCGAGCCAGATCTGCCCCGCCGCCACCGCCGCGTAGATCACGGACAGCTTGGCGTAGAACCCGGCGGTCGGCGGCACCCCGGCCAGCGAGAACATCAGGATCAGCATGATGAATGCGTGCCACGGGCTGCGTCGATTGAGTCCCTTCAAGTCCTCCAGCCGCTCGCACTCGTAGCCCCTGCCCGAGAGATGCACCAGCATGCCGAAGGCGCCCAGCGACATGAGCACGTACACCACGGTGTAGAACATCGCCGCCGAGTACGCGTCGTCCTTGTTGAGCCAGTTGCCGTCGACCACGCCCGAGAGCAGCCCTAACAGCATGAAGCCCATGTGAGCGATGGTCGAGTAGGCGAGCATCCGCTTGATGTTGGTCTGCGCGATCGCGGTGATGTTGCCGATCGCCATCGAGGCGATCGACAGCACGACCAGCATCTGCTGCCAGTCGACGGCCATATCGAGCAGGCCGTTCACCAGCAGGCGGATCGCCATCGCGAACGCCGCGAGTTTGGGCGCCGAGCCGATCACCAGCGTGATCGCGGTAGGGGCACCCTGGTAGACGTCGGGGACCCACATGTGGAACGGCGCCGCGCCGAGCTTGAAGGCGACGCCGGCGATCATGAACACCAGCCCGAACACCAGGATCGTGCGTTCGGAGGCGTTCGCCGAAAGGTTCCCGACCTGCCGCGACACCTCGCCGATGTTGAAGGTGCCGCTCGCGCCGTAGATCATCGACATGCCGTACAGCAGCATCCCGGAGGCGAGCGCGCCGAGCACGAAGTACTTCATCGCCGCCTCGGTCGAGACCGCGGAATCCCGGTTCAGCGCGACCAGCGAATACAGGCACAGCGACAGCAGCTCGAGCCCCATGTAGAGCGTGAGGAAACTGTTGGCGCTCATCATGATCATCATGCCGAGCAGCGCGAACAGCAGCAGGCTGATGAATTCGCCCTTCAGCAGGCCGCGGTCGTAGAGGTAGCGGCGCGAATAGGCGAGCGCGAGCGCCACCGCGACGTAGGCCGCGAGCTTGAGCAGGTGCGACATCAGGTCGGCGACGAACAGCTTGTTGAACAGGTAGTACTTGTCGAACCCGGCGAGCGTCAGCGCAAACAGCGTCGCCAGCGCGCAGCCGGCGAGGATCGCGTACGCCAGGGCAAAGGTCGCGTCGCGCCGTTCGCTCTTCACGAACAGGTCGACGATCATCAGCGCGCAGGTTCCGGCCAGCAGCAGCACCTCGGGCAGCGCAGGAAGATGATCCAGGAGCGCGATGGCGGCGGGCGACAGCGTGGCGGGCAGCATGGCGGCGCTCAGATCTTGGGCAGCGCCACGTGGCGCAACAGTTCGTTGACCGAGGCGTGCATCACCTCGGTAAAGGGCAGCGGGTACACCCCCATCCACAGCACCGCGGCGGCGAGCAGGCCGAGGACCAGGAATTCACGCCCGTTCAGGTCCTTCAGTCCGGCGACGTGTTCGTTCGCCACGGCGCCGAAGATGACGCGTTTGTACAGCCACAGCGTGTAGGCCGCGCCGAAGATGAGGGTCGTCGCGGCGGCGAAGGCGATCCAGAAGTTCGCCTTCATCGCCCCCAGGATCACCATGAACTCGCCGACGAACCCCGAGGTCGCCGGCAGTCCGCAGTTCGCCATTGCGAACAGCATCATCAGCGCAGCGAATTTCGGCATCGTGTTCACCACGCCGCCGTAGTCCGCGATCATGCGCGTGTGCATGCGGTCGTACATGACGCCGACGCACAGGAACATGGCCGCGGAGACGAAGCCGTGCGAGATCATCTGCACCAGGGCCCCCTCGAGGCCGAGGGCATTGAAAACGAAGAAGCCGAGCGTCACGAAACCCATGTGCGAGATCGACGAGTACGCGATGAGCTTCTTCATGTCGTTCTGCACCAGCGCCACCAGCCCGATGTAGACCACGGCCACGAGCGACAGCGCGATCATGAACCAGGCGAGATCCCGCGAAGCATCCGGCAGGATCGGGAGCGAGAACCGGATGAGCCCATAGGCGCCGAGCTTCAGCAGGATCGCCGCCAGCACCACCGAGCCGCCGGTCGGCGCCTCGGTATGCGCGTCGGGCAGCCAGGTGTGCACCGGCCACATCGGCACCTTGACCGCGAAGGCGAGCAGGAAGCCGAAGAACAGCCACTTCTGCGCTTCGAGCGGCAGCGGCAGCTGGTGCCAGTCGAGGATCGCAAAGCTGCCGCCGGACTTGCCGTACAGGTACAGCAGCGCGATCAGCATCAGGAGCGAACCGGCGAGCGTGTAGAGGAAGAACTTGAGCGCCGCGTACACCCGGTTGGGCCCGCCCCAGACCCCGATGATGATGAACATCGGGATCAGGGTCGCTTCGAAAAAGACGTAGAACAGCACCGCGTCGAGCGCCGAAAAGACGCCGTTCAGCAGCCCGGAGAGCACCAGGAAGGACGCGAGGTACTGGCCGACGCGGTTCTCGATCACGCTCCAGCCCGAGATCACCACCAGAATGGTGATGAAACTGTTGAGCATCAGGAACAGCAGCGAGATCCCGTCCACCCCGAGGTGGTAATGGATGTTGAACTGCTGGATCCACGGCGCCAGCTCGACGAACTGCATGCCCGCCACGTCGAGCCGGAAATTCAGGTACAGGGGGATCGTGACCACGAACCCGGTGATGGAACCCGCCAGCGCAAGCCAGCGCTGCAGCGGCGCGTTGCGGTCGCCGCCCGCTGCGAGGACCAGGAGCCCCGCGACGATCGGCACCCAGATCGCGTAGGAAAGCAGGGGAACGGTGTGCGTCATTGGCAGCGCCGTTCACGCGATATGACTACAGGTCGGTGCGTGTTTTGTCTCTCCCGGTCTGCCGACTTGGCGCAGTTGCTCTCGCGCAACTGCGCCAAGTCGGCAGAGATGGAAAGAGCAAAAAGCAGTGCCGCCCCTCGCATCGACTCCGCAGTCTGAAAACACCGAAGATCCACGCTCATGTCCTCGGCGCCAGAAACACGAACCAGGTCATCACCGCCAGTACGCCGAAAATCATCGCGAATGCGTACTGGTAGATGAGCCCGCTCTGCGCGAGCCGCACGACTCCGGAGATCCAGCCGACCAGGCGCGCCGAGCCGTTGACCATCACGCCGTCGATGGCGCGCTCGTCGCCGCCCTTCCACAGGCCTGTGCCCACGGCTCGCGCGCCACCGGCGAACAGCCACTGGTACAGCTCGTCGAACCCGTACTTGCGCTCGACCAGCGCGTACAGCGGGCCGAATGCGATCGCGATGCGTTTGGGCAGATCGGGGCGCAGGAGATACAGGTAGGCGGCGAGCGACGCGCCGCCGAGCGCCAGCCAGAACGGCAGCGTGGTGACGCCGTGCGCAATGAAGGCCCACAGGCCGTGGAATTCGCCGGCGAACTTCTGCACGATGCTCGAACCGAAGTAGCCGCCGAAGACCACCTCGCCGACCAGCCAACCCGCCCCGACGGAGGGGATCGCGAGCAGCACCAGCGGCACGGTGACCACCAGCGGCGACTCGTGCGGCGGATGCGCAGTGTCGAACCGGGGCTTGCCGTGGAAGGCCATGAACACCAGGCGGAACGAGTACACCCCGCCCGCGAACACCGCGGCCACCAGCAGCCAGTAGGCGAAGGCCGCGCCAGGCGTGGCCGAAGCATGCACCGCCTCGAGGATCAGGTCCTTGGAAAAGAACCCCGCGAAGGGCGGCAGGCCCGCATTGGCGAGCGCGCCGACGAGCACCGTGAGATAGGTGATCGGCAGGTAGCGGCGCAGGCCGCCCATGCGGCGCAGGTCCTGCTCGTGGTGCAGCGCGATGATCACCGAGCCCGCGCCGAGGAACAGCACTGCCTTGAAGAAGGCATGCGTCATGAGATGGAAGATGCCTGCCGAATACGCCGAGGCGCCGAGGGCGGCGGTCATGTAGCCGAGCTGCGACAGGGTCGAATAGGCGACCACGCGCTTGATGTCGAACTGCGTGATGGCGACGAACGCCATCGACACGGCGGTGATCGCGCCGATCGCGAGCACCACCGAAAGCGCGGTCTGCGACAGCTCGAACAGCGGCGACATGCGCGCCACCATGAAGATCCCCGCGGTCACCATGGTCGCGGCGTGGATCAGGGCCGAGATCGGGGTCGGGCCCTCCATCGAGTCGGGCAGCCAGACGTGCAGCGGGAACTGCGCGCTCTTGCCCATCGCGCCGATGAACAGGCAGATGCAGATCACGCTCAACAGCAGCCAGGGCGTGCCGCCGAACAGTTCGATCGTCTGCCCCGCCGCCGCGGGCGCCGCGCCGAACACCGTCGCGTAGTCAAGGCTGCCGAAATGCGCGAGGACGAGCGCGATGCCGAGAACGAAGCCGAAATCGCCGACGCGGTTGACGAGGAACGCCTTCAGGTTCGCGAAAATCGCACTTGGCCGCGTGTACCAGAAACCGATCAGCAGGTAGGACACGAGGCCCACCGCTTCCCAGCCGAAAAAGAGCTGCAGGAAGTTGTTCGCCATCACCAGCATCAGCATCGAGAAGGTGAACAGCGAGATGTAGGAAAAGAACCGCTGATACCCCGGGTCCTCCGCCATGTAGCCGATGGTGTAGACGTGAACCATCAGCGACACGAAGCTCACCACCACCATCATCAGCGCCGAGAGCCGGTCGATCAGGAAGCCGATTTCGAGGCGCGTGTCGCCGCTCGTCAGCCACGTGTACACGCTGCCGTTGAAGGTGTTGCCGTCCAGCACGTCGGCGAGGATCACGCACGATGCGAGGAACGACACGAGCACCGACAGGATGGTCACGCCGTGCGCCCCGGCGCGGCCGATGGCGCGTCCGGCGAGACCGGCGACGATGGCTCCGGCGAGCGGCGCCAGGGGCACCAGGAGGTAGAGGGATTTCATCGTGATCATGTTGTCGATCCAGGCGAGCGCAGCGGCGCCCATCTCACCCTTTCAGGGTGTCCAGGTCCTCCACGTTGATCGTGTTCAGCGCCCGGAACAGCACCACCAGGATGGCCAGTCCGATCGCGGATTCCGCGGCCGCCACCGTCAGGATGAAGAACACGAACACCTGTCCCGCGAGATCGCCGAGGAAATGCGAGAAAGCGATGAAGTTCAGGTTCACCGCGAGCAGCATCAGCTCGATCGCCATCAGCAGCACGATCAGGTTGCGGCGGTTGAGGAAGATGCCGACGATGCTGATCGCGAACAGCAGCGCGCCCAGCACGAGGTAATGCGGCAGCGTGAGCGTCATTCCTTCTCCGTCGGCATCTGCACCAGTCGCACGCGATCGGCGCGGCGCACGCGGATCTGTTCGGCCGGAACCTGGCGGCGAGTGTCCTTGCGCCGTCGCAGCGTCAACGCGATCGCCGAGACGATCGCCACCAGCAGCACCACCGCCGCGATTTCGAAGGCGAACGCATAGTCGGTGTAGAGCACGCGCCCGAGTTCCTTGGTGTTGGAGTATTCCGCGGGCCGCGCGGTCGGCCCCGGCGCGACGCCGAACACCCGGCCCCACAGCACCAGGAACATCTCGACCATCATGACGCCGCCGACCAGAATGGCGAGCGGCAGGTTGTTCCAGAAACCCTCGCGCAGGCGCTCGATGTTGATGTCGAGCATCATCACGACGAACAGGAACAGCACCATCACCGCGCCGACGTAGACCAGGAGCAGCGCGATGGCGAGGAACTCGGCGCGCAGCAACAGCCAGATCGCCGATGCGGTGAAGAAGGCAAGCACCAGGAACATCGCTGCGTGCACCGGGTTGCGCGCCGTGATCACCCGCAGCGCCGCCACCAGCATGATCGCGGCGAAGAGGTAGAACAGGACGGTTTCGAACATGGCGCGTGGGTCCCTAGCGATACGCCGAATCGGCGGCGCGGTCGCGCGCGATCTGTTCTTCGTAGCGGTCGCCCACCGCGAGCAGCATCGGCTTGGTGTAGTACAGGTCGCCGCGCCGCTCGCCGTGGTACTCGGCGATTCGCGTCTCGACGATCGCATCGACCGGGCAGGCCTCCTCGCAGAAGCCGCAGAAGATGCACTTCGTCAGGTCGATGTCGTAGCGCGTGGTGCGCCGCGTGCCGTCGGGCCGCTCGGCCGACTCGATGTGGATCGCAAGCGCCGGGCAGACCGCCTCGCAGAGCTTGCAGGCGATGCAGCGTTCCTCCCCGTTCGGATAGCGCCTGAGCGCGTGCAGCCCGCGAAAACGCGGGCTCATCGGCGTCTTCTCCTCCGGGAACTGCACCGTGATCTTGCGCGCGAACAGGTGCCGCCCCGTGAGCGCGAGTCCGCGCAGCAGCTCGAGCAGCAGGAACGAGCGCAGGATCTCGATCACGCGGCCCACGCGGTGCCTCCCTGGGCGGTGCCGGTCATTTCCACGGATTCCATGGCGTCTGCATCCACGCGCCGATGAACACGATCCACACCAGCGTGAGCGGAATGAAGACCTTCCAGCCCAGGCGCATGATCTGGTCGTAGCGGTAGCGCGGGAAGGTGGCGCGGATCCACAGGAACATGGACGCGATGAAGAAGACCTTCACGAACAGCCAGCCGAACGGCGGCAGCAGGTTGAACAGCGCGCTGTCGATCGGCGCCTGCCAGCCGCCGAAGAACATGACCGCGGTGAGGGTGCTGATCAGGATCATGTTCGCGTACTCGGCTATGAAAAACAGCGCGAACGTCATGCCCGAGTACTCGATCATGTGGCCGGCGACGATTTCGGACTCGCCCTCGACCACGTCGAAGGGCGCCCGGTTGGTTTCCGCGACCCCCGAGATGAAGTACACCAGCAGCATCGGCAGGAGCGGCAGCCAGTTCCACGACAGGAAATGGATGCCCTTGTCGGCGAAGTAGCCGCGTCCCTGGCCGTTGACGATGTCCGACAGGTTGAGGCTTCCCGAGACCATCAGCACCACCACCAGCGCGAATCCCATGCCCAGTTCGTAGGACACCATCTGCGCGGCCGAACGCATCGCGCCGAGGAACGCGTACTTCGAATTGGACGCCCAGCCCGCGAGGATCACGCCGTAAACCCCGAACGAGGTCAGCGCGATCAGGTACAGCAGGCCCGCGTTGATGTCCGCGAGCACCACCTCGGGCGCAAACGGCACCACCGCCCAGGCCGCGAGCGCGGGCATGATTCCGAGCATGGGCGCGAGGATGTACAGCACCTTGTTGGCATTGGTCGGGACGATCACTTCCTTGAACAGCAGCTTCAGCCCGTCGGCGATCGGCTGCAGCAGCCCGATCGGGCCGACGCGGTTCGGCCCGATGCGGATCTGCATCCAGCCGATCAGCTTGCGCTCCCAGAGCGTCAGGTAGGCGACGCAGAGCAACAGCGGCGCGACGATCGCGACGATGAAGGCGAGCGAAGTGGCCGTCTCGTAGGCCGCCGGGCCCCACACGGCGCCGAGCTTCGCCTCGGAGAACGCGAGCAGCGAATCGAGGAAGGCGCCGAATGACATTCAGGCCGCCTTACCCACCGCGACGGCGGCGACCGTCAGCTCGCCGAACATCGGTCCCAGCGCCGCAGTCGAGGCGTGCGCGGCCGCAACCCGCACGCAGCCCTCGGGCAGCCGGTCATCGAGCGCAGCGACGAGCCGGGCTTCGCCGTCGCCCTGCTTCACCACCACCGGCTGGCCCGGCGCGGCGCCGATCGTCCGCAGCAGGTTCGCGTTCATCCACGCGCGCGGCGGTTGAGCATCGCGCGTGCGCTGCAACGACGGGGCACGGCGCACGACCGGATCGGCGAAATAAATCGGCACCTCGGCGATCCGCTGCAGTCCGCCGGGGGCCGCGGCCGAGGCCGAAACGGCATCGAGGTCGATCCGGTTCGAAAGCAGCGCCGCGACGTCCTTGCCGCGCAGGCACTCTTCGCGCACCTGCTCGGTCGTTTCGTAGTCGAATCCGCTCACGCCGAGGAGATTTCCCAGCACCCTCAGCACCTTCCAGGCGGGACGCGAATCGCCCGCCGGCCGCACCGCGGCGTGGAACGACTGCACGCGACCTTCGGTCGACACGAACGCGCCGGAGGTCTCGGTGAACGGTGCAATCGGCAGCAACACGTCGGCGAAACAGCTCGCCGGACGGAACGCCGCCAGCGCGACCACGAATTCCGCCTGCCGGATCCCTCGCATCGCAGCCTGGGGATCGGCGCAATCGAGTTCGGCTTCGGCGTTGAGCAGCAGCAGCGCCTTCTTGCCGAGCGCCGCGGCCGCGTTGCCGCCCGCAGGCAGGCCGGCCAGATACCCGCCGACCGAATTCGCCGCCTCGCCGAGAACACCGACGCGATGGCCGAGCGCCTGTGCGGCCGCGTGCAGCTGCGCGGCCTGCGGATGCTGCTCGGCGTAGTTGCCGAGCAGCACCGCGACGTTCTTTCCCGAGCGCAGGCTCTCTCCGATCGGTCCCTCGCCCGCCGCTCGCAGCGCGGCGAGCATCTCGGCCGGCGCCACGATGCGCTTGTGCGCAATCGGCATCAGCCAGTCGTCGTCCACCGAATGCAGCACGCTCACCTGGCAGCCGCGCTTGGCCGCCTGGCGCAGGCGCTGCGCGAGCAGCGGGTGGTCTTTCCTCAGAAACGAGCCGACCACCAGCACGCGATCGAGCCGGTCGAGGTCCGCGACCGGCATTCCGAGCCAGGGAATTCCCGCGCGCCTGCCGTCGCCCGAGAAATCGCTGTGGCGCAGGCGGAAATCGGCGCAGCCGCCGATGCCGCGCGCCAGCCGCCCCGCGAGATGCAGTTCCTCGAGCGTGGAGTGCGGCGAGGCGAGGATCCCGACCTCGGGCCCGGCCTTCTTCAGCCCGGCGGCGACGCATTCCAGCGCCTCCTGCCATTCGGCCTCGCGCCATTCGCCACCCTGCTTCAAAAGCGGGTGCGTCAGCCGCTCGCCCGAGGCGAGCGCTTCATAGGAGAAGCGGTCCTTGTCGGAGAGCCAGCATTCGTTGACCGCCTCGTTTTCCAGCGGCAGGACGCGCACCACGCGGTTCTGCTTCACCTGCACCACGAGGTTCGAGCCGAGCCCGTCGTGCGGCGACACCGACTTGCGCCGCGCGAGCTCCCAGGTGCGCGCCGCGAAGCGGAACGGTTTCGAGGTGAGCGCACCGACCGGGCACAGGTCGATCATGTTGCCCGAGAGTTCGGAGTCGACGCTGCGGCCGACGAACGCGACGATCTCCGCGTGCTCACCGCGCCGGATCATGCCGAGTTCCATGACGCCCGCAATCTCCTGCCCGAAACGCACGCAGCGGGTGCACTGGATGCAGCGGCTCATTTCCTCTGCGGCGACCAGCGGCCCGAGGTCCTTCGCGCCCACGACGCGCTTTTCCTCCCCGTAGCGCGAGGCGCTCTTGCCGTAGCCCACCGCGAGATCCTGCAGCTGGCACTCTCCGCCCTGGTCGCAGATCGGGCAGTCGAGCGGGTGGTTGATGAGCAGGAACTCCATCACGCCCTGCTGCGCGGTCTTCGCCGTCGGCGAACCGGTGTGCACCTTCATGCCTTCGGTGGCGGGCGTCGCGCAGGCCGGCAGCGGCTTGGGCGCCTTTTCCACCTCGACCAGGCACATGCGGCAGTTCGCCGCGATCGAGAGCTTCTTGTGGTAGCAGAAATGCGGCACGTAGATGCCGAGCTTGACCGCGGCATCCATGACCGTGGCGCCGTGCGCCACCGCCACCGGGCGGCCGTCGATTTCGAGATTGAGTTCGCTCATGCCGCGCGCGCCAGCGAGGGTGGCAGGTGCGCCCCGGACCGTCCCCACCTGGGTTCGGAGTCCGGGCCGCCGACCAGGCAGCGGCGATGCGCGATGTGATGCTCGAATTCGCCGCGGAAATGCTTCAGGAAACTCTTCACCGGAAGCGCCGCCGCGTCGCCGAGCGCGCAGATGGTGCGTCCGGCGATGTTGTCCGCGACGTTGTCGAGCAGCGCGAGGTCTTCGAGGCGGCCCTTGCCGTTTTCGATCCGGTGCACGACACGGTAGAGCCACCCCGTGCCTTCGCGGCACGGCGTGCACTGCCCGCAGGATTCCTCGAAGTAGAAATACGACAACCGCTCCAGCGCGCGCACCATGCAGGTGGTGTCGTCCATCACGATCACCGCGCCCGAACCGAGCATCGAGCCCGCCTTGGCGATCGAGTCGTAGTCCATGTCGGTCGCCATCATCACGTCCGCCGGCACGACCGGCATGCTCGAGCCGCCCGGAATCACCGCCTTCAGGACCCGCCCGGGGCGCATGCCGCCGGCCATCTCCAGCAGTTTCGCGAACGGCGTGCCGAGCCGGACTTCGTAGTTCCCGGGCCGCGCCACGTGCCCGGTCACCGAGAAGAGTTTCGTGCCGCCGTTGTTCGGGCGGCCAAGATTGAGGAAGGCCTCGCCGCCGTGCTGGATGATCCAGGGCACCGAGGCGAAGGTTTCAGTGTTGTTCACCGTGGTCGGCTTGCCGTACAGCCCGAAGCTCGCCGGAAACGGCGGCTTGAAGCGCGGCTGGCCTTTCTTGCCTTCCATCGACTCGAGCAGCCCGGTTTCCTCGCCGCAGATGTAAGCGCCGTAGCCCGGGTGCGCATACAGCTCGAAGGAGAATTCCGAGCCGAGGATGCCGCGGCCCAGACAGCCCGCGCGGCGCGCTTCCTCGATGGCCTCCTCGAACTGCTCGTAGATCTCCCAGATCTCGCCGTGGATGTAGTTGTAGCCGGTGCCGGACCCGGTCGCGTAGCCGGCGATGATCATTCCTTCGATCACCGCGTGCGGGTTGTAGCGCAGCAGGTCGCGGTCCTTGCAGGTGCCGGGCTCGCCCTCGTCGGAGTTGCAGACCATGTATTTCGCGCCGGGAAACTGGCGCGGCATGAACGACCACTTCAGCCCGGTGGGGAAGCCCGCCCCGCCGCGCCCGCGCAGCGCGGACTTCTTCACCTCGGCGATCACCTGCTCCGGCGGGACTTTCTCCGCGAGAAGCTTCTTCAGCGCCTGGTAGCCGCCGCGCTTCTCGTAGTCGGCGAGGTGCCAGTTGGCGCCGTCCAGACCGGCCATCAGGATCGCGTCGGGTCCGTAATCGAGCATGGGGCTATCGCTTCCTCAACTCGTCGATCAGCGTGTCGAGCTTTTCGTTCGACATGTAATCGTGCATCTTCTTGTTGTTGACCAGCAGCACCGGCGCCATCGAGCAGGCGCCCATGCACTCGCCTTCCTTCAGCGTGAAGCGGCCGTCCCCGGTGGTCTCGTTGAAATCGATTCCGAGCCGCGACTTGAGGTGATCGGCCGCATCGAGCGAGCCCTGCAGCCCGCAGGGCAGGCAGGTGCACACCGTGAGCTTGAACTTGCCCGTCGGCGCGAGGTTGTACATGTTGTAGAAGCTCGCGACTTCGTACACCGCGACCGGCGCCATGCCGAGGTACTGCGCGACCTCGTCCATGGTCTCGATGGCGAGCCAGCCCTTTTCGTCCTGCGCGATGATCAGCGCGGCCATCACCGCGGACGGTTTCTGGTCGGGGGGGTATTTCGCGATTTCGCGGTCGATTCTCTTCAGGGATTCGGCGGAAAGCATGGCGCTCAACGGTCGATTTCGCCGAACACGATGTCCAGCGTGCTGATGATGGCTACCGCGTCTGCAAGCATGTGGCCGCGCGCCAGTTCGTCCATCGCCGAGAGATGCGTGAAGGCCGGCGAGCGCAGCTTCATGCGGTAGGGTTTGTTCGCGCCGTCGGAGATGAAGTACACGCCGAACTCCCCCTTCGGGCCCTCGACGCCGGCGTAGGCCTCGCCTTCGGGCACGTGGATCCCCTCGGTGAAGAGCTTGAAGTGGTGGATCAGCTCCTCCATGTTGGCCTTCATGTCGACGCGCGCGGGCGGCGCGACCTTGTGGTTGTCGGTCATCACCGGCCCCGGGTTCGCGCGCAGCCAGTCGACGCACTGCTTGATGATCCGGTTCGACTGGCGCATTTCGTCCATGCGTACCAGGTAGCGGTCGTAGGTGTCGCCGTTGACGCCGACCACGACGTCGAAGTCGAGACGGTCGTAGACCTCGTAGGGCTGCTTCCTGCGGAGATCCCACTCGACGCCGGAGCCGCGCAGCATCGGTCCGGTGAAGCCGCGCCCGATCGCCTGCTGCGGCGACACCACGCCGACGCCCACGGTGCGCTGCTTCCAGATGCGGTTCTCGGTGAGCAGCGTCTCGTAGTCGTCGACGCACTTCGGAAACCGCGCCGTAAAGTCGTCGATGAAATCGAGCAGCGAACCCTGGCGGTTCGCGTTCATCGCGGCAAGCGCGCGCGCGTTGCGAGTGTGCTGGGCCTCGTACTGCGGCATGCGGTCCGGCAGGTCGCGGTAGACGCCGCCCGGACGGTAATACGCGGCGTGCATCCGCGCCCCCGAAACCGCCTCGTAGCAATCGAGCAGGTCCTCGCGCTCGCGGAAGCCGTACAGGAACACCGTCATCGCGCCGAGATCCAGCCCGAGCGTCGCCACGCCGAAAATGTGGTTCAGGATGCGCGTGATCTCGTCGAACATGACGCGGATGTACTGCGCCCGGATCGGCACCTCGATGCCGCAGAGCTTCTCCATCGCCATGCAGTAGGCGTGCTCGCTGCACATCATCGAGATGTAGTCGAGCCGGTCCATGTACGGCAGCGACTGGATCCAGGTGCGCGACTCGGCAAGCTTTTCGGTCGCGCGGTGAAGCAGCCCGATGTGCGGATCGGCCCGCTGCACCACTTCGCCGTCCAGCTCGAGCACCAGCCGCAGTACACCATGCGCCGCGGGGTGCTGCGGCCCGAGATTCACCGTGTAGTTGCGGATTTCGGCCATCACTCGGTCCCGTACTGCTCCTCTCGCACCACGCGCGGCGTGACCTCGCGCGGCTCGATCGTGACCGGCTCGTACACCACGCGGCGCTGCTCGGGGTCGTAGCGCATCTCGACGTAACCCGAAATCGGAAAGTCCTTGCGGAACGGGTGCCCGACGAACCCGTAGTCGGTGAGGATGCGACGCAGATCCGGATGCCCTTCGAACACGATGCCGAAGAGATCGAACGCCTCGCGCTCGAACCAGTTCACGCCCGGCCACAGCTCGACCACCGAGGGCAGCAGCGGAAACTCGTCGTCGGCGCAGAAGGCGCGCAGGCGCAGACGCCAGTTGTGGGTGAGCGACACCAGATGGAGCACCGCGGCGAAGCGTGCACCCTCGCGGGGACGGTCGCCGTAGGTCAGGTAGTCGACTCCGCAGAGGTCGATCAGCTGCTCGAAGCGCAGCTCCGGATGGTCGCGCAGCGTACGCGCCGCCTCGAGGTAGCGTCCGGCGGCGACCTCGACGGTCAACTCGCCGACGTGCGCCACGGGCTTCACGCCCAGCACCCGTTCGAGCGTCTCGCTCAGACGCTGCAGTTTCGAATTCATGCGTCTCCGCCAGCGCGCTAGCGCGCGATGGTATTGGTCCTTTTGATCTTGTTCTGCAGCTGCAGGACGCCGTAGAGCAGCGCCTCGGGCGTCGGCGGGCAGCCGGGCACGTAAATGTCCACCGGCACGACGCGGTCGGCGCCGCGCACCACCGAATATGCGTAATGGTAGTAGCCGCCGCCGTTGGCGCACGACCCCATCGAGATCACCCAGCGCGGCTCCGGCATCTGGTCGTAGACCTTGCGCAGTGCGGGCGCCATCTTGTTGGTGAGCGTTCCGGCGATGATCATGACGTCGGCCTGCCGCGGGCTCGGTCGGAACACCACGCCGAACCGGTCGAAGTCGTAGCGCGCCGCACCCGTGTGCATCATCTCGATCGCGCAGCACGCGAGCCCGAAGGTGACCGGCCAGAGCGAACCCGTGCGGGTCCAGTTGATCAGCTTGTCGGCGCTGGTGGTGACGAATCCCTGCTCGAGCACGCCCTCGAGGCTCATGCCGACCGACTCCTTGCGCGTCGCGGCGCGACCCGGGGTTCCGCCCTCACTCCCATTCGAGTGCGCCCTTCTGCCACTCGTAGACGAACCCGACCACCAGGATGGCGAGGAAGATCATCATCGAGGTGAAGCCGAACAGTCCGATTTCGTTGATCACCGTGGCCCAGGGAAAGAGGAAAGCGATTTCCAGGTCGAACAGGATGAACAGGATCGCCACCAGGTAGTAACGCACGTCGAACTTCATTCGCGCGTCTTCGAACGCCTCGAACCCGCACTCGTACGGCGAAAGTTTCTCCGGATCCGGGCGGTGCGGCCCGAGCAGGGCGCCCAGCACGACCGGAATCACGCCGACCGCCATGCCGACCAGGATGAAGAGCAGGACCGGAAAGTATTCCGCCAACACCGTTCTCAACTTCCTCTCGTCAACGCATGCCCATCAAAAAAACCTGGTGCCCACGAGCAGACTCGAACTGCTACGGCTGTTTAGGCCACTAGCCCCTCAAGCTAGCGTGTCTACCAATTTCACCACGTGGGCAATCGAGCGTTTGCGCTCGATCAAATTATCGCTTAATTCGGCACGTCCTTCGCCTTCGAGCCGGTCGCTGGCGGAACCCCTGTCCCTTCCGCAGGTGCGGCTTTCGCAGGTTCCGGCGACGGAACCGCGGGTGCGGGTTTCGCCGGCTGCGTCTGCTCGCTCTTCACGTTGTCCATGATGCTGCCGCCGGTTTTCGGCCGGTGCATCGCGATGTAGGCGAGCCCCAGGCTGGTGAGGAAAAACACTGTCGCCAGCGCGGCCGTGATGCGCGAGAGAAAGTTCGCCGAACCCGTCGCGCCGAACAGACTCCCCGAGGATCCGCCGCCGAATCCGGAACCCATGTCGGCGCCCTTGCCATGCTGAAGCAGCACCAGCCCGATGATGGTCAGCGCCACCAGCACGTGCAGCACGATCACGACCGTGAACCAGTCTTCCATCCGAAACCTCTCCTCAGCGCTCGCCGCGCGCCGCAGCGCGCGCAATGGCCAGAAACTCGTCCGCTACCAGCGACGCCCCGCCGATCAATCCGCCGTCGACGTCGGGCATCGCAAAAATCGATTCCGCATTCGCCGCCTTGACGCTGCCGCCGTACAGGATGCGCAGCGCCGCGGCGACACCCGCGTCCCTGGCGGCGAGCCGCGCGCGCACCAAGGCGTGCACGGACTGCGCCTGCTCCGGCGTCGCGGTGCGCCCGGTGCCGATCGCCCACACAGGCTCGTACGCCACTACGGCATTGGCGAACGCCTCGGCGCCGCAGCGCGTGATGACCGCATCCAACTGCCGCGCCACGACCGCCTCGGTCCTGCCGCTGTCACGCTCGCCCAGCGTTTCGCCGAGGCACAGGATCGGCGTCATCGCGCCGGCCTGCACCGCGGCGAACTTGGCAGCGACCGCAGAATCCGTCTCGCCGTACAGCTGCCGGCGCTCGGAATGTCCCACCAGCACGTAGCGGCAACCGAATTCAGCGAGCATCGCCGCCGACACTTCTCCGGTATGGGCGCCCGCGGCATGCTCGCTGACGTTCTGCGCACCCCACGCGACGCGCGTCCCGCCGAGCAGCTCCATCATCTGGGCAAGGTAGGGAAACGGCACGCACACCGCGCACTGCACGGGTTCGCCGGCGCCCGCGCCGGCGACGACCGCCTCGAGCAGGGCGCGGTTCGCGGCGCGGCTGCCGTGCATCTTCCAATTGCCGGCGACCAGCCGGTTGCGCATCTGACGCTAATCCACGATGAAACCGTGCGATTCTAGCGCATGTTGTGCGCCGCAGCGCGCTCGGTCGCCGCGCTCACGATGGCCCAGGAGCATCGCATTTCGGCGCTCGTCGCCTGGCGTGGGCCGCGGCGACTCGCGCAGCAAATTCCTGCACCCGCTCGCCGCGCTTCGCGCCAAGCCGCTCCGCCACGTCATTGAGATACGAGAGCACGCCGGTTTCCCACATCGAGCGTCCGTCGCCGATGCGCGCGCTCATGCAATCCACCGTCGCGGCGGCGATGCCGCGTTCACCCAGCGCCGGCAGATGCGCGATGCCTGCGCGGTCCGCCCCGACTCCCGCGTCGTTCAGCACCACCGCCACCGCCGCGATCTGCAGCGCCGATTCGCGCCGCCCGCCGAGCAGTGCGCCGTGCGAGCCGATCACCAGGATGCGGCCGGCGTCTTCGGGCAGCACTTTGCCGAGCGAATCGATCGCCCACACTTCGGGCGGACCCTCGGCCATGCGCCAGCGACTCTCGGCAAAGGGCGCCGGCTTGCCGTGCGGCAGCGGTGCACGCCCGAGCCTTGCGGCCGCCTCCGCACAAGCCTGGCCTGCAACGACGCCGCAGCGCGCTGCGCTGGCGTTGGCGTAGCTGATCACGCCGCGCGCCAGCATGTCCCTGCCGTCGGCGATGCGCGCGCTCATGCAATCCACCGCCGCGGCCGCCATGCCGATCGCGTCCAGCCAGTCGAGTCCCGCGACGCCGGCGCGATCCTTGCCGATGCCGGCATCGTTGAGGATCAACGCGCGTGCGCCGGCGAGCGCGCCATACTGCGCCGCGATCACTCCGCCATGAGAGCCGGCGACGAGCACCCGCCCCGCCACGTCGCCGAGCCTCGTGACGCTGTCCGCGGTGACGATAGAGCTCAGCGGCGCGACGCGCCCCCGGCGGGCGCGCTCAGCCCTTGCGCGACTGCGCGACGACCTGCTCGATCTTCGAGATCAGGCCCGGATTGACCTGCGCTTTCCACTTCGCGTACACGCTCCGGTTCGCCGCCTGCCATGCGGACATCTCGGCCGGTGTCGGCACGTTCACCTCGACGCCCAGCGCGCGCACCTTTTCCACGTCCTCGGCGAAATACCTGCGCACCATGCCGATCTGCTCGCGGGCCGCGTCCTGCGCAGCCTGGCGTACGATGTCCTGGTCCTGCGCGCTCCAGCTCTGCCAGACCGGACCGGCGATGGCGAAGAGCAGGATGTCGTTGGAGTAATTCCATTTGGTGACGAACTTCTGCCCGAGCGTATGGATCTTCGCCACCATGAACACTTCGAGCGGATTCTCCTGCCCGTCGACCGCGCCCGAGGCGAGCGCCGGCTGCGCATCCGCCCAACTCATGAACGTCGGGTTCGCTCCCATCCCGGACATGATCTCGCCGTACATCGGGCTGCCGACGACGCGGATCTTCAGGCCCTTGAGGTCATCCGGCTTGGCGATCGGGCGCTTGGAGTTGCTGATCTGCCGGAAACCGGTCTCGCCGACCGCGATCGGCTCGGCGCCGGCCTTGCGCACGAGGCCGAAGTACTCGTCCATGACGTCCTTGCTCGCCAGCACGGCATCGAGCGACTTGTGGTCGGGCGTGATGAACGGCAGCGTGAACACGGCGATTTCGCGCACCGTGCTGTACCAGTTGATCGGCGCGCCGCACAGCACGTCGATCACGCCCTGACGCATCGCCGAGAACTCGCGCGTCTGGTCCCCCTGCACCAGCGACGCGCCCGGGTACTGCTTGATGTTGATCCGACCGCCCGTGCGCTCGCGCACCAGGTTGGCGAAGATCTCGCCGCCCTTGCCCCAGGCGAACACGGGCGGGACGACGGTGGACATCTTGTACTCGGTCTTGTACTGCTGCCCCAGCGCGATGGCGGGGAACGCGAGCGCGCCGGCGGCGGTGCTGGTGGCTTTGAGGAAAACGCGACGTTTCATGGTTGTGCCTCCCGGTTGAGTTGACGCATTCTAGTAGCCGAGCGCCCGCGGCAGCCAGAGCGCGAGCGGCGGCGCGAAAATCACGGCGAGCGCGGCGAGCGTGAAGCTCGCCACCAGCCACCCGACCCAGCGCAGCGTGCTTTCCATCGACACGCCGGCCATCCGGCAGGCGACCATCAGGTTGACGGCCATCGGCGGCGTGATCTGCCCGATCGCCACCGCCATCGTCAGCACGACGCCAAACCATACGACGTCCCAGGCGAAGGCGTTCATGAGCGGCGTGAGCAGTGGAATGAAAATCAGGAAGATCGAGACGCCATCCAGGAACACGCCCACGAAAAGCAGCACCACAAACACCGCGAGCAGCGCCCCGGTGCTGCCGAGCCCGCTCCCGGTGACCGCCTTCACCAGCGGATCGGCAAGTCCGAGCGTATTCACCGAGTAGGCGAAGATCCCCGCCAGGCCCAGCACGATCATGATTACGGCGGAGATCTCGCCCGCGTCGCGAAAGATGTCGAAGAGATCCTTCCAGCCGATCGTGCGGTGGACCGCCATCCCGACGAAAAGCCCGTAGAACACCGCCACCACCGCGGCCTCGGTCGGCGTGAACCAGCCCAGCCGCATGCCGCCCAGGATCAGCACGGGCGCGGCGAGTCCCCACGCCGCTTCGCGCAGGCTGCGCCAGAACGGGGGGCGCGGCTCGTCGGCTTCGTGGCTGCCAAAGCCGTTGCGGCGCGAAAGCCAGACCGCCGGCGCAATCAGCGCGATCCCGGCGAGCACGCCCGGGACCATCCCCGCGGCAAACATCGCCGGGACCGAAGCCCCCGCGACCATCACGCTGTAGACGACGAACGCGATCGAAGGCGGAATCAGGATATCGGTGGCCGCGGCCGCGCCGACGATGGAAGCGGAAAATGCCGCGGGGTAGCCGGCCCGCGACATGGCGGCGATCATGACGCCGCCCACGGCGGCGGCGTTCGCCGGTCCGGAGCCGGAGATTCCCCCGAGGATCATCGCGACGAGTATCGCCACCATCGGCAGCATGCCGGAGCCGCGCCCCACCACCGCGACGGCAAAGGTGACCAGGCGCTGCGCCACGCCCGAGCGGTCGAAGATCGCGCCGACCAGCACGAACATCGGCAGCGCAAGCAGCGGATATTTGGCGATGCTGGCGTAGAAATTCTGCGGCGCCGCGAGCAGCCCGAAATACTGCGTGTCCGCGTTCGCCAGCGCGATCGAGATCATGCCGCCGATGCCGAGCGCGACGCCGATCGGTACGCCGCCGAACATAAGCACGAGAAAGATCGCGAACAGCAGCGCGCCGATCATGCGCTTCGCAGGAGTCGCCGCAGCGCCTGCGCGGTGCGCAGCGCAATGACCAGGGACAGCGCAGGCACCCACCCCGTATACCACCAGCGCGGCAAACCGACGCCCATCGTCGTCTCGCCGTAGCGAAAGTCATCCCACGCCATGCGGCCGGTGAGCACTGCGAAGGCGAGAAAGAAAACCACGGCCAGGGCCGTCCCGCCCGCCGCCAGCGCGCGCCGCTGCGCGAGCGGCCCGCGATCGAGG
>Ga0209726_10000667_pt1 | contig 61985 bp, 49 predicted proteins | sample Subgrocontami54m_FD_187453 | JGI IMG/M metagenome (GOLD analysis project Ga0209726, IMG submission 187453) | Subsurface groundwater microbial communities from S. Glens Falls, New York, USA - GMW46 contaminated, 5.4 m (SPAdes) (version 3) | ecosystem: Environmental > Aquatic > Deep subsurface >...
GGACTTGCTTGATTCGTTGATGTCTCTTCCTCAAGCTCACCTACTTCCTCCTGCCGGTTTGTGCCGGCGCTCCTCCCACTCGCCCCGCCTCCCTGTTCACGCTTTCGATTTCGAAGCCGCGGCGCTCAGAACATCGTGCGCACCGGCGCCGCGTGCACTGCCCGATCTCCCACACCGAGTTCGCCCCAGTTGTTGTCGCCCCAGCAGTACACGCCTCCCGCGCGGAGGACGGCGCACGCGTGTTGTGAATGCGCAGAGACCTCCGCCGCGGGTCCGGGCAGCGTCACGACCACTGGCATCGTGCGCATGGTCGTCGTTCCGTCCCCGACCTGGCCGTAGTTGTTGACGCCAGAACACAACACGCGACCGTCGCTCATGAGCGCGCACGAGAACGACGTCCCGAGCACGAGACGCGTCGCGCCCATTGTGGCCGCGCCGCCCGGTACCCCCGCCGCGGGCGAAGTCCCTACCGTGCCGTTTCCGAACTCGCCATATCCGTTGAAGCCCCAAAAGCGCATCGAACCGTCCAGCAGCACAGCCCCGGCGAAGTTGCCACCGCCCGCGATCTGCGACGCCAACGTGACGCCTGGCGTCGACGTCGCCGAGTAGCTGTTGGGTCCCACGGCGCCGCGACACTGGACCGAGCCGTCCGCCATCACCGCGCACACACCGTTCACGGCACACGCAATCGCCCGCGCGCCGTCGAGTGACGCGACGCGAATCGGCGTGTTCGACGACGGCGGTGACGCAAGCCCGTAGCTCGCCGTCGAACCCCAGCACATCACCGTATTGTCGCTCCGCAGTGCGCACGTGAACGCTTGTCCGAGACACAGGCTCGATACGTTCGTGACGGCCGGCGTCACCGCGATCGGCGACCCGATGTTCGTGCCGTTGCCGAGTTCGCCGCTGACATTTCCGCCCCAACACCGAACGCTTCCGTCTCGGATCCGCGCGCACGCATGATGATCCCCGAGCGCCGCGTCCGCCGCGTTCGCCACGCCGAGCACGGCGCCGGGCGTCGGCTGGTCGATCCCCGTGACGCCGCTCCCAAGTTGACCGTCGTTGTTGCGACCTGCGCAACGCATCGTGCCGTCCGGCAACACGGCGCACGCGAAGAACGCCAAGCCACCGACTGCGAGGTGAGGCAATCCGGGCGGGGGACAACCGTCGTCGACCGTTCCGTTGCAATTGTCGTCGAGGGAGTTCCCGCAGACTTCCGCCGAGGGAACTCGCTCGCCGGTGCACGCGACTGGCCACACGCCACCGCTGCACGTTTGGGTCCCACCCCGGCACACACCGCGGCCGTCCGTTCCTACGGGGCCCGTGTAGCAGGCGCGCATGGCGCCGCCGGTACAGACCATCCCGCTGTCGCCCACGACGTCGAGCGGTGGGGTCACGACGTCCAACGGCGGCGTGACGACGTCGACGCCCTGGACGTCCGCCGCGACGACATCCATCCCGACGGTGTCGGTGCCCACGACGTCCGCGCCAACCACGTCGGGTGCGATCGTGTCGGCGCCGAAGGGCGCGTCCGGAGTCGCGTCACCGCCAACAACGTCTCCGCCCGGGCCACAGATGCACACGCCGAACGTTCCATCCGCGCCACACTGCTGCGCGCCCATCGGTCCGCCGGGACATGGACATTGAATCACTTGCCCCGGCACGCACCGGTTCGTCGGCGCCGGCGCACACGACGCGAGGCACAGCAGCACACTGACTACGGCCGTGGCCGAAAGCGCGCGGAGACAATCGACTCGTCGCATCATCGTCAACAACACCTCGTCTCTCAGGATCGTGCATCGCAAACGGAGCGTCAACACGCACGGGCAGGCGATCTACCGTGGCGCGAGAACGACGTACGGCGTCTCCGCGAACACGTCCGGATACCGCCACCCGACCCCGACGCCGCCGACGATCTCCACGGCGAACAGTGCCCCGCCTCCGCCCCCGACGACACGTGCGGAGAACCGCCGACCCGATCCGATCGCAGCCACCGCGGACCAGTCGGCGCCCAAACGTGCCGAGAACGGTTTCCAAAGAACGTTGACCATCGCGCCGGCCGGCACATCACGCTCGAGCGACACGTCGACCACCCACTCGCGCGCAGCAGGATCCATCGGCGCGACGACGAGCGACGCGAGCCCGGGCCCTTGCGCTCTCGCCGCATCGAGCCACGCCTGCGCAGGTGGAAGGATGCCGGTGAACACTGGCGGCGTCGCGCGTACGTCGGCCACGACTCGGTCGATCGACGCGCGGTCGTCGTCGAGCATCGCCGCGCGCAACCGCCAGTGGAACGGATGCATCCCGAGGCCCCACATGCGAATCGTGTCGTCGAACGGCGCGATGGAGTCCGTGTGCAGCGCGAGCGCGCGCCACGCGTCGTCGGCACGCGACGTCTCGACGCGCGCGAGTGCGAGGTAGCCATCGTCGTTCGTGCGCCGGTACACCGCGAGCGCCGTCGACGCGCGAAGCTTCCACCCGGTGTACTCCCCGAGGTCCGCAAGCGCAGCGCACTCGCGAACGACGTCCCGCGCCTCGGCGTTTTGCGAATCGATCTGCACCGTGTTCGCGACTCGCGCGGCCCGCGCCGCGTCCAACAGCAATCGCGCGACATCCTGCGGCCGCACGCGCGATGTCCCACGGCCCACGACGAGGTCGGCCGCGGTTTCGTCGGCTCCCGCGAGAGCAAACGTGTCGTACGGCCCGTGATGCCCCGCGCACGCGCCGTCATTGGGACCGCTCGGCGTGTACCGCGGAGTCGACCAGTACGACACCGGGCCGCCCCACTCGAGTTCGGCCGCGAAGTCCCGGTGATCGGGCCCGCACGAGTGCGCCGAATGCGTCCACGGCACGATCCGGCTGGCGGCCTGCATCGGATCCCACAGGTCATCGGTGCCCACGCGCGCACGAAAGATCTCGCGGAATACGCGCTCGGGCGTTTCCGGGTCGTAGGCGAGGCGACCGTACAAGTAGTACGTGATCTCGTCGCGGCGGAAGGCCCACGGCGAAAACCGATCGTCGGCGTTCGCGTGGTAGTAGTCCCGCTGCGGGAAGTACGCGTGCGGCGGCTCGAGCGTGAACCCTGCGGCACCGCCGTGCGTGAACGTCCGCGCCGCGCGCCGCGCAAGATCGAACGATGCGTGGCGAAAGATTCGGTGGGTCCCGCCCGCACGCACCTGAAGCACCAGACGGTACGGCCCGGGCGCGTCGAGATAGCCCTCGTACGAGTACCGCACCCAACGACCAGCAAAGTCTCCGCCGGCGACGACGTACGGCGGCCCGAGCTGCTCGCCGTTGTACTTGGACTCGAGGATGACATCGCCACCCGCGGCTCGCGCGACCTCGAGCACCTGCGCGGGATCGGCCTGCCAGGTGCGCGCGTAGATTTGGATCGACGGATTGGCGGCGCGAACGGCGCCGATGAACGTGTCCAGGTACCAAAGCGCACTCGCGTGTCCGCCCTCGCCGATGCGAAAGCCGACGCGCCACAGACCCACCGTGCGCCGGGCGAGGTCTTCGACGGCCTCGCGGGTGTACGTGCGAATCTGGTCCGGCGAGAGCGTGGTGCGCTCGCCGCTGCCGTCGACGTTGATGTCCGTGCGGTACGTGAGCAGGCCGACGCGCATGCCGCGGACGCCCGCCATCGCGATGATACGATTGAGCATCGCGAGGTTCGCTTCGCGCTCCACGGCCGGAATGCCGACGCTCGCGTACGTCGCGCTCGTGCCGAAGTGCATCAGCACGTTTCCGAATTGCGAGTTGTCGGTGCTGTACATCCCGTGAAGATCGAGAAAGTTGATGCGCGCGCGGGCGAGCATGTCGAGGTACTCACGCCAGAACGACACGTCGCGAAACCACCACGCGCTCTCACCACGAACGGGCAACACGACGAACAGATTGGCCCCGCGGATCGGAACGCTTGGCGAACGCACGATCGGCGTCGTGACGGGCAGCGTCCGCGCGCCGTCGATTCGGATGCGTTCGGCGAGATCGAGGGCGCCGTACATCGCACCGGTCAGGTCGCGACCGACGATCCAGGTCGTTCCCGCCGACGAGTAGATGACGAACGACTCGTCGCGTGACGGAAGCAGCGCGAACGCCGGCGGCAACGCGCGACGCGCCCGGTCATCGTCCGCCGTCGTGACGACAAACTCGGACGGCATTCGCGCGTCGTCGAGCGCGCAGGTAACGGCGCGCCGCCCGAAGTCGATCGCGGAAGTCGGCTCGTCGATCGGCAGTGTGCACCCGAGCGCAGGGCGCACCGTAACGTCGCTCGACGCGTCCGGGCGCACGTTTCCCGACGTGCATGCCAGCGGCACGCACGCGAGTGCTGCGATCAGGATTCGTCGGAACAACGACATGCGATCGGCGCGGACGCACGGGAAGTGACGAGCCGCGGGAGTCTCCCACTCCGTGCCCAAGCGTTGATCATGCCTCAACGCGAATGCGACACAAGTCCGCCGGTCGACTCGCATCGTCGGGATCGCACACGATCCACGCCGTAGATCTCTCGTGTGGATCGAAGGCGATCCCTTCGGCTTTCAGCGCAAGGATCTTCCCGGCGGAGTCCACGATGGGCAGCCACTCTCCAACGCCGGTTTCGCAATCGATCCATCCGACGACACTGCCGTACACGTCCCCGTCGCGAACGGCGTCGGGGCTGTCTTCGGCCGTTGCGAGAAACCACGTCCGCCCGCTCGCGATGGTCGCATCGGTGAAACTGACTGCGTGACCGTCGAGCGATTCCAATCCGCACGACGTACCGCCGACATCGCTCACGAGAAATTCGCCGGGGCCCCCGTTGATCGCGTCGAGGACCCGCGCGAGCGAAACCGGGAGAATCGCGTTCGGAGCGCGTCCGCCGTCGCGGCGCCTTCCGTTGCCTCGCTGAAAGAAGCGGAGCGCCGATCCGTCGTTCGTAACGCCTTCGATGTTCAGTTCGGCGTCTGCGACCGACGGAGCACGGCGCAGAGCGCTGTAGAGCGCGGGGATGGCGGCGAGTGCGACCTCGGCAACTTCGTCGCCCGCCAACGTCACGATGGCGACGGATTCCCGGGCCGGCGTAGATCCGGAGCCAAACGCAAACAGCACGTCGCGCCCGCGGTGCCGAACCGACACCAGACTCTCGAGGTCCAGCTTCTGCGCCTTGGTTCCTCGGGCATCGTCGAACAGACGCGCACCCCCGTGCCCCGCCGGCAGCTCGACGGCCTCGACGCACATCGAACTCGGCTCCACGCGCGCGATGAAGTTCGCGTCGTCTTGCGCCACGTACAGATGCTCTCCGTGCCACGCGAGCCCCGAGGCCGCACGAACGAATTCGGGACGATCGGTCGCCTGATCCGCCCCGCGCGAGTACCGAAGAGGGCGTCGGTCCACGACGGTCGCAACGGCGCCTGGGGAGCGACGAACTCCCGCGGGAACGGCGCGAGGAAGGTCACGTTCGGCGGCCACGGTCGATCGTCGCACCGCCCGCGCTCGAATGCATGCAGTGCGTCGACCCCCGAAATTTCTGCGCGCCGCTCGATGTGGAACTGGACCATCGTCAAGGAAACCACTCGCGAATTGCCGATCGTCAACCCGCCCGGCCGTTTCCGCGTCGGTGGAACGGGGCCTGCAATGACGTCCGTCACGTTCGGCCACCTCCGGCCGCGTCCACGCAAAAGGGAAGCCCATGGCGATGACCAACGCACTTGCGACGAACGATCGACACGACGCGACCGAGATCCCCGACTGCCGCTCGTGCACGCTGGGTCGCGCGGCCGGTCACCCGGATCAAGGACGCTGTCCGCTGGTATGCCGCACGCGCCCCGCAGGCGCCTTCGTGTACGTCGAGGGTCAGCGCGCCGACCAAGTCTACTACATCAAACGCGGCGTCGTCGTATTGTCCCGCGACACGGGCGAACGGCGCGGACCGGTCGCGTGGACCGTGCGCCGACCGGGTGCGCTCGTGGGTGCCGAGTCGCTCGTGCAGCACACCTACACGGACACGGCACGCACGGCCACCGAGTCTGCGATCTGCACGGGTCCCGTCATGACGTTCGAGCACTGGATGGGCGCACGCGAAGGCGCAGCGCGCGCGGTCCTCGACGTTACGCTGCGACAAACATGTGAAGACGCACCGCGGCGTGCCGGATCGGACGGAAGCGCCGTGCAACGAGTGGCGGCGTGGCTGCTCGAGCAGCGACACGATGACCCGGCGCGTCGGTTGCCGCGACACCTGGTGGCAGAGCTGCTCGGAATGCTGCCGGAGACGCTCTCGCGCGCGCTGGCGACGCTCGCGAAGTCGGGCTCGATTCGCGTCGATCGCAAGAACATCGACGTCGTGGACGCCGATCGACTCGACGCGCTCGCGAACGGGGACAAGGACTAGAATCGCGCGTTCAACGATGCCGACAGCGTGTTGACGTTTCCCGAGAATACGCCACGGTTGACCGTGCACCCGCCCTGGCCGGCGCCCTGCGCGCAGTTCATCTGCGAGATCGCGCCCATGGGACCCGCGACCGGTCGAGTTCCCCGCGAGGAGTCGAGGTCGGCGAAAAAGAAATGACCGTATCCGACGTTGAGCGTCCACGCGCGCCATCGAAACGACGCTCCACCGTGAACGCTGTACGTGTCGAACGACGCAATGTGGAGGATCGACAGCCGATCGGACTGCGCACCATTCTCGTACGACACGCCCGCGCGCAACGCGACGACTCCCGGCACGATGTTGACGTCGCTGCCGATTCGCACACCCCAGACGTGGTGAAAGTCCGAGTTGCTCGCGAGGCGTCGCGGTGACGGCAGCGTCGTGCCGCCGACATTGATGAAGCCGGTCGTCTCGACGAACGAGTCGCTCATCTGCCGAGTGTTCTCGAAGAACCCATTCACTTCGATGTCGAACACGTCGTCGCGCATGGGATCGTACGCGTCGCGCCCCTCGCGAGGATTGCGATCGGTCTGTTGCGCATGGCCCGGGCGCGGCAGATTGAACCGCGCGCCGACGCGAATCGTGTGTGGCAACGGCGCGAACATGCGCGTGACCGCGAAACTCGACTGCCGGCAGGCACCGTTGGACGGATCCGGGCACGAGGCCGGCTCGGGAGCGCTGTAGTAGTAGTTGGCGATCGCGTTGGCGGTTCCCGTGAGGTTCAGTTCCTGGTTCAGATGAACCTGCCCGCCGAACGAGAGAAACGGCAGCGGGATGACCTGCATCGCGAAATTCCCGGCCAGAAACCAACCGCTCGCGGCCAGTTCGATCAACAGGTCCGTGTCCGGCGACTGCGCGGCGTTCGCTACCGTGTTGATCATCGTTCCGTAGCGAAACGACGCGAACGACGGTTGAATCGCCGCGCCGATGCGAATGCCCGGAATGGGTTCCCAGGCAATCGCAATCGTCGGATGGACGAGAAACAGTGACTTGCGAAAGATCATCGAGCGAACGGGGGACGGAACGAGGAAGCCGGTGGAGGTCGTCTGTCGATCGGGGTACGTGGTGGTGCTGCCCGCGGAGTTGGGAGCGTACGCGCCGATGCCGATGGCCAACGTCGGCAGGATCCGCCACGTGATGGCGAGATTTGGGGTCGCGGTCATCAAGGGGTCGCGACACGCGGCCGGGTACCGCGTGGTGCCTTCGTCGTACGCGCTGTTCGAGAACACTGTCCCGCCCCGCTCGATGTTCGCGCCCGACAGGACGCCGTCGTACGTGCCGGCGCGCTGAAAGCACTCGGCGAGAAAGCCGAAATTCGAGCCGAGGCTCACCTGGACGCCGGGCAACCCGACGATCGCCGCCGTGTTGTACATGAGAGCCGTGGGATCGCTCGCGCGCGCGGCGAACGCGCCGGCGCGGCCAAACCCGACGGTCCCGTTGTCCGGAAGCTCGAGCCCTCCGGCGCGCGCCCAACCAGCGGCCGAGAGAACCACGGCCACGCTCAATCCCCGGACGAATGCGCCTGCCACCATGCGCGCGAGTCTCGCATGAGACGCGACCGAATCGCGAGCGACTTGATGCGCATCACGGCCTGATCCGCGATGTGCCTCCCGGGCCGTTCGCGAGGCTCACGCGCCAGATGACCGCGCCGGCGTCATCCACCACGAGTAGTGCCCCATCCGACGCGACGGCCAGCCCGGCGGGGCGACCCCACACGTCGTCGTGCTCGAGCTGCCAACCCGTGACGAAATCGTCGATTTCCCTCGTAGGCACACCATCGCGAAATCGGACACGAACCACACGGTACCCGACGCGGCGCGACCGATTCCACGATCCGTGCAGGGCGACGAACGCGTCCCCGCGAACGTCCGCGGGAAACATCGCTGCGTCGTAGAAAACAAGGCCGATCGGCGCGACGTGTGCGCCGAGCGAAAGGTCCGGGACGACAGTTCGCGCGACGAGATCGGGACGCTCGCCGCGATGGCGCGGGTCCTCGTGCGCGCCGAAATACGCGTACGGCCAGCCGTAGAAGGCACCCTCCTGAACGCGCGTGAGGTAGTCGGGAACGAGGTCGTCGCCGAGTTCGTCGCGCTCGTTCACGACGGTCCACGGCGCGTGCGTCACCGGGTGAAACGCGAGGCCGATCGGGTTTCGAATGCCGTTCGCGACGATGCGGTGGTGACCGCCCGTCAGATCGCACGAACTGATCGCGGCCCGCCGCGGGTCGCTCTCGACGTCGGCGTTGGTCTCCGAGCCCACGCTCACCCACACCGACTGCGCGTCGGGCGAGACGACGATGTTTCGTGTCCAGTGCTGGTGATATCCGTGACCGGGCAATTCCGCGATTCGCTCGGGCGGTCCCGAGGCCGCGGTCTGACCGGGTCGATGTCGAAATCGAACGATGCTGCTCGTGTTGGCAACGTAGAGCCAGCCGGCGGGATGAAACGCCAAGCCGAACGGCATCTCGAGCCCTGACGCAAACGTCGCGCGAGTCTCTGCGACGCCATCGCCGTCGGAGTCTCGGAACACGACAATCTCGCCGCGCGTGCCGTCGGCCCCAAAGATCGAGCCGTCGGGAGCGGTCGCGATCCACCGCACCGTGCCGGTGGCGGTTGCAAAGGCCGCAATGCGATAGCCGGGCGGCACGCGGAGGCTCGCGCTCGCCGGGCGGGGCACGAGCCGCGCGGGATTGTCGGCGGACGGCGTGTGGTACGGCGGCGGGAGCGTGGGACCAGCTTCGCGATGCGCAGCGTCCTGCGCCGGCAGCAAGGTGTTGGTCGTCCGACGTTCGTGTTCGTCGTGATCGGCGTGCAACGGCGAGCTCCGATTCGCCGAAGGCGCGCGCGCACACCCGAACGCGAGTGCCACCGCGAGGGTCGCCCGTTGCATCGGGCGGAGCGTGTCTCGAACGCCCGGGCTGGTCAACGCGCGTGAAGTGCTCCACATCGCAGGCACGGATGGGCACCGACTCGCATCGACCGAGGGACGCTGAATCCGCGGCGTCCGCAGTGCTGCGCTACCACGACCGCACCAAGCACTTCCCCTACCGCTACGCTTCGGGACCGGGCGGCCTCGATTGGGCGAACCAGCCGAACCCCTTTCGCCGATTCGCGGGAGCGAAACTTCACGAGCTGCCATTCGTCGCCGCACCGCATCGCCTGGGTCTTCGCGAAATCGTTCACGCCCCGACGCAACGGCTGACTCTCGACGCCGTCTCGCTTCTCCTCGAGCACTCGGTCGCGCTCTCTGCGTGGAAGTCCGTTCGTGGCAACCGTTGGTCGCTTCGGTGCAATCCGTCGAGTGGCAATCTGCACCCGACGGAAACGTACGTGATCCTTCCTGCCCTGGCGGGGCTGAGCGACGCGGCGGGCGTGTACCACTATCGCGCGGATGCCCACGCGCTCGAGTCTCGCGCGGCGCTCGCGGACGATGTTTGGCGGGGTTTGTCGCATCCGGACGCCGACGGCGAACTTCTCGTGGGCCTCTCGTCGATCCTCTGGCGAGAGGCGTGGAAGTACGGCGAGCGTGCGTTCCGCTATTGCCAGCACGATGTCGGGCACGCAATCGCCGCCATCGCGTACGCGGCGCGCGCGCTTGGATGGACTGCGCACGTGGTCGCGGATCTCTCGGATGAAGACGTCGCCGGACTGCTCGGTGTGGACCGTCGCGAGGACTTTGCCGTCGGCGAGCGCGAGCATCCCGACGTCGTGATCCGCATCGGGCCGCACATCGCAGACGTCACGACGCGACTGCCGGATCACGTCATCTCGCGCGACGCAGTGGAAGGCGTACGCCGCGCCGTGTGGGCCGGGGTTGCAAATGCGCTCAGCGGACAGCACGTGACCTGGCAGGCCATCGACGACGTGTCCGACGCCACGGTGCGATTGCCGACGGATGGGCCGCATTCGACGGACGTCCTCGACGCCGAATCTTCGTACGCACGCGCAGCGCACCGAGCGGCGGATCCGCGGGTCCTCGCGGCGGCACCGGAGCGCGATGCGTTCGCGCTGTGCCTCCAGCGACGCAGCGCCGTCGACTTCGATGGACGGACCGACCTCTCCGCCGAACGGTTTTTCGAGATGCTGGCGGCGACGCTTCCATCGCGTTTGAGTCCGCCGCTCGACTCGCTCGACACGACCGCGAACATCCACCTCGCGCTCTTCGTGCACCGGGTCCCGGGTCTCGAGCCGGGGTTGTACCTTCTCGTGCGAAGCGAATCCGCCCGCGAGCGTCTGCGCGCGGCCTTCGACGCCACGTTCGAGTGGGCGGCGGTTCCCGGCGCGCCGGACACGCTGCCGATCGTCCAACTCGCGACCGGCGACGCGCGGGACCTCGCGCGTTCGATCAGTTGCGGGCAGGACATCGCCGCCGACGGAGCGTTCAGCCTGGGCATGATCGCAAACTTTGCAGCACCGATCGCAGCGCGCGGCGCGTGGTTCTACCGACATCTCTACTGGGAGTGCGGCGCAGTCGGGCAGGTGTTCTACCTGGAGTCCGAGCGCGCCGGCATCGCCGCGACGGGGATCGGCTGCTTCTTCGACGACTCGATGCACGATCTTCTCGGCATCCACGACCACTCGTTCCAGAGCCTGTACCACCTGGCCGTCGGTCAGCGCGTCGACGACCCGCGAATTTCGACGCTCCCGGCGTACGTACGCCGAGCGCTCCAGGGCGACTGAACGCTACCCCGGGGGCGCTCATCGCTGCGAAGTCCATCGCAACGGCCTGCGCGTCGAATTGAAACCTTGTTCATGAACATAGTTCACGATGAACAACGTTCACCTCTGTATTTACAGCCAACGGTGAGATGTGTAGTGTGCCGCCCGCTCGAAGCCCGGCCGAGATCGCCCATCGGTCGGCACTGCAGGAGGGGCACGTGTACCGAAGTCAGCTTTCTGGATTTCACCGACTGGATGTCGCATCGCGGGTCGAACGGCTTTGCACCGTCAGTGGGCTGAGCGACGAAGACGCCAGCGCGCTCTCGCCCGAGCACGGCCTGCGTATGGACCAGGCAGACCACATGGTCGAAAACGTCGTCGGCGTGTTCGGCTTGCCGCTGGGCGTCTGCAGCAACCTGTGCATCGACGGCGAAGACCGGATCGTTCCGATGGCGATCGAAGAGGCCAGCGTCGTCGCCGCCGCGAGCCATGCCGCGAAGTTGTTGCGCACCGGCGGAAGCCTGGTCACGCGCGTGTCGCCGTCGCACATGATCGGGCAGATCCAGCTGCTCGACGTCTCCGACGGGGAGCGACTGCGCGAGCGCATCATGCGCCACCGCGATCGGCTTCTCGAAATCGCCAACGCGGAACACCCGCGACTCCGCCAGGTGGGCGGCGGCGCGATCGACATCGAATTGCATTCGCTCCCGCCTCGCGGCGAGGACGATCCTGTCGGCCCGATGTGGATCGTTCACCTCGTCGTCGACGTGTGCGACGCGATGGGCGCAAACACCATCAACTCGATGTGCGAGCGGCTCGCGCCCGACATCGCAGATCTCACGGGCGCGCGCGTGGGCCTGCGAATCCTGTCGAACCTCGCGGACCGCCGCACGATCACGGTGACCGGACGCGTGCCGTTTGCTTCGCTCGCCGACGGCGGACTCGAAGCCGGCGAGAAGCTCGCGCGGGCGATCGAAGAGGCCAGCGTCTTCGCGGAACGCGATCCATACCGCGCAGCAACGCACAACAAGGGGATCATGAACGGCGTCGATGCCGTGCTGATTGCGCTCGGGCAGGACTGGCGCGCAGTGGAAGCCGGCGCCCATGCGTTTGCGGCGCGCACGGGGCACTACGGCGCGCTCGCGTGCTGGCGCGTTCGAGACGGCGCGCTCGAGGGGCGACTCGAGATGCCGATGGCCGTCGGCACGGTGGGGGGCGTCGTTCACGTGCACCCGGCGGTTCGAGTGTTGCGCCGCGTTGCGCGAGTCGAAAACGCCGCGGACCTCGCGCGCGTCGCGGCGTCCGTCGGCCTCGCGCAGAACCTGGGTGCGCTGCGAGCCCTGGCGGGCGAAGGCATCCAGCGCGGCCACATGCGGCTGCACGCGCGCAACATCGCGGTGCAAGCCGGAGCGGTCGGCCGGCAGGTCGAGGAAGTTGCCGCGCGCATCTCCGAGGACGGAACCGTGAACTTCGCCGCAGCGAAGGCGGCCGTCGCTCGGCGGGCGCTTGCAGACGAAGCCGCTCGTGCGGACCTGGGGCGATTCCGAGACGTGCATCTGGCCCGAATCACGGCGCTGGTCGACTCGGTCGCCCACACGGCGTTTCCGGAAGGCTCGCCGCTACACGAGACACTTCGCTATCACATGGAAACGGGCGGCAAGCGGTTGCGCGCGATGGCCCCGCTCGCCGTCGCGCATGCGCTCGGCACCGACCCGACACGAATCGAGCCCTTCGCCGCCGCGTGCGAGGTGCTGCACAACGCCACGCTCGTGCACGACGACGTGCAGGACGGCGACGAGACGCGACGCGGCAGACCCACCGTGTGGGCGGAGTTCGGGCGCGCGCGCGCGATCGACCTTGGCGACGCGATGTTCTACCTCGCCGTGTTGCTGGTGCAGCAAACCAGCCTGCCGGCCGCCCGGCGCGAGTCGCTCACGCAGCGCCTGATCCGCGACACGCTGCGCGTGCTCGACGGCCAAGAGCAGGAGATTCTTCTTCGCGATTGCGATGCGCCCTCGGCCGAGGCGTACATCGCGATGGTCGAGGCGAAGACCTCGGGCCTGTTTTCGCTTCCGCTCGCGGGCGCAGCCGAGGCGTGCGGTGCCGACGCGGTGCTCATCCGAGAACTCGAAGAAGCCGCGCGGCACATGGGCGTGCTCTTTCAAGTGCAGGACGACGTGTTGGACTTGTACGGCGACAAGGGGCGCGAACGCCGCGGGTCGGACATCGCCGAGGGCAAACGCAGCGCGCTCGTGACGCACGCACTTCGCGCGGCGACGGCGTCCGATCGCGCGGACCTGCTCACGATTCTCGATGCTCCACGCGACGCGACCGGCGACGACGACATCGCTCGCGCCATTCGCATTCTCGAACGCACGAACGCGCCGACATTTGCGGCACAGCTCATTCAACAACGTCGCGAACGCGCGCTTGCGCTCCCACGGATCGCCGCGCATCGGCCTCTACACGAACTCGTGCGGGAGATGTGCGACGTCTTCGTCGAACCCATTCGGCCGCTCCTGGCCGCGCAGCGGAGGGCATCGTGAGCATCGACAACTTCGTCCAACTCGGTGCGGGGTCGTCCACCGCCGCCGATCGCAAGTTCTGCGACCGGATGCTTCCGCGGGTGTCACGCACGTTTGCCCTGTCGATCTCGATGCTCCCCGATTCGCTGCGAGACGCCGTCGGCACGGCCTATCTCTTGTGCCGGGTGGTCGACAGCATCGAAGACGACCGAGCGTTGTCCCGCGCGGAGAGGACGGCCCTCTTCGATGCGTTCGACGACGTCATCGGTGACGACGGAGCACCCGCGTCCAAGCTCGAGGAGAAATGCGTTCAGTTCGACGTTGGCGAGTCGGCCGACGAGCGTGAGCTGTGCACTCGACCCGGCGCCGTCGTCCGTTCGTTCCGACGACTGTCGACTTCGCAGCGCTCCGCCATTCGTCCCCATGTCCTCACGATGTCCCGTGGCATGCGGGAATACTGCGCCCGTGCCGCGCGCGATGGCGCACTCCGGATGACGGACGTCGAGGACCTCGAACGATACTGCTACTTCGTCGCCGGAACCGTGGGCGAGTTGTTGACGGCGCTGTTCGAAGCCGAAGTCCCGGATCTCGACGTGCTTCGCCGCGAAGAGCTGCACCGCACGGCCGTGAGCTTTGGCCAGGGACTGCAGCTTGTGAACATCGTCAAGGACATCGCGGAAGACCTCGAGCGTGGCGTGTGCTTCCTGCCGCGCGACGTGGCGAAGCGCGAGAAGATCGCACTCGAACAGGTCCTCGAACCGAGCCATCGCGCCGCCGCAATGCGCCTGCTGGAGGCAGTGTGCACCCGCGCCGACGAGCACCTGCAGGACGCGTGGCGGTACACCCTGTCGTGGCCGGAGACGTCCGGTGCCGACGTGCGCTTGTTCTGCGCTGTGCCGCTGGGCCTCGCCTTTGCGACGCTGCGCGAAGTGCGTGCCGGAGGCGACACGCTGGTGTCGGGACGCACGCCGAAAGTCAGCCGCGAGGAAGTGGCAACGATCATCGCCGACGCGAAGCGAAGCGCCGCGAGCGACGCAGCACTGTCCGATGTGTTTTCGAACCACGGAGGCGGCCCGCGCCCGCCGACTCGCCATGGAGAATCGATGGAGCCGACGGTCTTGGGGCAGTTTCCCGCACGAAACAGGACATCGGAACTCGCGCGCGCGCACGGCGCTGGGGAAGCGCGCACTCGCGTTTCGACTTCGAAGTCCGAGCGAGCGAGCGCCGAGACGGCGAAGAACCGCGCGACCCAGTGGCTCCTGCAAACGCAAGACGCCGTGGGATTCTGGAAGGGCGAACTGCAGACGAACGTCACGATGGACGCCGAGGATTTGCTCCTGCGTCAGTTCCTCGGGATTGGCACGGCAGAGCAGACGCGCAAGTCGGCTGTCTGGATTCGTTCGCAGCAGCGAGCGGATGGAACGTGGGCCAACGCCTACAACGGCCCGGCCGACCACTCGACGACGGTCGAATCGTACGTCGCGCTGCGTCTTGCGGGCGACCCGATCGACGCGCCCCACATGCTTCGCGCCGCGTCGCAGATCGTTCGGGGGGGCGGGCTGCCGGCAACGCGGGTGTTCACTCGGATCTGGTTGGCGTTGTTCGGGCTATGGAAGTGGGAGTCGCTCCCGGTCTTGCCGCCCGAAATGATGCTGCTGTCGCCACGGATCCCGCTGAACATCTACGACTTCGCATGTTGGGCAAGGCAGACCATCGCGGCGTTGACGGTCGTGATGACCTACAAGCCGGTCCGCCCGATCGGTTTCGCGCTCGACGAACTGGCCGTGCCTGCGTCGGATCCAGCGAAACCAGCGAATTGGCGCGGCAGCGCGTTCGAGCAGATCGATCGCGTGTTGAAAGCGTACCAACGGCGTCCCCTGCGCGGACTGCGGGAGCGCGCGCTCGTCGCGGCCGAGCAGTGGATCGTCAAGCGTCAGGAAGCCGACGGATCCTGGGGTGGAATCCAACCGCCGTGGGTGTACTCGCTCATGGCGTTGCACCTGCGCGGCTACGCGCTGACGCATCCCGTGATGCGCGCCGGGCTCGAGGGGCTCGAGCGATTCACGATTCACGAGGGCGACGAGCGCCGGCTCGAAGCGTGCCAATCGCCCGTGTGGGACACCGCGTACGTCGTGCTGGCGCTCTCGGACGCAGGCGTCGCGGGCGATCATCCGGCGATGATCCGCGCAGCGGACTGGTTGATGGAAAACGAAATTCGCGTGAAGGGCGACTGGGCCGTGCGGCGACCAAAACTGCCCGCGGGCGGTTGGGCGTTCGAGTTCGCGAACGTGAACTACCCCGACATCGACGACACCGCCGAAGTGGTTCTGGCGCTGCGTCGCGTGTTGCATCCCGACCCCGCTCGGGTCGAAACCGTGATCACGCGCGGTGTGCGATGGACGCTCGGAATGCAAAGCAGGGGCGGCGGATGGGGCGCGTTCGATGCGGACAACACGCAGGCGCTGTGCCGGGACATTCCGTTCTGCGATTTCGGCGAGGTCATCGACGAGCCATCGGCGGACGTCACGGCGCACGTCGTCGAGCTGCTCGCGCGAGAGGGCCTCGATGCGCATCCGGCGACGCGCGCGGGAATCGACTGGCTGCTCGCGCACCAGGAAGCGGACGGCTCGTGGTTCGGTCGCTGGGGCGTGAACTACGTGTACGGAACGGGCGCGACGCTCATGGCGTTCGGCGAAGCGAAGCTCGCGTCGGGCTCGGAGTCCGTGCGGCGTGCGGTGGCGTGGCTCGAGTCACATCAGAACGCCGACGGCGGCTGGGGCGAAGACGTTCGTTCGTACGACGACCGCTCGTGGGCGGGTCGCGGCGACAGCACCGCGTCGCAGACGGCGTGGGCGCTGCTCGGGCTGATGGCCGTGGGCGAACACAGCGAAAGCGTCGATCGCGGGATCGCGTACCTGTCTCGTACGCAGCGCGAGGACGGAACCTGGGACGAGCCACAGTTCACCGGCACCGGTTTCCCCGGAGATTTCTACATCAACTACCATCTGTATCGTCAGGTGTTCCCGACGATGGCGCTTGGTCGATATCTCTCGCGCAACGCAACGACCGCGCACGACACTTCGCGTCGGGCAAACGGCACCGAAGCGCGCGGGGCGAGTCCGCGCGTGCGTGTGCTGGCGCCGCTCGCGATCGAAGCGTGGGCGATGCGGGATGCACCGACACTCGATGTCGTCCGCACGGGCATGGGGCCGACGAAAGCGAAGCGTGCCGTCGCGCGGCTGGCGTCGGACTCGGCGGACCACGTCGTGGTCGTCGGGTTCTGCGGCGCGCTCGGGTTGGACCTGCAACCCGGCGATGTCATCGTCGCGGACGAGGTGCGGGATCCCCACGGGCGCTCGACCGCGTGCGTGCACGAGTCGCTCGTCGCCGCACTGCGCGCATCGGGATTGAACGTCGGCGTCGGACCGATTGCGTCGACCGATCACATCGTCGGTGCAAGCGAACGCCGGACGCTGCTCGAGGCGGGCGCGAAAGCCGTGGACATGGAGTCTGCGTGGCTCGCACCCGTGGCCGCAGGCAAGAAGTTCTCGGTCGTGCGGGTGGTCGTGGACGCACCCGGGCGCGAATTGTTCCATCCGCTGCACACGCTTTCGGGCGGCGTGCGAGGCTGGCGTTCGCTCAAGGCCGTGGGGCGTGTGTTGGGTCAGTGGGTGCGCGACGGCGCGCAGTAGGTCTCGGTAGGTCTCGAACGAGTTCGTAGCAGGAGGCGTCGTGGGCATTCCCGTATCGCAGCAAGTCATCGTCGGTTCGTATCTCGTGAAGCAAAAGCTCAAGCGCGCGAAGAAATTCCCGCTGCTCGTGGAGATCGAGCCGCTCTTCGCGTGCAATCTCGAGTGCGCTGGCTGCGGCAAGATCCAGTATCCGCCCGAGATCTTGAAGCAGCGCTTGTCGCTCGAGCAGATTCTTGGAGCCATGGACGAGTGCGGCGCGCCGATGGTGTCCATCGCGGGCGGCGAGCCGCTGATTCATCCGGAGATCGACAAGATCGTGACAGCGCTTCTCGACCGCGGAAAGGTCGTATTTCTGTGCACGAACGGTCTCCTGATGAAGAAGAAGATGGATCTCTTCAAGCCGCACGCACGCTTCTCGTGGACGGTGCACGTGGACGGGTTGCGTGCGCGACACGATGCGAGCGTTTGCAAAGAAGGCGTGTTCGACAAGGCCGTGGATGCAATCAAGGAAGCGAAGAGCCGCGGATTTCAGGTCACGACGAACACGACGTTCTTCCGCAGCGACACGGCCGAGGACGTGCGTGGCGTACTCGACTACTTGAACGACGAGTTGAAAGTCGACGGCATGATGATCTCGCCCGGATTCGCGTACGCAAAAGCGCCGAAGCCCGAGGAATTTCTATCCGTGCCCGAAGCGCGACGACTGTTTCGCGAAGCATTCGAAGGGCGCCGCGGACACTGGCGTTTGAACCAGAGTCCCATCTTTCTCGACTTCCTCGAGGGCCGTGCCGATCTCGAATGCACGCCGTGGGCAATCCCCAGCTACTCGGTCTTCGGCTGGCAGAAGCCCTGCTATCTCATGGCCGACGGCTACGTGCAGAGCTACCGAGAACTGCTGGACACGACCGACTGGGAAGCCTACGGCCGCGGTCGCGATCCGCGATGCAGCAACTGCATGGCGCATTGCGGCTACGAGCCGTCTGCGGTCCTTGCGACGATGGGCTCGTTCAAGGAATCGGTCCGCGCGATGCTCACCCCGTGAGCCGCTGACGTTCGAGACGCTCGCGTTCGAGACGATCGTGTTCCGCGCCGGCGAGGAGCCAGCGCGCCGCGAGCGCGACTTGCGTGACCACGACGTCCTGCGAATGGTGCTTGCCGGCCCACCCAACCATCGCCGCGAACCACACCTGCCGTAGCAAGAGCGCCATCGTGTTCTCGTCGTCCGTGTAGGTCGACGGGTTCACACCTTTCGCAGCGACGCCGCGCAGGGCTCCGACAATGATCCGCGTCATCTGACCCTCGTGCTGCACGACCGCTGCGACGAGATCCGCGTGACCGGATGTGATCGCCGTGAGCACTGCGCGTGCGTACGCGGGTCGGCGGCACAGCGCACGTGTCATCCGCGCGAACAAATCCTCGACGCGTGCGGCCGCGGTCGCTCCCTCCGCCGGGTGCTCTTCGAAACGCTTGCGAAGACTGAACGTCTGGTGGCCAACGGCGGCGGAAACGATCTCTTCCTTGCTGCGAAAGCTCTTGTACAGCGTGCCGAGCGCGACGCCCGCTTCTTCCGCGACCTCGCGGAGTCCGACGCTCTCGAATCCGCGGCCTTTGGCCAGTCGGAGCGCAACGTCCACGATGCGATATCTCCGCTCGCTTCCTTGCGACATGAAACCCACGCTACGGCATTTCTGGAAACTCCGCTACCGGGCCGTCTCGCGCGAAACTCGCACGCGTGGTCGCGATTCGGCCGAACGCTCAGCGCGGAACGCAGCGACCGGGCTCGGTGCCGGCTGCGCAGACGGCCCCGCACGGGCAGTACGACGCGGCCTCGCAGCGCTGCGAGGGACCGCAATCGGTGTCACGCCAACACCGACCGGCCGGCGCGGGCGGGACGCACTGCCCGAGCGACCCGCGATCGCAGTTCGCCGAGAAGCACGTGTTGCCACCGCCGCAGTCGCTGTCCTGATAGCAACAGCCTTCGCGATCCGGGCGGCGCGTGCACGCGGCGTCGGGGGACGCATCGACGCCCGCGTCGCGCGCAACGGGGACGCACGCGCTGATTCCGCGATCGTTGCGCGTGCAGATCGTGTCGGTGGGGCACGGGCGCGTCGGGCCTTCGGCATCACACGAGCCGCCGGAGCACGGGCCGGGGCCGCAGGTGTGATGGCAGTCGTGCGTCACCACGGCGACGTACGTCGTTGCACTCACGCAGCGGATGGTCTCGCCGGACTGGCACGGGAAGTCGACAAAGCAGATCGGGCGCGGAACATCGTCGGAAGGAGGCCCTTGATCGCGCGTCGGTGCCGTGTCGTTTGCGTCGCTGCCGCCGACAACGTCGGGCGGGTTCGTCGATCCGTCTCCCACGGGACTCACGGCGGCGCCGCACGCGAAGAGCAAAAGCGCGGATGCGACGACGGCGAGCGAGGGTGGGCGAGGAACCATGCGAATGCGATGAGCAAGCGGCGGGCCAATCGGGATCGATCGCGAATGCGCTGAAAATCCTGCGACTTCGGTGTCGGCGTGCGTCAACGCCGCGGCGCGCGAGGACCCGATGTGCCAACGAGTGCCAACGGGGGGCTCGACTAGTCGTCGTCGATGTACATGTCGGGCAATCCCGGTCCCAGCATTGGATCCACGCCCTCCGGTCCTGGCAACCCGATGAAGCGCGAGCCCGGCGTGAGGTCGACGTGGAAGTGATCGCGATGCGCGGCGTTGTAATTCGGCGTGAGGATGATCGTGAAGGTTCGCGAGTCGTACATCCAACACGCGATGTCCTTCAGCGTGCGATCCACGGCGTTCGACGCGCGCGGGGGGCACGTCGGCGTACCGTTCGCGACGAAGTCCGTGGTCACCGACATCGCCTGGCCTGAGCGAGTGCGAAAGGCATTGATGTCGATTGCGAGGCCGTATGCGTGTTGCGACATGCGGCACGGGTCGGTCCCCGCGATGCAGCGGTAGTTGTACGTGCCGAGGTGCACGACGTCAGAGATCTGCCACATGTCGCGCAACTGTCGCGCCAGCGCCTCCACGGCGAGCGCGAGCCTGCAGTCCATCAGCATCGGTCGATCCGCCGCGGTGAACGACGCGTAGCGGAAATGCACGTCGTTGATCGGTGGCGTCACGTTGACCGGATCCGCGACTCCCATCGTCGCACCGGCGACCGTGAACGACACGCCGAGGGCGCGAAGCCGACCCCGGCAATCGGCCGCGTCGAGCGCGGGACCGTCGCTGGCTGACGCCTCGCGCGGCGCGTCGAATGAAACGACGTCCACGCGTACGTCGAGCGGACGCACGTCGCCCGCGGTGGCAATGTCGTCGACACCGGCGTCGGCCGTGCCGTCGAAATCCGCGACGTCGACCGACGACGCGACGTCACCGCCCGTGCGGTCCTCGCGGCGGGGCGCGTCCTCGGTTTCCGCAATGTCGCCGCACGCCGCGAGTGCGAACATGCACAAGGCGAGCGATGCTGCGCGGGCCCTCATGCCCGTAGCGTCTCGCGATCTGCGCGCCGCGGCAACGTGATTCGCGGCATCGGGATCAGTCCGTGACCCGATCGGCGAGCACGTCGAGCGCCAGGCGCGTCATGAGCGCCAGATACGTGAAATCGACTCGATCGAACGTGTCCGTCGCGCGGTGATAGTGAGGCGTGTGATCGCCGCCCACGAATTCTTCGCCAACGCCGACGGCCGCGAAACCGCGAGTCAGGAACGATTGATGATCGCTGGAGGTGAAGGTGACGGCGAAGACCGGAATTCCCCGGAGAGTTCCGTGCGTCCGGTAGAGCGCCTCGAGCCCGGGACTGGGCGACCACAACTCGACCGCGCGATCACCATCGCCGTCGAAGCTCAGCATGTCGAACGCATGGACGCTGTCGACCGCGGCACTCTGCGTGCGCAGCATTTCCACGTACGCCCGGCTGCCGACGAGGCCGATTTCCTCTTGGTCAAAAAGCACGAAATCGATCGGATGATCGCGTCGCGGCAACGTCGAGAGGTAACGCGCGGCGACGAGCACGATGGCCACGCCGGTCGCGTCGTCCGCCGCGCCCGGACCCGCCGTGACACTGTCGTAGTGTGCGCCGACGATCAGTCGCGGCGTTCCCGCGCCCGTCGTCGCCTCGAGGCGGGCAACGACGTTCTGCCCCGTTGCGTAGTCATGGAATGTCGATGGGACGCCCCGAGCAGTCAATTCGTCGCGAAGGTACGTCCGCGCCGCGGTTCGTTGCGCCACCGACGATCGGCTTGCGAGCGTCACGCCGGGCGCAATCGGGCGCTCCCCGGCGAGCCGGCCGACGATGTCGCGCTGGTAGTCTTCGATCCACGCACACTCATCAGGTCTGGCGCACGCGGATGCGGCGGGGACGGCGGCGTCGGGGACGGCGGCGTCGGGGCGCGCAGCGTCGGGCAGCGCGGCTTCCATCGACGCGTCCTCTCCGGCGCGTTCGTCGGGACCCACCGTGTTCACGTCCTGCAGCGCGTCCATGCTCGCGTCGTCCGCGGGGGTGCGCGTGCATGCCGACAGCGCGACTAGGAGCAGCAGTAGGCGCGGGTGCAAATTCACGTGCATCGCACAGAAACTACCGTGCCTGGGCGTGCCGGTCGACCATGGCTCCTTTCGCCCGCGGTCCGTGCGAATCCTGACGCACCGGCGAGGGACCTCGCGTTTTCCTTCGTGAGTTCGCTACGGCAATCATCGTTGGCGCCGGACCGCGCTTTGCACGAGAATCGCGCGAGGGCGTGTTCGCGTCGAACGAACGGTCGCCTGAGCTGCGGCATCGAACGAGGAGTTGAAATCATGCGTTTCGCTTGTTCTTTCTTGTTCTGGAGTCTCGCGCTTTCGTGCGCTGGACGCGGCAACCCGGCCGACGCCGGAGCGGAAGCTTCGCCGGATGGGACCTCGCCGGCGGACGTCGCTGCGGATGTCGGCGCGCCGTCGCCGTTTCTCAACGGTCAACGAGGGGACCCTGGCCTCCAGTCGATCTCGCGGATCGCGTTCGATCGCGCGGGCCTACTGTACGTCGCCGACGGCGAGAGCAACCGCGTGGTCGGCATCGATCTCCAACGACCGGGCGGCGATCAGACGCTCTCCGCGCCGATTGACGCGTTCGGGCGGCGGGTCGCGGACGCCCTCGGTGGCGGCATCGCCGCGAGCGACATCGTATTCAACGATGTTGCAGTGGATCCCGTGTCGCATCAGATCCACGTCGCGGTCACCCGACGCAGCACCCGCGAGGACGCAATGCTTCGGGTCGCCGCGGACGGCACAGTCGAACTCGTGCCGCACACGGACGTGAGCTTCGCCGCCGTCGGCTTCGCTACGGGCGTCGGTTCGTCCGTCAGCGACATGGTCTGGACGCGGGCGGGACTGGTTCTCTCGGCACAGCACCCCGACTGGACGTCGGCAACGGTCGTCGTCGTTCCGGTTCCACTCACGCATGGCGATCCCGCCCGTGTGACCACCACGCGCACGTATCACCGAACGCACGTCGCGTGGGAGACGATGGCGCCTATCGACCGCCTCGCCGCGTTCGAGGACGGGGGCGAGTCGTTCGTCGCCGCGACGTTCACGTGTACGCCATTCGTGCGCTTTCGTGTCGCCGACTTGTCGAGCGGAATGATGCAGATCACGGGAGAAACGCCGTTCGACCTCGGTCCGGGCAAGCAGGTACGCGAAGTGATCGTGTACGAACGCGGCGGACAGCGAGCCATCGTCGCGACAGTGTACAGCGGTTTCACCGGAACGAGCTTTGCGACGCGGGTGGACGGCGCGTTGCTCAGCGGGACGGCGATCGACCGCGTGGCCCCCGTGCTGTTCGGCGCGTCCGAGACGCCCACGAACACCGCAGCGACGCGGGTCGCATCGCTCGACAACGTTGCGCTGATGGCCGTACTCGACGCGGACCGCGCCGTCGTATTGCGAGCGACGGGCCGGCTCGAACTGGTGCCGCTGCCGTGAATCGCTGGTCGCCATGCCGCATGACGGAAGACTTGGCGCGCGTCGCCAGCGCGCTGGTGACATGCGTCGCGCTCCATGCGTGTCGAGAGGTCGCGGCTGCGTCAATCCTGCCGGTGATCTCGATCGTGGCGAGCGATCCGGCCGGTACGCGGGTCGTCGTCGAAGCGCGCGGCGCAACGTGTCGCAGCGGCGCGGTGCCGGAGCGCGTCGGGCGGTCGATGCTGGTGCTGCGGCGCAACGTCGATGGTTCCGTGCCCATCGTCGGCGAGTACAGCTGCGATCGGGGGGCGTTGCGATTCCGGCCGGCGATCTCCCTCGTTGCCGGAGAGACATACGTAGCCCGTGTGCTCGGTACGCGCGGCGCGATGCAGCGCTTCACGATTCGTCGGCCCGAGCGTCCCGCGGACGCGCTGCGTGTCGTCTCCGTTCTTCCCGCGGCAGGCGTGTTGCCAGCCAATCTCCTGCGACTGTACGTCACGTTCTCGAGACCGATGGTTGGCGAGGACGACGTCGAGCGTCGGTTTGAGCTTCGGCGGATGGGGCGCGCCGATCCAGTCGCGGGGCCGTGGCGCACGACGAACCTCTGGTCGCGCGACCGTCGCACGCTCACGTTGCTTTTTCATCCCGGCCGACAGAAGCGCGGCGTGACGTTTTCTTCGCAGATGGAGCCCCTGCTCGTGCCCGGCGGGCGCTACGCCATCGTCGCCCGCGGGCTGCAGAGCGTCGATGGCGACGAATTGGCTGAGACGGTGGTCAAGCAGTTTGACGTGGGCGCCGACGACCGGGAGCCACCGATGCCGTCGAGGATCTCTGCGCCGGCGGGCGCGACGCGGGACTTCATCGAGGTCGAGTTCGCAGACGTGCTCGATTCGGGCCGCGCCGCGCAGTCGATTCATGTGCTACGGGCCGACGGTACACTCGTCGCAGGCCAAGGGATGCTCCGCGCGGATGAGCGAGCGCTACAGTGGCGGGCATCCGACGCTTGGGTGCCGGGGGCGTACACCGTGCGCATCTCCCCGGATCTCGAGGACCTCGCGGGCAATGCGCCCCGCAGGCTGTTCGACGCCGCCGCGCCACCGTCACGTGGCGACGCTCTCGCCCTGCGGTTCGTCGTGACGACGGAGCGATGAGCGCGGAACGGTACCGGCGCACGAAGCCGCAAAAGTTAAAAAGTTAAAAAGTTAACTCCCGGACGCGGCTTGTCGGCTCGCCGACCGCGTGGGAGCATCGCGGACCGTGCAGAGTCGGGACGTCTTCGCCCTCGTTCGGATCGCAGTGGCGGCGGCCGTATTGCTCGGCTCGGTGACGCGCTCGACCGTGGCGGAGGCTCAGTCCGCGGGTGACCGCGACGAGCAAGCGCGTCAGCATTTCGAGCGTGGCGTCGCGCTGATCGAGCAGTCGCGCTGGGCCGATGCGGTGATGGAACTCCAGGCGGCTCGCTCGGCGGCTCCGAGTTCGGTGCCCGCGTTGCTGTTCAACCTCGGCCTTGCGCATCGGGCGCTCGGCCACAATCAGGCCGCGATCGAAGCGTTTCGCGCGTATCTCCAGTCGGCGGGTCAGGGTGCGGTCGCCTCTCGCCGTGCGGAGGTCGAACGCTACGTCAACGACCTCCAAGCCGCGCTCGCGACGGTGCTGCTCGACGTGACGCCTCGGGCTGCGATCATCATGGTCGACGGGGCGTCGCTTGCGCCGGGAACGCAGACGGTCGAACTCGATCCCGGACGGCACGTGTTCACGGTGTCCGCGCCGCGGTTCCGTTCGCAACAGCAGTCTGTCCAGCTTGCGGGTGGCGGCCGCCAGAACGTGCGAATCGCGCTGGAGAATGCGGACGTCGTCGTGCAGGGCGTCCATCCCGGGCCGATCGTCCTTCTCGCGGGAGGCGGCGTGGTCGCAGCGTCGTCGATTGCGTTCATCGTGCTCCGCGGCGGTGCATTCGCTGCGTTCGAGGCCGCCAATTGCGAGCCGCGCAATGCCATGACCGGCGAGATCCACTGCCAACCGCAGCCCCCGGGCGGCGACGGCAATTACAACACCGGCTCGACGATGACCGTGCTGGCCGACGTGACGCTCGGCGTGGGCGGCGCGATGGTCGCGGGCGGAGTCGTCTGGCTCGCGCTCACGGCCGGTCGTCGCGCAGAGCCAGCGGCCGCGCCCATGCGAACGACGTTCAACGTCGCGCCCGTCGCGGGCGGTGCGGTGGCGCTGATCGGCGGTGTCCTGTGACGCGGAGCGAAATTTCATCGAGCCTGGTGATCGTCGCAGCCTTCGTCGCAAGTTTCGTCGCGGCATGCACGATCCCGAACTATGCCTTCGACGCGGCGATTCGCAGCGATGCCACGTGCATCACGTGCGGAACGGCGTGTGTTGACTTGATGAACGACCCCGACCACTGCGGCGCGTGCGCTACGGTGTGTCCGGGCGGTTCCAACGCCGTGCGTGCGTGCACAGCCGGGCACTGCATTCAAGCCTGCATGAACGGCTTCGGCAACTGCGACCGGGACGACATGAACGGCTGCGAAACCGTCCTCGCCGAGTCGGCGGCGAACTGCGGCGCATGCGGAACGGCATGCAGTGCGCCTGCGAACGCGGACGGCACGTGCCGAATGTCCCAGTGCTCGATTCAATGTCGGACGGGCTTCGCGAACTGCGACGGCGACCTAGCCAACGGCTGCGAGACCGACACCGTCTCGGCGCTGGTCAACTGCGGCATGTGCGGAAACGTTTGCCCGGCCGACCGGCACGCAACGCCCGGCTGCACGTCGGGACGGTGCACGCAGAGCTGCGAAACTGGCTACCAGGATTGTGAGAGCGCGGTCGCCGGCTGCGAGACGAACGTGATGAGTTCGGGCCTGCACTGCGGGCGTTGCAACAGCGCGTGTCCCGCCGGACAGGTGTGTGCCGCCGGGACCTGCGGCAGCACGTGCCCCATGGGACAGACGGTGTGTACGAGCTCGTGTGTCGACACGTCGAACGACCCCGACAACTGCGGCGCGTGCCGAACTCAGTGCCCGTCCGGACCCAACGGCACGCCGACGTGCACCGCCGGGACGTGCCGGCTCGATTGTCGCGCAGGGTTTGCAGACTGCAACGGCGTGCCCGCGGACGGATGCGAAGTGGTACTCGCGAGCGCCGTCGCCAACTGCGGCACGTGTGGCAACGCCTGTCCCGCGCGAACGGGAGCCACGGCGATCTGCGGGTCGGGCACCTGCGGATTCGCGTGCAGCGCGGGCCGCGGGGACTGCAACATGTCCGCGTCGGACGGTTGCGAAGCCGACGTCACTCGGGACACCGCGAACTGCGGCGTCTGCGGCCGAGCGTGCTCGTCGGGCGCGTTCTCGACGGCCATCTGCACGATGGGACTCTGTGGCCTCACGTGCACCGCGGGCTACGCGGACTGCGATCGCGCGGCGTCGACCGGCTGCGAAGTGAACACGAATACCAGTTCGACCCATTGCGGAATGTGCGGGCGGGCGTGTCCCGCGGGACAGTTCTGCAACGCCGGTTCGTGCGTGCTCAGCTGCGCACCGCGCACGTTGTGTGGAACGTCGTGCGTCGATGTCCAGACCGACGAAGCCAATTGCGGTGCGTGCAGTACGGCGTGCCCGGGCGTCGTCAATGCAAGCGCCGTGTGCACCGCCGGACGGTGCGGGTTCATGTGCAGCGCGGGTTGGGGCGACTGCACCACCAGCTCAGGCTGCGAGACGAACACGAATACCAGCACGTCCCATTGCGGCATGTGCGGTGCCGCGTGCCCCGCGCGTGCAAACGCTGCCAGTTCGTGCGTGTCGGGCGTCTGCGGATTCGCGTGCATGGCGGGATACGCAAACTGCGACGCAAACGCGACCAACGGATGCGAAGTGAATACGAACACGACCATCGCCAATTGCGGCGTGTGCGGGCGAGTGTGTGCGGGCGCAGCGGGCGCAACACCGACGTGCGTCGCGGGCGTGTGCGGTATCTCGTGCAGCGCCGGAAACGGCGACTGTGACTCGAACCCGACGAACGGCTGCGAAAGCAACCTGAACACCAACACGCTTCATTGCGGCGCCTGCCCGACGGCCTGTCCGGCCCGCGCGAACGCTTCGCTGACGTGCGCGGCCGGCGTCTGCGGATTCACGTGCAGCGCAGGCTTTGGCAACTGCGACGCAAACGCGACGAACGGCTGCGAGGCGAACCTCAACACCACGCCGACACGGTGCGGCAGTTGCACGAACAGCTGCCCCGTGCCCGCGAACGGCACGGCGACATGCACTGCGGGCGCGTGCGGTGTCGCCTGCAATGCTGGATACGTCGTGAGCGGGAGCACGTGCGTGTCGATTCCCGCGCCGCGACACATCGGTCCGCCGTCGACGGCGATCGTCACGACGAACCGGCCGCTGCTCCGCTGGGTCAACGCGGCTCCGTCGGACGGCGCCATCGTGGAGATTTGCTCGGACCGCGCGTGCACGACGATCGAGCGAACCGAAACGGTCACCGGGACGACCGTGACGGTCGGCGTGGCGCTGACGCGCGGTCCGCACTTCTGGCGACTGCGTGGCAGGGCGGGCGCTACGCCAGGAACGGTGAATAGCGCGGCCACGTGGCAATTGACTGTGTTCGCCACGACGGCGCCGGGGGTGAACACGTATTACATGGGCGAGCCCGACACGAACGGCGATGGTTGGAACGATGCTCTCGTCGGCCTGTACAACCGAAGCTCGATGCGATTGTACTACGGCGCTTCCGCCGGGCTGCCGGCGTCTGCGGCTGGCTCCGCCACCATCACCGTCGCCGGAGGCAGCGCGGGATACACGAGCTCGATCGCGAATGCCGGCGACACGAACGGTGACGGCTTCGGCGACGTCGTCGTCGGTTCGTGCATGCCAAACGCGGTCAACGGTACCTACGATGCCACGACGTGCGCAAACCGCGCGTACGTGTACCGCGGCCAGGCTGCGACGGGACTCGGCGCCGCGACGACACTGGCGATGCCCAGCGGAGCGAGCGCGTTCGGGTACGACGTCTCGTCGGCCGGCGATGTCAATCGCGATGGGTACTCCGACGTGGTCGTCGGCGCGTACACTTCGCAGACTGTGTATGTCTTTCATGGCTCGTCGTCAGGAATCGCCACGACGCCCAACACCACACTGTCGGGCGGCACGGCGGGCAGTCTTTGGGGTTTGTCGGTGGCGAGCGGCGACTTCAACGCCGACGGATACAGTGATCTCGTCGTGGGCGGCGGCACGTCGAACTACATCAACGTCTACTTCGGCAGCACATCCGGAATCACGACCACGGGGTCACAACAGTTGACGTACGGAACGGTCGGTTTCAACTTCGGCTTGTCGGTCGACTGCGCGGGCGACACCGACCAGGACGGTTATCCCGACCTCGTCGTAGGCGGCAATGCCTCCCTCGGTGTCGTCGAGATCCATCGCGGCGGCACGGGAAGCCTTGCGACGGCTGCGTACTCGCGCACCGGCACCGCCGCGTCGCGATTTGGTCTTTCCGTGAGCACCGCAGGCGACACGAACGGCGACGGGTATGCCGACATCATCGTCGGTGAGACCGGCACGACGCCACCGCGCGCTCATGTTCTGAGGGGTTCGACGAGCAGCGTGCAGAACGCCGGCGAAATCGTGATCTCCGGCACTGCGGGCACGTTGTACGGTCGATTCGTCGAGGGACTGGGCGACGTCGATCGCGATGGGTACTTCGACGTGATGGTGGGAGACTGCGCGCTCACGATCGACTCGACGTGCAACGAGACGGTCCGAGTGTACGACGGCTCGCCGTCTGGCACGCAAACGAGCGGCGGGCGGGTGTATTCCGGTGTCGCGGGCGACGGGTTCGGGCACGGCTTCGCGTGGCTCCGCCCGGATTCCGCCCCGCGAACGCGACTCGCGTGGGTTCCCATGGCCGGTGGTGCGTTGCTAGTTGGGTCCTCGAACTGGGCGGCGGCCCCGCCGTGGCTGCGCGGCACCCAAGGCTCGCGCCGCGTCGGGGTCTCAGGAATCACGGAGGCGCTCGCATGCCCACTCTGACAAGGGAAGAGCGCATCGGTTCGGTCGTCGGGGGCCGGTACAACATCGTGCGCCTGATCGGCGAAGGAGGCATGGGCACGGTCTTCGAGGCCGTCCATGCGTACACCAAGCGCCGCGTGGCCGTGAAACTGATGCTCCCGGAGTACGCAACGCGCGAGAACGCCGTCGCGCGGTTCATGCAGGAGGCGCAGTCAGCCGCGGCGATCAATCACCCGAACATCGTTCAAGTGCTCGACATGGGTGTCGACGAGCAGAAGACGTTGTTTCTCGTGCTCGAGTTTCTCGAGGGCGAAGACCTCGGCGCGCGGCTCAAACGCGAAGAGCGCATCGCGCCGTTGGAAATCGCGGGCATCGTGCTGCCGGTGATGGAAGCGCTCGCTGCAGCGCATGCCAAGGGGATCGTCCATCGCGACCTCAAGCCGGGGAACATCTTGCTCGCCCGTCAGGAGAACGGCTCGGTCGTGCCGAAACTGCTGGACTTCGGCATCTCGAAGATCTCCGGCGAAAACGCGATGGCGCGAACCGGCACCGGGCACGTGCTCGGCACGCCACTGTACATGTCGCCCGAACAAGCCCGCGGCGAGAGGAACGTCGATCATCAGGTCGACGTGTGGGCGATGGGCGTGCTTCTGTACGAGTGCCTCGGCGCGAATTTCCCGTTCGTGGCCGACAACTACAACGAGATGATCCTGCGGTTGATCACCGCGGAGGCGACGCCACTCGCGTCGATCGCGCCCGATGTTCCGCCCGCACTCTGTGCGATCGTTCACGGCGCGCTCGTCAAGGAACGCGCCGGACGGTACGCGACCATGGCGGACTTCGCCCGCGCGCTCGCTGCGTGGTCCGGGTTGGCGACGACGCTCTCGGCGGACGCGTCGCGTGGCACCGGCGCCAGCGCTCGCTTGTCTTCGTCGGGTGTCGACGCGACCGGCCGACAGCGACTGCCAACCCCCGCACCCATGGTCACGCCGTCGCCTGCGGCCCCTTCCGCGCCACCGATGCCGCCCACGTCCGTGCACGATCAGCCGCCCACGGGCATGGCGTGGCAGCGCCCCCTCTCGACGTCGGCGGTCGTCGCACCGGTCGCGAAATCGCGCCGCAGTTGGATCATCCCCGTCGCCGCCGTCGCGCTCATCGGCGTCGGGATCACGGTGGCGTTCGTCCGCAGCGGCAGCGACACGGGCCACTCGACGGCAGCGCGCGCCGTGAGTCGGCCGCCGACGGAAGCCGCTGCAGCGGCACACAGCCTTCCACCGACCGCGAACCCCGTCGAACACACTAGACCCACGGCGAGTACCGTAGCGCCGCCGGCCGTTGCGCCGCCGATCGCTGCGCCGTTGCGCGTTGCGCCGCCGGTCGTTTCGCCGCCGGTCGTTGCGCCGCCCAGCGTCGTTGCGCACTCGCGTGAGCACGGACCCCACCGGCGCGGCGAGCCGCCCGCGGCCACGCCGTCTCTCGTCGCAGCACCGACGGCCGCGCCATCGCCCTCGGTGGCCCGCCCCGCGATTGCATCGACGCGCACGGTCGCTCCGCCGACGGCGGCGCCCGCGGCAGCCACAAGAGGCGCCGCGCCAGCCGCCACCGCGCCCGGATCGCCCACGATTCTCCGCTGGGGCCAACAGTAGCGTCCGCGCGTACTCGACCTCGCCGCAGTACTGCCCCTGCATCAGTGGCCCTGCATCCGGGATTCGAGTAGCTTGGAGTCGTCGGCGTCGGCCCGAGTGGACAGGAAATGCGTCACGCGAGGCCACTTTCGAATGCATGTCACGGGGACGATCCTCGCGGCGTGTCTGCCGCGTCGCGTCGCGCGGCCGCGGCGGGTGCGTTCGCTGTGTGGGTCGGTGCACTATTTCCCTCGATCGCCATCGCACAGTCGCCGAGCCAGACGACTCGCGCTGTCGCGGTTCACGGCGATGTCCAGACCGTCGGCCAGACGAACGCTCCAACGCGGGCAGGCGACCTGCTCGAGCCCGGCACGCGATGGGTCACACGCGCCGGTGCCACACTGACCGCCGTGTCCAGCGACGGCACGCGCGTACAACTCGGACCCGAGACCGAACTGTCACGTGCGCCGCGAACCGACGCGCAGCGCCACGGTCCGCCCACGCCCGCGTGGACGCTTGTCCGCGGCTCGCTGATCATGTCCCGGGAGCTGAACACGCGCGTGCGGCGGTCGCTTCAAATCGCCGCACCGTCGGCCATTCTGCTGTTCAGCCACGGCGAGGCCATTGTCCATGTTCATCCGCGCGAGGGACTTGGATTGACTGTCTTGCGCGGTCTCGCATGGCTGCGTGTGGGCGGCCACGACGCGATCATTCCGTCACGTCGCGTCGTGCTGATGGAAGTCGGGTCGCGGCAGACACGCATCGCGGCGATGCCCTCGCCTCCGCAGTGGCTTCGTGAGCCGCCGGGCGGCGTCGTGTGGACGCCCGAGCGGAGTTCGGCGACTGCGGATCTCCGCCCGCCCGAGCCAGCGACTCCGGCCCCTCGACTGCGTGTCCAACTCGCGCGAGACGCCGCGTTCCAGGACGTGAGTGACGATCGAACCGTGCCGTCGGCCGAGCACGTGTCGTGGTCGTTGCCGCAAGCGGGTGAGTACTTTGTCCGTGCCGCGTGGATCCATCGCGGAGTCGTGAGTTCGAGTTGGACCGTGCCGGTGCGTGTGCTCGCCGTCGGTCCCACGATCGTTCCCGCAGCATCGGGCCAGGTGGCCCGGCTTCGGGTTCCTGCCGGGTTGTACTGCAGTCTGGACCGCGCGGCGCTTCAAACGGATCGCACGCTCAACCTCTTGCCTGGCTATCGACACGTCGCCCGTTGCTCGACCGATGCGAGCGGGGCCGGCGCCGTCGATTTCCCGATCGGCGCCGAGGTTTCGGGTCCCATCGTGGCCACTGTCGTCGTCCAATCCGCGTTGCGGTCGAACGCCGCCGCGCCACGCATGGTGACCATCCGCCTTCACGATGGCGGCGGACGACCCATGCAATTGGCCAACGTGCGGCTGCTGACTCCGCCGACCGTGGGAGTGTCCGCCGTTCAGGAGGCAGACCTCCCGGGGCTGTACACGACATCGATCATCGTGCGGGGTGTCGACGGTCCGTTCAGTGTCCGCCTCGTGGTCAACGACATCGTCGTGCAGGACGTTCGCGTCGATGCTGCGCCGCCGCGTTGATCCCCTTCGCGGATGAACGCTTCGCCGTCTACCAGTCGCGCTGGACCTCGACACTGAGCGCGTCGCAGATGCTCGTGAGCGCCGCGCCCTCGAGCCACGCGACTCCCGTCATCACGATCTCGCTTCGACCGCCGCGCGCAATGCTCACGCCGAGATCGCCCGCGTCGCACCGCCGGTTCGCGTTGCGATCAACGAGCAGCACCACGCGCTCACTCGGCCACGCTCGACCCGGCATGATCCACTCGATTCGAACGGATCCAGCGGTCACGGCGGTCTGTGCCAGTTCCGCGGCCACCGGGCGCTCGTCCGCAACGAGCGCCGCGAATACCCGCGCACTTCCCGTCGCCGCGTCGAGTCCACTGAGTGCGACCGACGTCGCGCGATCGTCCATCGCCGCGACCGCCACCTCGGCCGCGACGCGCGTCGCCGGCACCGTCAACGCCATCGTCAGCGGCTCGTCTCCAAGCGTCGCGTACCGCTGACTGAACATCGCGCGGGACACGTCGGCACCGGTCTCGCCCCGCGTGCCAGGATGGAACACGACGGCCGCGACTTGCGGGTACAGGTTCGAACCGTGCGGGACGCACACGCATGCCTCGAACGCGCCAGCTCGCACTTCGGCCCGCGCCATCGCGACGCCGTGCGGAACGTTGAGCCCCTGGCCCTCGGTGAGCACGTAGCGAACCGCAAACTGCGCGCGCGCGCCGTCGAGCCCGACGAGCCCCTCGGCGTGGCCGCGAACGACCATCGCTGGAGCGTCGCCGCAGGTCGCACGCACCTCCGCGCACGATGGAGTCGGCGCGACGTCTGCTGCCACCGCGGAATCGGCGGGCGCAGCGCTACCGTCGGACGGCGCGACGAATGCGCCACAGTGCGCGGTCGCGAGCAAGACCAACGTCGGAGCAAGACAAGCGTGGCGAGTTCTCATGCGATCGAACGTAGTGCACGGAGCGCATATAGAGAAACAGTATTTCGTGAAGTGTATTGTATCGTTCTTCGATTCACAGGAGGCGCACACGATGCACGAACAAGCGTGCGGGCCCGATGGTAGCCTCGGCCGCCATGCAGCGACCCCGCTCGAATTCCCGCACGCGTGTAGCAATCGTTGCGCTGTTCGCTCTCGCGGTCGCGCACCTCGGATGCAGCCGATTCAGGCGCCGCGCAGCTGCACCCACGAGCGCGAGTGCAGCCGTTCCGACGGCGCGGCACCCGGTCGTTCACACGTACCACGGCGAATCGGTCACGGATCCCTACGAGTGGCTCGAGAACGCCAACGACCCCGCCGTCCGCTCGTGGGTCGCCGCGCAGAACGCGCGCACGCGTTCCGTTCTGGATCGCATTCCGGGCCGCGACGCGCTCGAGCGCGAGTTGACCAACCTGCTCTCAGCGCAGTCGGTCAACTTCATCAGCGCGCAGTCCCGCGGCGGGCGATGGTTCGTGCTGCGCACCCGGCCCGGTGCGCAGCAGGCGTACATCGTGTCGCTGGCGTCGCCGAACGATCGCGCGTCGGAACGCGTGATCGTCGACCCGAACACGATCGACCCGGCAGGTCGCACGTCGATCGAGTGGTTCGCGCCGTCGCGCGACGGCCAGCGAATTGCCGTGGCACTCGGCCGGGACGGAAGCGAAGTTGGAGCGCTGCACTTCTTCGATGCGACAACCGGTCGCGAATTGGGCGACGTCATCGAACGCGTCAATGTTCCGACGGGCGGAGGGAGCGTCGAGTGGAACGGTGACGGCACGGGCGTGTACTACACGCGCTACCCGCGGACGGGGGAACGGCCCGCGGCCGATCTCGATTTTTTCCAACAGGTGTACTTCCACCCGCTCGGGCGGCCCGATTCGGAAGATCGATACGAAATCGGCCGCGAGTTTCCTCGCATCGGCGAGACGTCGCTGCGTGCGTCCGTCGACCATCGCTGGATCCTCGCGACCACTGCGAACGGCGACGGCGGCGAATTCGCGCACTACCTACACGGGCCCGACGGCGCCTGGACGCAGATCACGCATTTCTCCGACGCGATCACGCACGCGGTGTTCGGTCCGGACGACGCGTTGTACCTTCTCTCGCACCTGAACGCCCCGCGCGGACGCATTCTGCGCATGCCGCTCGCGACTCCGCTGCTCAGCGCAGCAGTGCAGATCGTCCCCGAGAGCGAAACGGTGATTCAGCAGATCGTGCCGACGGAGACGCGACTGTACGTCGTTGATCTCGCCGGGGGTCCCTCGACGGTTCGAATCTTCGATCACGCCGGTGCGCCCCAGGGTCGCCTCCCCGTACCCGAGATTTCGTCGGTGCGTTCCATGTTTCGAACCACGGGCGACGAAGTCGCGTACCGCGCAGAGACGTATCTCACGCCGCCCGCGTGGTACCGAGCCTCACCCGCGCTCGCGCAGCCGACCCCGACGGCCCTGCGCGACGAAGCACCCGCCCGCTACGACGACGCCGAAGTCGTGCGAGAAACGGCCACGTCACGCGACGGCACGCAGGTACCCGTGATGGTCATTCGTCGGCGCGGGACGACACTCGACGGGAGCAATCCGACGCTCCTCGGTGGCTACGGCGGATACGGCGTGTCGATGGTCCCGAGCTACTCGACGACCAACCGCGTGTGGCTCGATCGCGGCGGCGTGGTCGCGATTGCGATCCTGCGGGGCGGCGGCGAATTTGGCGAGGCGTGGCACCGTGCGGGGAATCTCACGAACAAGCAGAACGTGTTCGACGATTTCATCGCCGCGGCCGAGCGCTTGATCGCGCTGCGATACACGACGCCGGCGCTCCTGGCGATCCGCGGGCGAAGCAACGGAGGGCTGCTGATGGGCGCGGCGCTCACGCAGCGTCCGGAGCTGTTTCGCGCCGTGTATTCGGGCGTCGGGATCTACGACATGCTTCGCGTCGAACTCGATCCCAACGGAGCGTTCAATACCACCGAGTTCGGCAGCGTGCGGGACCCGGCGCAGTTTCGCGCGCTGTACACGTACTCGCCGTTTCATCGCGTCCACCCGGGCGGCGTGTATCCGGCCGTGCTGCTCACGACGGGTGATCACGACGGACGCGTGAATCCATCGCACTCGCGCAAGATGACCGCGCAGTTGCAGTTCTCGACGCACTCCGGACGCCCCGTGTTGCTACGAACCACGGCACGCGCGGGGCACGGAATGGGCACGTCCCGTGTCGAGCTGATCGCCGAGCAGACCGACGTGTGGAGTTTCCTTCTCTGGCAGCTCGGCATTCCGCTTCGCGCCAGGCACTGATGCGCCTCGTCCCGTACGCACTGATCGCCCTCGCGATCTATGGGATCCCGCTCGCAGTCGCACTGCCGATGCTCGCGCGCAAACGCCCCCGGCGCGCGACGTGGACCGCGTTCGACGCCGCGGCCGTTCTCGCGGCGGATTGGCTCGCGATTTTGTTCGTGACGCGTTTCGTACCGCTGTGGATCGCCGCGTGGATCGTCCGCGGCGCTTGGATCGCGTTCTTCGCAGGCGACCGCGTCCGCCAGTACCGGCAAGGCGAGCGCATGTCGTTCGGCCCCCTCCCCTGGCGACGAATCGCGACGCTGTCGCTGCTCACGACGTTCAGCGCGATGCTCTCGAAGGCGTTCTCGTATCGGTACGTGATCTGGGATCGCGACTGGCACATCCCGCTCGTGTCGGCACTTCGCGTACAGCGACTGCCATTCTCCAACGTGTTCGTGCCGACGAGTACGCTGCGATACCACCATCTCGGGGACGTCGCAGCGGCCGTATTACAGACCTTTTCGCTCCACCGCATCTCGGCGGCGCTCGCGCTCTCGCTGATGCACGACCTGCATCTCGCGCTGATCACCATCACGACGTACGCCGTCGTGCGCCACACCGGGCTTCGCGTGTCGCGCATCTCGGCGGCGCTGTTTGCGGCGAGCGTGCCACTCGCGGGTCCCATGAGTGTTCTCCGGACGCCACACCCGTTTTCAGTACACCGCTCGCTGAACTTCTGCGGCAACGGCTACCTCGGATTCCTGACGTTGAGTTACCGGCCGCACACAGTCGTCGCGGGATTCTTCCTCGTGGCACTCACGGGGCTCGTTGTTGCGCGTGTCGCGGCGCCACCGTCGGACCGTCCGACGGATTCGTACTTCGCGGCGATCGCGATCTCCTGTGCCGGTGCCCTGAGTCTGCTCGACGAGACGTCGCTCGGAATCGTGGGCGTCGGGATGGGTGCTGCGTGGCTCGTCGCGCCGGATGTCTACGCACGCGATCGATGGCGTTCGCTGGCGGTGTTGGTCGCGATGGCGATCACGATCTATGTGGTCACGCGGTTCGCATCGGGCGCGCTCGCGCCAGGAGGACAGGTTCAGGACGTCGAACTCGTGCCCTGGCATGTGCTCGGACTCTACGATCAACCCTCGTTCATTTTCACGAAGCCCGGAGCGTGGCAAGCACTGCGACACGATGCGTTCCCACTGTACGCGATCGCCGGGCTCGCGATCGTCTCCGCCGCGCTTTGCCGCGATCGGGTCTTGGCCGCGCTCGCGACGTTCTTCACCGTCGTCGCAGGACTCTGCCTGTTTGCGTGGATGCGCGTCGTCGTGAACGCGGACCCGACCGAGAGCCAGCGATTCATGACCGCCGGCTTCTTCCTGTCACCGCTGGTCGCCGGAATCGCGTTTGGCCGAGCGCCGGGTCGGCCGATCCTGCGGGCAGCTGTGGTCGTCTCGGTCTCGCTCAGCGCGCTGTCGACGGTGCTCTGGTACCGGTCATTCTACCGAGAGACTCGCGACAACAACGACGTCACGAACGTGTTCGGGCATGTCTACGCGACGAACTGCCGAGAATCGACGGGCGCGATGAACTGGGGCTCTCCTCGCCTCCGGTACGTCGAGCAGGCGGTGCTCTATACATATTCCGGATGTCAGCCGACGTTGCTCGCCGGCGCGACAGGCGATGTGTGGTCGCTTCCCATTCACCCGCGCGCCGGAGTCGAAGCCATCGAGATTCTCGACCACGTCTCGAGAATCCATCCGACGATCTCGTTCATCTGTGCCGCCGATCGACGCCTGAACGACGGATGGTGCATGTTGGTTCGCTCGCTGGTGACCTGCCGTCGACCGAACGCGAGCGCGACGATCACGGAATGCCCGATCGATCGGCGCATCGCGAACAGCGTCTTGTCCGTGGGCCTCAAGTGACACGGGCCATCGGTCGAACCCAATCAACCCGCGTGTCGCGCTACGGAACTGCGCGAAACGCCTGCGCCACCCACCAGGCCATTCGCGCGTGCGCGCGGCACGGTCCCGCGTTTCGCACGGGGACCTGCGCGGCGTCCGCGGGCAGGTGCCCCGTGACGTCCTGCCCGTTCCAGCGCAACGCAAACTCGCGGTCTCCCGGGAAGATCCCTTCGGGCTCACAGCGCGGCGTCGAACGAATCGCGAACCACGCCTGAACGTACTCGCGGCGCTGGGCTTCGCTAAGCTGTACGCGCGAGGACGCATGGCAGATTCCCCGGGCGCTCGAGACACATCCGCCGATGAACCACTGAGCGCCGCCGCCGATGTCGACCGTGACGTGGAGATATCGGTTTGCGACCGAACCAGGAAGCTCGACGTCGACGTGCAACTCGGCGGGCAGCGGCTGCGGCGCACGGACGACACGGGCCGTCGCCACGCGGCCCGCTGCAAGCATCACGCACGAGAGCGCGCAGACAACGACGAGCGAGGGGGTTCGCATGGTCGAGAGGGTACGCGCGACACCCGGGTGGGATCTGATCGGAATGGGCACTTCGCTTTGTCTGGCGCACATTCAGCTTTATTTCATCGATTCTTGATGGCGATGCCAGTCGATACCGATGTTTCGAGCGCAAGCGACAATGTGTCCAGCATCACTTGACACTTGTCACATTGCCGCCCAGAGTCCCTGTCATGCGTCCTGCGCGACTGTCGCTCGCCTCCCGCGTCGCACGAAGCATCGTCCCGCGGAGCGTCGCCCAGTCGGTGACCGCGATTCGCCAGGACGCGAGGCACCTCGCGGCGCGGATTCTCGGAGAGACACGCGAGAGCCCGTTCACGAGCCGGCCGGCCGTCGAACCGAACTCACGTGTTCGTCTCGTGAATCAAACGACGGCAGCAGCGCTCAAACCGCGCACGCTGCGGGTCGCGTCGGTGATTCGCGAGACGCCGGACGCTGTGTCCCTCGTGCTCGAGGACCCGCGAGGCGGGACCATCGAGTTCGCCGCCGGCCAGTTTCTCACAGTGCAGATCGTCGTGGGCGATCGCGCGCTCCGCCGGGCCTACTCCCTGTCGAGTGCGGCGACCGATTTCCGCACGGCGACGATCACCGTCAAACGTGTCGCGAATGGGCAGGTGTCGAGCGAACTCGTCGATCATGCGCGGGAGGGCATGAGCCTTTCGGTCTTCGGCCCCTCGGGCCATTTCGTACTCAGCGACGACGACCGCGGCGTCCAAGATCTCGTTCTCGTGGGGGGCGGCTCGGGCATCACTCCGCTGATGTCGCTCGCACAGACCGCGCTGGCGCAGCGTCCGAACGTGAGAGTCGTGCTGCTGTACGGCAATCGCTCCGCTCAGGACGTGATCTTCCGCGAGGCACTCGATGCGCTGTGCGAGAGACATCCGAATCGCCTCCGCGTCCAGCATGTGTTGGAGATTCCCCTGGCTCGCTCCGAACTCGGCACGATCACGTCGGCGCTCACGCCCGCGCGACTCGATGCGGATACGATTCGTGACTTTCTCGAGCCGCGAGTGCGAGGTGACGCCGCGCTGACGCGAATATTCGTCTGCGGTCCCGATGGCATGATGTCCGCCGCGCGGACCGCGCTGAATCGGCTTGGCGTGCCCGCCCACATCGTCCGCGAGGAGCGCTTTGCTCAGCCGCATCTGCGTGCGCCGACGGCCGGCAACTCGAACGCCACGACACAGACACTCACACTCCGCCGCGGCGGGATCGATCGCGCGATCGCAGTGCCACCCGGACAGACGATTCTCGAAGCGGCCGTCGCAAACGGCGTTCCGATGGACTTCTCGTGCACGATGGGTGGCTGCGGCGCCTGCCGCGTTCGCTGCGTCACGGGCGTCGTCGAGATGGAAGAGCCCAATTGCCTCACAGCGGCCGAACGCGCAAACGGCGAGATCCTCGCGTGCGTCGGTCGCCTGGCGGGCAGCGTCACGATCGAGGCGCCGCGATGACCGCAGCCGCCACCGTCGATCTCGATCGGAACGAACACCCGTACCGGATGAAAGACCTGTGCGAACTCACGGGGCTCCCGCGGCAGGTCATCCACTTCTACATCCAGCAGGGACTGGTTCCCGAGGGTCACAAGACCGGTCGCAACATGGCCTACTACGGAACGAAGCACGTGCAGCGTATCCGTCTGATCCGTGCGCTGCAGCACGAGCGGTTTCTCCCGCTGAAGGCCATTCGCGCAATGTTCGAGGAGCGCGACGAAGCGTTCAGTCCCGCGCAGTGGCAGACGCTCGTCGAAGTGAAGCACCGGATCGCCGCGGCGCTCGGGCAACCTTCGTCGGCCGAGGAGAGCACGGGAGTCGACGCCGACGAACTTCTCGCGCGGCATGGCATCTTGCGAACCGAACTCGATCAACTCGTCGAGATGGGCGTGCTGGGAGTGCGCCGCGAAGTCGGTGGCGCCACGCTGATCTCGAAGGACGATGTCTGGATGCTCGAGATCTGGGGGCAACTTCGGCGGGCAGGGTTCACGGACGCGCTGGGCTTCACGGTGGCGGACATGGCCGTGTACGAAGAGTCGATCTCGGCGTTGTTCCGTCGCGAATCGCTGCTGATGGCGCAGCGGCTGGGACACCTTCCGCCCGAGCAGATCGCGACGATGGTGATCGCCGCGCTGCCACTGATTCACACGTTTCTCGCGCGGTATCACGAGACGAAGGTGCGCAACTTCTTCAACGCAATGGAGTGACCCTCATGGGAACGATCGACCATCTCACTGGCCTGCTCCCGGCGCGCATGCGGAGCCAACTTGGCGCATACGCCGAAGCCGTCGGTTTGCTGACGGAAATGCGCGACCCGCGCGTTCTCGCCTCGCTAGGGCCGTCGGGTGTCCGGGGTTTGATCTTGCAGCGGGGCAAACAGAATGGTCACAGCCTCGTGCCCACGCAGAACACTGCGCACTTCGATTGGCGCTATCCCAACGACCATCCCGAGATGCGCGAACTGTACACCCGTGCAAAGCATGGACAGTGGGACGCGGATACGGCCATTCCATGGCACATCGACGTCGATCCGCTCGACTACGATGTTCCGATTCTCCCCGAGGGCTTTCTCGACATTGGTCAGCTCGCGGAGGCGGGCGTTCGACTCGACCGTGCCGAGACCGCGCGTTTTCTCTACAGCATCACGTCGTGGATGTTGAGTCAGTTTCTCCACGGCGAGCAGGGCGCACTGTTCGCGGCGGCGCAGGTGACCGAGGCGGTGCCGTTTTTCGACGGGAAACTCTACGGCTCGACGCAGGTCATGGACGAGGGCCGCCACGTCGAGGTCTTTCACCGATACCTCGACGAGAAATTGAACAAGGTCTACAAGATCAACGACAATCTGTTCGTCATCATCGATGCGCTGATGCGCGACAGTCGATGGGACATGAAGTTTCTCGGCATGCAGATCATGGTCGAGGGACTCGCGCTTGGAGCATTTGGCACGCTGTACCGGCTGACGAAGGAACCCGTCTTGCGCCAGCTGTTGAAGATGGTCATTCAGGACGAAGCGCGCCACGTCCACTACGGAGTGCTGGCGCTGCGCGATCACTTCGCGAAAAACCTCTCGGACGCCGAGCGTCGAGAGCGCGAAGACTGGACGTTCGAAGTCGCGCTGCTCATGCGCAATCGGTTCATGGCGTGGGAGGTCTACGAAGAGTGGGCGGAAGGCACGATGTCCCGCAACCGGTGGAAGTACTTCGTGATGAACTCCCCGGGCATGGAAGAGTTCCGCACCGTCATGTTCAGTCGCCTGGTGCCGAATCTCCGCGCGATCGGGCTTCTGTCGAAACGGATGCTTCCGCACTACGAGAGAGTGGGACTGCTCAAGTACATGAACGGTGCCTCGGCGGACCAACTCACCGCGGAGAAGATGCTCACGGATCTCGATGAAGCGGGCGGCCGCGTCGTCGATTGAGGCCACTCAGCGCCACGAGCAGACCTGCGAGCACGACACCGAGCGCACCGCGATCCCGCGCGTGGCCCACCGTCTCACACGCGCACGCACCGCCACCAGCGGGACGCCCGCTGTCCGCTGCAACGACGTCGCCGCTCGCGACATCGCCACTCGGCGCAATCCCGGAATCTGCGGTGCGCACGTCCGTCGCCGGCACGCTCCCAGAATCGGTCGTGGTGCGCGACCCGGCGCGTTCGACGCGTGCGCGTCTCCGGGCCGGGCTCGGGCTTGGAGTGCGGCCTCGCTTCGCTTGGACGCCACGCGGGCAGCGCGCGAGGTGAACTGCGCTGACTCTCGGCGCACGCTGGCGCGCACCGCCTCGGTGTGCTCGCGTGGCGGCTGCGAAGCGGCGCACGCGCCGGGAAGAGTACAGCTAGTCTTGACTAAGTCTACTACGGACGTCACGCTCTTCGTATGAAATCCGTGACCACGCACGACGCGAAGACGCGGCTCTCGGCGCTGCTGAAGGATGTCGAACGCGGCGAGGAGATCGAGATTCGACGGGGATCGACGGCGGTTGCGCGGCTCACTCCGATTCGCAAGTCGAAGGCGCGTGCGCCGACTCGTCCACGGACGGGGACGGTGACGTCGGTTGGAGTCACGTACGACGCCGACGCGTTCGATCCGCTCGATGAGGCCGCCCTCGTGAAGTGGGGCTTCGCTTGAGGCTGATCCTCGACACCTGCACGCTGCTCTGGCTTACGCAGGAGCCGAAGCGACTGTCCAGAACGTGCCGCAAAGCCATCGACGACGCCGACAACGTGTTGGTGCTGAGCGACGCCAGCGTGTGGGAACTGTCGCTGAAGATCGCGGCGGGAAAGCTCTCGTTCTCTCCCCCGCTGCGCCGGTGGCTCGTGGATCAGCGCGCCGTGTGGCAGCTCCAATCGCTGCCCGTTCGCGAGGAGCACATCTTGAGGACGCTCGAGATCGAGCGCCACCATGCGGATCCCTTCGATCGCTTGCTGGTGGCGCAGGCGCTCGTGGAGAACGTCGCCATCGTCACGCCGGACGTTGCGATCTCGAAGTATCCCGTGGAGGTGATCTGGTAACGGGGCGCTGCAACGTCGGCCTTCGCCGCCGCGCCGCTTTTGCGAGGGTTCCGAACGCGATGCCCCTTCAACTAGGTATCCGCAGACTCCTCGGCCCTGCGCATGGATGACCGAGCGGGGGGTGCACGCCGGTGTCGACACCCAATATCTCCCGGAGCGCGTCGCCGTCGCGTTCGGATTTTCGTCGACCGCACCGACCGCGAAGGCGTATCGTTCACCCGATGCTCAGCGAGGGCACGATCGAGTTCCTCCGGAGCCGCCCCATAGGGATGTTGTGCACCCGCGACTCGCAAAACCGTCCGGCGGAGCACGAGTGCTACCTCGCCGACATCACGGCCGGCCGCGTGATCGCCCTCGTGCCCGAGCACCTCGCGCGGAACCTGAAGGAAAACGTCGCAGACAACGGCGACGCGGCGCTCGTAGTTTCCCGACAACCGGGAGATCATCGAAGCGTCCAGGTCAAGGGCCGCATCACGGACCTCGGCGAAGCTCGGCAGCGGCATGACGAGTTTCCGATGATGGCGCGCGAGGGGTTTGTTCAGTGGCTTTCCGCGGTGATGTCCGACGCCGAGGCGCCCGCCGCGTTCGATCGGATGTCGCGCCAGTCGATGTTCCGGGTGCAACTCGACGTGAGGCAGGAGTTCAATCAGACGCCGGGTCCCAACGCCGGGCGTGCGATCTCCGGCAGTGACCCATGATCCCCGCCGACGCGAAGCCATCGATGCAGGGCGCGATCCAGTCTGGCCTCGCGACGTGCAACTCCGACGGCACGCCCAACGTCACGAGCGTCTCGCAGGTCTGGTACGTGGACGAGACCCACGTCGCCGTGTCCTTCCAATTCTTTGGCAAGACCGTCGAGAACCTCCGCGGCAACCCGTACGCGGCACTCAGGTTGTTCGACCCCACGACGTACGACCGGTGGTGCCTCGACGTGAAGTTCGTTCGTTCGGAGACCGAGGGCAGAATCTTCGACCAGATGGAGATGCAACTCGAGGCGATCGCGTCCATGTCCGGCATGGAGGGCGTATTCAAGCTGAAGGGGGCCCACATCTACGAAGTCCTGCGCATCGAGCGCCTGGCGCTCATCAAGGGTTGACGCGCTACTTCGCCGTCATCGTCGTGACGCCGTCCCATCCGTCGGGCACGCCGTTCTCGATGAAGTGCCAGCAACGGCCGACATAGAGTTGCGCTGCACGGTCGGCCGGAAATGCCTTCAACGCCGCTGCGAAGTGCACGAGGCCGTCGCCCGGCTTGCCTGTCTGGTACAGACGGAAGCCCTCTTCGAACTCATCCAACGAAGCGAGCTTGCCGTTCAGCTCATCGTCAGGCAGGCCCTCGAGGACCTCGTAAAGCGTGATCGGAGTCGCCTTGCCGTGCGGACGCACGCGATCGATCACGCGGGCGCGGCACCGCTTCGCGTACGTGCACCCGTCGCGCGTTCTCTCGCTGATCAGCACCGACGCCGCGTACCGTTTCGTCAAGCTCTCGATGCGCGACGCCGTATTGGCCGAGTCGCCGATGACGCTCGCCGACAATCGCGTCAGGCCGCCGATGGTGCCCAGCATCAAGAGACCCGTGTCGATGCCGATGCCAATTCGAACGGGGCGATCGCCGCGGCCTACGCGTACCGCGTTGAGCCGGCCGAGGGCGTGCAGGCTCTCGACTGCAGCCATGACGGCGTCATCGGCAGAGCGAGCGAAGAGCGCCATGATCCCGTCGCCGCGGTAGCTGTCGATGAAGCCCTCGTGGGCCTTGATCGGTGCCTCCATGTACGTGAGGTACTCGTTGATAAACGCAAAGTTCTCTTCCGCGCCCTGGCCCTCGACCAGCGTCGTGTAGTCCCGTACGTCGGAGAAGAACGTCGACATCTGCAGTTCGGCATGGTCGCCGCGCTGCACGTCCGGCAGTCGGTTTCGTCCGAGGATCGCGAGGAACTCGTACGGAATGAACCGGCTGCTCGACTCGTTCCACTCGGTGAGCGCCGCGTTCGCGCGCTCCAGTTCTTCGAGGCGCTCCTTCTCCGCCTGGTGATAGCGCGCGTTCTGGATCGCGACTGCGGCCAGGCTGGCGACTGCTTCGATGAGGGCGAGGGCATCGTCGTCGAATACGGCCGGTGCCGTGCTCTCGACGTAGAACACGCCGATGAGCACCTCGCCGGTGAGCAACGGAATGGCCACCGCGCTCGCGGCGTCGGGCAGACCGGGCAATTCGATCGTCTCGCCGCTCTTCTCCATCTGTTCCGCTGCCGCCTGTATGTAGCTTCGCTGTGCGCTCACGCCCCCCATGCGCATCAGCTTCTTGCGCCTGCCGACCACGCCAATCACGCCCTTGCCGATCGGCACCTGCGCGCCGATGCCCGCGTCCGAATACCCACGACTGGCCGACACGATGAGCACGTCCCGGCTCGCTTCGTGCAGCAGCACCATCGAGTGCTCGAACCCGAACACGTCGGCCATGGACGACAGGATCGTGTTCAAGAGCGGCTCGACGTCGAGCGTCCCGCTGATCTGCACCGCGACGCGCGTGAGAATGCCGATCTCGTCGGTCTTGCGCTTCAGGCCGGCTTCCAACGTCTGAACGCGCTTGTCGTGCAGGTCGCTCACGAGCGGAGAGCGTAGCGCAAAACTCATCTCGAATTTCCCAGCAACCACCACAAGCTCGCCCGTCCGATCCGGAAATCGCTCTCTCGCGTCTCCTCCCAGTACGCGCTCCGCGATGTCCGCGGTCGACGCACAACTCTCGATGCGCAACCCGCATTCGCTCATCATGGCCGCCAGTTGTTCCCGCGACGCGCCCCACACGAACGGTTCGTCGATTCGCCGCATGATCCAATCGACGATCGGCCGCTGACTGTGGATCCGGATCTCTCCCCGCGCATCGGGAGTCAGCACCGTGCACACCAGTCGCGACCCGGCGTCGTGACGTGCGAGTCCGCGAGGATCGAATGGACGCGGTCGGCGGCGAGGTACATCAGCACTCCCTCGGCCGCGTAGGCGGTTTTCGCAGACGCGTCGAAGCGATCGCAAGCATCCAACGCTTCGCGCAATCCGTCGGTGGCAAGATCTGCCGCAACGAAAACGATCTTCTCCTGATGCGCGGCGCGGAGCACCGACCGTCGCATTCGCTGCGTGGCGGGATGATCGACTTCGATGATGCGAGCGGATGCCGGCAACGACGATCCGAGCATGTCGAATCCTGGGCCGATCAACACAACCTGACGGAAGCCCATTTCGATCGAGCGGAGTAGTTGCTGACGAACTTCGTACTTGCGAAGTGCATAGTGCGCGCCAAACCCGGGCGAGATCACTTGACCTGTGGACCATGCCAGTCTGCGGACGAGTCGCCACGGTGGCGTGTCCCGCAGCCAGCCAAACGTCGGGATGGCGATACGAATTGCGCGATCGATGTCCTCCAACGGAAGATCGCGGACGAGCACTCCCAGCGTCTCGTGCTCCTCGAGCAGCAGCAAACTCGCGGCGACCACGGCCGCCGTCACGGACGGTCCGCTATCCTGAACGATCGTCACGGAGCGAGGATGTCACCGACCGAGGAATCGCGACACGGCAGCTTCGGCAAGCCGTCGTGCCTCGGCCTGGTCCTCGTTCCGGGTCACACGGATGTCCGGGAACAACAGATACGTAACTCCGCTCTCGACACCGCCGCGCGTCGGGCTGGTGTTGATACCGAGTTCCCCGGCCATGTGAGCCGACGCCTCCCCGACCACACCGCGTGGGCCCATGTCGCCGACGATCCCGTACGAGACGCGCCCGGCGTACACTGCTGCCATCACGGTGCCCGAGCGTACGCCAATCCGTGAGAAGCTGAACCCGTCTGTGTCGAGCGGCACGACGGCGAAGTTCATCGTCGAGGCATCGAGGTACCGGCCCGTCGAGGTCACAGCACTCGTCGATGACTGGTAGTACGGATCCGATCGGCACGAGCTGCTCGAGCCGCCATCGCAATCGATGTCGAGGTCCGCACGAAACCAGATGGCCGTGCGCGTGCGACAAATCGGAATGTTCCGCGTGCCGCCAGAGTCCTTCGCATAGCGCGGCGATCCGGACACGGGCGTGCAATCTTGCGTCGCGTCCACGAGTGCCGTGGCGGTGTCGCGCATGTCGGCCGGCGGCGGTGTGGGCGACGGAATGGACACGATGCTGAGAAGGTTTCCGTGAATGAAGCCGTGCGTGTGCCCGCCGACGTCGCGCGCGAGATCCACCTCGTAGAATCCGTTGCTCGGCGAGCCCGCAGTGAGCGTGGCGCGCGTGCCCGAGGTCAGTTGCCCGTACGGCGAACATCGCGACGCCGTCGACGCGCAGGGCCGGAAGTTTGCGGTCGCGTTGGTGCGCACGACCGTGCCGACCGCGTAGCTGGCCGAGATCGAGTCGGCGGTCATGTCCCCGCCTTCGGGCGACTCCATGAAGTCTGCGTCGGGCGAACACGCCGCCAGAGCCGTTGCGAGCAAAGCGATTGCCGACGATCGAACGAGGATTCCGCGCATGGTCCTAGCGTCTCCTTGGGGCATGTCACACAGTGTGACAGCACACGGCGTGCCGACGTCATGACACCGTAAGCACATGGGAATGACTTGGTAATTCCCGCAGAGTGGGAGCTTTTCCTCCCGGGGGAAAATGCGACCGGTCTCACCTGTGACCAGCTACGGAGCGTGACGGGCGAAACCGCCCGAGCGCCGCTCGCCCGGCAGCTCGCCCGCCGCCGAGTGCCCGATTTTCGCGGAGCGCGGGCTAGCGTCCGGGCATTGCGCTCCGCGAACGTGCCGGCCTCGAGGCCGGGCCTGCGAGGTCGAACGGTCGCGGCGCCAAAGCGAAGCGTAGAATCCCGGGTGTGCGACGGTGGCGCGAGCGAGTCGAGGTCGTCGGCCAGCCGGACCTTCGACGAGGGTGCCATCGTTGCGATTCGATTCGACCCGACGTGTAGACGGGAGACTGCGCGCGGAGACGCGTCGGCCAGGTTGCAGGCATTGTGCAGAGTCGATTCCGCGCGCACTCTCTCCGCGCGACGCGTGACACGAGGTGAGACGATGCGATGGTCCGCGAGAGCAATCCTGGGAACGCTGACGTTCGCGTCCAGCGCACCGGCCTGCTCCGGCGTCGCGACGGGCGGCGACGCAGAACTCGACACTGTCGCTGTCGACGCCGCGAACGAACCGGGTCCCGACCGCGGCGTGCCCGAGACGTCGTGCACCGGCGAAGACGCCGCGATGGATCCGGATGCGGCGCTGCCTCGTTGCCCGAGCAGCGCGTCACTCCCGGGAGGGCCGTGTTGTCTCGAACAGGCTCGGTGTTTTGGATCTCCTCGGTGCGTGCCCGCGAGCGACACGTTCACGTGTTCGGGCGGGACGTGGCAAGGCACGCGGCCGTGGTGCATCTAAACGCGTCCTCAGTCCCGCCCGCCGTCCGCCATCGTTGAACGACACGCGCCCGGTGTGCGCGCTGCCACGGGCGTCGCGCGGACCACGGCGCGGGTCGCGGCAAACTCAGTTCAGAAGCGTCGATCGTTTCGCCTTCGCACCGGCCGGCTCGGGCTCGCCGTCGGCACGCGCGCGGTTGCGCTCTGCGTTCGCCTCGTATTCGGTACGTCGCGCGCCGGGCTGCTCGCGCGACGCGGCGCGCTCCCACAGGTGCGCCGCCTCCCGATACGCCGCGGTACGCGTGTCGGCGTCGGTCGCATCGGCGGCCTTCTGCTCGGCCGCCAGAGCCTTCTGCACGTGGGGATTCTTTCCGAAGCTCACGGCGCAACGTACCACGACCGCGTGCTCGGCGAGCAGCGCGGACCGTAGGATGAACCCCGCTGCCGGGCCGCGACGATCGATGTACGCTCGCTCGCGCGCGAGAGGAGCGCACCCATGGGAACTGACATTGTCGCCGTGCACGGGCTGCCGCCAATCTGGGGTCTACCCAACCCGAGCCCATTCGCCATCAAGCTACTGACGTGGTTGCGCATGGCGAACGTACCGCACGAGTTGCGCGTGTTGCGGCGTCCGCCGCGTTCGAGCAGCGGCAAGATTCCGTACATCGATCGGCCCGACGGATCCGTATTGTCGGACAGCGCAACGATCATTCGCACGCTTGCGCAGGAACGCGGAATCGACCTGGACGACGGATTGGATGAGTCGACGCGCGCGCTGGGTCACGTCGTGCGGCGCACGTTCGAAGAGTCGTTGTACTTCGTCGGACTGTACGAGCGGTTCTTCACGCCCGAGGGCTACGCGGTCGTTCGAATGGACTACGTTCGTCACCTCCCGTGGCCGATCCGAACGTTCGCGCGGATTCTCGTGCGGCGAAACGCGCGCCGAAACGCGTGGGGCCAGGGCATCGCGCGCCACACGCGCGAGCAGGTCGCGGAGATCGGTCGCGCGGATTTGACGGCGCTGTCGGCCATTCTAGGATCGAAGCCGTTCTTCCTCGGCGAGACGCCGCGAACCGTCGACGCGACCGCGCTCGCATTTCTCTGGGGCTATTCGCGCCACCCATTCGAGTCGGCACTGCGAAAGAACGTGGAGAAACTGCCGAATCTGCTCGCGTTCGTCGCGCGCATGCGCGAGCGGTACTGGGCGGACGTAGCCGAGCTTGCGCCAGAGCGAGTCGATATCTAGTCAAGCGAACGATGGATCCCCCGGATGCGGCGCTCGAGGTACTCATCAGCGCGCGACGAAACGAACACTCGCCCTCGCGGTGCCCCAGCCAGCGACGGTAGCGTCGGCATTCAGTTCCACGGTGCCAAACGCCACCGTCACACGGACACCCGCTCGTCCGCCCATCGCGATTGCCGGCAACGACGATGACCCTCCGCCGACGTTTACGACGGTTCCGTCGGGCGCGTCGGTCCGCAGCACCGAGTCGAGCTGCGCGAGCGGAGTGCTCCCATCCTGGTCCAGCACGACCTCGCCGTCGAACGGCCGCTCGAATCGCAGGAGCGGTCGCGCGCCGACTGTGAGCGCGCACGGTCCGGCGCGAGTCGTTCGTCCGCATGCGTCGGTCGCGGTGAGGAAGAGCTGGTACCAACCCGGCGCCAACGGAATACCGTGGATGGCGATCATACCTGGCGCGGAATACGCGGCCGTAGCGAACGTGATCGTCGCGCCCGCGCCGCTGATGACGTCGAGTCGCACTGGCAGGGTGTCGGTGGTCGCGTCGACATCGACGATACCGATGGCGCCGAGTTCGAATTGGACGAGTCGATTGCACGATGCGGGAGAGAACGCGAGCCTCGGCGGCGGACTCGTCGGCGAACAACCAGTGTCGAACCCCGGGGCGAGATCACGCACGTCCCACACGAGCGCAGCGTCGAACCGGGGCGACGTTCGGTCGAGTCCATCCGTGAGCGCACCGGGGGTCCAATCGCCGCGCGCATCGTCGGACGATCCGGGGCGGGCATCGATCGTCGGGCTCACCTGTGCAGCGCACGCCGCGAGGTCGACCGACAAGACCAAGAGCCTAGCGTGTGCCCGCATGCACACGAAGTGTGCTCTCGCGTCGCAGTCCGCGCTACGGGCCCGACGGCGACTCGCGTTCACCGTCCGGCGGCTTCAGCCTACGGACAGCATGCAAACGTAGAACGACGCTCCCCCGACAGGGCGCAGCCGGCCGCCACCGAAGGCCATCCCGTTCGGTGTGGCGGACCCGCGCCGTGATCGTCGAGTAGACGCGCGATCGCGTTGCGCGACCGCACCTACGTTGCAGATGTCAGCCCCCTTGACGGCCCCACTTGCGTATTACTTTCATGTCCATTACGGTGACATTAAATCAAGATGTCTCGGCGAATCACGAACGTCCGTTCAACCGTCCCGAAAGCCGCGACGGCCCCAAGGCGCTACACGATGCGTGCCCGCGCGGATGCCGCCGCCGACACGTACGAGCGGGTTCTCGCCGCAGGAGAGTCGCTGTTCAAGTCCTCACACTACGACGACGTCACGCTCCAGGCGGTTTCAGAGCGCGCCGGAGTGGCGCTGAAGACGGTGCTGCGTCGGTTCGGCTCGAAAGACGCGCTGCTCGTCGCATGTGCACGCTCGGGCAGCGAGCGCGAGTCGACGATACGCGCGGTGAAGTCTGGCGATTGGCGTGCGGCCGCCGCAGTGCTTGCGTCCCGGTACGAATCGACATGCGACGAGGTCGCGAGATACTGGCCCCTCGAGGACCGCATTCCCGCAGTCGCTACGGCGTTCGCAAGCGCCCGCCAATCGCATCGCGCCTGGCTCGCCGACGTGTTCGCGTCGAACCTGCCGCGGCGCGGGACTGCACGCTACGAGCAGCGGCTCGCGGAGCTGTTCGGCGCCACGGAGATCTTCGTGTGGTTCACGTGGCGGCGCCGCCTCGGGATCGGACGGAAGACCGCCGAGCGCGCGTTGGCGGAACTTCTCGAGGCGCTGATGTTCTTGTGGGCTCGATCGAACAACCGGGAGAGGCAGCGATGACGACGACCAAGCGATTTCTGTTTGCGATGTGGGACGGTGGCGGCACGGTTCCGCCGGAACTCGGAGTCGCCCGCCGGCTGCTCGCACGAGGCCACTCTGTGCGGGTGCTTGCGGACCCGACAATCGAGCCGGAGGCGCGCGCCGCGGGGTGCGAGTTCACGCCCTGGACGACGGCTCCGCATCGCACCAGTCGCGATCGGTCGGCGGACATCATCCGCGACTACGACGGTACGAGCATGCTGAAGGTGGTCGATCGGTACATGGGCGAGTTTCTCGGAGGCCCGGCACCCCGCTGGGCCGGGGACACCCTCGCAGAATTGGAAGCGCGGCCGGTCGACGTCTTCCTGACCGATCAAGTGCTGCCCGCCACGTCGATCGCCGCGGAGAAGCTCGGAATTCCCCGCGCCGCGATCTCGCCCAACATCTGGACGCTGCCGACGCCGGGAATCCCGCCGCTCGGACCGGGCTTTGCGCCGGCGCGCGGACCGTTCGGCCGTCTCCGCGATTCCATCATGCGGGGACTCACGACGCGGATGTTCAACAAGGCCCTCGCACCGATCAATGCCACGCGTGCGGCGTATGGCCTTCCACCGGTTCGCTCGACGCACGAGCAGATGCTTCGCGTCGACGCGACGTTCGTCTTGACCAGTCCGCACTTCGACTTCACATCGCCCGCGCTTCCCGACACGGTTCACTTCGCCGGTCCGTTTCTCGACGATCCGTCTTGGAGCGAGCCGTGGCGTTCCCCGTGGCGGAGCCGCGACGACCGCCCGTTGGTGCTCGTGGGAATGTCATCGCAGTTTCAGAACCACGCGGCGGTGATGCAGCGAACCGTCGAGGCGCTTGCGGCACTGCCGGTTCGCGCAGTCGTCACGCTCGGTCCCGCACTGTCGCCCTCTGAGGTCACCGGGACTGAAAACGTCCACGTCGTTCGGTCGGCCCCGCACACGGACATCCTGCGCGAGGCGTCGCTCCTCGTCACGCATTGCGGCCACGGGACCATGATGAAGGGACTCGTGGCGGGCGTTCCGCTCCTGTGCGTTCCGATGGGCCGCGATCAGAACGACAACGCCGCACGCGTCGTGCACCGAGGTGCCGGGCTCCGCGTCAAGACGACGGCGTCGGTGGACGCGCTGCGTGCTGCGGTCACGACCCTTCTGGAGAACGGAAGTTATCGCGATGCGGCGCGGAAGCTCGGCGGCGTGATCGCTGCGCGTGAGGGCTGCGTTGACATCGTCGACTCACTCGAGGCGCTCGCGCGCGGCGAGGGCGTCGCACAAGTCGAACTGCACAAGCGGCTGGATCGACGCGCGCTGCGGGACGCCCGCGCGAACTCGGCACCCGCGAGCGCGTAGGCCAATCGAACTCCGGCCATCGCTGCAGGCGCCCGTCAACCGGGAGCGACGACCCGCTCGCATACTCCCGCCCGGCACGCTTCCCCGGCCGCGCAACAAGCGGAGCAACCGCACGGGACGGTCCCGGGCACGCACGGAGCGGCGCAGCGGCCGCCGATGCACCACCAGCCGCAGCTGCAATCTGCACTGCTCGTGCAGCCGCCACGCGGCGTGCGGCAACGATAGTCTGCCCCACAGTACGTTCCCGCCGGGCAGTCGCCGACGCATCGACCACCACAACCGTCGCTGTCACCGCAACGCGAACCTGGACGACACGATGGAACACACGTGCATCGGTTCACCGCGTACTGGCAGGTCGAGCCCGATGGGCAGACTCCAGAGCAGCTTCCGCCGCAGCCATCGCTTTGGCCGCAGACGCCAGCGGAATCGCAGCTCGGCGAGCAGACGCACACACGAAATACGCCGTGGCACAACGACCCTGCGTCGCACGCACCGCGGCACCGCCCTCCGCACCCATCGGGATCGCCGCATCGCGCGTCGAGCGGGCAGTTCTGCCGACAAACGCACTCTCCCGAACCGCCGCACATCTGCCCCGACGGACAACTTCCGTTGCAACGCCCCCCGCATCCGTCCGATTCGCCGCATTGCGGCGACGCGGGACAACGCGGCGCGCATCGGCACGCCCCGCCGTAGCACAGTTGGCCCGCCGCGCACCGCCCGGAGCAGCGCCCGCCACAACCGTCGTCTTGCCCGCACTCGGCATCCGCCGGGCACGCGGGCGCACACACGCACGCGCCGTTCGTGCATCGCATTCCACGCGGACACATCCCGGGACAGCGCGCGCCACAGCCGTCGTCCGCGCCGCAGTCGCCGGTCGCGTCGCAGTGGGGTGTGCAGCACTCGCCGCCTCGGCAGCGCCCGCCGCTCGGGCACGAGCCCGAACATCGACCACCGCAACCGTCCGACTCGCCACATGCAGCTCCCACGGGTGGACAATGCGGCACGCAGCGGCACGCGCCGCCGAGACACTGCTCTCCCGCCGCACACCACCCGAAGCAATGTTCCCCGCGCGCCCCGACGGCGCCGCAGCGATTGCCGGGACCGCAGGACGGAAACAAACAGCAACTGTCGGTGCACAACCCATCAACACAGAGTTGGCCGTCCGGGCACGCGACGGACTGACACGCGTCGAATTCGCACTCGCCGTCCACGCATCGGAAACCGGGCATGCACGCAACGCCATCGCACGCATCGCGCGGCGCGCACATCCGAGCGCACGCCTGCCCGGCGGGACAAGTCCCACCGCATGATTCGTACCGGACACATTGACCACGGCTGGAGTCGCAGTACGAGCCGGGATCACAGTGCACCCCCGCACACAAGTCGACGAAGCACGGAGGCAGGCAGCGTCCCCGATAGCAGCGTTGACCCTCGGCACACGTCACCGACGCGCAAGGATCGCCTACAGCGACGCATCGTTCGACGCAGCGCTCGGTCGCAGCACATCGTTGCGATCGGCCGCACATCTCGCCGAGCCCGACGTCCGGCACGCTCGTCTCGACTCTTGCACCCAACACGACATCCCACGACGCCGCGGCGTCGAACGCGGGACAGGCATCCCGCGCGCAGGTGTGCGTCCATGGCTCTCGGTAGGGTCCGCACGCTGCGAGCACGATCGACGCGCATGCAGCGAGCGACACGCGCGAAGAAAGCGATGCGGGTACAAACCTGCCCACCTTCTCATCGTCTCGTGCAGCGTCGACTCGGTCAAGCCACGGCGACCCAACCCTCACCCCGGTGGGCGATTCACTGTCACGCTCACCGAGTCCGACGCGACACCGCCGCCGTTGGTGCACGTGACCGTGTACGTGTACGCACCCGCCGTGACCCCGGTGTAGTTCACCGAGCCCATCAAATCCCGAGCCCCCGTCCACGACCCCGACGCCACGCAACTCGCAGCGCTCACGCTCGTCCAAGAGACCAGGTAGCTCGCGGGTGCATCGACGACGAGCGGACCGTTCGTCCCGTTGACCCGCACGTCGACCGTGGGCGGTGCGCCACCACGATACGTAACCGTCACCGCACGAAATGGCACCCAGCCGCCCTCCGCGCGAATGGACCACGTGCAATCTCCCGGCGTGGGGACATTGAACGCCGGCTGCGGCTGATTTGTGAACCCCAGTGTCGACCCGCCCGCGAGGCTGATTCGGCCGATCTCCATCCCACACGCTTCGATCACGGCCGTGCCGATGCCAGGCTCTCCCCCCGCGGCGACTTGCACGGAGAACGTCTGGACGTACGTGAATCGCCCCCGCACCCGACCACCCGTGTCGATGCGCGTAATGCTTTCGTTGCACGTGCTGGCGCACGACCCGCCGCCCTCGGACGCTGGGAGTGTGGTGCCGTCGCGATGCGCAACGGTGACGTTCGACACGGGACCTTCCCACGCGATGTAGTCACGCTCTTGATCGTACGTGCGACCGTCGTGGAGAAACGCAGGATACATCGACGCGTCGACCGATCCTGGCGTCGGCGCGTCCACGGGCGGCGTCGTGCCATCGCCGCCAATGGTGTCTCCACCGACCGATGTGTCGCCGGTCCCGATGACGTCGAGCGGGTTCACGATCCCGGAATCACGCCGGACGATGCCGAGATCGTCGGGTGAGGTGGCCTCTGCACACGAAATGCACAATACCGCCGTGCAGCCGACCGATGCCGCGACTCGCCGCGACGTGCGTCGTGGATGCCCTCGGTTCATCGGCACGCGTCCGTTCCCGTTGGGAATGCGGTCCGATACGACACCTGCGTTTGCACGCACAGATGTGCCCCGGTCGAGTAGGTAGGATATCCGGTGTCCGCCGTATTCCCTCCAGAGTATCCCACAAGCGTTCCCTTCCCCCGCAGCCCGACGCCATCGGCGCGCACCCGGCGCCCGCCCCTAGCGCGTTCTCGACGCAACCGTTCGCGCACGCCTCACGACGGCGACCCGCCAGAGCGCGATCGTCGCGGCGCTGCATGAATGTTTCAGAGACATCGCGTCAGCATAACAGCCGCCGGCACGATCGAGAAGGGCACGCGAAGCCGCTTCCTCCGCTCGATTCGCCGCTCAGTCGTACGGACTCGGTCCGCCGCGCGGCATTCTTCACCGAACTCTCACTGCACGGGCGTGAATCCACCACCACCGTTGTCGCCGTTCACCGATGGCTGCGAGTCACCGGGCGTGGGATGCTGCGGCGGACTCTGCACCTGACTGTCGGGCTGATTCCGTGGCCGCGGCGAAGTCTCGATGTGGGCAGTCAGTCCCAACGTGCCAATGAACGCCGGGAAGAATCCGGCATAATCCACGGCGATTCCGGCATAGATCGACAGTTGCGGAATCGGGTCGAACTCCGCGCGCACGTCGCCCGAGAACCAGAATCCAGTTCGGTGACCGCCCGACACCCCCTGGAACAATCCGAGTGACACTCCCGCACTCGCGCGAAGCGGAATGAAAGCTGCCGCGGGAAGTGCGATGCGTACTGTCGGGCCGAGCGTGATGGCGTCGATCACCTCGGACATGAGTGCTCCAAACGACAATCCCACTTGAATTCCGATCACGGGCGTCGGGAACGACCAACCCCCCTCGATGCGAAAGCCCCCCACGACGGAGCTGCGCGCCCGCGGCATCGTCACGCCGCTGGGAGGCGGCACGTCGGACAGTCTTGCGCCGATGACCATTCCCCCACCGAGCCACAACGGCCCACCCTCGGCAAATCGGTACACCCTGCGATTCCGGTCCGCTTCCTCGCGACGCCGACGCGCCTCGTCCGCGCGACGTCGGGCCTCTTCCTCGCGCCGTCGTGCTTCCTCCGCCCGACGAGCCTCTTCCTCGCGTCGCCGCGCTTCCTCCGCGCGCCGCCGCTCCTCCTCCTGGCGCCTACGCTCCTCTTCCGCGCGCGCCCGCGCCTCGGGAGACAGTTGCATCGCGTTGGGCGCGAACAGCGCCTCGAGCATCTGCGGCAGCGCGGTGCCTTCCTCGCCGCCGCCGATGTTTCGCTGCGTCTCGGCCATTTGCGACGTCGCGACTTCGTACAGTCGAAGGGTGAGATTGAACTGTCCCGTCAGCGGTCGAACGATTCCCGTGAGAACGTGCGTTCCGCCCATCGAGCGGCCGAACGCGACGATCGCCTCGGTCCCCTGCGGCGCGGCCACGCCCATCGCGTTTCGCACCGTGGTGCGGTCGGGTCCTGTCGTGCCGCGAGTCAGCAACGCGCTGCGGACGCCCGTTTCGACGTCGTCACGCAGGTCGTCGGTCATCTGTCCTCCGAACGGGAGCTGGATCAGCAACACCGGCGCAGGCGCGACCGTGGGCGGCGCACTCGCGGTAGACCCACTGCCACCATCGGACTGCGCGCCGACGGCGCTCGCGAGCGCCATCGTCAACGCGAGGGCCGACACCGCGGCGAGGCCACGGTGCGCGGCCGTCACCCGAGCACCTCTCGGTCTTTTCCGGGACCCTTCGGCGGGCCGACGATCTGGTCGCGCTCCATCTTCTCCACCATGCGCGCCGCAACGTTGTACCCGACGGCGAGCTGACGCTGAATCCACGACACGGAGCACCGCCGAGACGATAGCACCAGCGCGACGGCCTTTTCGTACTTCTCCATGGGCACTCGGATCTCCGGAGCGTCGTCCGAATCTCCCTCGTCCTCTTCACGCGGACGAAGGATCTCTTCGTCATACGTTGGCGCGCCCTGTTTTCTCCAGTGGTCGGTCACCGCCTGCACTTCGTCTTCCCCGACGAACGCGCAGTGCACCCGCCGAAGCTCGCTCGTGCCGGGCGGAATGATCAACATGTCGCCTCGCCCGAGCAGGTGTTCGGCCCCTTGCTGGTCGAGAATCGTGCGGGAATCGACCTTCTGGGCGACCTTGAACGCCACACGCGACGGGAAGTTCGCCTTGATCACCCCCGTAATCACATCCACGCTCGGGCGCTGCGTCGCCAAGATCACGTGGATCCCCGCCGCACGGGCCTTCTGCGCGAGACGCGCGACGGCGCACTCCACTTCCTTGCCCGCGACCATCATCAGGTCGGCAAATTCGTCCACCACCACGAGAATGTAGGGAAGCTTCTGCGGCTTGGGTGCCTCGGGCAGGGGCGGCAGTTCTCCGTCGGGTCCCGGTTCCATCGCTTGCGTCACATCGACGGTGGTGCCGGTGGCCTTCGATCGAATCGGGCCGTTGATTCCCTGCAGCGGACGTCCCTCCGCAAGTGCGCGAAGCACACGCTCGTTGAACGACTCGATGTTTCGCGAACCCGTCTGTGCGAAGAGCGTGTATCGCCGTTCCATCTCGTCGACGACCCAGCGAAGCGCGAGCGCCGCTTTCTTCATGTCCGTCACGACGGGAAGCAACATGTGCGGAATGCCGTCGTACACGGCCAATTCGACCATTTTCGGGTCGATCATGAGCAGCCGCACTTCTTCGGGGCTCCGCTTGAACAAGAGCGACGTGAGCATGACGTTGAGCCCGACACTCTTGCCCGCACCGGTCGCGCCCGCGACGATCACGTGCGGCATCTTCGAGATGTCGGAAAAGTACGGCGCACCGACGACGTCTTTGCCAATCGCAACCGGCAGCGCTCCGCCCAGCGATCGAAACGCCTCGGTGTCCAGCAGCTCGCGGAGGTACACGGTCGCGCGCTTGGGATTCGGGATCTCGAAGCCGACGCGGCCCTTGCCGGGAATCGGCGCGACGATGCGCACCCGATTCGCTTCGAGACTCATCGCGAGGTCGTCGCTGAGGCGTGCGATGGTCGACAGCTTCGTCCCCGCGGCCGGGACGAACTCGAACGTCGTGACGACCGGTCCCGGGTGAATCTCGACGACGCGGCCCTCGATCTTGAAGTCCCGCAAGCTGCGAACCAGTCGCTCCGCCGACGCGCGAAGCTGCGCTTCGTCCACGGTCATCGCGTCGCGCACGGTCGGCGCGAGTAGGCCGATCTCGGGCATCTGTACGACTCGGGGTCCGCCGAGCGGGGGCGGCTCAGCGTCCCGAGTCTTCGGACGTACCTTCCGCGCAGACTTCGGCGGGCTCGACGCCGTCGCCGACAACGCCGCCGCGATCTCCTCGGCGTGCGAGACGATCTGCAACTCGCGCGGCTCTTCGGTCGCGGCGGTAGGCGTGGCGGCGTCACCCGCGGCACCGTCTGGCTCCAGCGCGATTGCGTCGCGCGCGGCATCGCTGGACTCGCTGAGCGAATTCGCCGCTGCGTCGTCGGCACCCGCCCGCTCGGGATCGAACTGCGTCTTGCGCGTTCGCTTCCGAGCCGCACCGGGCTCGAGCGTCAACGGCCCGGTGTCCGTCGGCGCGCTGAACGCGTGCATGCCCTCGACGAGCGCCTGGAGCGTCGCTCCGTGCACGGCGTCGTCCGGATCGCCGCCCTCCACCGAGTCGTCGGAGTCGCGAGCCGACCGCCCGCTGGCACGCACGACGCGCGGTTCGTGATCACGACGCAGCACGTCCGCCAGTGCGACCTCCGTTCGCTCCTCGGCGCCGACGAGACGCGGCGCACTCGCCGCATCGCTCTGGCCGCGTGCCCGCAGTTCTTCCGCGCTCGCCTGCTTCCAAGCGCGTGCCACGGTGACGATCCCGTCTCGCGCCACGAGCGAGCCCTTGATCCCCGCGTGCCGCGCCGTCGACGCCACGGTCACGACCGACAACCGGGTACGCAACACCAACGCCACGAGCAATGCCGTCATCACGACGAGATCGGCCCCGGCCGTGCCCACCATCGACCGAAGCAGCTCGCCGAGCGTTACACCGACGAGCCCACCGGGCGCCAAGTGACCCACCATCGGACGCTCGCCGAATCCCAAGTGCAGCGCCGTGGCGATCGACGTGATGATCGCCAGCGTCCCTGCCGCGTGAAGCAAACGGAACGGACGCACGCTTCGGCTGAAAAAGCGCACCGCGAGCACGAGCATGGAGTACGGGACAAGAACCGACGCCGTGCCGATCAACGCGACGAGCGATTCGGCGGCGAATCGCCCGAGCGGGCCGCCCCAATCGCGCCCGCCGCGCGCGTCGAAGCTTCCCAGTGCCAAGCCCAAGAACGCCGCAACGGCAAGGGACAGCAGTCCCCAGACCTCGTGCCGTTTGCCTTCGGGCGTCGAGGAGTTCAAGACGCTCTGCAAATCGGGCCGGACCGCGGGTGCTCGACCGGATGCGTCCGCGGTGGCCGGACGGACGAAGTCCTCCGCGCTCGACACGACGGCCGACCCGCCTGCGACAGCCGCAGACATCCTTGGCACCCGAACGCGCACTGACATCTCGTCGCTGCGATGCCACATCCGCGCCGATCTTGCGAAAAACCGACAAGTCTTGCCGCAAACGGGCGCGCGCGATGCCCGTGGCCCCGGGGGAGCACCCAGAAGTGAGCCGGCGTGCGCTAACCCGTTGACCCGAAAGGCGCTTCTTCTATCATGGGCGCGCTCTTAACGCCGGGCTGCCGTTGCGCCTTGGGGTGTCACCCCGTACGCCAAATGTTGTCATTTTCAGGGGAAACGATGCGATTCACGCCTCTTCGTACAGCCCTCGCGGCGCTCCTGCTGGTGGCCCTCGGGTGTTCCGTCACGCACTCCGACATCGATCATTGGCGCCGCACGCAGCGAGGCCCCGGCAAGATCACGGCGGTCCTCATCGGTCCGCGATACGCGCGGGATCTACGTGTTCACGCGGCGCGAGCGTTGATCGAGATGCAACACCCCAACGCGAACGGGCTCGAGTTGCTCAACCAGGCGATGGCCGCGCTTCCGGCGCCCGATCGGGAACCGATCATCCACGACATGCTGCCCGGGTTGCGTGACCTCATGCGCGGCTCTGCGCAACAACAGTCCCGTTCGAGCAGCGGGCCCAACGAGCTGCAGGTCCGCGCGAAGGACGGAGCGTTCTTGCTACTTCGCCACGCGAGCCCCGAAGATCGTCGCGAGCTCGCGAACGAATTGCTCGACTGGCTGCTGAGCGACCTGAACTCCCGAGCGCTCGCGGGTGAACACACCGCCGAGCAGATCGTCGCTGGGATCGGCGCGAGCGCCGCGGACCGTCTCGCGCAAGCGTACAGCTCGAACGACGATGTCTTGCGCGTGTCGATCAACATCTCGCAGCTCATCGTGAGCGTCGCGCATGAATCCGCCCGCGATCCGGCCGCAACGAGGCTGGTCGCAGTGACCAACGAGATCATGGGGCCGGTGTCCACCGAACGGTTGCGGACCCAGGCGCGCGCGTTGCTCGTCCGCAGCCTCGGCCCGACGGCCGTCATCCCGCCCGACCGGCTCGCTCGTTCGACCGAGACGCTGCGCGATCAGTATCTCAACGTTCTGTTCCAAGCCGTGCAGATCTTGAACCGGCCGATCGGGACGGACTTCCTTCTGTCGGTCGCCGCAAACACCGCGCACCCGGTCGAGCGACGGCGCACGGCGTTGACTGCGATCCAAGGCCAGGTTCACGAATCGAACGCCGCCGGGTTGCTTGCGATTGCGGCCGCACCCGGAGACATCGACTTGCGAGGGTTGGCCGTCGATCGCCTCGGGGAATCACACAACCCGAGCGTGATTCCGCAGATGTGGCAGCTGTGGGACACCATCAACGGAGGCGAACGGCAAAACGTCTTCACCCTGCGCTGGAAGCTCGGGGAAGCCATTCTGAAACTTGCGGGACCCACGGCCATCACGACATTCGCCCAGCACATGGCCGCGCCCCGCGTCGCGCCGGCTCGTCCGCCGCCGAACTCACCGCCATTCGAAGCATTCGAGGGCTACACGTTCGCGGAAACCAACGGCTACGCATTGGCCGTCGGCGATTTTACTCCGCTGCCGCGCGACGTGATGCGCCAGGTGTTGCAGACGGCCACGACGCCGCACGTTCGAGCGATGGGATTGCTCTTCCTCGGAGCCAAGGGGGAGGCCGCCGACCTGCCGAGAATCGAAGCGTTTATGAACGACACGACCGTGATGACGGGCGCCGGTTGGACGACAACCGCTGCGCGCGGATGGACGCTCGGGTTCGTCGCGTTGCGCGCGCGTGATTCCCTGCGCCGGTTACTCCAAATGCCGGCGCTTCCACCGCCGCCTCATCTCGCCACGCCCCCGGCCCCGCCTCCCGCCGCTGGCGCTGCTCCGGCCGCAGGTGCCGCTCCTGCGGGGGGGGCCGCTCCTGCAGCGGGCGCTGCGCCGACCGCGCCGGGTGCCCCGGCGGTTGCAGCTCCGCCGGGTGCGGCGGCGGGTCCGGGAGCCCCTGCGGCAGGCCCGGCCGCGCGACGCGGACGCTGAGCCAACGAAGACGGATCGTCGGAAACCACCCCATGGCGACGGACCCGAACAAGAAGACCCTCCGGCACTTTCAGTGCCGCGACTATTTGTGGGAGACGTTCGAGCAGATGAGCGCCGAGCTCGAATGCTCCGTCGACTACCTCATCAACGAAGCGATGCGGCAGTACGCCCGATCGCGCAGCCAAGGCGGTCGGGCCTCGATGCCCCCTGCGTCGGGTCCCCCCCCCCCCCCCC
>Ga0209726_10000674_pt1 | contig 61679 bp, 68 predicted proteins | sample Subgrocontami54m_FD_187453 | JGI IMG/M metagenome (GOLD analysis project Ga0209726, IMG submission 187453) | Subsurface groundwater microbial communities from S. Glens Falls, New York, USA - GMW46 contaminated, 5.4 m (SPAdes) (version 3) | ecosystem: Environmental > Aquatic > Deep subsurface >...
TCATCACCCCGATCGCCATGGAGAAGGAACTGCGCTTCGCCATCCGTGAGGGCGGCCACACCGTCGGCGCGGGAGTGGTCTCGGAGATCCTGGAGTAACATGTCAACCCCCGGCCAGCAGAAGATCCGCATCCGTCTCAAAGCGTACGACCACCGGGTTCTGGACCAGTCGGCGCTCGAGATCGTCGACACGGCCAAGCGGACCGGGGCGAAAGTCTCCGGGCCGATCCCGCTCCCGACGGATTGCGAGCTCATCACGGTCAACCGCTCGCCGGTGATCGACAAGAAATCGCGGGAACAGTTCTTCATCAAGACGCACAAGAGGCTTTTGGACATCCTGAACCCGACGGCCAAGACGATCGACGCTCTCCGGAAACTGGACCTCCCGGCGGGCGTGGACGTCGAGATCAAATAAGGTTTGAAATGTTAGCGATCCTGGGCAAAAAGATCGGAATGACGCAGTTCATCAACCCGGAGGGGGTGCGGATCTCCTGCACCGCTCTCGAGGCCGGGCCCTGCGTGGTCACGGACCTCCGTACGCCGGACAAGCACGGCTACAAGGCCGCGCAGATCGGCTACGGCGAAGGCGTCAAGCCCAAGAACGTCTCCAAGGCGCTGAAGACCATTTTCGAGAAGCGCAAGCTGCCGCTCAAGCGCTGGCTGCGCGAGGTGCGTCTCGAGCAGGCCGAGAACTACGAGATCGGCCAGGAGATCAAAGTGGATGTGTTCAAGGCCGGCGACATCGTGGACGTGCAGGGCAAGTCCATCGGAAAAGGCTTCGCGGGCGGCATGAAGCGCTGGGGCTGGAAGGGCGGCCCGGGCAGTCACGGTTCGATGTTCCACCGCCGCATCGGTTCGGTGGGCGCCAGCTCGTTCCCTTCGCGTACCTGGCCCGGCCATCACATGCCGGGGCACATGGGCGATGCGACCGTTACCGTGCAGAACCTCGAGGTGGTCAAGGTCGACGCCACACGCAACGTGATGCTCGTGAAAGGCGCCGTTCCGGGAGGGGACAACGCGCTGCTGTTCATCCGCCGCTCTCTCAAGAAGCCGCTGGGCGTGAAGCCGAAGGCCGCACCCAAGGTCTCCAAGTCGAAAGATCCGCTCAAGGCTTCCAAGCAGGCCGCCGCTGGTAAGGGCGGCGGGAAGAAGTAAAAGGACAATCCGATGCCCGAAAGACGCAAAAAAAAGAATTTAAGCAGCACCAAACATCACGTGGCCCGGCGCACCGTGGCCAAGAAAGCCGCGGCCAAGACGGCGAAGAAGGCCGCCGCTCCCGCGGCGCCGCGCGCCAAGGCCGCGCCCAAGACGGCGGCTTCCAAGGCTCCGAAGGACGGCGTGTTGTCGGTATTCGACCAGCAGGGCAAGACCCAGGAGAGTCTCACGCTCGACCCGATCTTCCAGGGGACGGACGTGAACACCGACGTGATCTACCAGGCGGTCCTCATGTACCAGGCCGGCGAGCGCGAAGGCACCGCCGCGACCAAGACCCGCGGCGAGGTTTCCGGCGGCGGCAAGAAGCCCTGGAAGCAGAAGGGTACGGGCCAGGCGCGTCACGGTTCCCGCCGTTCCCCGATCTGGCGCGGCGGCGGCGTTACGTTCGGACCGCATCCGCGCGATTATTCGTACTCGATCCCCGCGCAGCTGCGCCGCCGGGCGGTCGTCGAGGGCGTGAAGGATAAAGTGCAGAGCGGCAAGATGGTGGTCTTGAGCCGCTTCGAGGTCCCGCAGCCCAAGACGCGGATCGTCGCGGACCTTCTGGACACGTTCAAGCTCGAGAAGCCGCTCATGCTCGTGGACGAGAAATCCGCCAATCTGCTCCTGGCTTCGCGCAACATCCCCGGCGTGTCCGTCAAGACCGCCGAGGAGGTCAACGTGCTCGATGTCGTCTCGCACCGCGAGTGCGTGATGACCAAGGCCGCTTACGCCGGCCTAGTGAAGAGGCTCAAGGCATGAAAGAGACTTATTCGATCCTGAAAATCCTGCTTCGTACGGAAAAGGGCGTCATCGAGTCGGCCCGCGACAAGTATTTCTTCTCGGTCCGCAAGGACGCCAATAAGATCCAGATCAAGAAGGCCGTCGAGGACGCTTACAAGGTGAAGGTCCAGGACGTCAATACCCAGGTCGTGCCCGGGAAGGCCAAACGGGTGCGTTACCAGCTCGGTTACACCGCCGAGTGGAAGAAAGCCGTCGTCACGTTGAAAGACGGCCACAAGATTGACCTGGCCTGACATAGACAAAGGACTTTAGAACCCCATGGGCACCAAGACCTTTAACGCGCGCACCCCGTCGCTCCGCTGGACGGCGATCTCGGATTTTTCGGAGCTGTCCCCGAAGCACAAGCGCCCGGAAAAGTCGCTGACGGAGAGCCTGCGCCACAACGGCGGCCGCAATTCGCAGGGCCGCATGGTCACGCGCCGCCGCGGCGGCGGGCACCGTCGCCGTTACCGCATCATCGATTTCAAGCGCGACAAGCGCGGGATCGACGGCAAGGTGATCGCGATCGAATACGATCCGAACCGCACGGCAAACATCGCCCTTATCGAATACACGGATAAGGAACGCCGCTACATCCTGGCGCCGGTCGGCCTGCAGGTGGGCGCGACGGTCCGGAGCGGCCCCGGTTCGGAGATCCAGACGGGCAACGCGCTCCCGCTTTCCGACATCCCGCTCGGAAGCCAGGTCCATAATCTTGAGTTGGCGACCAACCGCGGCGGACAGATCGTCCGCTCGGCCGGCGCGTTCGCGATCCTGATGGCCCGCGAAGGCCAGTTCGCCAACGTGCGCCTGCCGTCGGGCGAGGTGCGCCTGATCCCGGTCATCTGCTACGCGACGCTCGGACAGGTCGGGAACATCGACCATGAGAACCTTTCGCTCGGCAAGGCCGGCCGCAACCGCTGGCTCGGACGCCGTCCGGCTTCGCGCGCGGTCGCCAAGAACCCGGTCGACCATCCGATGGGCGGCGGTGAGGGCAAGTCCTCGGGCGGCCGCCAGCCGACGTCGCGCTCGGGCATCCTCGCGAAGGGTTTCAAGACCCGTCGTAAGAAAAAGCACAGTTCCAAGTACATCGTTTCCGGGAGGCCGCGTTAAATGAGCCGTTCGATCAAGAAGGGTCCCTACAGCGACGAGAAATTGATGGCGAAGGTGATCGCGATGCAGAAGCAGCGCGAGCGCAAGCCCATCAAGACCTGGTCGCGCCGTTCGACCGTGACCCCCGAGTTCGTGGGTCTGACGATGATGATCCACAACGGAAAGACGTTCATCCCGGCGTTCATCACCGAGAACATGGTGGGGCACAAGCTCGGCGAATTCGCGCACACCCGGACGTTCCGCAAGCACGGCGGCATCACCAAGCAGACCGCCGAACTCACTTAAAGGTAAATTTTGATGATCTCTAAAGCGTCCGTCAAGTTCGTCCGCATCTCGCCGCGCAAGGTGCGTTACGTGATCGACCTGATCCGTCGCAAGTCCGTGCGCGAGGCCCAGGGGATCCTGGGCGGCACGCCGCGCCGCGCGGGCCTGATCGTAGGCAAGCTTCTCGACCAAGCCGTGGACGCCGCTCAGAAGAATTCGCAGGTGGCGGCTTCGGACCTTGTCGTTTCGCGCGTGACCGCCGACGGCGGTCCGGTCATGAAACGTTTCCGGCCGATGAGTATGGGCCGCGCCGGCGCGATCCTCAAGCGGACGAGCCACATCACGCTCGAGCTCGACCTGGCCAAGCGCCTGGCCGGGTTGCCTGCGGCTCCGAAGGCCGCGGGGAAGACCGCGACGCAGAAGACCCGCCCTTCTTCCGCGCCCGCGGCGTCGAAGCAGGCGGCGTCCGCCAAGAAACCGCATAAGAAACTCGTGGGAGCCAAGTAATGGGTCAAAAAGTCCATCCGATCGGGTTCCGGTTGGGTTACATCAAGACGTGGAGCTCGCTCTGGTACGCGGGGAAGAAGGACTTCGCCCGCTTCCTGCACGAGGACATCCGGATCCGCAAGTACGTGATGCAGGCTTTCACTCAGGCCGCGATCTCGAAGGTCGAGATCGAGCGCGCCAGCGAGAAGATCCGCGTGAACGTGCACACCGCGCGTCCGGGCGTCATCATCGGCCGCAAAGGCGCCGACATTGACCGCCTCCGGGAGAGCCTGCAGGGTATTACCGGGAACAAAGAGGTCCACATCAACATCCGCGAGATCAAGAACCCGTCGTCCGATGCGCAGCTGATCGCCGAGAACGTGGCGTTGCAGCTTGAGAAGCGCATCGCGTTCCGCCGGGCCATGAAAAAGGCCATGCAGCAGTGCATCGACGGCGGCGCCAAGGGCATCAAGATCCAGACCAAGGGCCGCCTGGCCGGCGCTGAGATCGCGCGGGCCGAAGGGTACCACGAGGGAACGGTGCCGCTTCATACCCTGCGCGCGAACATCGAATTCGGTTTCTACGAGGCCCAGACGACCTACGGCAAGATCGGCGTCAAGGTCCTGGTCTACAAAGGCGATATCATCAAGCGCGAAGAGGTTCTTCCGCCCCGAATCGAACGGAAGGAAGAATTGCCGCCCCTGACACCTGCGCCCGTGGCTCCGGCCGCTGATGTGACGACGGCAACAGAGGAGGGAACACATGTCGCTCCTGATGCCTAAACGGGTCAAGTACCGCAAAACGCAGCGCGGCCGCCGCAAGGGCATGGCCCAGCGCGGCTCGACTTTGAGCTACGGCGAATACGGGCTCCAGGTCCTCGAGAACGGATGGCTCACGAACGTGCAGATCGAGGCCGCCCGCGTGGCGATCGCGCGCAATGTCAAAATGGGCAAGGTTTACATCCGTGCGTATCCGGACAAGCCGGTCACCAAGAAACCGGCCGAAACCCGCATGGGCAAGGGCAAGGGCATGGTCGAAGCCTGGGTCTCCGTCGTCAAGCGGGGCAAGATCCTGTTCGAGGTAGAGGGTTTGCCCGAGGAGCTGGCGAAGGAGTCGTTCCGTCTTGCCGCTTCGAAGATCCCGCTACCGACCCGTTTCATTTCGAGAAAGATCGCGCTGTGAGCCGCGTCAAAGCCAGGGAGCTCCGCTCGCTGACCCCGCAGGAACTCGCGCAAAAGCGGGAGGCCCTCGAGAAGGAACTGCACGATCTTCGGCAGAAAAAAGTCACCGGGCAGCTGGATAAGCCGCACCAGTTCAAGGCGGTCCGCCGCCAGATCGCCCAGATCCTCACCTTGGGGAAAGAGAAGAAATAACATGACCGAAACCATCGAAAGAAAGAACCTCCGGAAAGAGCGCGTCGGGATCGTCACCAGCAACAAGATGCAGAAGACGATCGTCGTGCAGATCCGCCGCAAGACGCGCCACCCGCTCTACGGCAAGGTCATCGAAAAGGCCAACAAGTTCAAGGTCCATGACGAGAAGAACGAGGCCAAAGTCGGCGACCGCGTCCGGATCCAGGAGACCCGCCCGATCTCGAAGGACAAACGGTGGCGTCTGGTGGAGATCATCGAGCGCGCCCGGGTCCAGGCCGAACCGACCGTGGCCACGGTGCCCGCCGGGAGGCCGTCATGATCCGCATGCGCACGCTGCTGGACGTCGCCGACAACACCGGCGCGAAGAAAGCCGCCTGCATCGGCGTGATCGGCCGTTCGGGCCGGCTCATCGCCGAGGTCGGGGACATCATCAGCGCCAACGTCAAGGAGGCCACACCCGACGCCGCGGTCAAGAAGGGTGAGGTCGTGAAGGCCGTTGTTGTCCGCACGAAGAACAAGATCCGCCGTCCCGACGGCACGTCGCTGCGCTTCGACTCGAACGCGCTGGTGATCATCGATACGCAGAAGAACCCGAAGGGGACCCGCATCTTCGGGCCCGTGCCGCGCGAACTGCGCGACAAGGGTTTCATGAAGATCATTTCGCTCGCGCCGGAGGTCATCTAGAGATGAGCCTGCGCATCCGGAAAGGCGACAAAGTGAAGGTGCTGGCCGGCAAGGACCGCGGCAAGAGCGGCAAGGTGATCTTCGTTTATCCGAAGACCGGCCGCGCGCTTGTCGAGGGGATCAACCTGATCAAGAAGCACCAGCGGAAAAGCCCGCAGCACCCGAACGGCGCGATCCTCTCGAAGGAAGCGCCGATCCATCTCTCGAACCTGGCGCTCTTGTCGCCCGTTTCGGGCAAGCCGACGCGTTTGGCGACGACGACGGCTACGGACGGCTCCAAACAGAGGGTTTCCGCCAAAGAGAAAGCGGTGATCGCCTGAACATGCAGAACAAGGCCGCGACCCTTCAGGAGTTCTACGAAAAGACCATCGCTCCGCAGATGATGAAGAAGTTCCGTTACAAGAACGCGCTCCAGGTGCCGCGTATCGTGAAGGTCGTCGTGAACATGGGCGTCGGCAAGGGCGCCGAGGACGTCAAGATCGTCGAGAGCGCGCAGGCCGACCTTTCGCTGATCACCGGCCAGCACGCGGTGATCACGAGGGCCAAGAAGGCGATCTCGAACTTCAAGATCCGCGAGAACTCCCCGGTGGGTTGCCGTGTGACCCTCCGCAAGCGCATCATGTACGAGTTCATGGAGAGGCTGTTGCGCGTGGCTCTGCCGCGCGTGAGGGATTTCCGGGGGTTGTCTCCCCGCGGGTTCGACGGCGCCGGCAACTATTCGTTCGGCATTCAGGAACAGAACATCTTTCCGGAGGTCCAGACCGATCACGTGCTGCGCCAGCAGGGAATGGACGTGACGTTCGTGATCCGGGGCGCGCGCGCGAGGGAGGAGGCCTACGAGCTTCTGACCCTCTTCGGCGTGCCGTTCAGGACCAAGATCGAGAAGCAGACATCCGCGACGGCCCAGCAGCCGGCCGCCGCCGTTTAAACGAGGACCAGGGACCCAATGGCGAAATTATCGCTCAGGCTCAAACAAAGCCGTCCGCCGAAGTTCAAGACGCAGGCTTATAATCGCTGCAAGAACTGCGGCCGTGTGCGCGGCTATTACCGTAAATTCAAGCTGTGCCGGATCTGTTTCCGGGAGCTCGCCTCCAAGGGCGAGATCCCCGGTGTCATCAAGGCCAGTTGGTGAAAGGAAGAGGATCATGTCTTTATCGGACCCGATAGCGGACGCGTTGACCGTCATCCGCAATGCCAACCGCATCAAGAAGGAACGCGTCGACCTGCGAGCCTCGAAGCTCATCACGGAGATCCTGAAGGTCCTCCGGCAGGAGAAATTCATTTTCGATTACCGTCTGATCGACGACAAGAAACAGGGGATCCTGCGCGTCTATCTGAAGAAGATCGCGGAGCCTACGCGCCGTATCCAGAAGATCGTGCGCGTCTCGCGTCCGGGCCTGCGGATCTACAAGAAGCGCGACGAGATCCCGACCGTGCTGAACGGCCTGGGCCTGTGCATCATTTCGACGCCGCAGGGCGTCATGAGCGGCGACGAGGCCAGGAAGCGCGGCGTCGGCGGCGAACTGCTGTGCAAGGTGTGGTGAGCCATGTCCCGCATCGGTAAGCTTCCCATCGAGATCCCCAAGGGCGTGAAACTGGCGCTCGATCACGGCACGGTCAACGTCGAGGGCCCGAAGGGCAAGCTGAACTTTCGGATCTCGCCGCGCGTGAGCGCGACCCTGAAGGACAACGTGCTCACAGTAGCGCCCGTCACGAACCAGAAGAACGACCGCGCGCTTCAGGGGACCACGCGCACGGTGATCGCCAACATGATCAAGGGCGTGACCGACGGCTTCCAGAAAGAGCTTCTGATCGAGGGCGTCGGTTTCAAAGCCGCGATCCAGGGCAAGCAGCTGAATCTCGCGCTCGGTTTCACGCACCCGGTCCTTTTCGACGTGCCCGAGGGGCTGACCGTCGAGGTCCCGAAGCCCACGCAGGTGTTCGTGAAGGGGACGGACAAGGTGAAGGTCGGCCAGCTCGCCGCGAAGATCCGCAAGGTCTACGAGGCCGAGCCGTACAAGGGCAAGGGCGTACGTTACTCGGACGAAGTGGTCCGCCGCAAGGCGGGTAAGACGGTGACCAAATAATGAAATCGAAGAACCGCGTCGAATCCAACCGCATCATCCGCCATTTCCGGATCCGGAAGAGGGTTTCCGGCACCCAGGAGCGGCCCAGGCTGTGCGTCTATCCGAGCCTGAACCATTTCGAGGCCCAGATCATCGACGATTTCGCGCAGAAGACCGTGCTCGGGTTCACGACCAAGAGCAAGGAGTTCCAGAAACAGAGCACTCTGCCGCATTACGGCAATGTCGCCGCGGCCACGCGTTTCGGCAAGTTCATCGCCGAGAAGGCCAAGGCCAAAGGGATCCAGAAGGTCGTTTTCGACCGTGGTGGTTTCCTTTATCACGGCAGGATCAAGGCCTTCGCGGACGCGGCCCGCGAACAAGGCCTCTCATTTTAACGGAAGGAGCAGAAACCCTTGGCAGACAATAAAGATTTCAAACCGAAGGGAAAGATCCCCGTCAAACCGGGACTGGCCGCCAACGTTCCGCTCAATCCCGCCGCCGTCGCCGCCGTCACCGAAGAGGCGGTCGAGACCGTCAAGGAGACCGTCAGGCGGGACCGCCCCGCCCGCGGGCCGCGCCGTTCACAGCGGCGTGACGACGGACCGCAGGAGTTCGTCGAGAAAGTGGTCGCCGTGAACCGCGTCGCGAAGGTCGTGAAAGGCGGCAAGCGCTTCTCGTTCAGCGCGCTGGTGGTCGTCGGGGACCTGAAGGGGCGCGTCGGTTTCGCTCTCGGCAAGGCCAACGAGGTCCAGGACGCGATCCGCAAAGGCATTTTCCAGGCCAAGAAGACCCTTTTCCGCGTGCCCTTGAAGGGCACGACCATTCCGCACGAGGTGATCGGCCATTTTGGGGCCGCTCGCGTGCTCATGAAACCCGCGATGCCCGGCACCGGCGTCATCTCCGGGGGCGCGGTGCGCGCGATCTGCGAATCCGCGGGGATCAAGGACATCCTGACCAAATCCCTGGGTTCGGACAACGCGATCAACGTTGTCCGCGCCACGACCGAAGGTTTGCGGAAGCTGATCGGAGGCGCCGACCATGCTTGACCGTCTGAAGGCGCCCCGCGGCGCCAAGAAACGTCCGAAGATCGTCGGCCGCGGCCGCGGTTCGGGCCACGGCAAGACCTCCGGCCGCGGTCACAAAGGCGCCAACGCCCGCGCCTCGGGCGGCATGCGGCCCGGCTTCGAAGGCGGCCAGATGCCTTTGATCCGCCGCGTTCCCAAGCGGGGCTTCACGTTCACGCCAAAGCCGCGCTACGAGATCGTCTCGGTCGAGCGCCTGAACCGTTTCGCGGCCGGCACCGAAGTGACCCCCGAGATCCTGAAGACCGCCGGACTCGTTCGCACGGCCGATCCCAAGGTCAAGATCCTCGGCGACGGTGATCTGTCCCGCGCGCTGAAAGTGAAGGCGCACGCTTTCTCCCGTTCCGCTCTCGAGAAGATCAAGAACGCGGGCGGGACCGCAGAAGCCATCGTGATCGCCGCGGCGATCGAGGCGAAGCCGAAAACCAGCGGGTCCTGATGCTCCGGGCTTTCGCCAATACGTTTAAGATCCCCGATCTCCGGAACAAGATCATCGTCACGTTCGGGATCATCGCGGTCTATCGTTTGGGCACGTTCATTCCGACGCCGGGCATCAACGGCGCGAATCTGGCTCTGTTCTTTGACAATTTGAACCGGAATCAGGGCGGCACCCTCTTCGGGGTGATGAACCTGTTCTCGGGCGGCGCGGTCCAGCGCCTGACGATCTTCGCGCTCGGGATCATGCCGTACATTTCCAGCTCGATCATCATGCAGCTGTTGACCGTCGTCATCCCGGCCCTGGAGAAGCTGGCCAAGGAAGGGGAGGTCGGCCGCCGCCGGATCAACCAGTACACGCGGTATGGCACGATCATTCTTTCGCTGATCCAGTCGTTCTTCATCTCGCTCTGGCTCGAGAACCCCGCGCACTTTGGGGGGCTCGAGATCGTCGAGTACCCGGGCTGGGGTTTCCGCCTGTTGACGGTGATCACGCTCACGACCGGTTCGGCTTTCATCATGTGGCTCGGCGAGCAGATCCAGGAAAAAGGGATCGGCAACGGCATGTCGCTGATCGTGGCGGCGGGCATCCTGTCCCGCGTGCCGACGGCGCTCTTCCAGATCCTCTCGCTCGTGGCCCCTAAGGGCGGCGGACGTCCGCAGATGGACCCTCTGACGGCGGTCTTCATGCTGGCGATCATGGTCCTGGCGATCGTGGCTGTCATCATGATCACCCAGGGCGAACGCAAGATTCCGGTGCAGTACGCCAAGCGCGTGGTCGGCCGCAAGGTCTTCGGCGGACAGTCGACGTTCATCCCGTTCAAGGTGAACCAGGGCGGCGTGATGCCGATCATCTTCGCGCAGTCGATCATCCTTTTCCCGGCGACGATCGGGATCTTTTTCCCGAACCCGCACATCCAGAAGGTGGCGGCGGCGCTGTCCTCCGGCAACATCGGGTACACGCTGATCATCATGTTCCTCATCGTCTTCTTCAGCTATTTCTATACCGCGATCGCGTTCAACCCGGTCGACGTGGCCGACAACATGAAGAAATACGGTGGTTTCATCCCGGGAGTGCGCCCGGGCACGCCCACGGCGGAATACTTCGACTACATCATCAACCGCATCACGCTCCCCGGGGGCTTTTTCCTGGCGGTGATCGCGGTCCTGCCGGACCTTCTGGGCAAATGGCTCAGCGTGCCGGCGCAGGTGGCGGACTTCTTCGGCGGCACGGCGCTCCTGATCGTCGTTGGCGTGAGCCTCGACACGATGAAGCAGATCGAATCGCAACTTTTGATGCGTCACTACGAAGGTTTCATGAAGCGCGGCCGGATCCGCGGCCGCCAGCAGCGGATGGCCTAAATGAATCTCGTGCTGCTGGGCCCGCCCGGCGCGGGGAAGGGGACGCAGGCGCAGGTGCTGGTGAAGAACCTCGGCCTCCCGCACATTTCGACCGGCGACATGCTCCGCGAAGCGGTCCGCAACGGAGCGCCTCTCGGCCTGAAGGCCAAGGAATACATGGACACCGGGAAGCTGGTGCCCGACGAGGTCGTGATCGGCCTGGTCGCTGAGCGTTTGCGCCAGCCCGATGCCCGCAAGGGTTTCATCCTGGACGGATTTCCCAGGACGCCGGAACAGGCCGAAAGCCTGGACCGCACGCTCGTTCAGCTCGGCATGCCGCTGGATCACGTGCTCTATTTCAAGACGAGCCTGCCGGTGATCATCCGGCGGCTCTCCGGGCGGCGGGTTTGCGGACAGTGCAACAAGAACTATCACGTGAAGAATTTCCCTCCGAAGCAGGAGGGCGTGTGCGACGCTTGCGGAGGCAAGCTCGTCCAGCGGCCCGACGACCGCGAGGAGACCATCGAAGAGCGTCTCCGGGTCTATGAGGCGCAGACGGCGCCGCTGATCGATTATTACCGCAGGAAGGGTTCGCTGGCCGAGGTGTCCGGTGACCTCGAGGTCGAGCCCCTCTTCGCTGTTTTGAAAAGTTTGTTCGACAAGAAGGTCCGCAGCGCCGGCGCCGGCCGTTAGACGTGGCGACGATCCTGCTCAAGTCTCCGGCCGAGCTCAAGATCATGCGCCGGGCCGGCCGAGTGGTCGCGGGCCTTCTGAAGCTCCTTGAGAAGGAAGTCCGTCCGGGGATCACGACCCGGCACCTCGACGAGGCGGCCGAGGAGTACATCCGTTCGAGCGGCACCGAGCCGGCGTTCAAAGGGTACTACGGCTATCCGGCGTGCATCTGCACTTCGGTGAACGAGGAAGTGGTGCACGGGATCCCCGGCAAGCGGGTCTTGCGCGACGGGGATATCATCGGGGTCGACGTCGGGGTGAAGCTCGAAGGCTTCTTTTCGGACGCGGCCCGGACCTTCGCGGTGGGGGATGTGGACGAGGAAAGCAAGCGGCTCATGCGGGTGACGCGCGAGGCGATGGAGGCGGGGATCCGCCGGGCCGTCGCCGGCAACCGTCTCGGGGAGATCTCGGCCGCGGTCCAAGCCCACGCCGAAGCCAGCGGGTTCTCGGTGGTGCGCCAGTTCGTGGGGCACGGCATCGGCCGTAACCTCCACGAAGAGCCGCAAGTGCCCAATTACGGCCGCCCGGACCAGGGGCCTACGCTCGAGATCGGCATGGCGCTGGCGATCGAGCCGATGGTGAACGCGGGATCCCACGAGGTGGAGATCCTGAAGGATGGATGGACGGTGGTCACGCGGGACCGCCGCCGTTCGGGTCATTTCGAGCAGACCGTTTTCGTCGGCGAGACGAAGGCGGAGATAGTTACGGAGTGATATGCCCAAGGAAGAAGCGGTCCAGGTAGAAGGCACGGTGATCGAGGCGCTGCCCAACGCGATGTTCCGCGTCGAGCTGCAGAACCAGCACAAGGTGCTGGCCCACGTTTCGGGCAAGATGCGCATGAACTTCATCCGCATCCTTCCCGGCGACAAGGTGATGCTCGAGCTTTCACCGTACGACCTGACCCGCGGCCGGATCATTTACCGCGTCAAGTAAGGCGGCCCGGAAGGGCCGAAGAATTCGTTCAAAGGCGAAGGAGAACTATCGTGAAAGTCCGTTCAAGCGTGAAGAGGATCTGCGACAACTGCAAGGTCGTCCGTCGCAAAAGGATCGTTCGGGTGATCTGCTCGAACCCGAAACACAAACAAAGACAAGGATAAGCGCGACATGCCCAGAATCGTCGGGGTCGATATCCCCAAGGAAAAGAAGATCTACGTTGCGCTCGGTTATATCTACGGGCTCGGCCAATCCTCCGCCGTCGACATCCTCGAGCGCGCGGGGATCAGCCCGGACGTCCGCGCGAAGAACCTGACCGAGGACGAAATTTCGCGTATCACCGCGATCATCACCAAGGAGTACAAGACCGAGGGCAATCTGCGCCGGGAACTGTCTTCGAACATCAAGCGCCTGATGGATATCCAGTCCTATCGGGGCCTGCGGCACAAGAGGGGCCTGCCGGTGCGCGGCCAGCGTACCCGCACGAACGCCCGCACGCGCAAGGGTCCGCGCAAGACGATCGGCGCGCAGAAGAAGAAAGAAACAGCGGCCGCCAAACCGGCCGCCGCCGCGAAGTAAGGTCGGGAAACCAGGAGGCTAGCGAAAAAGCGTGGTCAAATCCAAGAAGTTCAAGTCCAGGAAGAAGATCGTTCGTAATGTCACGGAAGGGGTCGCGCACATCCTCGCGACGTTCAACAACACCATCGTGACCATCACCGACCGTACAGGCAACGTCGTGGTGTGGGGCAGCTGCGGTTCGTCCGGGTTCTCCGGCTCGAAGAAGTCGACGCCGTTCGCCGCCCAGGTCACCTCCGAGGCCGCCGCGAAAAAGGCCATCGAACACGGGATGAAGACCGTCGAGGTCTACGTGAAAGGGCCCGGTTCCGGGCGTGAATCCGCGATCCGCGCGCTGCAGGCCGCGGGATTGACCATCAGCGCCATCCGCGACGTCACCCCGATCCCGCACAACGGGTGCCGGCCGCCCAAGAGAAGGAGGGTCTAACCATGGGACGTTACACCGGACCCGCTTGGCGGCTTTCCCGCCGCGAGAAGCTCGATCTTTTCCCCCGCAGTTCGCTGGGGTCCAAGTCGAAGTTCGCCCAGCGCAGCGAGACCCCGCCCGGCATGCACGGTCAGGGCAGGCAGAAGCTCTCGGACTACGGCGTGCAGCTGCGCGAGAAACAGAAGGTCAAGCGCATCTACGGGGTGCTCGAGCGCCAGTTCCGCAATTACTACCAGAAGGCCACGCACTCCAAGGGCGTCACGGGTATCGTGCTGTTGACGATGCTGGAGCGGCGGCTCGATAACGTGGTCTATCGCATGGGGGTCGTGAATTCCCGCCGCCAGGCCCGCCAGGCCGTTTCACACGGGCATGTCCAGGTCAACGGCAAGAAGATCGACATCCCCTCGTACCAGATCAACGTCGGGGACGTGCTCGCGGTGTCGGGCGGGGACAAGATGCGCGAGCGATTCAAAGCCTGCTATGAGCAGAACAAGGACATCGATTCGGTGTCGTGGCTGGCGGTGGACATCGACAAATTCGAGGCCAAGGTGACCAAGATGCCGGAACGCTCGGACATCAAGATAGCGATCCAGGAACAGCTGATCATCGAGCTTTACTCGAAATAAGGGCAAGGAACCACAAACAAAAACGTACCAAGAGCCTCGAGCCCCCGCCACAAGCCATGGCGGGTCCGCCAGATCTGTGGCGGAGGATGCGTAGCCGGACGAGGTAAGGAGAATACAAGTGGGTATCGCGTTAAGGTCGTTCGAAATTCCGAAGAAACTCGAGTGCGACGAGGAGTCGCTGACCGACCATTACGGCAAATTCATCGCCGAACCCTTCGAGCGGGGTTACGGCGTCACGATCGGGAACTCGCTCCGGCGGGTGCTCCTGTCCTCGCTCGAGGGAGCCGCAGTCACCTCGATCAAGATCGACGGCGTGTCCCACGAGTTCGGCTCGCTGCCGGGCGTGGCCGAGGACGTCACCCAGATCGTGCTGAACGTGAAGAACCTGGTGCTGCGCTCGCACACCCGCGCGGCCAAGACCCTGCGCATCGAGGTGAGCGAAAAGCGCACGATCACGGCCAAGGACATCATCACCGACGATACGATCGAGGTGATCAACCCGGACCTGGTCATTTGCACGCTCACCAAGAACGCGCCGTTCCGGATGGAGCTCGAGACCCAGAAGGGCCGCGGTTATGTGCCGGCGGACCGCAACAAAAAAGAAGGCCAGCCGATCGGTGTGGTCGCGATCGACTCGATCTTCACGCCCGTACGGCGCGTGAACTTCCACGTCGAGGACACGCGCGTCGGCCAGATGACCGATTACGACAAGCTGATCATGGAGGTCTGGACGAACGGGAGCATCACCCCGAAGGACGCGATGCTCTACGCTTCGAACATCTTCCAGCGTCATCTCGACGTGTTCGTCAACTTCGGCAAGCTTCCCGAAGAGGACATCGCCAGCGAAGTCTCCGATGAGAAGGACGCCGATCTCTACAAGCGTCTTTCCCAGCCGGTCTCGGAGCTGGAGCTGTCGGTCCGCAGCGCCAACTGCCTGCGCGAGGCCCACATCAAGACGATCGGGGAACTCGTCAAGAAGACCGAGATGGAGATGCTCAAGTACCGCAACTTCGGCAAGAAGTCGCTGACCGAGATCTCGAACATCCTGAAAGAGATGGGCCTGGCTTTCGGCATGGAGATCGATCTCGAGAAGATCAAGCAGCTCTCCGGGGAGACGGCATGAGACATAACCGCCGGACCGCGCGCCTGGGCCGCAACCATTCGGAACGGCGGGCGCTCCTCGAGAACCTGGTGTCGAGCCTGCTCGACCGCCAGGAGATCACCACCACCCTGCAGAAGGCCAAAGAGGCCAAGCGCCTGGCCGACCGCGTCATCTCGCTCGGTAAGCGCGACTCGCTGGCCGCGCGTCGGCAGGTGTTCTCGTACCTGCAGGACCACCAGCTCACGTCGCGGGTGTTCAAGGAAGTCGCGCCCCGTTTCCAGAAGCGCAACGGCGGATACACCCGTATCCTGCACCTCGATCGCCGGAAGGGCGACGGGGCGCAGCTGGCGCTCCTGGAGCTGACCGAGAAAGAGATCAAGGTCAAGGCGGCCAAGCCCAAGGCTCACAAGGGCAAGGCGGCCGCGGGCGACAAAGGCCACGCCCACGACGCGGAAACCGGGCACCCCAAAGGCACCCACGAACATCCGGAGAAAGAGACGCACCGCCGGGAAACGCCGGGCGAGGGCAAGGAGAAGCAGCAAAAAGGCTTCTTCCGCAACATCGGCCGATTCTTCAGGAACAAGGGCGGCGGTTAAAAAACGCTTTAAAACGACGTTTTAATTGCCTCTTTTGGATGTTCAGAAGAGGCAATTTTTTTGTTATAATGCGTTTTTCCATGAAAGGATGATTTTTATGCCCAGTTCGACCCTGAATCCGATCCGAATCGCGGGACGCATGGCCAGCGTCATGCCTTCGGCCACGCTGAAGCTGACCGCGCGTGCCAAGGAGATGAAAGCCAAGGGTCTTCCGGTGATCAGCTTCGGTGCCGGTGAGCCGGACTTTGATACCCCCCAAGCGGTCAAGGACGAGGGCGCCAAGGCCCTGGCCTCTGGTTTCACCAAATACACGCCGACCTCCGGCACGCCGGAGCTGCGGGAAGCGGTCTGCCGCAAGTTCGCCGAGGACCAGGGGCTTGCCTACAAACCCGAGAACGTGGTCATCTCCTGCGGCGCCAAGCACTCGCTCTACAACCTGGTGCAGGTGCTCTGCGAACCGGGGGACGAGGTGCTCTTCGCCTCGCCGTACTGGGTGAGCTACCCCGAGATGGTGTACCTGGCCGGCGCCAAACCCGTGCCGGTCGTGACCGAGCAATCGAACGGTTTTCGGTTGACGGCCGAGGCCCTGCGCCGCGCGCTGACCCCCAAGAGCCGGCTAGTGATCGTGAACAGCCCCTCGAACCCGACCGGCGGCATCCTCGACGAGAACGACCTGCGGGCGCTGGCCGAGGTGATCGTCGAGAAGGATCTCCTTTGCGTGAGCGACGAGATCTACGAATACTATCTCTATGACGGCGGCCGGCACGTCTCGATCGCGTCGTTCAACGAGGAGATCCGGCGCCGTACGTTCGTCGTGAACGGCACTTCGAAAAGCTACTCGATGACGGGACTGCGGATCGGCTACGCCGCGGGCGACGCCGAGGTGATCAAGAAGATCGGCATCCTCCAGGACCATTCGACCTCGAATCCGACGTCCATCAGCCAGCGCATGGCCGTGGCCGCGCTGGGCCTGCCCAAATCCTACCGCGAGGAAGTGCGCGCGAAGTTCGAGATCCGCAGCCGGCTCATGCAGAAGCTCCTGGGCGCCGTCAAAGGCTTCAAACCGTTCCCGCCGAAAGGGGCGTTCTACGTTTTCTGCGATATCTCGGGGACGGGATTGGGTTCCGAAACGCTCTGCGACCGCCTGCTCGAGGAGGCCAACGTCGCGGTGATCCCCGGCAAGAGTTTCGGTTCCGACCGGCACGTGCGGTTCAGCTTCGCGACCGGCGAGAAGGATATCGAGGAAGGCCTTCAGAGGGTCCGGCAGTGGGCGGAGAAGAACCTCCAATGAGCGCCCACAAGGTCACGATGATCCCGGGTGACGGGATCGGCCCGGAAGTCTCCCTGGCGGCCCGCCGCTGCATCGAGGCCACGGGCGCGCGCATCGACTGGGAGATCGCCGAGGCGGGTGCCGACGTGATGGAGAAGTACGGTACGCCTCTTCCCGACGCCGTGATCGAGTCGGTCCGCCGCAACAAGGTCGCTATCAAAGGCCCGGTCACGACCCCGGTCGGGTCGGGTTTCCGTTCCGTCAACGTGGCGCTCCGCAAGGAACTGGATCTGTACGCCTGCCTGCGGCCCTGCAAGCTTTATCCGGGCATCCGGAGCCTGCATCCGGCGATCGACCTGGTGATCGTCCGCGAGAACACCGAAGACCTGTACGCGGGCATCGAGTTCGACTCCGGCAGTCCCGCGGCGGCCGCGCTTGTGGCCAAGATCATGGAGCTCGACCCGAAGGCGAGGATGCACCCGGACCCGGCGATCAGCATCAAACCGATCTCCCGGAAGGGGAGCGAGCGGATCGTGCGCTTCGCGTTCGAGACGGCGCTCAAGACGGGTCGTAAGAAGGTGACCGCTGTTCACAAGGCGAACATCATGAAATGCACCGACGGCCTTTTTCTGAAGGTCGCCCGGGAAGTCGCCAAGGCCTATGAGGGCCGGATCGTTTTCGAGGACCGCATCGTGGACAACATCTGCATGCAGCTGGTGCAGCGTCCGCACGAGTACGACATGCTGGTCCTCCCGAACCTCTACGGCGACATCCTTTCGGACCTGTGCGCGGGGCTGATCGGGGGACTCGGGATCGCCCCCGGCGCCAACATCGGTGACGGCGTGGCGCTCTTCGAAGCGACCCATGGCTCGGCGCCCAAATACAAGGGATTGAACCGGGCCAATCCGACCGCGATGATCCTTTCGAGCGTAATGATGCTGCGCTATCTCGGCGAGACGTCCGCCGCCGATCGCCTGGAAAAAGCGGTCGCGAAGGTTTTGAAAGAGGGAAAGGCGGTCACATACGATCTGAAGGCGGACCGCAATGATCCGACGGCGGTTGGCACGACCCAGATGGCCGACGCGATCATCGCCGCGCTCGGGCAGGGGGTCCATGTCTAGGCCGTCCGCGAAGATCGAGACGTCCTCGCGGCGCCTGCCGGACTGGCTCAAGAAAAGCATTTCGCCCGGTCACGAAGCGGCCCGTACGGACGCGCTCCTCAAGGAGCTCGGGCTGCACACGATCTGCGAGAGCGGCCGCTGCCCGAACCGGGACGAGTGTTATTCGCGCCGAACCGCGACGTTCATGATCCTCGGCGACGTCTGCACACGGAGCTGCTCATTCTGCTCGGTCAGCACCGGTCGCCCCGAGACGGTCGAGGCCGACGAACCGCAGCGCGTGGCGCGCGCAGCGCGCTCGTTGGGTCTGGAGCACGTGGTTGTGACGTCCGTGAACCGCGACGACCTGGAGGATGAGGGCGCGGGGCACTTCGTGGAGACCCTGCGGGCCCTCCGTGCGGCGCTGCCCTCGGTGATCCTCGAGGTCCTGACGCCGGACTTCCGGCGGACTCAAAGTTCCGCCGTGGAGCGCATCCTCGCGGAATCGCCGGACATCTTCAACCACAACGTGGAGACGGTGCCGTCGCTCTACCGGAGGGTGCGTCCGCAGGGGGATTATCGGCGCTCCCTGCAGATCTTCCGCGAGATCCGCGGGCGCTCTTCCCGTACACTGACCAAGAGCGGGCTCATGGTGGGTCTCGGCGAGAGCCGCGGCGAGGTGTTCGGGGTCCTGGAAGATCTGCGTGAGGCCGGCTGCGAGATCGTCACGATCGGTCAATATCTGCGATCGAGCGCCGCGGGCCTGGAAGTCACCGAATACGTGCATCCCGAGGTTTTCGAGGAGTACCGGACCCGGGCGTTCGAGATGGGTTTTACGTGGGTGGAGAGCGGACCGTTCGTCCGCAGCTCGTTCCACGCCAGGGAATCGTTCGAGTCGCTTAAGAGCGCGCTCGCCGCGCGTCGCGCGGCTGGTGAGCCGCTCTTGCGCGCCGTCTAGAATAAACGAGAAAGAGGGGACCATGCAAGAAGCCAACCGCCTGAAAAGGTTGCCGTTGTATCTGTTCACCATCCTCGACGAGCTTAAGAAAAGGGCCCGCGAGCGGGGTGTGGACGTCATCGATTTCGGTATGGGAAGCCCCGACCAGCCGGCTGCCAAGCACATCGTCGACGCGCTGACGAAGGCGGCCCAGCTCACCGAGAACCACCGCTACTCCCGCAACGACGGTGACGTCGAAAAGCGCCTTCGGAAAGCCATCGCGAGCTGGTACAAGAAGCGTTTCAACATCGACCTCGATCCGAACACCGAAGTTCTGCCGCTCATCGGCTCGAAAGAGGGTATCGCACACCTGTCGCTGGCGTATCTCAACAACGACGACATCGCGATCGTTCCGAGCCCCGCGTACCCGGTCCACTTCAACGGGGTGATCATCGCCGGCGGCATCCTCTACAATATCCCGATCTCTCCCGAGAACGGTTTTCTGCCGGACCTCGAGTCGATCCCGAAAGAGATCGTCAAGATGGCCAAACTCCTGTTCGTGAGCTACCCCCATAACCCGACCGGCGCGGTCTGCGACATCCACTTCTACGAGAAGCTCGTCAAATGGGCTCAAGGTAAGAACATCATCGTCGTTTCCGACCTCACGTACTCGGATTTTGTGTACGACGGCTACAAGGCGCCCAGTTTCCTGCAGGTGCCCGGTTCGCGCGAGTTCGGTATCGAGTTCCACACGCTCTCGAAGTCCTACAACATGACGGGCTGGCGCATCGGCTTCTGCGTGGGCAACGCGCAGATCCTGAAGACTCTCGCCAAGACGAAAAGCTACATGGACTTCGGCATCTTCCGCGCGGTCCAGGAAGCGGCGATCGCCGCGCTCGAAGGTCCGCAGGACGCGGTCGAGAGCATGCGCAAATTGTACGAAGAACGCCGCAACCTCCTCGTCGATGGCCTGAACGCGATGGGCTGGAAGACTGAGAAGCCCCACGGAACGTTTTACGTTTGGACCCGCATCCCTCCGAAATACTCGGCCTTGACCGCGCTCGAGTTCTGCACGCTCATGGTCGATGAGATCGGTGTTGCCGTCGCGCCCGGGACCGGGTTCGGCGAATACGGGGAAGGCTGGGTCCGCTTCGCACTCGTGGAGCCTGTCGATCGGATCAAGACCGCTCTCGTCAAGATCCGGCAGCTCCTCGAGGAGAAGTCCTAAGAGGCGCCTTGCAGGCCGGATTCGGCTACTACCGCGTCGGCCAGGCGGTCTCGCGCTCCCTGCCCCGCGCCGCCGCGGCTGCTTTAAGCCGTGCCCTCGCGGCCGGCTACGCGCGCTTTTCCCCCGACCTGCCCGCCCTGACCGCGAACATGCGCGCCGCGCTCGGATCGCCCGCCGAGGATGCCGCGGTCCGCGGCGCTGCGCGCCGGCTGATCGTTAACTACGCGGACTATCTGGTCGACCTCTTCTATTCGGACCATCTGGACCGCGCGGCGATCGCCGGCCGCATCCGCGCCGAAGGTCTCGAGCATCTCGACCGAGCCTTGAGATCCGGCAGGGGCGCGATCGTCGTCTCCGCCCATCTGGGGCATTGGGAGATCGGCGCGATGGCGCTTTCGCTCCGGGGTTATCCGGTGAACGTGATCGCGCTGACCCACCGCGACCGCCGGATCGATGCACTTTTCCTGGCCCGCCGCGCCCAGCACGGAGTGCAGACCATCCCGTTGGGGCGTCCGCGCGAGGCCCTGCGCGCGCTCGAGCGCGGCCAGATCGTCGCGCTCAACGCCGACCGCCCGTTCGGGGACCGTCTCGTCGAGGTCCCGTTCTTCGGCCGCCGGCTCCCGTTCCCGTCCGGTTACGCGCGCCTTTCGCTCAAGGCCGGTGCGCCGGTCCTGCCCACGTTCTTTGTCGGGGACGGAAAGGGCGGTTACGTTCTCCGGATCCGTCCGCCGCTGGCCGGACCCGGCGAGGATGGGATCGTCCGGGCGTTCATCGCGGAAGTCGAAGCCGCCGTCCGCCGCGACCCGACCCAATGGTACATCTTTCAACGCTTCGACGAGACGCCCCAATGGCCGGTCTGACCGCCCGGGATGTCTGTGTGTTGATCCCCGCGTACAACGAGGAGACCGCGCTGCCGGTTCTCGTGCAGCGCGTGCGGGCGGAAGGATTTTCCGTCGTGGTGGCTGACGACGGTTCCACGGACCGCACCGCGGAGCACGTGCGCGCTCTCGGAGTGACGGTGCTCACGGCGAACCGTAACGGCGGCAAAGGCGCGGCGCTCCGCCGCGGCTTCGAGTGGCTGCGTTCCCAGCCTTACCGGGCGCTCATCACAATGGACGCGGACGGCCAGCACGATCCGAAGGATCTGAGGGTTTTCCTCGAGGCTCTGGCGCAGGGACGTTACGACGTGATCGTGGGCGACCGGTCGGGCGACCGCCGGTCGATGCCGCCGGTGCGGCGCGTGACGAACGCGCTGATGTCGCGGCTGCTCTCGGCGATCGCCGGGCAGCGGATCCCCGACAGCCAGTGCGGCTATCGCGCGCTCACACGCGAAGCGCTCGAACGGATCCGCCTGGACACCGATCATTTCGAGATCGAATCCGAGATGCTGTTGGCGGCGGCTCAGGCCGGCTGCCGCATCACCTCGCTGCCGGTCCACTGCATCTATGCCGGCGAAAAGAGCCATATCCGGCCGCTGCGCGACACCTGGCGTTTCGTCCGCTTTCTTTTCACCCACCGGCACCTCTTCCGCCGCTAGAACGCCCGTCCGGGTCCGCGCTTGACAAGCACCGGCGGCAGGATTAGACTCGAAACGACAATTTAAACCAACAGGCAGTGGTCGCCCCTAACCGGGCGTGAAAAGGGAAGGCCGTGAGAATCGGCCATGGTCCCGCCGCTGTGATCTCGAGCCGAAGGTGAGATTCGCCGACGGCAATGTTTCGGACAAAATCAAAGGCCACTGATCCGCGAGGCGGATTGGGAAGGCCGTTCGAAGCACCGAGAAAGTCAGAAGACCTGCCCTGCCTGCGCCGCACGTTCCTTTTCGAGGCCGAAAGGACGTGCTCGTGCTTTTCGGGGCCCAGTAACGGGTACGACCCCCTGGATCCGCCTTTGGGCGGAGCTTCAGGGGGTTTTTTTATTCGAGGTCATCATGCGCCGTTTCCTGATCATCCTGTCGTTCCTTCTGTCCGTCCAGCCGTTCCTCGCCGCGTCCGCCGCCGCGGCCGAGGAGGATCAAAGAGCGGGCTTTCTCGAGGAGCTGTTGAGCCTGCCCGTCCGTACCGTCCAGGAGGTGAGCACATCGCTGGACCGCACGATCTTCAACCTGGGCGAGATCAAGGTGGGTTCCTCGCGCCTGTCGACCGCGCAGAGCGATCTCGCCGTCACGGACATCCCGCACAGCGTGACCGTCGTGGGGACGCGTGAGCTGGAGGAGAGCGCGGCGTCGAGCCTGCCGGAGCTCCTGTCGCTCAAGGAGGGTGTCACTTACACGGATGAATTGGGCCACGGCCTGAACGCTCGCATCGACCTGCGGGGTTTCGGCGGGGAAGCCAAGCAGGCGTTGGTCCTCTTCGACGGCCTGCGGGCGGTGGAACCGGTGGACAATTCGGTCGCCTGGCATCTTTATCCGAAGGAATACCTGCAGCGCGTGGAACTCCACCGCGGGGGCGCGACGATGTTCGGCGAAGGCGCTCTCTCGGGCGCCGTCGTGATGACCACGAAAGACCCGACGGCCGGTCCGCGCGCGGCTCTGGAATCCTCATTCGGGGATTGGCGTACGTCGAGGAGCTTCGCCGAGGCCTCGGACACCCTCGGGCCTCTCGGCGTTTACATCGGCGGGCGGTATCTGGTCACCGACGGGTATCGCCAGAACGGTTCCCACGAGGGGGCCAGCTCGCTCTGGAAAGCCCGGTTCGAGGCCAGCGACGCGCTCCATTTCGGCAACTCGTTCTACTTCGCGGACGACGAGACCGGCATCCCCGGACCGCTGACGCCCGCCGAGGCCGCCGTGAACCGGCGGCAGAAGGATCCCGACGGCCAGTTCGGCGACCAGTTCCTGGACAAGCTTGTCCAGAACGCGTTCTCGACCACGCTGTACATCGAGCGCCTGAACACCGAGATCTCCAACGTGTTCGGGGCCCGCCGTCGCGATCAGGACTCGGTGCAGAGCTTCGGCGGGTTCTTCGGGGGCACGAGTGTCCAGGAGATCACCAGCCACACCCTTTCGGACGTGTTCCAGATCTCGACCGCCGTCAACGCGGAGGGGTATCACGCCCGGATCACGGGCGGCGTCGAATGGTCGAAGGACGACGTTCACAATCCGTCGAGCTTCAACAGCTTTTCGTTCGGCCCGTTCACGTCGGAACGTTCCGTCGACCGCCTGATGTCCGGCGCCTATGTGCAGATCGACAGCCGCATCTTCGATCGGCTCTTTATCCAGTCGGGGTTGCGTCGCGACGACGTCGAGTGGGACATCCACGACCTGCAGACGCCGTCGCTGGGCAAGGAGAAGACGGTTGAGAACGTGAGCCCGAACCTGGGCATCGAATACAGGCTCTTCGATCCGTTGTCGGTCTACGGTTCGTACTCGGAGGCGTTCAAGGCGCCCGACGTGAACACGCTCATCTTCGAGACGCCGAACCTGTTCACGCCGAACCCCGCGATCGACCCGTCGACCGCGAGGCATTACGAGCTCGGGGTGCGCTACGCGCACCCGGTGTTCGGCTCCGTGCGTGCGGTGGCCTTCGCGATCGAGACGAAGAAGGAGATCCTCTTCAACGCCATTTCGACGCTCAACGAGAATTTCGACACCAAGCGCCGCGGCGTCGAGCTCGCCGACGAGATCGCGGTCGCCGAAGGGGTCCAGCTCTTTACGACCTACACGTTCACCGAGGCCGAATTCGACAACGGCGCGTTCGGCGGAAAGACCGTGCCGCTGGTCCCCGCGTCCCGATGGTCGGCCGGCATGGTGCTGGGGCCTTTTGCCGGGTGGAACGTGACCGCGCAAGCGGCGGGCAACTACGACGCGTTCGCTCTGAACGATTTCAACAATGTGTTCCGGGCCGACGACTACTGGACGCTCGGTCTCCGCGTGGCCCGCAAGTGCGGGAATTGGGAATTCTACGTCTCCGGTGATAACGTGCTGGGGGATGAGCACAGCACGTTCACCACCTCCAACGGAGTGAACACCGTGAACGTGAACCCGGCGCCCACGAGCTATTTCGAGGGAGGGTTCAGGATAGAAATCTGAAGGCTTTTTGCGCTATACTCGGCGGATGAAGCCCAGCCCGTCCCTCTGGCCCTTTGCGCTCTCGGCGGTCCTGCATCTTTCGATGGGCTCCGCGGCGCACTATGCTCTGGCCCCGCGGACCCCGGAGACGATCGAGATCACGGCGGTGGAATACACGCCTCCCGTGCCGCCGGCGAAAGCCGCGCTCCGCGTCGCCGCCGCAAAACCTCCCGCTCCGAAGACCGCCGCGAAAAAGGCCGCCACCAGAAAATCCATCCCGGCCCAGTGGACGACCTCGCCGCCCGCCAAGCGCGCGAGTGTCCCCGCGGCCGCCGCTCTTCCGCCGCAGCCCAAGCCTTCCGCCGCGACCGCGCGGCCGCCGGCCGTTCCGAAGATACCGGCCGGCAGCGCCGAGCTTCTGGCCGATCCGCTGAAGGGCCGCATCTTTATGGCCTATTTCGGTAAGGTGAAGACCAAGATCGACGCGACCGCCCGGAATCTCTATGGGAACGGCGGTGCCGGCGCGGGGAGCGTTTCGCTTTATTTCGTGCTGAACCGCCGAGGCGAAGTGGAAAGCGTGAGCGTGCCGGACGGGTCCTCGCAGGCCGCGGGTCCCGTGCGCGAGTTCGCTATCCGGTGTCTAAAGATCAGCGCGCCGTTCGAGGAATTCCCGAAAGAGCTCGGAGTGGAGAGGATCCCGTTCAGCGTGACGATCCTTTTCGAGGAACGCTAGCGGATGGGCAGGAAGAGCCGAACGAAGGCCGGGCGCGCCGGTCGTTCGACTTCGCTCACGACCGCGGCCGTGAGCAGGATCGAACGGCCGGGCGGCGGCCTACTCGTCATTCTCGCGTTGGCCGCCGCGGCGCGCGCTGCCTATCTTTTTTTCAGTACGAAGAGCCCCTTCTTCGAACCGCTTCTTCTGGACCCGCGCTACTACGATGAATGGGCCCGCCGCGTGGCGGAGGGCAACTTCGCCGAACCTTCGGTGTTCTACGGCCTCCCGCTCTACCCGTTCGTCTTGGGCGCCGTTTACGCGCTGACCGGCGGATCGCTGCTCGCCGCCAAGGTCCTTCAGGCCTTTCTGGGCCTGGCCACCCTGACGCTCGTTTATCTGACCGCCGAACGGCTCTCCGGTGGCCGTCGTTCCGCTGCGCTCGCGGCCGCCGCGCTGGGCGCCGTCTACGGGCCTCTTTTTTTCAACGAAAGCATCCTTATCCCCGAAGCGTTCGGCGTCCCGCTCTACGCCGCCGCGTTCTACGCGGCGGTCCGCCTGTGGGAGCGCCCCGCGCCCGGATGGGGCGCGCTCTGCGGCGTTCTGTTCGGCCTGGCCGCGCTCACGAAAGCGGGGGTGCTCATTTTCGCGGTGATCTTCGCGGCCGCGCTGGCGGTGCGCCTGGTCCGTTCGTCCTCCGGCGCCGCGCCGGCCGTTCTGTGCGCGCTGGCTCTTCTCGGCACTCTCGCTCCGGTCACGGCGCACAACCTCCTTCGCGGGAAGGACCTCGTTCTTCTGACCTCTCACGCGGGTTTCAATTTCTACATCGGGAACAACCCCAAGGCCGAAGGCGTGTTCGTGGCGCCCGAGGGAACGGGGACCAACGTCACCTCCCAGATCGAGGATTCGAAGGCGCTGGCCGAACGGGCGCTTGGCCGCGCGCTCAAGCCCTCCGAGGTCTCGCGCTATTGGGCGGACCGCGCGATGGAGTTCATCCGCTCCGATCCGGGCCGGGCGCTCGGGCTTTTCGGCCGCAAGATCCTGCTTTTTTTCGACGCGCGCGAGATCTCGGACGTGAACGATTATGCTTTCGAGCGGCGCTTCAACCCGCTCCTGCGCGTTCCGTGGCCGGATTTCGGCTGGCTCGGCCCGCTGGTTTTCATGGGTTTCGGAGCGCTCGCGCTGGGGGTCGTGCGGCAGCGGGCGCTGGTCACGCTCTGGGTGGCGGGGTATCTGGCGGGCCTGGCGACCTTCTTCGTGAACGGCCGGTACCGTCTGCCGCTCTTGGGGATCTTTTTCGTGCTCGCCGGGATCGCGGTCGCCGACGCGGCCGACGGCTTCCGCCGCCGCCGGTGGGGCGCGGTCGCGCTCTACGCGGCGCTCGCGGCGGCGGGGGCCGGCGTGGGGCATTTGAATCTGGTCGGCCAGGATCCGTCCAAGAATCTCGTGAATACCGGCGATGTGTATCTCGAGAGGAAGGACTACGGCACCGCGATCGGTTATTTCGACGAAGCGCTCGCGCTCAAGCCCGATTCGCCCAAGGCCCATCTGGCCCGGGGCATCGCGCTGACCGGCCTTGAGCGTCCCGCCGAGGCCAAGGCCAGTTACCTGACGGCCCTGACCGCCGAACCCAATGCCCAGGCGTACAATAACCTCGGAATGATCTATTTCGGGGAGGGGGACGCGACCGGCGCGGAACAGGCTTTTTTAAAAGCGCTGGAGCTGCGCCCCCAGTCCTCTCAATCCTACAATAATCTCGGCATGATCTACGGCGAGCGGGGGGACCTCGAGAAGGCGCGCGGAATGTTCGAGCGCTCCCTCGAGCTTAACCCTTTAAGCGCAAGAGCTTGTACGAATCTTGGGCTTGTCCTCTACCGCCTGGGCCAGCACGAACGGGCCGCGGAACTCTGGCGCAGGGCGCTAGAGATCGATCCTTCCTTCGAGGAGGCCCGCCGGGTCCTCCGGCTGGCCGGCCTCCGGTAAGCCTCGGGTTTCTCCGGCCCGAGGTTTCTTTTGACACCCTCCGGGGGCCGATTTATAATAAACGCTCATTTTTCAAAAACACAATCCACTCATCATCTTAAGGGGGTTTTGGACATGGCCATTCGTGTAGGGATCAACGGTTTCGGGCGCATCGGCCGAATGGTATTTCAGGCGATCTGCGACAAAGGGCTTCTGGGCAAAGAGATCGACGTCCGGGCGGTGGTGGACGTCTCCACCGACGCCGACTATTTCGCGTATCAATTGAAGTACGATTCGATCCATGGCAAGTTCAAGCATAGCATCAAGACGGAGAAGAGCGATCCCTCCAAGGAAGAGGCCGATACCCTGATCATCGACGGCCACAAGATCAAGTGCGTGATGGCTTCCAGGACCCCCGACCAGCTTCCCTGGAAGGCGCTGGGTGTGGACCTGGTGGTCGAGTCGACGGGCCTGTTCACCGAATTCGAGAAGGCCAAGGGCCACCTGCAGGCCGGCGCCAAGAAGGTCATCATCAGCGCGCCCGCCAAAGGCGAGGTGAAGACCCTCGTCATCGGCGTCAACGAGAAGGAATACGATCCGACCGCTCACGACGTCGTTTCCAACGCCTCGTGCACGACCAACTGCCTGGCGCCCCTGGTCCACGTCCTTCTCAAGGAAGGCGTCGGCATCGAGACGGGTCTCATGACGACGATCCACTCGTACACGGCGACCCAGAAGACCGTCGACGGCCCCTCGAAGAAGGACTGGCGCGGCGGCCGCGCGGCGGCGGTCAACATCATTCCGTCCACCACCGGCGCCGCCAAGGCCGTCGGTGAGGTGCTTCCGGCGGTGAAGGGCAAGCTCACCGGGATGTCTTTTCGTATCCCCACGCCCAACGTCTCGGTTGTCGACCTGACCGTTCGCACTGCGCGCGACACTTCGATCGAGGAGATCGACGGACTTCTCAAGAAAGCCTCGCAGACCTATCTCAAGGGCATTCTCGGCATTGCCGACGAGGAGGTCGTCTCCAGCGATTTCATCCACGACGAACGCTCCTCGATCTACGACTCGCTGGCCACCCTGCAGAACAACCTGAAGGGCGAGAAGCGTTTCTTCAAGATCGTGTCGTGGTACGACAACGAGTGGGGCTATTCCAACCGCGTGGTCGATCTCTGCATCTATGTCGGCAAGAGCCTGCCGGTCGAGGCGTTGCGCTGACACGCATGAGTGTCCCCATGACCGGTACGGCTAAGAAGAAGACCATCCGGGATCTCGACCTGCGCGGCAAGCGGGTCCTGATCCGGGTGGACTTCAACGTGCCGCTCGATAAAGAGCTCAAAGTCACCGACGATACGCGGATCCGCGCGTCGCTCCCGACCATCCGTTACGCGCTCGAGCAGGGGGCCCGGGTGATCCTGATGAGCCATCTGGGGCGCCCGGAAGGCAAACCGGTCTCCTCGATGAGCCTTTCTCCGGCCGCCAAACGGTTGTCCGAACTTTTGGGCACCGAAGTTCTGCAGTGCTCGGATTGCGTCGGCTCGCGCGTGCGGGAGGAGCTTAAAACCCTCGGCGACGGCGCTTCCGTGGCGCTTCTCGAGAACCTGCGGTTTTCTCCAGACGAGGAGAAGAACGATCCGGAGTTCTCCAAAGCGCTCGCGGCCAACGGTGAAGTCTACGTGAACGACGCGTTCGGCTCGAGCCACCGCGCGCACGCCTCGATCGCCGGCATCACCAAGTACCTCCCGTCCGGCGCGGGTTTCCTGCTCGAAAAGGAGATCCGCTATCTCGGCGAGGCCATGCAGAGCCCGCGCAAGCCGTTCGCCGCGATCCTTGGCGGCTCGAAGGTCTCCGACAAGATCGGGGTCGTCGAGAACCTGATCGCGAAGGTCGACCGCATCCTGATCGGGGGCGCCATGGCCTACACGTTCCTGAAAGTCCAGGGTATCGAGATCGGCGGCTCCAAATACGAAAAAGACAAAACGGACCTGGCGCGGACCATCCTCGAAAAAGCCAAATCGCGCGGCGTCGAACTCCTCCTGCCGGTGGACCACGTCGTCGTGCAGAAGGTGGACGAGTCGGCTCCCGTCCGCTTGGAAGGCCCGGCGATCTCCCCGGGCTGGCTCGGCGTGGACATCGGCCCGAAGACGATCGAGCTTTTCGGCCGGGCTCTGGACACCGCCAAGACCGTGATCTGGAACGGCCCGATGGGCATCTTCGAGATGAAACCGTTCGCTCACGGGTCGCTGGCCGTTGCCCAGAAATTGGCCTCCCTGAAAGACGCCACGACGGTGATCGGAGGCGGCGACACGGCCGCCTGCGTGACCGGCTTCGGCCTCGACTCGAAGATGTCGCATATTTCCACGGGCGGCGGCGCCTCGCTCGAGTATCTCGAGGGCCGCGAATTGCCCGGCATCGCCGCGCTGGAGGACAGATGACGCCGTCCGGACGCCGGCCCATCCTCGCCGGCAATTGGAAGCTGAACAAGACCATCAAAGAAGCGATCGAGCTCGTGACCCTGCTCAAGCGCCAGATCACCGATTTCCAGCACGTGGACGTGGTGGTCTGCCCGCCCTTTACCGCGCTGTCGGAAGTTTCGGAGATCCTCCTCGAATCTGAGATCGCGCTCGGCGCGCAGGACGTCTACTGGGAGGAACGGGGCGCTTTCACCGGGGAGGTCTCGCCGTCGCTCCTCAAGGACGCCGGGTGCCGCTACGTGATCATCGGGCACTCCGAGCGCCGGCAGTTCTTCCACGAGACCCACGAGACCGTCAACAAGAAGACCAAGGCCGCCTTGAAAGCGGGGCTCGTGCCGATCATCTGCGTGGGCGAGACCCTCGCCGAACGCGAGGCCGGCCGGACGTTCGCGGTCGTCGAAGAACAGCTCAAAGGCGGTCTGGCGGGTCTTTCGGACGAGGAACTGCGCCGTTCGGTCCTCGCCTATGAGCCCGTTTGGGCCATCGGCACCGGCAAGGTCGCCACTCCGGCCCAGGCCCAGGAAGTGCACGCGTTCATCCGCGCCCAGGTCGCCAAGGCTTTCGGCGCCGAAACGGCGGCGGGCCTGCGCATCCAGTACGGCGGCAGTGTGAAATCCGAGAACATCAGTGATCTCATGCGCGAGCCCGATATCGACGGCGCGCTCGTCGGCGGCGCCAGTCTGGACGCGGCCGGTTTCGCGGGGATCGTCAAGAACGCCGCGCTCGTCGCGGTACGTTAAAAGAAAAGGCCCATTCAAACCATGTATCTTCTCCTGCTCGTGATCCATGTTCTGGCGTGTTTCGTTCTGATCTTCGTGGTGCTCCTGCAGGCGGGCCGCGGCGGCGGCATGTCCGAGATGATCGGCGGCGGCCAGCCCTCGACCCTCTTCGGCACGCAGACCAACGAATTCATGACCCGCGCGACGGAGGTTTGCGCGACGATCTTCATCATCACCTCGCTGGCGCTTGGTATCCTCTCGGCCCAGCGCGGCAAGTCGCTGATGGAAAAGCACCGCGTGGCTGCTCCGGCGGCTCCCGTATCGGCTCCGGTGACCCCCGCCGCCGCTCCGGCCGTTCCGGTCGCCACCGCGGCCGCTCCCGCGCCCGTCGCGGCACCGGCGGCGAGCGCCGCCCCGGCGACACCCGCTCCGGCGGCTTCCTCCCAGACCGCGGAGACCAAGGCCTGATCTTCGTTTTTCTCGTTCTCTGGACGGCCCTCACGGCGGCGCCGCCGCCGGCCTGGGCCTACGAGGAGGGCCGGTCCGTCACGGGCGACGCGCTCGTCACCGCCTCCATCGCCGAGCCCTCGAACCTCATCCCGTTCTTCGCCAGCGATTCGGCTTCCGCGGAGATCTCGCGCCTGGTCTTCAACGGCCTTGTCAAATACGACAAGGACCTCAAGTTGACCGGAGACCTGGCGTCGGGCTGGGAGGTGAAGGAGGGGGGACTGGTGATCGTGTTCCGTCTGCGCCCCGGGGTCCTGTGGCAGGACGGCGAACCCTTCACCGCGCGGGATGTCGAGTTCACGTTCCGCAAGCTGACCGACCCGAACGTCCCCACTCCTTACGGCGGTGATTTCGAGAAGGTCGAGTCTCTCCGGGTCGTCGACGACCACACGATCGAGGTGCGCTACAAAGAGCCTTTCTCCCCGGGGCTGGCCAGCTGGGGGATGGGGATCGTGCCCCGGCATCTGCTGGAGAACGCCGACCTCATGACCGCTTCCTTCGCGCGCGCTCCGGTCGGCACGGGCCCCTACAAACTTCACGGTTGGCGGACCGGGGAAAAGCTGGAGCTCATCGCGAATCCCACCTACTTCGAAGGGCGGCCGCTCGTGGACCGCTTTATCTACCGCATTATCCCCGACCAGGCGACGACCTTCCTCGAACTTCAGACCGAGAACCTCGATTCCGTGGCGCTCTCGCCGCTGCAGTACGCGCGGCAGACTGACACGGCTTTCTTTCGCGGGCATTACCGGAAGTTCCGGTATCCCAGCCCGAGCTACGTGTACATCGGATGGAACCTGCGCGATCCCCGTTTCGCCGATGTCCGCGTGCGGCGCGCGCTGGGTTTGGCCGTCGACAAGGACGAGATCGTTCGCGTGACCCTGCTGGGTCTGGGGAGGCCCGCGACCGGCCCGTTCCTGCCCGGGACCTGGGCCCATGACCCGGACGTGCCGCCCGCGCCGTTCGACCCGCCCGGCGCGCGCCGCGAACTCGAGGCCTGCGGCTGGCGCGACACCGACGGGGACGGCGTGCTCGACAAGGACGGCCAGGCTTTTCGCTTCACGATCCTCACCAACCAGGGCAACGACCAGCGCAAGATGGCCTGCGAGATCATCCAGAAGCGTCTGGCCGACGTTGGTGTGGAAGTCCGCATCCAGGTCGTCGAATGGGGGGTCTTCCTGAAGGAATACATCGACAAACAGCGCTTCGAGGCGGTGCTGCTGGCCTGGCAGCTTCCGCGCGACCCCGATATTTTTGACATGTTCCACTCCTCCAAGAACGCACCCGGCGACTTCAATTTCGTCTCGTACAGCAACCCCGAAGTGGACCGCCTGCTCGAAGAAGGCCGGCGGCTTTTCGGAGAGGACGAGCGCGCGGTCGTCTACCGCAAGGTGCACCGCCTGCTCGCCGAGGACCAGCCGTACACGTTCCTTTACGTCCCCGACGCCCTGCCCATCGTGCACAGCCGCTTCGAGGCCGTGGAGGAGGCTCCCGCGGGGATCGGCTACAACCTCATCCGCTGGCACGTAGCCAAAGAGCGCCAGCGCTATCGCCCGGCACGGGCCTCTTAAGAACATGAGATCCCGCGCCCTCGGCGGATACGCTCTCCGGCGTCTGGTCCAGATCGTGCCGACCTTGATCGGGATCGCGTTCGTTTGTTTTTTTGTGATCCAACTGGCGCCGGGGACCGCCGTGGACGCGCGCGCCCAGATGAACCCCAAGATGACCTTACAGGCGCGTGAGAGACTGACCCAGCTCTACGGGCTCGACAGGCCCCTGCCGGAGCAGTTCGGCCGCTGGATCACGCGGGTGGCGCGCTTCGATTTCGGCCGTTCGTTCGTCGACGGCGAGACGGTCACGCGCAAGATCGCCGCGGCCGCGCCCGTGACCCTGCTCGTGAACGGGCTCTCGCTTCTTGTGATCCTTGTTTTCGGCGTTCCGCTCGGGGTACTGGGCGCCGTGCGGCAGGGGACCGCGGCGGATCGCGCAGCGACCGGTGTGGCGCTGGTCGGTTTCGCGCTGCCCACGTTCTGGCTGGCGCTGGTGCTCATGTCGCTCTTCGGGGTGACCTGGAGGTTCCTGCCCGTGGCGGGCCTTCATTCGCTGGATTACGAGAGCCTGGCGCCCGCGGCAAGGCTCGCCGACACCGCGCGGCATTTGGTCCTGCCGGTGTTCGTTTCCTCGCTGACCGGTCTTGCAGGGATCTCGCGTTTCATGCGCGCAAGCATGCTCGAGGCTCTCGCGCAGAACTTCATCCGCACCGCCCGCGCCAAAGGGCTCTCCGAGCGCTCGGTGGTCGTCCGGCATGCCTTGCGCAACGCCCTCCTGCCGGTCGTCACCCTGCTGGGTCTCTCGATCCCTGGCCTTCTCGGCGGCAGCGTGCTTTTCGAATCGATCTTTTCTCTGCCCGGCATGGGAAGGCTCTTCTATCTTTCCGTCTACGCGCGCGACTATCCGGTGATCATGGGGCTTCTGTTCCTTGGCGCGGCGCTCACTCTTTTGGGCAATCTTCTGGCGGACCTGGCCTACGCGTGGGTCGATCCGAGGATCCGGCTCAAATGACGCGGAACAAGGGCGCCGGTCCCACGCTCTCCTTGATCTGGTTGGGGCTTGTCGCGGCTGCCGCGGTCGCGGCGCCTCTTTTGTGGACCGAGTCCGCCGCCCGGATGGACTTCGCCGCGGTGCTGGCTCCGCCCTCGGCCGCTCATCCGCTCGGCACGGACCCGCTGGGCCGGGACCTTCTGGCGCGTCTGGCCTGCGGCGCGCGTGTTTCCGTGGGGGTCGGGGTGGTCGCGGTGGGGCTCTCGCTTCTCATCGGCACGTTCGTCGGCGGCGCGGCCGGATATTTCGGCGGCTGGCGCGACCGTGCGCTCATGGGGCTCACGGACGTGATGCTCTGCTTCCCGACGCTTTTTTTGATCCTGGCGGTGATCGCGGTGCTGGGGCCGGGCATCTGGAACGTGGTCCTGGTGATCGGCGCGACGAGCTGGATGGGCACGGCGCGCCTGGTGCGCGCGGAAGTGCTTTCGCTTCGCGAGCGGGAGTTCATCCTGGCCGCCCGGGCCGTCGGCGCGGGACCCATTCGCATTCTCAGGACCCATCTTCTGCCCAACGCGCTCGGCCCCGTGCTTGTGAGCGCCGTGCTGGGCGTGGCCACCGCGGTGCTGCTCGAGAGCGGTTTGAGCTTTCTGGGCTTGGGAGTTCAACCGCCCACCCCCAGTTGGGGAAATCTTCTGACCGACGGAAAAGCCACGCTCGGCGTGGCCTGGTGGCTCACGCTCTTTCCGGGTCTTGTGATCCTTTTAACGGCGCTCGCGGCCAATTGCATCGCGGAGGACCTGCGGTGACGCGTCCGATCCTCGAGATCCGGGATCTCAAGGTAAGCTTCGGTTCGGTGGAAGCTGTCCGCGGTGTTTCGTTCGCCGTCGAACGGGGGTCCTTTACCTCTCTCGTGGGGGAGTCCGGTTCGGGCAAATCCGTGACGGCGCTTGGGATCAGCGGCCTTCTGCCGGTTTCCGCGCGAAAGGAAGGGTCCGTTCTTTTCCGTGGAAGGGACGGCTCCGAGGTCGAGACGCTGGCCTTGAGCGGAGAGACTCTGCGGATTTTTCGCGGGAGCAAGGTCGGGACTATTTTTCAGGATCCCGGCTCCTCCCTGAATCCCGTCATGCGCGCCGGGGAACAGGTACGCGAGGCCTGTGTCGCGCACCGGTCCCTGACGGGCGCGGAGAGTTCGCGCCGTGCCCGGGAGCTTCTGGGATCCGTCGGCATCGGGGAAACGGAACGGGTCTATCGCAGTTACCCGCACGAGCTCTCGGGCGGACAGCGCCAGCGCGTGATGATCGCGATGGCGCTGGCGTCGGACCCGGAACTTCTGGTCGCCGATGAACCGACGACCGCGCTGGATTCCTCCACCGAGGCGCTCATCGTGAAGCTCCTGGATGACCTGCGCCGCGAGCGCTCGCTCTCGGTGCTTTTCATCACACATGATCTCGGGTTGGCGCTCGGGCGCTCAGGTCAGGTCTTTATCCTGCGCGCGGGACGGGTGGAGGAGAGGCTCGTCCGCGCGGAGGCTTTCGCCGCGCGCGGCGCCTACGCGCGGGCGCTTCTGGCCGCGCGCTTGGCGGGCCGCCCGCCGAAAACGTTTCTGGGAGTGTCCGATGCCTCTTCTTGAAGCGCGCGCTTTAAGCAAGCGCTATCCCGGCGGTGTGCTCGCGCTGGACGGGGTGTCTTTTGCGCTCGAGACCGGCCGCACGCTTGGGGTCGTAGGGGAGTCCGGTTCCGGCAAGTCCACGCTGGCACGCGTGGTCCTGCGGCTTCTCGAACCCGACGCGGGACAAGTGCTCTTCGAGGGCCGGGACATCACGCGCGCTTCGGGCCGGGCGCTGGCCGCTTTCAGGCGAAAAGCGCAGATCGTTTTCCAGGACCCGTTCCTGTCGCTCGACCCGCGCCAGCGCGTGCGCGACATCCTCGCCGAACCTCTCCTGGTCCATCGTCTCGCGGCGCGCCCGGAGCTGCGCCGGAGGACGGAAGAGCTCCTGCGTCGCGTCGAACTGCCCCCCGGGCTGGCCGGCCGCTTTCCGCGGGAGCTCTCGGGCGGCGAGTGCCAGCGCGTCTCGATCGCCCGGGCCATCGCGACCGACCCCGGGGTGCTCGTCTGCGATGAAGCCGTCTCGTCGCTCGACGCGATCGTCCGCGTGCAGATCCTCGATCTGTTCCTGCGCCTGCAGAGGGAAAAGAACGTCTCCTACGTTTTCATCTCACACGACCTCGAGGTCGTGCGGCACATGAGCGACGATGTGCTCGTCCTGAAAGACGGCGTTGTTTGTGAGATCGGTCCGCGCGAGGCCGTTCTGGGCGCTCCCACCCACCCCTACACGCGGGAACTCGTGGCCGCGGCCGCCTCTAAAGCATTGGTATAATTCCGCTTGCAAAGGATGCAGCGCTAGCTTTATAATCACTTTTATCCTCTCTTGCTATCCCGCATGGATCCAAGAAGAGCCACCGTAAGTCTTTTTACCCTATAGTGTTGGAATGAAAAAACTCCTGACCTTCGTCATGGCCGGCGGCAAAGGGGAACGTCTCTATCCCCTGACGAAGGACCGTGCCAAGCCCGCGGTCCCGTTCGGCGGCATCTACCGCATCATCGATTTCACGCTGTCGAACTGCATCAACTCCGGCATCCGCCGCATCCACATCCTGACCCAGTACAAATCCATGTCGCTGGCGCGCCACATCCGGATGGGCTGGAACATCCTGAACTCCGAGGTCGGCGAGTACATCGACGTCGTGCCGGCCCAACAGCGCATTGACGAGCACTGGTACCAGGGCACGGCCGACTCGATCTTCCAGAACATCTATTCGATCGAGATCGAGAACCCCGACCAGATCCTGATCCTGGCGGGCGACCACATCTACAAGATGAACTACGCGCACATGCTCGCTTTTCACCGCGAGTCCAAGGCGGACCTGACGATCGGCGTGGTGCCCATGCCGATGGAAGAGTCCACGAGCGTGGGCGTCATCGAGGTGGATGAGAACAATCGCGTGACCGGATTCCAGGAAAAGCCGAAGGTCCCCAAGACCGTGCCCGGCGACCCGACGAAGGTCTACGGCTCGATGGGCATTTACATCTTTGAGCGCCAGACCCTCGTGGAGGAACTTCAGGAGGACCACGCCAAGGACAGCGCGCACGATTTCGGCAAGGACGTGATCCCGCAGATGATCAGCCACAGCGCCCGGCGGATCATGGCCTACAATTTCGTGGACATGAACAAGAAGGACGCTCTTTACTGGCGCGACGTGGGGTCGCTCGATTCCTATTACGAGACCAATATGGACCTGATCCAGGTGAGCCCGCAGTTCAACCTCTACGACCGCGACTGGCCGATCCGCACCTACCAGCTCCAGTACCCCCCGGCCAAGTTCGTTTTCGCGCAGACCTTCGGCGGGCGGCGCGGCACCGCGCTGGATTCCACCGTCAGCGACGGGTGCATCATCTCGGGCGGGACGGCCCAGCGCTCGATCCTGTCGGCGAACGTCCGCGTGAACAGCTACTCGGAGGTGGAGGACTCGATCCTTCTCGAGGGCGTGGACGTCGGCCGCTACGCGAAGATCAAGAACGCGATCCTCGACAAGCACGTGAAGGTCATGCCCAACGCCCAGATCGGCTACGACCTCGAAGCCGACCGCGAGCGCGGTTTTCAGGTCACGCCCAAGGGCATCGTGGTCGTCGAGAAGAACGCCGTTGTGGAGCCTCTCTGACATGAGCGCCGAGACCCTTCGGATCGGACCCCATTCGTTCCGCTCGCGCCTGATCGTGGGCACGGGCAAGTACCGCTCGTTCCGGGAAATGGAGCAGGCGCTCGAGGCCTCGGGCGCCGAGATGGTCACGGTGGCCGTGCGCCGCGTGAACCTCGACCGCACGAAGGAGTCCCTCCTGGACTTCGTGGACCCGAAGAAGTACGTGCTCCTGCCCAACACCGCCGGCTGTTACACCAAAGAGGACGCCCTGCGCGTGGCGCGCCTGGGCCGGGCCGCGGGCCTGTCGAACCTCGTCAAGCTCGAGGTCATCGGGGATGAGGTGACCCTGATGCCCGACACGCTGGCGCTACTCGAGGCCACCAAGGAGCTCGTGAAGGAAGGTTTCATCGTGATGCCCTACACCAACGACGACCCGGTGATGGCCAAGCGCCTCGAGGACGCCGGCGCCGCGTGCGTCATGCCGCTGGCGGCGCCCATCGGCTCGGGGCAGGGGATCCTGAACCCGCTCAACATCCGCCTCATCCTCGAGAAGGTGAAAGTGCCGGTCATCGTGGACGCCGGAGTGGGCACCGCTTCCGACGCCGCCGTGGCGATGGAACTCGGGGCCGACGGCGTCCTCATGAACACCGCGATCGCCGGCGCCGATGATGCCGTCAAGATGGCCGAGGCGATGAAGCTGGCGGTCCGCGCCGGACGCCTGGCCTTCGAGGCCGGCCGCATCGAAAAAAGACTCCACGCGAACGCCTCCAGCCCCAAGACGGGCGCGGTCACCGCGGTCGCGATCGAATAACAACCCGAACGAAAAGGACACCATGAACAAGAACGGTTCGAACTTACGCAAGCACAAGATCGCCGTCATCGGCGGCGACGGCACCGGCCCCGAGGTCGTCAAAGAAGCGCTCAAAGTCCTCGCCGCGGCGTCCAAAGCCTACGGTTTCACGCTCGACCTGACCCCGTTCGATTTCGGCGGCGAGCGTTATCTCAAGACCAAGAAGGTCCTCTCCGACAAGGAGGTCGGGGCCTTGAAAAAATTCGACGCGATCCTTTTGGGCGCCGTCGGGCACCCCGACGTCCAGCCGGGCATCCTCGAGAAGGGCCTGCTGCTTAAGATCCGTTTTGACCTCGAGCAGTACATCAACCTGCGCCCGGTCAAGCTCTACCCGGGTGTCTGGACCCCCATCAAGGACAAGGGACCGGCCGAGATCGACTTCGTCGTGGTCCGCGAGAACAACGAGGGCCTCTATGTCGGCGAAGGGCGCTTCATTAACAAAGGCAAGAAGAACGAGACCGCCCTGCAGGTCTCGCGCAACACCCGCAAAGGGGTGGAGCGCTGCATCCGTTACGCTTTCGACCTCACGCGCCGCCGCAATAAGCGTAAAAAGCTCACCCTCTGCGGCAAGACCAACGTTCTGACCTACGCGCACGACCTCTGGTGGAGGGTGTTCAACGAGGTGGCCAAAGAATATCCGGACGTGACCACCGATTACGCGCATGTGGACGCCACCTGCATGTGGATGGTGAAAAATCCCGAATGGTTCGACGTGATCGTCACCGACAACATGTTCGGTGACATCATCACGGACCTGGGCGCGATGATCCAGGGCGGCATGGGCATCGCCGCCGGCGGCAACATCAACCCCAAAGGGGTCTCGATGTTCGAGCCGATCGGCGGCTCGGCGCCCAAGTACACCGGCAAGAACGTGATCAACCCGCTGGCCGCCATCTGCGCGGGCGGGATGATGATCGAGAGCCTCGGCGAGACCAAGGCCGCCGCCGCGATCGAGGCGGCCGTCATGGATGTCACCGCGAATAAGCTCAAATCCCTCGCCGCGGGCAAGATGGGTTACTCGACCACCGAGGTCGGCGACCTCGTGGCCGAGAGGGTCTCGAGAAAAGGGGTCACCGCGTCCACATGAAGATCCGCAAGAAAAAAGCCTACAACGTCGCGATCATGGGTGTGACCGGCGCCGTCGGGGAAGAGATGCTCAAGATCCTCGAGGAACGTAACTTCCCGGTCGGCAAGCTCGTCCCCTTGGCTTCGGTCCGTTCGGCGGGGAAGAAGGTCCGCTTCAAGGGCCAGGACATCGAGGTCCGGGAGCTGAAGGAAGATTCGTTCCACGGCATCGACATCGTGCTGGCCTCGGCCGGAGGTTCGATCTCAAAGAAGTTCGCGCCGCTGGCCGTGAAGGCCGGCGCCATCGTGGTCGACAACACGAGCGCCTACCGCATGGACCCTTCGGTGCCCCTGGTGATCCCCGAGATCAACCCGCGCGACATCAAGAAGAACAATGGCATCATCGCCAACCCCAACTGCTCCACGATCATCATGCTCGTGCCGCTGTGGCCCCTGCACCGCTCGAACCGCATCAAGAAGGTCGTCGTCTCGACCTACCAGGCGGCTTCCGGCGCCGGCGCCCAGGCGATGAAGGAGCTCGAGGACCAGTCGCGCCAGGTCCTGGCCGGGCAGAAGGCCGCCCCGCAGATCTTCCCGCACCAGATCGCGTTCAATCTCTTCTCGCACAACAGCGCGATCAAGGACGAGGGCTACAACGAGGAAGAGATCAAGATGATCAAGGAGACCCACAAGATCTTCCACAACGACAAGATCAAGGTCACCGCCACGACGGTCCGGGTGCCGGTCTTCCGCGCGCATTCCGAGGCGATCTACCTTGAGCTCTCCAAGGAGCCCGATCTGGCGGAGGTCAGGCGACTCCTTGAGGGCGCGCCGGGCGTGCGCCTGGTGGACGACCGCGAGAAGAATCATTTCCCCATGCCCATCGAGGCCACCGGCAAGGACGACGTGCTCGTCGGCCGTATCCGCCGCGACCCGTTCACGCCGAAGGGCCTCTGGCTCTTCGTCGCCGGCGACCAGCTCCGCAAAGGCGCGGCCTTGAACGCCGTCCAGATCGCCGAGATCCTCTGCGGCATCAAGCGGTGACCTCACGGACCGCGTCCGGTGGAGATGTTCGGACGCGGTCCGGTCAACGATTTTGGATCTGTGCCCTATCAGCTATTATCCTCCTGTCTTTCAGCCGTCCCGTCTTTTCGGAAGAAGTCACCCTCTCGCCTGACCGTGTCTTAGTCGATGGTCGTCCGTTCTTCATCAAGGCGGTGGCCTACAGCATCAGCTATCCCGGCAAAAAAACGTTCGAGGAAATTCCATTTAAGGTTTTTGAAGACGATTTTCGGACTATCAAAGAGGCCGGTTTCAACACGATCCGGACCTACGAACCCCTACCCGAGAGTCTTTTAGACCTGGCAGAGAAAGAAGGTCTGCGTGTCATCGAGGGCGTTGTGCGGTTAGACGGCTCTACGGACTTCGGATCTCCAGAGGAATTGGAAAGGTTATGCCAGGAAGCCGTTCGTATCATCCGACGCGACAAAGGTCGGTCCTGTATCCTCATGTGGTCGATCTGGAACGACGCGCCGTTCCACTGGGAGGCGGGAGGAAACGTGATTCCGAGGTGGGGATTTAAGAGGGTCAATGATTTCCTTCGCACGGTCTATAATGCGGCAAAGAATGAAGACCCGGATCATCCGATCACGGCGTCAAATGTGATCAACGCTCCCGGATTTCAGGTGGGGTTCGATTTTCTCGATGTGATAGGGGTCAACATTTACCTTGGGATAACGGATTGGAGCACGGGCATGTTCAGCGATAAGCATGCCCTTGAAGGAGTTCGGCTTTTAGAGCGGTTATCCGCAGACTATAAAAAGCCGGTTTATGTATCCGAGATGGGACTCAGTACGGCTACGGGATTGTCGGATCAAAGCGATGCCATCACGGCACAGATCAAGCTCGTTGGTCGAAAACTTTCGGGTTTCACGATCTTCGAGTGGCGGGATGAGTGGCACAAGGCAGGTCTGCCCGACCGAGATGAGGGGGATATAGAAGAGCATTGGGGGCTCGTCGACGCCCAGGGTAATCCAAAGCAAGCGCTAGGTCAGATCACCGGCCTTCTTTCTCAGATCGGTGATTTTTCAGGGGGCTATGGGGGGACCTATCACCCGGCAGCGGTAAGCGATACGTTCGTTGTAGCTGATCGCAATGATGATCCTAAAACGATCGTCGAAAATTTCACGTATCGGGAGACCAAGGAGCTATTGCACGAATATTCGGATCGATGGCAGAGCAGGGCGAGCGTCTCTTTGGACCTCTCTGACAGAAAAGGTGACCCCGTTCTTCATGTGATCTTTTCGCCGACCGATTCGGGGGCGTGGGCGCAGTTTCACCATTATTTCGATTCACCGATCGCCTTCGACGGGCAACACCTATGCTTCTGGCTGAAGGCCGACGGACCCGTGAACTTTTCCATCATGCTCATTGACGTTGATAATGAACGGTATCAGACCCCGCCCCTATTGACAGAGCGGGACGAATGGAGCTTTTATTCGATACCCTATTCAGCCCTGCTTCGGGATCGATACGATTCCAGATACAATCCCGCGGATGACGGGTCTGATGGTAAACTATCTTTAAGTTCGATCAAAGGCATCGCGCTTAAGATCAACGATATCCCTAACTTCGAGCAATTATTTAAGCCAGTTCACGTGTATTTAGATAAGATCGGCTACGAATGATCAATCGAATCCTCCCATATCTTCTTGTTCCCGCCTATCTGCTGATCGCTCCGATCGCTCAGGCGGAATCCGGCGGTCAGGGAGACGGCGAAACGGGCAATCCTGATGGCGGCGAGGAAGTCGATGAGCCCGTTTCGGTCGTGACCGGAGAGGTGGAGAAGACATCGACCGATCTGTATCTGCACGATACCATGCCTGTCCACCTCATCCGTATCTATCGTTCGGCAAACTACTTTGGATCACTCGGGTATAATTGGCGGTTCAATTACGAAAACAAGCTTATCGTCAAACCCAAGAGCAATGAGATCACGGAAGTTACTGAACAAAACACGGTGCGGCAGTACGTGGACAACCTCGACGGGACGTATACGCCTCCGAAGGGCGTTCGTGATGCTTTAACAAAAAACGACGACGGAAGTTTCACGCTCTCCTCGAAGGGGCTCGTCCGTACATTCTCGAAACCGGACGAAAACGACGTTTGCGTGCTTCAGTCCATCGTCGATCGGAACGGGAACGCTCTGCGGTTCAGCCACACGTCGACCGGCTTATTGGAATCCATCACGACTACGACCGGCAAAAGGGTGGATTTCTTTTATGATGAACGCAAACGTGTCGCGCGCGCGGAGGACTCGCTCAAGCGGTTCATTACATACGAATATTCGCCTCAAGGGAATCTTGTTCGGGTCACCAAATGGACTGGTGCCGTCAGCGAGTACTCCTATGGCGAGGGGAGCCAGATCGCTCTGGTGACCTCGGAGAAATTTCCCGATGGCGCTGTCTGGCGCCACGAATACGACGAAAATGGGCGATGCATCGCCGTCATGGACCCGTACGACCGAAAGTCGAAGTTCGTTTATCACAATGGAAGCACAGAAGTCACTGATCGCAGAGGTTTCGCGACGACTTTCTTCTATGACAAGGACAGGAACACGACAAAGAAGGAGCATCCATCGGGGCAGACGGAGAAGTCGTCTTACGATTACGACAAGAACCGTACCCGGTATGAAGACCCCAAAGGAGTCGTATCCACATTTGAGTACGACACCAAAGGCGATCCGACCTTATCGTCCGACCCTGTCTTGGGAAGTTATAGCATCGCGCGGGCAGGGGGCGGGTCGAATTCGACGAAAGTCACCGACGCGGAAGGAAAAACTTCCGAACTCATCTACGATGGACAGGGTCATTTGGTCGGGTTCCGCAAATTCTCCGGGACCACCGAGTATGAATATCACAAGAGCGGCTATCTCAAAGCCATCCGGCACGCGAACGGCCTTTCCACGGAATATGAGCGTTATGACAACGGTCTGTTAAAGTCGATCAAAGACCCCCTCGGCCACGTTCACTATCACGAATATGACCCATTCGGCAACGAGGTCCTGGAGCGCTGGCCGGACGGCGCGCTCTTCACCGCGACCTACGATGCGGGCGGGTACCAGACCTCCATGACATATCCGAGCGGTTCGAGCGTTGGGTTCACCCGAAACTTCTCCGGAAGGATCACCGCGATCCTTGATGAAAGAAATAACACGACTTCGTACGAATACGATCTGCTCGGCAACCCTGCCAAAGTGACCTATCCTGACGGCCTGACCGAAGAATACAAGCATGATGCCAATTCAAATGCTGTTCGTTACAAGAACCGCTCGGATGCGGTGATCGAGTATGAATACGATTCCATGAACCGGCTTGTGCGAAGAACGGCCCCCTCCGGAACGACGGAACTGATCTATGAGAAAGGCCTTTTGACGAAAGCGACGAATCCATCAGGAACCTTCGCTTATGAGTACGATGCCAACGGGACGTTACGATCGAGCGCCTTCGACACGTGGAAAGTCAGCTACGAATACGACACCATGAGACGGATGAAAAGGCTCATCTATCCGGACGGTTATGCGGTGGAGTTTGCCTATGACAGAACGAACTTTCCGGTCGTGATCCGAGCCGGGGATAAGCCGCTCGTGGAGTATGCGTATGACGTCATGAACCGCAAGCTAAGCGCCAAGTTCTCCAACGGGGTCACTTCGAGCTACGAATATGACGCCGTAGGGCAAGTTATTTCACTCAAGTATGTATTTAAGAACGACACGATCCACCATCGCTATGACTACGATGCAGGCGGGAATCTAAGGGCCGCGCAGCATGATGCAAGGGAATTGAGATACGAATACGACAAGAACCGGCAGTTGACTAAAGTGACGGAAGACCAGGACGTCATTTTTGAAACCCGCTACGACCCCTCCGGAAATCGGTCGTTCGGCGAGGAGGACAACGTCGACGGACTTAATCGATACACGAAGTTCAGCGGTCAAGAGGTCCGTTACGACAGGAACGGGAATGTCACTTATTTTAACGGCATTACTTATTCGTATGATGCGGAGAACCAACTTATCGAAGCGACCTCCGATGTCGGTAAAGCCCAATTTTCTTATGATCCGTGGAGACGCCGTGTCGGCAGAACGATCGACCGTGATGGGGCCCCCGAGGAGACGACCTTCATTTATGACGGAAACAAGGACATCGCACATTACAGGAACGGTCACCTGCAGAGGCGTATCATAAATGGGCCTTCGCTCGATGAGATCGTCTGCACTCAAGAAAATGGCACAATATTTTTCTATCACTACGACGGGCAAGGAAATGTGCTCGCCCTTTCCGACGAAAGCGGCGATCTCCTGGAGAATCGACCTTGCCCACCGTTCGGGGAATTTGTAGCCGCGGATACCAAATTACCGGCTTATTCGTTCGCGGGCAGGGAATACGAATCCGCGATCGGGGGCTACTATTTTCGGAACCGTTACTATAGTCCGGCGTTGGGCCGATTCTTGAGCTTAGACCCATCGGGTTTCCAGGATGCCACAAATTTATATCTTTATGGTCTCAATAATCCTCTGCGACACACAGACCCGATGGGGCTCACCATTATGGGCGGCGGCGGGTCTATTGGATGGGGCCCATGGGGAGGGACCGGCGGCCTGCCTGATTCGATTCAAGGCGTGCCCGTGCCGCCAGGCGGCTTTCCGCCGTATCCATCCGATCCTTCAGTTCCGCCCGGGCCTGGTTATGGTTGGAAAGGAAATGGACCTCCCGGGTCAGACAGGGGGGCATGGCATAATCCCAATAATGACACTTCGATACATCCTGATCATAATCACGCACCACCGAAAGGGCCACACGTTGATTATATAGATGAGAATGGTAACCGGTGGGAAATCTATCCGGATGAACGTATTTTGCCAAAAGATCCGCCAAAGGAATGTAAAACATGAAGCAAATTGTGGAAATCCCGCTTGATCGAAGAGCCATCTCGCACTTTCAAAAACGTTTGGAATATGGAGCAATTTCTAAATTGCTTCTTAAAGGTGTAGATCTCGAGAAAGGCAGCATTATCGCGCTTCTACCAAATGGACTTACGGAATCTGAAGTATATGATTTCGAAGGGGGTGGAAAGGTTGGTGAAATTCGGAAGGTAGAATATTATGGTCAGATCATTGCCCCGAAAGAGACGACAGATAAAATTTTATCTTTAAATCTATTCCAGGTCAGTAATTCCTACGGTACCTTTTCACTGCTTTTCGAAGATGTATTGCGTGACGAAAATGGGGCCGCATTCCAGAGTAAGTATAAACCTTATGGACAGTTCCTAAAATACGGGGAGCAGCTCTATCATTATTTTCACTCTCAGTCTATATCCGCTGAGGGTTTGGAAAGGGCTATCAAGGCTGCCAATGCCATATGGCATTTCATGGCGGTTCTATCCGTAACCCCTCTTCAGGGCGCAGATACAATTTTCACCGTCAACAGCACCGAGATGGACATATTCATTGACGGAGTTCAACTGATCTGCGTTGGTGCTTATGATGGCGAAAGTTATCTCATTTGGCGAAAACACGTAGAATAAGCCCCGTCTCATCAACCGTCAACCGGACGACGGCCGAAGAGGAGACGTTAGAATGCGGTACCTGTTCCGTGGGCGCCACGTTCAGGCCCGCTAACCCGGCACTTTTGGATCAGGCATTGATTTGTTTATGATCATATATTCTCTGTTTTTTGCCCTATTCATTGTATTTATTGCACTACGTATTCCAGCGTCATCTTTGCCGTTTGCCGCGATACTGCTACCGCTCGGCTGCTTGGGAATTATTCTCCATGAGCCGATAGGCAGGTTTATTCACAGGCGAAGCTTGATCAAGACTGGCGCTACCCCGGAGCGATTCATTGCTGATGTCCGGATATTCGGGGCTGTTCTGCTGACAGTAGGCGTGCTATTGATTTTGATTAGATTGTTTATTAAATAAATAGTTCAGATGCAGGCGGATTTATGATCCAGATGAGATCACAATACGGTACCTGTTCCGCAGGTGCCACGTTCAGGCCGGCTAACCCGGCACTTTTGGAACGGGTACTTATTTCAAAGGAAGGCTAAGTAGTGCGGACGGTCAGGCTCCTAATAGCGTTCGACGGGACCCGTTACGAGGGTTGGCAGAGCCAGCGCAAAGAGAAGACCGTTCAGGAGGTCTTCGAGAAGGTCCTCGAGCGCATCCTGAAAGAGAAGGTTCACCTCACCTCGAGCTCCCGCACCGACAGCGGGGTGCACGCCGAAGGGCTGGTGGCCCACTTCCGCACCAAGAACCAGCTCCCCGACCCCAAGATCCGCGCCGCCCTCAACTTCTACTTGCCCAAGGATATCGTGGTCCGCGCGGCCAAGACCGTCCCCATGGGTTTCCACGCCCAGTTCGGAGCCCGCTCCAAGCTCTACCGTTATTCCATCCGCACGGGGCTCGTCCGGCCGCTCTTCGACGCCCCGTACGTTTTCTGGTACCCCAATACCCTGAACGTGGCCCGCATGCGCCAGGCCGCCCGCCACCTCGAAGGGAAGCACGATTTCAGCGCGTTCAGAGGCCCCGGCAACGAAGATCGCTCTGCTGTCCGCACAGTTAAGCGACTCACTATTCGGAAAGAAGGCTCGCTGATCCAAATGGAGATAGAGGGAGACGGTTTTCTTCGCCACATGGTCCGCATCATCGCCGGGACCCTGATCGACGTGGGCCGGAAGAAGCTCGACCCGGCCGACCTGCCCAAAATTCTCGCCTCAAAAGACCGCTCCAAGGCCGGCCGTACGGCAAAATCTCACGGCCTCACCCTCGTCCGCGTCAGTTACTAGAATCTTTGCTTATTGATTTAAATCATTCAGGGGGCAATTATAAATGTTGGTTCTGGATCGGCTGTATATGCGACCAACCGGCAATCTTTGATTAATTATATGTATATTAAACAAATTATATTGACAAATAATTAATTTACAGGTATTCTCCCGAAGATCACGTCTCGCATACCGAAAGGCGAGCTGTCTCGTCTCCGGATTTTTTAAAAGATCCGTGGGAATATGCATCTTGCGAATATTGGTGGGATTATATTGTGCGGGGTGTAAGTAAATTTGTGTTCTCCGGCCCGCCTTGACGATGAGGGAAACGTCAGGTAACTTTAAGATTAAGTCATGAGACAACGAGTGGATGTCATGCCGAAAGGCCCGCAGACCCCCGCGGGCCTTTTGAGTTTTGGGAGTAAGACGCCGGTAAAAGTTTTTAGGAAGTTCCTCGCTTTGGCCCTGGCCGCCGCTCACTTATTCGTATCCGTCCCGGCCCATGCCGCCGACCCCCGGAAGATGCTTAAAATGTCGCGCGACTATTTCGGCGCGATCGCCGCCGAGCGCGATGTCCGCCGTCCCGCCGAACAGTTCGCCAACGCCGAAGCCTCCAAACTGGCCCTCATCGAGCAGAAGAATATGGTGGCGGCATTGGCCGATGCCCAGGGCACAAAGGACAAAAGTAATAACGGCAAAGGGAATGGGAACGATCCTGTGCCTATTCCGCCGGACCTGTCTGAGCACGCCGACTACGATTCGGTAAGGAATTACCCGGTGTCCGTTGGGCCGCGTCCGGAGATCCAGGGGGATGCGTTCTCGGCGATCCTTGCCTCGGGTTTCAGCGTACAGAAGCAGGAGCACGCTTTTGTGCTGGCTCTTGAGAACTTTGCCAAGGGTCTCTTCCGGGGAGCGGCGCAACAGCTCTTTGGTTATGTGACTTCCGCGTATTTCACTGGCACGTTCGGGGCGGCCTCGTCTTTCGGGCTGATTGGGGGCGCCGCCAGCAGCTACATTTCGGCAAAGATCGCCCAGTACACATCTATGTACGAATTATCGTCCAAGGCGGAGCAGTACTTCAGGTCGGCGGCCAGTTATCTCAAGCAGAACGAAAGCGGAGGTGATAGTCTGTTCGATAATTTCGGTCCGCGGTCATTGATCGAAGCGATCGCCCAGATCTCCACGGTTCAGACGCTCGTGAGCGCCGGCGCTACGGTCGGCGACTATATCGCGGAAAAGAACGCCGGCGGACCTTATTATCCCTATGACTACGGGACCTATGCCAAGATCCGTGCGCGCAATTATGTAAGCTCACTTCCCTCCATTTATGCGGCTGATGCCGCGTTCCGGGGCGACACAGCTTTTTCCTACGCGCCTTACGTGGGGCTTTTTGATACGTTCCAGGCCCAATCCAATGAGACATATATGCAGAGCGCATCTAGCGGTACGCAATTGGCGGCGAGCGCCGCTCAGACCTTTTCGGCAGGTTTTGAGAGGTATCACCGATCCGAGAGAACATCAGAGGATAAGAGTCTTTATAAGAAGGCCCTATCGACTTACGGAGCGGCTCTCGAGAGCATCGCCGATTTGTTCAGAGCCGCTCGAAATGAAATAGACACTTTTTTTGTGAGCGAAGGATTCCAGACGTCAGCAGGGGATGGGGTGTTTCGTTTCAATATCAATGAAAGCCGCTCCGTCTTCACGGATCCGCAGGGCAATACCTATGCCGATACCATGGCCGGCGAGATCGTCAGTTTTGACCTGGTGGACGGACCGTCCAGCTTATTGCAGGTAATCCTGAAGGATCGTAAGTTCTGGACGGAGAAACAAGGCTCTAAGTTCGTCGCTATTGATAACAACAGGGCCGATTACTCAGCGCTTTCCAAGACGTACCCTTCTTTGGCCGCGGTGAGGGTCGTGGAGACCGGCAAGGACACCCAATGGGAACTGCGTGACGCCGTATCGAACGATCTGGTCATGAAAATAGGTGTTGCCGGGTCCAAGGACCTGGCCGAGAACCAGAACCCCATGAGCCTGGGCAATGCTCAGGTCAGGGAGCGCTACGAGAACGGCAAGCTCATCAGGATGGATGTGATGAGCCTGGACGACTTCTCTTCCTACATCGTCAAGAAGCGCGACGATCTGGACGCGATCCTGTATGATCCCATAACTGGGTGGTTTAGGGACGCTATTATTTCAGACGTATATTTAGATAATGAAGACTATGGTTTTAGGATTTTCATCCATGATGGTTATGTTGAGAACGTGGAGATCGTTAATTTGACTCTTTTGGGAACTATAGACAAGGTTCTGGGTTCTCGCCGGGGTCTGCTAGGTTACCCATACACTTACGGCGATTTATCAAAACTAGAGCATATTCTGGATAAGAAGCAATACCCAAATGTCGATATGACTCAATTTCGAAATGGTATTGATCAATTGAAGATTTTTGCGCCCAAGGCTTTGCAGAAAGGCGAATTAGCTTTCTCGGACAATACGACAACTGTATCGACGGAAGACAATGAATGGAAAGTTCGTTCTCGAGCAGGGTTCTATTTTGAGGATGATCCGCAAGAATATGTGTTTAAGAAGGACGACTATACTTCATCTACTTTACAGGTTGGCCCATTTCGCACACAGAACGGCATCCCTCTTACCGCCATATCCGGTCAGGTGTCACGCGAAGAAACTTTATACCGTGGAGGGGTGATAACCGGCATTCCACAAGAATACGGAATTTATGGAAGCGCATCAGGTGAAGTTCAAGCTCTTCAAGCGAGCGCGGACGTAAAAGCGGGGCTCTTCTCCACAGCAAACCAAGCCTATATGGGCAATAAAGATAGATACGCTAATAAATCATTTGTGGAGATCGACTCAGCGGGAGATATCTGGGTTGGGTCGACGTGGAGATATTTGAATCATCATGGTGAATTCTTAGAGGGAGAATTCAAGAGTCGATTCATTGAATCCGAAGATCGCGCCTCCAGGGTCACGGATGGCTATGTGAACCATCTGTTGGGGAATTTGATTCTAGGCGGTTTGGCGGGTGTTGAAACAAAGGCGTTAAGTGAATTCTATCTGAGTATGATCCAGAATTATTTAGTGAGTCAAGCGATTAAATCATTCAACGCGCTGGTTGGCGTGGCCGATAGTGGTTTTAAATCGATAATCAATGATTTTCAAGATAAAATGCAACCAATGTTGAACAATATTTATCACGAACACTTACATTTGATTTCCGCAGTATCTAAGGAAACCCAATCCGACTCGAGGAATAATTTGGCGCTTCAGACTTTGTTCAATAACGTGACTAGACCCGCGGATAATCTAACCCAGTTCAGCACGACATTTGCGAGTAACTACGTTCAAAAACTACTCTCTCCAATCATATAAAGTCCACATCGCGGTTCTTTTGGCTTTGCTGATGTTGGCATCCATATCTTGTCGGTCGGTAGGAGCCGATTCGGTCAAGAAGGGCAGCGTGGTGTTTTCGTCATTTAGATCTGTACAGGATAAAAATGCGATTTATCTGTGGCAGGATGGCCGGATTCGTAAATTGGCCGATCATTATGTTGGTCCTGTGATCTCATTTGACGGCAGCAAAGTCGCGGCGGTCGCTTCCGACCGCTCTATCGAAGTTCTAGACCTGCAGGGTCAGGTAATCAGCAAAATTGCCACCGAGGAGCCCCCTTCCGGTCTTTTATGGTCTTCTCTGGGGAACCAGATCTACTATTTGATGAAGAATGATACGAAGCGTATTGCTTTGTTCAGGGTGGATGTGTTGACGGCCAAGCATGAACAGGTATTCTCATTGCCTGAATCAGACGTTATGGATTATGACGTCTCGCAGGACGGCCGGCGGATAATCTATAGTTTGGCCACTCCACGGCATCACTCATACGGCGTATTCGTTACAGATGACAAGGGTGCGAACAAAAAGGAGGTAGCGGGGCTCGCCATCAACCCGATGTGGTTCACCGACTCACGGCATATTATGGCGTATTCCAATACTGATGTTTCTGGAAATCAGATAAACAAAGGTTTGGGTGTCATATTCAAACTGGACGTGGACACAGGTCAGAGGCAGATCATTCAGGATGTGCCGTTCATGTCGCTCGAGGCACAGATCAAACTTTCACGCCATAACGACCATTTCTATACTTCAAGAGCTTGCGGAAACCAAGGGTTCAACATCGTCGCATGGCCAGTTGGGCGCTTTCAAGAGATTATGAATCTTACCGAATGCACAGAGATCGGGGGAGGCGTTTCGTCTCGAGACAGTTTTCCGGATTGGTATCAGGGGAGCTGAGTGGTCCACCGAGCCTTGTTACCGGACGGTGTTCTGTCTAGAGGAGGTTTCAATGAGTGAATTGGAGAATATGGCGAAAAGTAAGTGTTGCGCGACGTCCCCCCTAAAACCGTACAGTTAAGCGACTCACTATGCGGAAAGAATGACCTCACCCCACGAACTAGGTGGAGGGGGACGGCTTTCTCCGCCACATGGTCCGGATCATCGTCGGGACCCTCATGGACGTGGGCCGGAAAAAGCTCGCTCCGGCCGATCTGCCCAAGATCCTGGCCTCCAAAGACCGCTCCAAGGCCGGCCGTACGGCAAAATCTCAAGGCCTCACCCTCGTCCGCGTTAGCTACTGACCGCCCCGATTTTCCCGGTTTATACCACTAATCGTGGTCTTAAAGTTAACAAACACCATACTTTGTTTTTATATGAACTTTAATAAGTTCTAGAAAAGTTGATAAGTAATGTTAAAAATACATTGACAAATCATAAGCTGAACTATAAACTTACACTACCTTTCTTACCGCAAAGAACCATGGAAGGGGCGAGAGGGTGATCGAAACGAGGTTGTTGGGCGAAGGAAAGGGTGTCTGTGAAGACCCAAGACGGCGTCTTTACGGTCCAGGAACTCGCCAGTTACCTGCGGATGAAGCCGCTGACCATCTACAAGCACGCGGCGACGGGCAGACTGCCGGGTTTCAAGGTCGGATCGCACTGGCGCTTCAAGAAACGAACGATAGACCTCTGGATCCAGGCTCAAGAAACCTCTAACCTTAACCAAAAAACTTTAATAAATGGATAACCCAAGCCTAAGCGCTTGGGTTTTTTATTTTCTGGAGTTACGACGATGAGTAAGGTTGAAGTTTTTTCTAAAATTCAAAAAATATTAGCCGAACAGCTCCACGCCACCCCGGAAAAGATCACAGAGAGTTCGGACATTAAAACTGATTTAGGAGCGGACTCTCTGGACATCGCTGAGATTGCTTTGGTGATTAAAGAAGAGTTTGACTATGATTTGAATGACCAGGAAATGCTTAAAATAAAGACGGTTGGAGACATCGTGAACATCTTAGTCTTACACGTTGTTGGAAACTAATGGCTAATAAAATATTTACTTTTAGGCATTCGGTTTATTTTAACGAGACCAATGCCATGGGCGGTGTTGTCTATTTTGCTAACTATGTTAAATGGCAGGGTATGGTCCGCGAAGATTTCTTTCAGAAGGCCGTTCCTAATTGGGATTTACTGATGCAGGAGGTTGTCGCAGGCCGGGTCAACATGGCCACAGTTGAGGAGCACTCCCAATTTCTTCAGCACTGCTTCTTTGGCGATCAGATTACGATCCAGATTCATGCAACCGAGATTCGTAAACTAAGTTTCAAGATACTTTTTAGTATGACTAAGAATGGACGGGCAGATTTAATCTATACGGGATGGCAGAAATTGGCTTTTGATGATTTTAAAGGTCATTTTATCCCTATCCCAGAGATTCTTCTCCAGGCCGTTTTGGATTACACGCCTACTTCTGAAATCGAGAAGTACAAAGCGGCCTATTCTAAAGAAGAAGCGAATATAAATAGAGAATCGTAATGTACTTCCTCCCGGCCCTGATAACCGCGCTGCTCTTTCTATGGATAGGTCTTTTTGTTTTCTTTAACAATAAAAAAGCCCCTGCAAATGTTTCTTTCTTCCTCCTTTGTCTAACAACATTTGGCTGGCAATTTACTTGGTTCTTACTGTTTGCTTTTGCCGATAAATTATCCATCTCATTGATGATTCATCTGGGGTATTCTTTTATTATTTTTATTCCTATTACGTACTTTCACTTCCTGGTTTCGTTCTTAGAGCGCCGCAGTAAGAGCGTCTATGTTGCCGCTTCATACGTTCTGGGAGTTATCTTCTTGGCGCTTTTGTGGAATACAAATTATTTGATTCAGAACTTCTATAGATTTTCATGGGGGTACTATCCCAAAGCAGGAGCAGCACATCCCCTCTATCTAGGGTTTCTCACGCTGTTGACTTTGGCGGGAATCTGGATGCTCTTGCGCGATCTTTCTAAGCCCAACAAGCAAGAGCAGCACAATCAAATTAAATATGTATTTATTGCCCTTCTGTTTTATATCCCCGCCGCAACAGATTTTTTTGTGAACTATGGGGCTAGTTTCTATCCATTTGGTTTTCTCTTCATAGCATTGTCCTTGAGCACAATTGCTTATGCAATAGTCCGCCATAACTTAATGAATATTGAAGTCATTATTCGTAGGACTGCCGTGTTTGCTGGATTATTTACGTTCGTCTACGGCGTGTTTACAGTTATTTCTGTTTTGGGCCAGGATTTTTTCCGCGATGTACTGGGTCTTGGGCGATGGGCTTCTCTTATTCCTACGGTCCTTATCATTACTTTCTCGCTGCGTCCTCTCGAGAACTTCTTAACCGAAATTACCGAGAAGTATCTTTTTCAAAAAAAATACGATTATCGTCAGCTATTGAAGACGTTCACAAATGAAGTTTTGACGGTGTTAGACATTCAGCAACTACCCGCTCAAACAGTCGCTGGCTTGATTCGAATTTTAAAGTTGGAATCCGTTGCAATCCTCTTGCACGATAAGGAGCGTAAGCTTTACTCTTTAGCAGCGGAGATAGGCTCCAAAGACTCCAATCTCATTCTGCCCGAAGACCACACTCTAATCTCTTACCTGAAAGCTACCAATCAACATATTCTTAAGGATAAGGTTGCCGACAAGATCGAGGGGGACGGGGAGATGAAGAGCGCATTCAAAGCTTTAAATGCTCAAGTTTGTTTCCCCATCTCCATGCACGATGACCTTATTGGCATCCTGGCCTTGGGTATGAAGAAATCCGGCGAAGATTATACGCAGGAGGATATTGATATCCTTCAGACGTTAGCCCGCACGGAAGCTATCGCCATCGCCAACGCGCAACTTTTCGACGAGCTCTCCAAGACCCAGGCCGAAGCGGCCCAGCGGGAAAAGATGGCGGTTATCGGGACCCTCGCCGCCGGGATCAACCACGAGATCTGCAATCCGCTCGGTATCGTTCGGGGCCAGTGCGAGATGTTCCTCCTGAACAACCGGGACGGATTCTACAAGAACAAGACGCAGGAGGAAGTCCTCAGGCTATCGGCCGATATCATGAACAAGGTCATCAAGGAGACCGACCGCGCGACGGCTATCACCAAAAAGCTCTCCGGGTTCGCCAAGCCATCCAAGCGTTCCGACCTCGAGGAGGTTGCCATCGGCAAGGAGGTGGACGAAGTCCTTGGCCTTATCGGCCACGACTTGAAGTTGAGCAACATCGACGTTCAGCAGGATTTTCCGTCAAACTTCCCGATCATTCTGGCCGACCGCAAGCAGATCCAGGAAGTCCTATTCAATATCATCCGCAATGCCGCCCAGGCGATCGACAAGAAGCAGGGCAAGATCGTCGTCTCCGGTTTCAAGGACAACGGCACGGCCGTGGTGCGGATCGCCGATAATGGCAGCGGCATCCCGGGCGACAAGATCAATCAGATCTTCAACCCTTTTTATACGACCAAAGCTCCCGGCAAGGGCACGGGTTTGGGTCTTTTTATCGTCAAGCAGGTCGTGGAGCGCAACAAGGGCGTGATCATGGTCGAAAGCGAAGTGGGGGTGGGGACGACGTTCACCCTGCGTTTCCCGACCGCCGGCGCTTTGAGCGCCGCCGCATAGGACATGACCAAGCTCCTGACGATAGACGACGAGGTAGAGTTCACGGCGCTGATCGAGAGCTATTTTGGAGTGCGAGGCTATCAAGTTTTTACCGCCAATCAGGGTGATGCGGGTCTCATCATCGCCAAAAGAGAACGGCCGGACGTCTGCTTGATCGATCTCAAGATGCCCGGCTTGCACGGCGACGAGGTCCTGAAGGAGATCTTGCGCTTCGAACCGAAGACCAAGTGCATCATGATCACCGCCTCGGAGGGCGGGGGCAAGACCCGGGCGTACTTGCAGGAAATCGGCGCTTACACCTGTTTCGATAAACCGCTAACTTCTCTTAGGGACTTGGAGAAAAAGATAAACGAGGCACTGGAACATGGCCAAGATCGCTAAGCTCATGGTCGTCGACAACGAGATCGATATCTGCAACTTCGTCAAGTCGTTCTTCGAGACGCGTGGTTTCGCCGTGGCGACCGCTCTGAACGGAGACGAGGCGATGGCCAAGCTTCTGGCGGAAAAGCCGGACGTGGTGATCTTGGACGTCATGATGCGCCGGGCGGGGGAAGGTCTCGAGTATCTTCCGAAGATCAAGGCCCTGTTGCCCAAGACCAAGGTCCTCATGGTGACCGGCGTGAATGATGAGGACGTCATCGAACAGGCCAAGAAGCTGGGCGCGGACGATTACATCACCAAACCCCTGGTTCTCGAGTATCTCGAGAGCACCGTCCTGGCCAAGATCAAATCGCTGAACGAGGCTGTTGCCTGACATGTACACCCGCCTTGACCTCCAGGAAGCCCTTTTAAACGCCTCCAAGGGCATGATCCGGGTCAAGGACCCGATCACCCTCCTTAAGATCATCACCCGCTTCATCGACCGCAAGATGGGGGTCACCCACGTCGCGGTGGTCCTGTATGACAAGAAGCACGACGCCTACGTCCTCATCGACAGCAAGGGCGAGGGCGGGTCCAAGATCCCGGTGGGGTACGTGCGCATGCCCCGTTACAACGCGCTGATCAATTTTTTCCTCAATTCCTATAACGGTGCCTTCGCCCGCAAAGAGGCTCTGGTCTTCAGCGAGATCGAGCACGTGAAGAACTTCGAGATCCTCGTGAATAAGAAAGAAAAGCGCGCCATCCAGTACGACGAGATCCTGAAGCAGATGGAGTATCTCCAGGCGGCGGTCTGTGTGCCGAGCTTCTACAAGAAGGAGCTGATCGGGCTCCTGATCCTGGGCGATAAGCTCTCGGCGGAGCCGTATAAAGAGGAAGAGATCAGCTTGTTCGTGACCCTGGCCAACGACGTGGCGATGGCCGTCAAGAACGCGGAGCTGATCCAGGACCTCAAGACGGCCTACGACAAGGAACATCAGCTCTTCATCGATACCTCGGTCGCTCTGGCGACCGCCATCGACGCCCGGGACCGCTACACCCACGGTCATTCGGAGCGGGTCTCGCACTACAGCCTCGTGATCGCCAAGGAGCTCATCGACTTGGGGATGATCGAGTACGAGCGGGACTTCATGGAGACGGTCCAGCTCTCCGCGCTCCTGCACGACGTTGGAAAGATCGGCACTCCCGATCATATCCTGAACAAGCCGGACAAGCTGACGGCGGAAGAGTTCGAGATCATGAAGAAGCACGTGACGACCGGCGCAACGATAGTCAAACCGGTCAAGGGCCTCGCTCATCTGACCGACGGCATTCTTTACCACCATGAGAGGTGGGACGGCAAAGGTTACCCGCACGGTCTGAAAGGTAAGGATATTCCCATTATAGGACGTATCGTGAACATCGCCGATTCGTTCGATACCATCGTGACCGCACGCGCCTACAAGTCGAGCACGCCGGTGGATGTGGCGATGGCTGAGATCAGGCGCTGCGCGGGCTCACAGTTCGACGCGCAGTTCGTGGAGGCATTCGATTCGGCTTATAAGAACGGAAGACTGACCAAGAGGGAATACACGAGCTTCGATTTTACAAGATTGCATTGATCCCCGAGCTCAAAGCTTATTCAATACCACCGTTAATTGGAACGGTGGTGTTTTTCTTTTTAGGCGCCCTCTCGCTAGTGAACAAACCCAAATCGACGGAGAGGACCCTTTTTTCAGTTCTTTGTTTTGAAACATTCTCCTGGCAGGTCATTTGGTTCGCTTCGTTCTATTCCTCGCAGGAAATGATCTCCTATCTGTCGCGACTGGCTTACGTTGAGATCATGTTCATCCCGTTTACCTTCTACCACTTCATTGTAGCGTACGCAGGCAAAAAGGAAGACAAACGATATGTGATTTCCGGATATTGCTTGGCTCTAATTTTGACTTTATTTCTTTTCACATCCGACCTCTTCGTGTCCGGAGGTCAAAAATTTTATTGGGGATATTTCCCAAGACCGGGGCCCCTGCTCATTGTTTTTATGTTTTCGACGTTCCTCACCATGGTTCGAGGCCTTATAATCCTAAACAACGAAGTTGTCCACGGAGACGAGACTCGTCGGAACCAAGCCAAATATCTTTTTTTTGCTTTTATACTTTATTTTCTTTGCACTGCCGATTTTCTTCAAATATACGGTGTCCCCTTTTACCCCATTGGAACATTTTTTTTCATTGGCTCATTTTTCTTGATCGCCTACGCGATATTTCGACACAGGCTGTTGGATATCCGTCTCGTTATACGCAGGACCCTGTTCTATGCGCTCTTGGCGTTTCTGGTGTCGTTGGCGTACACGCTCACTATTTTTGCGGTGCACCTGTCTTTTATAGGTCAGAACGTGTCGAAGAATTACCTCATGACCAGTTTGGTGTCGGTACTTGTGATCGCTATTCTCTTGAGGCCAATCGAAGCACTTGTTCAGCGTATTATTGATAGAAAATTTTTTAGAGGAACTCTTCAAGAGATATCCGAGCAGAAAGAGCGGTTACAAACGGAACTTGAAAGGGGAGAGAGGTTAAAGACCGTAGGTCTTCTTGCGGCGGGAATGGCCCATGAGATCAAGAATCCTCTGACAACGATTCAAACTTTTTCAGAGTATCTTCCGGTAAGGTATTCCGACCCTGTGTTCCTCGAAAAGTACCTTAAGATCGTCCCCCAGGAAATTGCGCGGATACAGGGCGTTGTCTCAGAGTTGTTAGAATTTTCGAAACCGACCGAGCCTAACAAGCAGGTGTTCGATATAGAGACATTGCTAAACGGTGTAGCTAACTTAATATCCGCATCCGCTATGAAAGCGAATGTCAGGGTTGAGATGAAACTGGATAGTGCGTCTGCCTATGCGGATCCAAATCAGATCAAGCAGGCGCTCCTGAATATCATGATGAATGCAATTGAGTCGATGAGGCAAAAAGGAGGCATGCTTTTCATTGGGTCGGAAAAGGGCGAGAGGGAAACTCGAATCGTGGTTCGAGACTCCGGATGCGGTATATCCAAGGCAGATCTACCGCATATATTTGACCCATTTTTTACAGGCAAAGCTGATGGGACAGGCTTAGGTCTTGCGATCACCTATTCGATTATTGAGAAAAACTCAGGGAATATCGTCGTCAATAGCGAGGTTGGCGTTGGCAGCGAATTTGTGGTATCGCTTCCGAAGAGGGGGAGCTAACGAGATATTTTCAGAAATAGGGTAAATGTGGTGCCTTGGCCCAACTCACTCCGTGCCTCGATCCTGCCCTGATGTTCTTTAATGATCCCGTGAACAATGGCTAAACCCAAGCCGGTTCCCTGATCTTTGGTCGTAAAGAACGGATCAAATATTCTAGAAAGATCCTCTTTCGGGATTCCCGAACCGGTGTCGGATACGCTAAGCTGAAAATATCCACCGTCTAGCGTAGTTTTGATGGTAAGAACCCCGCCATTGGGCATGGCCTGGATGGCGTTGAGCAGGATATTCAAGATCGCCTGACGCATTTGGTTCTTGTCAGCCCGCACGGGTACCTCCGCCGCATAATCCTTAACTACACGAATTTTGCCTTCGACGAGATTCTTGTTCAGTAAGCTCAAGGTATCTTCCGCCAGATCGGAAAGCGAGCAGTCTCTAAGATTGGGAGGCTGCGGTTTGGAGAATTCAAGCAATTGCTGAACTATATTGTTGACTCGATCAACCTCGTCCGTCACTACTTTCATGAATCGGTTCCTGAATTCTGGGTCGTTGTACTTTATGGGTAGATATTCGGCGAAAGTCCGTATGGAAGTAAGGGGATTTTTGATCTCGTGGGCCATCCCGGCAGCTAAAGTAGCCACAGCCTTCATTTGGTCCTGCCTTTTAAGCTCATTTTTCATAATGAGGTTTTCGGCAGATAATTCAGCGATATTTTTACCAAAGAATCGGAGATCGACAAATTTAATTAATGCATGGCGCAAAGGATTAAAAAGAAGTGCGATGGCAAGCGCTGCGGAAATTGCAAGTAAGATGGAGTTATATTTAAAATAGGATTGAAACAGGCGCTCGGAAATTACAATAAATACAATGTAAATCAACATAATAAATAGAGTCAAAGCACCGTATACAAAAGTTTTTCTAAAAGCAAGATTCAGTTCCAGTAGGTTATGCTTAAAGATAAGCAAGGCTACAGCAAATACAAAAAATGTGACCAAGGGATTTCCGATGGCCGACGTGGGAGTAAAATCGAAATAAAAAAACCAATTTGTAAGAGCGCCCGACCAACCTATTACGCCGATTAATATAAAGTATTTAAGCCGTAGGCGAGCGGCGGCATCCTCCTCTTTTCTGATAGAGCTTAATAATATTGACCAACCAAATAGAAGATATAGGACCTCGGCTACGATTAGAAGAATTAATGCCATCGAGGCTTGGGGACAAAAGAGATAAGGATTGCGGTTACGTAAAATTGTTAGATCGAAGAGGCCATACCCTGAGTTAATGAGCGTAAATATTCCACTCTGAAGATATCCAAGAATTAATGCTCGATTATATTCGCGCACTCGATTTGTAAAAATTAGAATAAAGTGAAAATACGCTACATGAGTAAAGCAAACCGGAAATTTCAATAATCGTAACCACCAAAGCGATGCTTCTTTTTCGGTCTGCAGCCCCCACATAAGATATGCAAAGGCCCATACAGATAACAGTAGTGAGAATAACGCGAAAGAAAGTTGGATCGGCTTTCTGGCCTTACGATTAAAAAATATGAAGAGCGTGATGCCTAAGGCACATAGTGAATTAATGCCATTGATGACATTATAGAAGTTCACTAGGAGGAAATTTGCTTTATCCTGGCTAGAACTTGTTTTGAATCAAACGGTTTGGGGAGGTAGTCGGCGGCGCCGAGGCGGGTGGCCTCCTGGGCCATTTCCACGCTCTGGTAGCCGGTCACGATGATGACCGGGAGGGAGGGTTTGAGCATCTTGACCTGCTTCAGGATCTCCATGCCGTGCATCTTGGGCATCTTGATATCCAGGAGCATCACAGCAGGGCTAAGGGTTTTTAGCATTTCCAGGGCCTGGAGACCATCTTTTGCGAACTCCAGCACATAATCGTCCTCCAGGATCAGCCTGAAAGATTCACGTATCCCTTCCTCATCGTCGCAGATCAGAACCGTCGGTTTGGATCCTTTGGCCATGGCGGTGCGGGCTCCTTTTTTAAAGGGAAGTGGGGGTCATGACAGACAGACAGACGGACCCGCTCTTAGCCGGGTTCTGAAAGAAATGGGGCTGTGAGGCGCTGAAGTAGAGCCACTCGCCGGTTTTGAGGGTTTGCGTCTCTTTGCCGACGTGGATCTCGACGGAGCCTTTAAGCTGGTAGACGAAGCGCTCGGTGCCCGCCGGGTATTCTTCGCTCTCGGTGCGGCCGTTACCCTTTAGGCGCAAAAGCACCGGCATCATCTTTTTCTGGAGGACCCCGGTGGTGAGAAGTTCGGCTACGGCGCCGCTTGAGTGGGAGAAGGTCTCGAGCTTTCGGCGGGTCTCCTTTTCCTGCGCCTCGGAGATCTTGTTCAGGACGTCCTGGTAGAGCTCGGGGAGGGAGATCCCGAAGACCCCGGCGATCTTCATGTGGGATTCGAGAGTGCCGGTCATCTTACCGTTCTCGATGCGGCTTAAGGTAGCCTGGTCGATGCCGGTCTTTTTGGCCACCTCGACGAGAGTGAGGCCTTTCGACTTCCGGATGGTGTTGATCCGTTCTCCCAAACCCTTCATAAGCCCTCCCGAGGTTCGATTTTAGTTTACCTTTTATTTGATATAAATGCAAGTCAATTTTGAACTAATGGCATTTGATATGCAAATAAATCAAATTAAACTTGACAATGCCTCATATGCCGGGTAACTTTCCCTTAAGCACCACAGGGGGAACCGATGGCACACCGTTCGATCCGAACCGTTTCGCTTGTCCTTGTTTGGACCTTCTCCATCCAGCAGGCCGCTCCGGCCGCCGACGTCCGCCAGCTCCTTCTGAACGCTAAAACCTCCTTTGAGGAAGATGACGCTCGCCGTGCCGGAGGCGAGATCAGTCCCGAGGCTCTGGCCGCCGCCGAAGCGCAGGCTCAAAGCGGCATCGACCAGCAGGAGATGCTGCAGGACCTCGAGGCGATGAACTTCAGCCTCAAGACCCAGAGCGGGGACGTTCTTAAGTATGTGGGGGACCGCTTGAGCCGAGTCGAGAGGCCGGACGGCACGATCCTTAAGAACATCACCCAGGATACGAACGGCGACATCCTGACCGCCGACATGCGCTTGGCGGACGGCTCCATACAGATCTACCAAAACGGGCAGGTCATCGGCTACCAGATCCCCGACGGCCGGCAAGCCCTCTATGAGAACGGGCAGGTCACGAAGGTCATCGATCAGGACGGTACCGAAACCCTCTATACCTACCAGAAGGACGGAGCGGGGGATGTCGTCGAGATCGTACTTGATTCGCCCTCGACCCTGTCGAAATACGACCCTTCCGGCATCTTGAAGGAAGTGACCCGCAAGTCCGACAACCGCAAAACCCTTTACTCGAACGGCATGATCCAGAAGATCGTTTCC
>Ga0209726_10000680_pt1 | contig 61616 bp, 63 predicted proteins | sample Subgrocontami54m_FD_187453 | JGI IMG/M metagenome (GOLD analysis project Ga0209726, IMG submission 187453) | Subsurface groundwater microbial communities from S. Glens Falls, New York, USA - GMW46 contaminated, 5.4 m (SPAdes) (version 3) | ecosystem: Environmental > Aquatic > Deep subsurface >...
TGGAGCCCTGCGAGTGGCCGATTAGAACCACGCCGCGACCGTGGTTGTCATGTTCGAGATAGTAGTTCCACGCGTCGAGCACATCGTTGTAAGCAAGGGCTCGATCGGCCGTCATGGGTTTGCCGGAGATGAAGGCGCGCAGGGCGGTCAGAGTCACTTGCCGGTACAGCGGCGCGTAGACACGGCATCGCGAGCCGAAGCGTGCAAACTGGGCGCGGATGACGTTCAATTCCTCCGGGCCGGCGACCATGTCGCTGTTGGGCGTCGCGTCGTTCGAGACCGTCGGGTAGACATAGAAACAATCGATCGGCGCTTTGGTGTTGGCGGCCCACGTCTCGCGCGTCAGCTTGCCGTTCGAGGCAACGATCGTCGTCGTCAGGTCAACGGCGCAAGCATCCTGCCGCCCCGGGCGACAGAGCCATGATTCAGATTTGCTGTAGTCGTTCTTAGCCGGGGCCGGTGCGGCGGCGGCAGGCGTAGTTGGGTTTTGCGGTTGGGCCGCGGCTGTTGCGGCGACAGCCAAAGCCGCGGCCAGTACCGTCGCTAACATCAAAGCAGTAATGAAACGTCGTAACATGCTTCCTCCTATCGATAGGCTGCCTTCCGGCGTCTATTTTCGTTTTGCCGTCCACGTGGCTGAGCCAACTTCCCCCAGTTCCGCGGTACCTTTCATGGTGCCGTCCTTCTCGACCGTGCCGGTGTAGGTAATCGTCATCTGCTGTCCCTGCGCGTCGACTTTGACCACAAAGTCAACCTTGTTGTCCTTCACCGTGCCGGTCAACGGTGCTTCACCGAACGCGCCTTTGTATTGGCCGGTAAGCTTCTCGCCATCCTGCTTGAAAGTGAAGGTCGGCGAGCCGGAGCCGGCTGCGCTTTCGACTTGGAAGGACCAGGCGCCGCTGATATCCGTCTTGTCGCTCGCCGCAGCCGCGCCCGCTGGAGCTTTTGGGGTTGTGCCGGCGTCGCTCGGCCGCTTGGCGTTGAACTCGCCGTCCGCGAGACCACCATAGTCGGCGCTGCCCTTAATCGCAGCCCCGTCCAACACACCGGTTAGGGTAATGAGCATGTCATTGTCTTGAAACTTGATTGTGTACTTGAGCTTGATGTCCTTGCCGTTCGTGGTGCCCTCGATGGGGGTCTCGCCCCTCGGGCTCTTGACCACGCCGCTGAGCTTCTCGCCATCTTGCTTTAGAATCAGTTGCACGTTGAAGGTGCCCTGCGGTGACGTCAGGGTTGCGTCCCACGTGCCGGCGGCGTTAGGCGATTGCGCTACCACTGTCGTGGCGCAGAGAACTAAAAACAAGAAAGAGATCATGGGTAGTCGTCTCATCACAAATCCTCCTCTGGAAACTAATTGAGAAAATTAAAGCGAATAAGCAGATCACCTAAGCACAACAACCTTGGCTTACCGAACGGTCGGTAACGTAGCATAAAATCGTGTATATTGTCAGCCATGAAAAACAAGCAAATCTTGCTCGCCAGCCGGCCGCCGGGAATGCCGACGCTGGACAACTTCAGTATCGTTGACGCCGAAGTGCCTGAACCCAAAGACGGAGAGGTACTGCTGCGAACGCGTTTCTTATCAGTTGACCCTTACATGCGCGGGCGCATGCGCGACCAAAAGTCTTACGTCCCACCGTTCGCCTTGGATGAAGTCATCGCCGGCGGTGTCGTGGCTGAAGTCATTGAATCTCGTGCCCCGGCTTTTCAACCAGGCAACATTGTCACGGGTATGCTCGGTTGGCGGCTTTACTCAGTTGCCAAGGCCGGCGAGCTCAGAAAAGTTGATCCAAACATCGCGCCTGTCACCACGGCTTTGGGAGTTTTAGGCATGCCCGGCTTGACCGCTTACTTTGGCCTGCTCGACATTGGTCAGCCGCAGGACGGCGAAACTGTTGTCGTCTCGGGCGCGGCCGGAGCCGTGGGGATGACTGTGTGCCAGATTGCGAAGATTAAGGGGTGCCGGGTTGTCGGTATTGCGGGTAGCGACGAGAAGAATCGATATCTGGAGAATGAACTCCAGGTGGACGCAACAATCAACTACAAGACCGCGGATCTCAAACAGGCAATGAGGGCCGCGTGTCCCAACGGTGTGGATGTTTACTTTGACAACGTTGGGGGCGAGATTTCCGATGCAGTGATGCAGTTGATCAACCAGCGCGCGCGCATAGCTGTTTGCGGACAGATCTCACTTTACAACCTCGAACGGCCGGATGTTGGCCCTCGCATTCAGCCGTACCTGCTGGTGAATAACGCGTTGATGAAGGGATTCATCGTCAGCAACTATGCCGCACGTTTTGCTGAAGGCGGAAAACAATTGGCGCTGTGGCTGGCAGAAGGAAAATTGAAGTACTCCGAAACCTTCGTCGAGGGTTTCGAGAATGCGCCGCGCGCGTTTTTGGATTTGTTCGAGGGGAAGAATCTGGGGAAGCAACTCGTCAGAGTCACAGACTGAATCCGGAGTCGAAGATTTGAGGGAGAACGCCGCAAATGAGAAGAGCGATTAGGTGCAGCTATGCCACGTTAGTCCTGGCCGCGCTATGTGCGTCGGCAGGGATGCGAACAGTCGCGCAATCGCCGCCGCCACAAACGCAGCAGCCCGTTCCGCAAACGGCGGCGTCCTTTAAGGCTCCCGAGGCGATCGATTTCCGCAGCGCCAACATCATGAGCGAAGGCGTTCGCTTACACGCCGAGCTGTTCTCACTCAAGGCGCTCGCAAACAAAAGGATACCGACGATCATCATGGCCCACGGCTGGGGCGGCACTGCCGCCGCATTTCGCCGCGACGCGATCGACCTGGCGAACGCCGGCTATCTCGCAATAACTTTTGACTACCGTGGCTGGGGCGAAAGCGATGCACGCGTAATTCTGACCGGGATATCGCCAATCAAGCCGGCTTCGGGCCAGGATCAACGCTTCACCGCCGAAGTTACCGAACTCCGCGAGTACGTTGATCCGCAGGAGCAAACAAACGATTGGTTCAACGTCATTAGCTGGGCGGTGGGCGAGCCTATGGTGGACCCGGACCGCATCGGGATTCGCGGATCGAGTTTCTCTGGCGGAGAGGTCTTTTATGTTGCGGCGCGGGACCGGCGCATTAAGGCCGTCGTCAGCCAGGTCGGTGCTTTCGATGGGCGCTGGGTGGGAAGTAACAAGAAAGAACTGGATCTCACCTATGCGGAAGCGGCGAAGCGGACCCGGGGCGAACCATATCCGGTACCGCGAGTTCACGTCGTTGGCAACCTGAACGGCGCGCCTTTACGCGACAAGTTTCTTCAGTACGCGCCCGTCGAAGATGCCCCGAATGTAAAAGAACCCGCGGTCCTTTTCATTGTCGCCGAGAAGGAAGAACTATTCGATAACAAGGAACATGCGAAGCTGGCCTACGACCGCATGCCCGGAACAAAAAAGAAGTACATCGTCATCCCGGGCATCGCTCACTACGGCATCTATCGCGAGGCCCGCGACCAGGCTATCAAGCTCGCGATCGAATGGTTCGATCAATACTTAAAGAAGTAACCTGCGAACGAATCAGGGAGGATAAGAAACTCGTCTATGGAGCAACCAGTCTGGAACTTTGAACAGGAACCTGGCGACGAACGGCTCGATGAAACGGCTGTAAACCTCCGGGCCTATTTCGATCGGATGCCTGATGAGAAAATGCAACAATACTGCTCTGACTGGACCGATGAACAGACAATCGAGTGGGACGATAACTTCCGTGAGGACGGTAATCTGATGTTGCTGTGTTGCGAACGCGATGTGGCCGTGCGTGAGTACCGCAAGGTTCTGAAGCAATGCATTAATTACCGCAATCGCGTTCGCGCAATAGTAACGAAGGATCGCTGATAGATAATTGCTGCCCGCGGGATCGTAACACCAAGTCCGGGTTTATCCCGCAGATCAGCGGTTGAATACATGTTCGGCGCTCACCGTGTCCTCAAGGAGCAAAGGAGACTCTAATGGATAAAGCCATCGTTCTGGAGCCAATGCAATTCGTCTATCTAATGTTCGGATTCGCCGGTACTCTCATTATCATTTGGGTTGTGTTTTGGCTTGCTATCATGCGCATCAAATCGAATCCCATCACTGTAGTTAGTAACACTGGATTTCTTCGCATCGTCACTGTTGGTTTCACTCTTTCGGCTGTAGTTATCCTATCTTTGGCGCGCATTCTGACTGGAGAGATCGCTGGTGCAATCGTGAGCGGAATAGTTGGTTACGTTTTGGGAAGCGTTCGTTCTTCTAGCGGAAAAGGGGCAATACCGAGCGAGCCCAATGGATAGACGCGCGCCGAACAAATCGTTGGACGCGAGCGGCGGGAGCGTGTTTCGCAACTTGCTTGGTGCGGCGGAGGGTGCTTTGATTCGCGCCGCCGCGTCAACTCAACCGTTATACCGCGCCGCTTTTTGAAAACGGTAAACGAGCCATGTTTGGGATGTCGTCCAAGTGGCCGCCATCGCGCGCGACGAACATGTTGCGTGGTGGAAACATCTAACTTGGTCGCGCGCTCTGCCCCGCAGTTGAATGGTCGGCGCGACCCACTTGGGCGCGGTATAACAAATCGTTGGACGCGAGCGGAGTCAGCGGGTCTCTTATCGACAACTTGTCCGTAGCACAGTTGCTCGCCGCCGCGTCAACTCAACCGTTCGCGCGCTTCGCTTTCTAAAAAACAAATGGCTGAGAGACTCGGACTTGGTAACAGAAATGGCAAGCGTTGTGCGGTACAATCAGCGGGCGCTCGAACAAATCGTTGGACGCGAGCGGCGGGAGCGTGTTTCGCAACTTGCTTGGTGCGGCGAAGGGTGCTCTGATTCGCGCCGCCGCGTCAACTCAACCGTTATACCGCTCGTCCATTAAAATGAAGATCCTATTCGCTTGTTCACTCCTGCTAATTGTCCTCGCTTGTAAGTCAACGCCTGTTTCGCAAACGACTGCGGCGGTTCCATCGCCGACGCCGCTCGATCCTGCGGCGAAAGATCCTCTTTGCTGTGACCCTTATGCCAACGATGACTTGAAACATGCATGGGCGAACTTCACCCGTGACGGTCGATATAAACTGGCGCGCGACTTTGCATATCTATATTCTTGGGGTGACCTGGGTCATCCGTACGAAACGGGCCATAAACACCTGACGGTGCTCGTCGTCGACACGACCAAAACTGAACCCAATCGTTTCGGCGTGGTTATTTTCAGCGCACCCGAAGGCGAAGGTGGTCGTTACAAACAGTATTGGTTCTATCGCGACCGCGACACTCCGAACGCGGACATTCATGGCGGGAGCGGTTACTTATTTGTCGATGGTTGCTCTGTTCGGTGGAACGCGTCTCGCAAACAATATCTTTGCACCTGACGCGGTATAACAAATCGTTGGACGCGAGCGGCGGGGGCGTGTCTCTCAACTTGCTTGGTGCGGCGGAGGGTGCTTTGATTCGCGCCGCCGCGTCAACTCAACCGTTAGACGCTTCCTTCAGGTGCAAAATGAGCAGTAGCCGCAAAGTTCTTGAGCGAATGACAGAGCGTGTCACGAAACTCGCTGACAATTTTGGTACGTATCTTGACCACTTTGACGGCTTGGTTAAATTCACTGGGCCGAGTGTCTATTTTCACGATAAAACTTTGGCAATTCGCCAGAAGTGCGGTACGGCAAAAGAAACCCTACGGTCCGACGAGTTTTTTGATTATCTCTATGCGACCTTGACTGCATGGGGAATGCACAGAATGGGGCAAGGAAATACCAAGTTGGGCAACATAGAAGAACTAAAGCGCAGTTTCCGTTCGCAGGCAGAGCCAATATACCAACTTGAGAACCTTATCCTCACGGATATTGATGAAGCCCATGCACCGCAAGTTGCCGCGAATTTATGGAGCGTACTGTCACAACTCAGAGTCAGCGAAGCAAGAGCCCAAATCGTTGCGAACTCAAAAGCCCTTCATCATTTGTTGCCATCACTCGTCCCACCTATTGACCGCACCTATACTTATAACTTTTTCTACAATCGAAATATGCTCTCTTTGGAAGAGCGCGAAGCGTTTAAGGAAATGTATTTGGGCTTTCACTTTATCGCGGTTACAAATAAGGAGCAGATACAAGCCCGCGTTGGTAAAGGCTGGAACACCAGCGAAACCAAAACGATTGATAATGCGATTGTGGGTTACGTTTTGAAAGAGTTGCGCTTCAACAACAACGGGCAGGCTTCGTAAATCAGGCACGCGCCCAACAACGCGCTGGACCAGAGCGGCGACAGCTCGTTTCGCAAGTTGCGTGATTCTTTCAACGGCTTTTCCGATCGCGCCGCATGGTCAACTGACGTTCGGGCGCCTTCGGTGGTTCGGAGACCGTAGTAGCAAAACGAAATGATAGTTCTCTTTGTATTACTCTTCTCGCTCTTGCTCTATCGAGCCATCGGTGCACTGGGCGTCGCTGCATTGGCAACGTGGACCGGCGCGACTCGATACGCACTCGCAACGATGCTTGTATTCACCGCGAGCGCACACTTCACGAAGATGAAAGATGATTTGCTGCGCATGATGCCGGATTGGATTCCGCAGCCGATGGCCCTCTGAAGTTCTCGCAAGTAAGTCTGTCTGTTTTTCGGTTGCTCTAGTTCTTCGGTCCCGGAGGGACCAAATGTTTATAGAGCCAAGACTCCCAAAGAAACCTTGACGCTCCGGAGGAGCGAAATGGGTTTTGTCAGAACCTCCTGCGGTAGCGGGTGGGTTTCATGCTGAAGCAGAATCGAGTCACACGAATGAATTGGCCCACCCGCTACCGCAGGCGGTTCTGACAAAGACCTCTTTCCCGCAACATGAGCTATAAACATTTGGCCGCTCTGCGGCCAGGGCGCGATTTGCAGTTAGAACTGTAGAGATCGGAGTCTCGACTCGCTCAATACTCACATAGAGAGCTGTGAACGGCATAGGGCTTCATTTCTAAAGTGAATTTGGTCCCATGGCAATCAGCGCAGATTGTTCCCCTAGTCGCTGCCGAATGTTTGGCCGTCGAATTCGGATGCACCTGATGGCAAGTGAGGCAAGTAGTAGCCTGCTGGCCTCGCACGACTACATCCCGAACGTTGCGCAAAATGTGCCGGTCGGCAGGATTCAGGCTCTCGTCGTCGGCCTTTGCAAAATCCACTTCGTAGTCCTGGAACAAATTATCGCCGGCGATGAAGTTGTCGGGATAAGGCAAGCCGGTGGAGCGTGATTTCCCAAAACGCAAATGACACTGCGCGCAAATGGAAGTAATCGCCCGCGCGTCATCCCGCCGCTTCTTTGATAACCACATCAATGAAGTATTCTTGGTGTGCTCCAGAGTAACGTCGCCATGGCACGCGTAGCAGTCCAGACCGAAAGCAGTAAAGGCTTTCGTGGCGGGGTCAACCGCCGTCGCATGACAGCCCGCGCACCGATTACCGAAGCGTTCTTTATCCCACGACAGTTTATCGACGTCGATCCATTTATCAACCTTGGTGTCCGGGCCAAGCACCGCCTGAGTGTTGAGTAGTGCGAACTTCCCGTAGCCATCCTTCTTAAGGAAGCGCACGCGATGGCGGCTACCAAGAAAGTATTCAATCTGAGTAGCCACACTCGAGAGGGCCGGTTGCTTCCCCACCATGGCTTGCAGCTCAGGCGCATCTTCGCCTTGCCGGACGGTGACACCGTGCGCGTTCTTCTGCCAGGTAATGCCAATGTTATTGCGATGGCAAAACAAACATTCGTCGCCGTGAACATATTCGGGAATCGGCTTACCGATATGATTGCCGCCCCACGCGGCCGGGTCGTTTGCGCTCTGAGCAGGCTGTGACGGCGCCGCTTGTTGCTGACTGATATTATCTGTTGCTGAGAAATCGCTGGAGGAACGTTGGCTTAAGTCCGGCTTTGACCGCGGATTGCTGAGCGCAGAAATACCAAGAGGGAGAAGAGCCGCGGCGAAAATAGCTAACACCTTAGCGGCAGTAGCCGAAGCTGGAGTCTTCTGTTTGTTTGGCATGATTGATACGGAACCGCGAGCGGTAGCGACCGGATCATTTTCCATTTACCATTTGACATTTTTCATTCGACATTGAAAGCGAACTGTCGATTAACCCAGCGGAAGTTGTGAACAAGCCTAATCGTTTCAAAATGGCGAATGCGAATTGACAAATGGAAAATAAATCTTCGACCTTGTTATGGTCAAGTGGCAAGATCCGGTCGCTACCGCTCGCGGTTCCGTAACAGCTCAAAGCCGCCTGACTTTGATCGTGAACACAATTGTAATCAGCTTGCCCCCCCGCTGAAACTGTGACCAGACTCGGTAGCGGCCTGGTCGCGGAAAGAACGCATCAAAAGAAACATCCGAGCCGCCATAGATCTTAGTGCGATCCACACCGTCCGGGATCATCTCGGTTGGGTGAGAATGAATGTAATCGCTCGCGTCTTCAGAAAGTATCAACGTGTGACCCCACGCACCGAGGTAAGGCTGCAGGTTCTTGACTGGCTCACCCGTCTTTTCATCGGTTAAGTGGTACTTCAAAGTCGCCAGCCTGCCGCCTACAGGCTCAGCCGGATTGAGCGTTAATTCAAACCGCACTCCGGCAAGTGTCCTGGTAAGAATCTTGTCAGGCTCGAGCTGGGCCTGCGAAGAGAATAGATCCCCGTTGAAGCCCGCCGTGATCAGATTGAGATGGGCCACCTGCGGCATACCGCCGACCGGAAAGACGTCGCAATAGATAAAGTAGGAGCCTGCTTTCGGCACCATTGTCTCAATAGTAAAGCTGCCATCCGCTTGTTGCTTTGGGTGGAGGTGTGCGAAATAGGTCAAGTCCTGGCTCACGACGAAAAGGTGAAAGGGCATGTCGTGAACAATATTGAATTCTTTGACTGGCGCCTCAGTCTTCGGGTGCGAGATGAAGAAAGTTAGTCGGAACTTTTCACCGGGCTTCACGACCGCGGGAGTTGTCGCCAGCTTGACTTCATATTCAGCCATTTCTGGCCGTCGTGTCCGCACCAGCGTCATAGCACACTTCGGGCACTTGCCCGGTTTGTCGGACATCACGTCCGGGTGCATTGGGCAAGCGTAGAACTCGTCGTCCTGATTGTCGGCAGTTGGCGCGCCCGGCTCAGTCGGCGGCGGCGTGCCAGGTTTCTGGGCCAGTGACGAGAACGAAAACAGAAGCGCCATTGAAATCATAAGCAGTCTAAGAATAGATCGGCGCATGACTCTGTCTAGCAGGTTGTTAGAAAAGGAAGACAAACACCCGATCCACGAACCCACACGAAAAAAGCACCAAATTCGCTCGCGTGATTTCGTGAAATTTTGTGTGATTTCGTGGATCGTGCTCACTTCACTAGCGAGACTGTTGGATCTTGCCGCCTTTCGCCGAGAGCATCAGCTTGACGATCGCTTCGGTGATGTTCGGTTCAAGACCTTCGGTGTGCCCCTTGTCGAGGCGGACGACGTCGGCTACGACCCTGCCATCCTTGCAGTCCGGATAGAGGTAGACCTGCGCCTTGCCGGGCGCCGGCAGCAGTCCCCAGCCTGGACGCAACTGATTCAGCCGGGTGCTGTCATAGACGTAGCCGGCCTTTGTATCAACGGCCTCTTCCCCCATGCGCCGCGGGCTGCAAGCGTACTTCTTAGCCCACTCCGAGGTCTCGGGCACGCCTTTGTCATCCACTTCGCGCTGGCCTGTCTCGTAGATGAACGAGAAGTCGGCGACCGGAGGCTCGCGCAAAGCTGCGGCAGCCGCAGCGAAACCAGGGGCCGGCGTGCCGCCACCGCCGCCGGGTGCGCCAGCCGGAGCAGCGCCAGGGACAGCAGTGGGAGCGAAAGTCGCCGAGCGACCAGGGTTTCCTCCCAGGCGTCCGCCGGACAGACTGAGCCAGCCATCAACCTTGTCCTTGAAGAAGTCCGTGCGGACGATCCGGTTGGAGGTCATGCCGCCCTGCGAGTGCCCGACCAGCCAGAAGGCCTTGATGTTCTCTTTGCCTATCTGCTCGATGACGAAGTTGACGATGTTCTGCAGGTACTCGTCGTCCGCCTCCGACCACGACCGCGTCGGGGCGTTTGGGGTGGCGATGACCAGGCGGTATTTGTCCTTGTAGTCCATGATCGGGAAATAGTTGCGCTGCCAGTTCCCGTACGAGCCGAAGCCGTGCAGACTCAGGATGAACGTGACTTTCTCGCCCTTCTTCAGGTCGCACGGATAATCGAGGAAGTACGTGCGGCGCGTCTTCATCTCGACCACGTTTCCTTGATTGACCACCGTGGCCCCTGAGCACTCGCTGTCGGGACAATGTAGATAAGGAGTCGCGGGGCAGGTCGTGCCCGCGAACCGAAAAGGTTGTTCCTGGGCGCTCGCCGTTCCCGCGAACGCCACCACGGCGCCGACCATGGCCAGCAGCCTGATCAGATTCAATGACTCTTTCATATAGTTTCCTCCTCTGTGGTTTTGGCTCTTCATTTTCATGATGTCCTCCTGGGAGAGCGATAGTAAATTTACGCATCACTCGCTCTAGGTCTTTTCCCTGACGTTGATGAGTGATAACTCGCATAAGGCCGACGCGAAGCGAACAGCTCGCGCCGGGTTGTTTGGATTATTTTGATTATTGTCCGAATTATCGAGATACGCTGTTACCTCGATGCGCGTACCCTTCGGCAGTGTGACAGGCTTGCGAAAGGTATAGTCGGGTTGCCAATCGTAGCGGTAGGCCCTGGCCCAGATCAAAACCTCAGTCATGCCGTCAGGCCGGTAGGCAGTTACCTCAACCGATTTAGCGAAAGGGAAGAGTAAAGGGCGAATCGCGATAGCTTCGGCGGCCTCCGGCATTGTGTACGAGACTTTGACACGGTAACGCTCTGCTCCGGCAGGTATGTCTGTTTCAGGCGCGGCGAGCGCAATGGTGCGCAAAGGTTTCGTTGCCTGATCTCTCGCGAAGTATAGACCGAGAGAACTTTGGTCGCTCACTGCCTCTTTGGTTTTGTGATAGTGAATTCGCATCACAATGCGCGCCCCGGCCGGCAGCAAGCGGGCCACATTTTTCGGTAAGCGACTAACAGCTTGACCTGGCATCCACGTGCCAAGACTATCGGCAGCCGCGCAATCCAGTGAGTGATCGCTCGTGTCGCGCACTTGTGACATGTCGATTCCAAACGAAGCGCAATGCACGGCTGCGCCATGACCGGGATGAAAGTCCACGGCCGTCACCCAACGGTCTTCTTTCAGATTAGTTTCCAGCGTAATGCAGCGATATTCGTCACCTTCGCCAGCCGAGACATTTACTTTGCTCTTGGGCTCCAGAACGAGGTCAGGTTGACCAAGTAACCAGCCACCCATCGCCAGAGATGGCGGCATGTCTTTGTCATCACCTTTCGGCGCTCCGCCTTCGACCCACGAGACGATTTGATCAATCTCCCGCTGCGTCAGTGAGTAGTCATCGTGGAATTGGCCGAAGCCTTTCACCGCCTGATACGGCGGCATGCGCTTCTCCAGCACTTCTTCTTTGAAGGCTTTTGCCCAGGGGCGGGCCTGCGCATAGGTTGCCAGCGAAATGTTGGTGATAGTCCCTGAGTTGTGACAAGCGAGGCAATGCCGCTGAAAGATGCGCACGATTTCTTTATTGAACATGACCTTCGTGGTTATCGGATCGTGCGAGTCGCTGCGGCGCGGAGAGATTAAGATCGCCACACAGGAGAAGAGCAGGAGCGTGGCCAAAGAAACTTGTCTGCGCATGGAGCACCGGATTCTTGCGCGAAAAAGGATGGATGATCTGCGCATCGACAACAATTTAGCCACAGATTAACGCGGATGACAGAGATCGAAGCAGAAAAGCAAGCAAGAGCTTCTTAACCGCATATCTGTTCTGATCCGTCTTATCCGCGTTAATCTGTGGCTAATTCTCCTGGTTTCTGCTTTGCTCTACTGACCTGATTTACTCTCCGGCAGGTTTCGCGGGCGACGGGTTATCATAGACGAAACTCATCCAACCAATCATCATCTCTTCCCAGGTCTGGTCGCCCCAACGCACTGCTTTCGTCGGGTCAGGGTTATATTTATTGTTGGTCGAGTTGTCATAGTGCGCGACGCACTCAATTCTTGTCCCCTTGGGCACCGCGACCGGCTCTTTGGTCACATAATAAGTTTGCCAACTGAAGTCGTACTTGGGCACTGACAGCAGAATCTTCGAAGTGCCATCGGGGAAGACCGCACGGTACACAAAATCCTTCCCGCGGAGATGCATGTGCGGCATGAAACTGTAGAGGTGTGCCGGCTCGCTGAACGTATAGGCGGATTTCACTTCATAGTTAGGATCGCCGGCCGGAATGACAAATCTGGTTTCGAGAACCGCCCGTGTTACGACTGCGTATTTGACGGGAGTTTTCGCATAGATCAAGCCCACTGTGCTGATGTCTTTGGTTGGGGCGCCATTCGGCGTGTAGTGCACCTGAAAAACAAGATTCGATCCAGCCGGAACCTTTTTGGCAAAGCCTGGCGCAAACATTGCCGGCTGTTCGCCTGGCGCGAAGCCTACGAGCAAACGGCCTTCCGCCCTGGTGGTGCCGGGTTCCTGTACGAACACAATCACGTGATGAACCACGTCGTGGCCCGTGCTGCGAATTTCAGCGGCCGTGATCCAGCGATCCTCTTTGAAGTTAGTCGGCACCGTTAGATACTGATAACTAACAACGCCATCGGCCGGCACTGCCTGTTCGGGAATTGAGAACGTTTGATCCGGCTTGCCGATACGCCAGCCTTCAGCATATTCCGGCGCGGGTGGAAGGTCTTTCGGGTCGCCTTCCCTGGCGCCACCATCCACCCATTTCACGATCGTATCAATTGTCTCCTGGCTGATCCGGCGGTCATTCAGCCATTCGCCATGCCGGGGGTCGGCGTGCCAGGGCGGCATCTGTTTCTCGACGACCTTTTCGCGAATGGCCTTGGCCCACGGCCGGGCATCTTTGTACGTTAGTAGAGACATCGGCGCCACCTCGCCGGGGCGATGACACGCAGTGCAATTCTTGTAGAAGATCGGCGCCACATCCTTCGTGAAGGTTACGTTATTGTCAACCACCTTACTCGTGTCTTCCGCGCTGCTGGTAGTCATCGCGAATAGGCAGGCGAATAGCAGGACGACTGGTGTAGCAAGGACAAAGATGCTTGCCTTCATTGTTCTAACCTCTCCTTAAAGTGTTTTGGCACTATATGACCTTCATTTTTCGAAATGACTCGATCTCTTCCGACGAAAAGCCCAGTTCGGATAAAACTTCAGCGGTATGTTCGCCGAGCGCCGGCGCGCTACGGCGCAACTCCGACGGACTCGCGCTCAGATGCAAAGGCGTGTTAGCAATCGGCACAGGTTTTCCGCTCCCGGAAAACTTCATCCTGCCGATAATCTTACTTGCGCTCACTTGCGGATCATTTAGCGCTTCATCGAGGTTGTAGACGGGCCCACAGGGAACGCGGGTCTGCTCAAGCTCGGCGATGGCTTGATCACGGGTGCGCTCGGCGCACCAGTCATTCATGACCCCCGTCCTTCGTGCACTTCGAACGTAAAGCTACCGGACGGTCGGTCGGTCGGTCGGTCGGTAAGGTAACACGACAATGCGCTAAGCGCAATCTTCGCATGCAATTCTGCGAATGCTAATTCCGATGAAAACTCAAAAGAAATCTGTTCCCAATAACGAACGCCTGGCGCAAGTTTATCGAACAGCCGCTCAGATCGTTCTACGCGAGCGTTACGATGCTACTTCGATTAATGGGAATGATTAACTGGCTTTCGCGATGGTTCAGACAGGGCGGCGCTCTAAAGCAGGAATAGGTTGCCGAACAGATAGTCAAGATTGCTCCTGACGGCCTGCGGCGCGAATCACGTTCTACAAAGTCAGCTTTACACGTCCTCAAGAAGCAATGACATTCTAGTGTAGTGTCTCTGAAATCTCTTTCCATAGGTGTTGGGTTAAGCCGTCAATGAAAATGGGCCTCAGAAACCTCGGCCACTGTAAAGGAAATTAAGAGACACTACACTAGCTTGTATATTTTTGATTTGCGATTGGCATAAGCTGAGACATCCCCGATCAATTGAACCCGACTCGATAGCCGCCCCAAGGTTGCAGGGGTGTCGCTGCACCCGCGTCCATTAAGAGTCCAATAAGCGTTCCCGCGAGTCTTTCAAGTGCGGTAGAGTGCTATCCATGCCGCGAAGTTTCCTTGAATTACAGTGAATCGCATCTCTTTCACGGCGGTAACACGGGTTCGATTCCCGAACGGGACGCCAAACTTCCAGGCATTGACTTCATGTGCGAATGCGCCCGGCCGTTGCAGGATTTGCTCGGACTGGAATCTGAAGCGCGATGAATCTGCCCAACACGATCATAGCGAGCGGCTCAGAGAGATGTCCGCACTGGCGCGGGACGGGTTAGTCATTGCTCCGCCGTGTTTAGCGGTGACGACAAGATGCCTTTCGACAAGCCCGAGACGGTCACCAGACTCGGCGAGAAAATGTTCACCCGTATCAAAGACGAGAAAGAGCAGCGTCTGATTCGCGAGTACCTCGCTGAACCTTAATCCCGAAACATTAGCGCCTCGGAATGCGAAGAAGAAATCTGCGCTTGGAACTCTCCTAGGCCCAGTTATTCTTGACCCAATTGATCGTCGGCCCGAGATCGAAGTTGTTTGCCGTCTGGATCAACTGCGGAACGGCTTTCCAGTCATCCAGCAACGTTGGCTGCGCCAGCGGCGGGTTGAGTCTACAGTAACGATCGCCGAGCAACTGCTTGCTCATGAAGTGATCGGCGTTAACCACCCCATCAAAAAGAATGTTCAGGAGCGGATCGGCCGGGGTGTGAAAAGGGTTGAGCATCCATTGGATCACGCCCCAGCCGGTGGTGTCGGTTGTCACAATCATTGGCGTCAGGCCAGTGCCCACCGACAAGAGACTGATGTCCGACAGAGCCAGTTTGGGCTCGTGTCTGAGGGCGACCGCAATCGCCGGCGTGCTGGGATTGTTGGCGATCATACCGCCGTCAATGTAACCATCATGCGAAGGAAAAATCGTGGGCGCGGCGGCGCTCCGCAGCGCGCAATCGACGACCAGTTCATCCAGGTACTTCGAGTTTGGATCATCCGTATAGTTGTGGATGAAGTGAGGATACCATTCGTTTTCCTCATGGTCGTACAGTTGGAATGAAGTCACCATCACTCTGTGCTCGGTGACTTTTCTGAGAGTCGGATTGCCGGGAAAATGGCTTTCCAAAAGATCCTTAAAGTTCTTGTTTGTGAACTTTGGCCGGAACAAGTTCCAGCGCGGACGCGAGAACGCGGACCGCAGATTTTCCTGCGAGTAAAACTCCACCAGCGTGTCGGCTTTGATCCCACTGGCCAGGCAGAGGGCTACCACTGATCCGGTTGAAGTTCCCGCGAATAGATCAACCTGCTCGAGCAAGTTTGGAACCTCGTCCGCCAAACGTTTCACCAGCGCGGCCATCAGCGACCCGCGCACACCGCCGCCGTCGAAAGTCATAATGCGATACTTGCCCATAGGTGCCTCCTTTCGTGATCTATGCCCGCGCGGCCTTGTCAGGCCCTTTCACGCGGCCGGCTGAGAACGGCCATAGTCAGCAGAACGACAAACGGAACCGTGTTGTAGAGCGGACTCATCCACGGCAGATGGCCTGCAAAGTAATCATGCCAGTGAATGACGGCGAGCAAGAGAGCAAAGACCACTAGAAAGTAATGCACGGCTCGCCTGCGCTCGTAGTTAGTTGAAGATGCACCAGAAGGCCATTAGCCCGACGAAGATCGCCGCGGCGCCCTGCTCTCTCAGAATGTGAGCGAAGCGGAACGACTGAATTGCATTAGACTCAAGCGCTGCCGGGAACAGCAGGGCCGCCGCTCCGTACAGGATCGCACCCACTCCAAACAAACCGTAGATGATTGAGTTTATTTTCTTCATACGTTCAAAGCCATTCCCTTCAGCCGAGTGCCGTACTAACCAATATCAAGGCTTGTTGCTTTGCGAAGTGGGGGCGCTCCCCTGCCCCGGGAATAAGTACTTGAGCACTTCGGGCGCCCGCCGAGCGAATGCCTTCTCGCTATGCTCAGCTCCTTTGGCTTCGAAATATCTTAGATCAGAATCCGGTTTCCAGCCCTTTGCCAATAAAGCGTCCCGCAAAAGCCTCGCGTCCGCGATTGACGGGCTGCTTTCTTGCGCACCGATGTCCAACCAAATTCTCGAAGCCGGTTTCGAGTTGATGCTCTTCACGTCACGAATGATTACTCTGTTATCCCACCAAACTGAAGGCGACATCACCGCGACCTTGCCAAACGTGGCTGGATATTTCAAAGCCAGATACAGCGAGACCAGACCACCGAGCGACGTACCGGCAATGCCGGTGTTGGCCTGATCAGCAAGCGTGCGGTACTCAGCATCAACGATGGGCTTGAGTTCCCGGATGATCATCCGTCCATAACCATCAGCGTTTCCGCTTTTGGCGAACCTGGAATCGCGAGTCGGCGTGTAATCACTGAAGCGCTCTTCCTGAGTATCGCCGTTGAAGATGGCCACAAAGATGATCGGCTCGATTTGTCTATTAGCGAACAGAGGTTGCGCCAGCTCGTCAATCCTCCAATTCACAGACACACTCTGACCATCGTGCATGTACAAAACTGGATATCGTTTCTCAGCGCTCTCGTCATAACCAGGGGGTAACATTACTAACATCGAACGCTCTTGCGACATCACCTCCGAATGGAAGTGATGGAACCGCATGTCCTTTGTAAACGCGCGCTGTTGCTGCGGCTCGCTCGATTGAGCCAGGCAAAGCAGGAGAAAGATGTTTGCGATTAACCTCTTGGTCATGAGCCCCGACAATGGTTAATGAGTCTGAGACATGCCGGCGATCTTCGCAGTGCGACGGACCACGTCGAACAGCTTGTCTTCGGCGATCACGTGGCCAGTTAGTTTTTTCTTGCTGTTCGCAATCACTCGGCGGCCGACTTCTGATTTATCCAGATTGATCAGCGCTAACTGAATCCTTTTCGCCAACGCCTCATCCAGCCCGACTCGCACCGCAATCGCATCGTGCGGAATCGAATCGCTGCTGGCGAGCGTGATCAGATTCGCGGTCGACACGCCTGAGCGCTGCGCCACGCCGAGCGCGCCATCGTAAATCGCGCCCGCATCCACTCGACCTTCCAGCACCGCCGCGATCACTTTGTCATGGCTGCCTGCAAAGATCGTTTCCTTAAAGAAGGCTTCCGGATTGATTCCCTTCTCAATCAGCATCGCGCGCGGATAAACATAGCCCGACGCTGATTTGGGATCGACAAACGCGAACCGCGTCCCTTTCAGATCCGCGATCGTCTTCAGCCCACTGTCCTTTCGAACGACGATGATGCCGCGATAAGTCGCCTTGCCTTCGATGATCGACTGCGCAATGATCCGAATCTTTCCGCCGCGCGCCGCGTCCACGTAAGCGAACGGCGAAAAACTTCCAATATCGACCGACCCGTTTTCCATCTGCGTGCGCAAATCGCCGTAGTCTTTGGCAATCTAAAGCGTGACCTTTTGTCCGATTGCGTCGGAGAGATAATTCATGAGCGGCTCAAACTCGGCGCGCATCTCCGGCTCGCTCAAGACGGGCGTGAATCCGAACTTGAGTTCTTGTGTTACCGGACGAGGTACGAGCTGCGCCGACGCGGAACCAGTGCGTCCTGCTAATAAAACGGAAAGAACCAAGAAGATGAAATGACGGCGTCGCATTATCAGTTCCCCTGAGCGCGGGATTGTACCACTCGCTGCTGCCATGTTCTGCCTTCTGCTGGGCGCTGACAAGGTTTTCGTTGTCGAGCGGACTGATGCTAATCTCGAAGCACCTTGCCATTCGACTTAGGAAACACGAGAACTTGCGGCGCTGATCCGCTGGATGTAATCTAACGACAGGCTAAAGTCTTCGAGGTGGAATAGGATGTCGGCAAATCTGGAACAAGCAATTCTGAAAAAGCTTCAGGCGCTTCCTGACGGAAAGCAGGAGGAGGTTCTGGCTTTGGTCGAAGCCCTTTTGGACAAGGAACAAATCGCTCAACCTGAATCGACGCGCCGGCCAATCAGTGAAATCTTTGAGGAGTTGAGCTCCCAAATCCCCCTCGAAGAATGGGCTGAGTTACCGCGGGACGGCGCCGAGCAGCACGATCATTATCTTTACGGCTCATCCAAACGAAGCAACACCTAAGAACTCCCAGTGCCGGAAATCTTTGCAGACACCTTTTACTGGATCGCTCTGGCGAATCCCGCCGATGCGTCACATCACGCGGCAAGGGCCTTCGATCTCACGAATCCGGAAGCGGCTTTGGTAACTACGGATGAAGTCTTGAGTGAATTCCTCAACTACTTCGCGGATGCAGGTGAACGAAAGCGCGGCATTGTGGTCGGAATGTTCGAAGAAGCGATGAAGCACGCGGGCATTGAGGTGCTGCCGCAAACGCGGCAATCGCTCTTGCATGGTCTTGATCTGTACAAGGCTCGCAGCGACAAAAGCTACAGCCTGACAGACTGCATCTCGATGGTGACGATGCGAGAGCGCAGCATCACCGATGTGCTCACCCACGATCGCCACTTCGCGCAGGAAGGTTTTAGGCTTCTACTGTAATCGAGCAAGCCCGCCCGCCGGAGGTTCCGACTCACTGCGCCACTTCATACTCGGGCTTCGGCATGCCCATCAGCCAATGATCGAACCAGCCGACGATGTGTTCCAGCCGCTCGATGCGATGCCACGGTTGGCCTGAGCGTGAAAGCTCATGCGACTCGTTCGGAAAGCGCACCATCACCGTCGGAATTTTCTTGTACTTGAGCGCGCGAAACATTTCTTCGCCGCCCGAAGCCGTGGGCGTGCGCCAGTCGGCCTCGCCCAGGATCAACATCAAAGGCGTCTTTACACTGTTGATGTAAGTGATCGGCGACCGCGCCTTGTAGTCTTCCGGATCATCGAACGGCGGCGCCTTGAACCAGCTCGGCTGAAACAGCGCAAAGTCCGCCGTGTACCACCAATCAGCCCAGCTGGCGATGTCGCGCTGCGAAACCGCAGCCGCGAATCGCGTCGTGTGTCCAATCGTCCAATTGGTCAACAGTCCCCCGCCGCTGCCGCCGGTCACGCCCAGCTTCTTCTCATCGATGTAGCCGCGTTTGATGACTTCGTCGACGCCGGCCATCAAATCTTTGTAGTCGTCGCCGGGATAGTTGTACTGAATGATGTTGCCGAAATCCTGGCCATAGGTCGTGCTGCCGCGCGGATTCGGATAGAGCACGACGTAACCCTTCGCGGCCATCCACTGAAACTCGTGATCGAAGACGAATCCATACGCCGCGTGCGGGCCGCCGTGAATATTCAGGATCAGCGGATATTTCTTATTCGGATCAAAGGCAGGGGGTTTCTGAATCCAGGCGTGTATGCGTTTGCCGTCGAAACTCTGGTACCAAATCTCTTCCGGCTCAGTCAGATTAAGCTTTGAGAACAACTCATCGTTGAGATGTGTCAGTTGCTTTGGTTGCGCGCCCGCGCCTTCGAGCCAGAAGACATCCCCAACCCGCGTCGGCGTGGAAATAATCAAAGCGAACTTCGATGCATCGGGCACGGCACGAAAACTGACGACCGCTTGTTTGCCGCTCGTGACGTCTGTTTCTTTGCCAGTCGTAGCGTCGAAAGCGCCGAGGTTTGCTCTGCCTTCTTTACCGTACAACGCGATGATGCTGCGACCATCGCTGGTCCACACGGGCGGAGCGCCCCCGCCGCCGCGTGGCGCGGTGTTGTCGCCACCGACTCCGGAACCGAGATCGTAATCAAAATCGCGCGTGAGATTTCGCGGTTGCGCGTTCGGCGCAATGTCCATCACCCAGAGATCGGGTTCTGTATAAGACTGCACCGGCTTATTCACCGAAGCGTAAAACGCGAACCGCTGGCCGTCGGGGCTGACGGAAAAAGCGCCGGTGCCCATGTCGAATGAAGTGAGTTTTACCGGCGCGCCTCCGTTCACCGAGACTGAATAGACATCCGTCTTCGGCAGTTCGTAGTAAGGCTCGTCCGCATGATCGGAATCGAAATAAATCTGCGCGCTGTCTTTGGCCCAGGTGACGTTGGCATCATCATAGCGTCCGCTCGTTAGTTGCTTCGGAGTCACTTTGTCGTCACCACTACGCGGCGCGTTAATAACCCAGATGTGTTGCGGGTGTTTAGTGTCGAGATAGCCAGCGCCGTTGGCGCGATATACGGCGTGCGTGATCACGCGTATGTCGCTCTCGTGTGGCTCTTCCTTTTTCGCTTCACCAGGACTGGGAGACGGCGATGCCGTCGGCTTCTGCGCTGCGGCTTGCTTCGCCAAGTCTTCCGGGTTAGCGCCGTTTACGAATGCGATCATCTTGCCATCGGGCGACCATTGTGGCCCGCCCGCTCCGCGCGCAACCGTCGTAAACTGGAACGAGTCGCCGCCCGCCATTGCCAGCATGAAAAGTTGCGGCACGTCAGGGCGCCCATCTTTTTCCGGGACCCGCACAAAGGCGAGGAACTTTCCATCCGGCGACCAGCGCGGCGACGAATCTCTCGGGCCGGCGGTTAGTTGATGCGACTCGCCGGTAGCGGGAGAGACGCTCCAGATGGCCGTGTTGTAGCCGTCCTTCTTATCATTCACCGTCACGCGCACGAACGCCACGCGCGAACCGTCGGGCGAGATTTGCGGATCGGCGGCCCAGACAAAATTGAATAAGTCCTTCTCAGTAATGTTTCGCTTCTGAGCGAGCGCGGGACTCGCGAAGAGCGTGATCGCAACGAAGACAAGCAAGAGACGAGATCGCATAGGGGTTTCCTTTCGGGGTCTTATTAGAAATGCGTTGAGCATTCTACCGAGTTGCAAAGAACACGTCGAATATTTCTTTGAGCTCGGCTTTAGTTTGGTATTCGCGAACAGTCACTCGGCCACTGCCGGCAATCAAAGCGGAGAGCGCTCGACCGGCGCTCGGGCGAAAGAGACACAGAACTCGCTTACCCCATTCAGTCGCCTTCGCAATTTCAAAACCGACACCCAGGCTCGGAGTCGTCACTTCGGAGACTAAACAATCCGATTCTCTGAGCCAGGCGAGATCGCGATCGTGAATCCAGCGATCGTTGTTGCTTTCACCGAGTACACTCAAATCCGGAGCGGCGACGTGTTCAGTGAGAACTTCGCCGTATGCGCGCAGCAATTTCACGATTTCCAGATAGACCGCAACGTCTTCGCGCCCGCCGCGAATCGCGCCGGCAAAATAGATTTTCATCGTTCTTATCTCACCACTACCGACGTGAAAACGTACGCCTGGAGCAAAACAAGAATCCCCACCAGGGCCGCGAGCGCGAGACTGTGAAAGAAAACGTAGCGCAGGATGTCGCCTTCGTGCCCGTACCAGCGCGTCGCGGTGCTGGCGACGACAATTGATTGCGCGTCGATCATTTTTCCCATGACGCCGCCCGAACTGTTTGCCGCGGCCATCAACGTCGGGCTCAGACCAAGTTGCGTGGCGGTGATCTTTTGCAAGCTGCCGAACAAGACATTAGAAGAAGTATCCGAGCCGGTCAGGGCCACGCCGAGCCAACCCAGCATCGTCCCGAAGAACGGATAAAGAAAACCGGTCTTCGCGAAAGCCAGGCCGAGCGTCGCGTCCATGCCCGAGTAACGCGTCGTGAATCCGATCGCCATCATCGCGGCGATGGTCAAAAGCGACGTGCTCACCAGCCTGAGAGTTTTCCAATAAACGCGCAAGAGTCCGCGAACGGAGTATCCCATCGCCAGGCCGGCAATGATCGAGGCGAATAAGATGCCGCTGCCCGACGCCGACAGGAAATTGAAGTTGAAGACTGCATTCTCGGCAACCGGCTTCGCCACCACAGGTGGAACACGCAACACGAGTTTGTCTAGACCGTGAACCGGAATCTTTGGCCCGGCGATGCCGTCGAGGAAACCCTTCGTTTGCGGTAAACCCCAGACGAAGACGACAACGCTGAGAATGATCCACGGTAGCCAGGCGCGAAACATGTCAGAAGCCCGACCGTTAGGGAGGGCATCGTTCGAAAGCGCCCTCCCTGACGATCGGGCTCCTGACACACTTTCAACCCGGTCGCTACTGCTCCCGGTTCTGACCTCATGCCGCCAGATGTTTTTCGGTTGCCAGAATTTCAAGAATAAGGAAAGCGAGGCAATCGAAACGATCGCGGCCACGACATCGACCAGCCACGGACCATGAAAGTTGGACACCAGGAATTGCGGGACTGCGAAGCAGACGCCCGCAACCAGAATTGCCGGCCAGATTTCAATCATGCCGCGGAAGCCGGCGAATGCCCAGATCAACCAGAACGGAACGATCACGGAAAAGAATGGGAGCTGGCGTCCAACCATCGCACTCAGTTCTTTCAAGTCCAAACCGGTTACGCCTTGCAGCCCGATCAGCGGCGCGCCCAACGCGCCAAAAGCTACTGGCGCCGTGTTGGCGATCAAAGACAGACCCGAAGCCGACAACGGAGAAAATCCCAGCCCAATCAAAATCGCACCCGTTACAGCGACCGGCGTGCCGAATCCGCACGCGCCTTCGATGAAAGCGCCGAAGCTAAAGGCGACCAGCAGCAATTGCAGCCGGCGATCCTGAGTGAGACCCGTGATGCTGTGACGTAAGCGCTCGAACAGTCCGCACTCGTTCGTCAACTGATAAAGAAAGATCACGTTGAGCACGATCCAGCCGATGGGGAACAAACCGTACGCGCCACCGTAGCCGGCGCTCGCGAGAATCATCGCCGTCGGCATGCGAAAGACCACTACGGCCACGATCAGGGAAGTACCAAGCCCGAGCAGGGCCGCGTAATGAGCTTTGATTCGGAGGACGCCGAGACTTCCGAGCAGCACCAGAATCGGCAGCGCGGCCAGCGCGGTCGACAACACCGCGTTACTTAACGGATCGTAAACTTGCGACCAGGTCATAACGAAACCGATCTCCCTGCGGAATCAGATGGCGCGAATAGTTACCTGACCACTTTCAAAAGAAGTTTCAACTTCGAGGTTCGCGATCTCGCCGCGAATGATAATGCGGCGATCCGAGTTCGCCGCCAGAGCCTCGACCGCAACAATCAAACATTCAACCGGCGAAGCGATGAATCGCTTCAAGCCCGTGGCGTCGCACCCTTCATCAAGTAGAAGCTGCGCATCAAAAGCGAGTTCGGTTTTGTCTGCGCTGGTTAGTTCGTCGGCATCCAATTCTGAAATCGCCACGCCCTGGGGCAGCAAGTTCATCTCGCCGTCAAGATAAATTGTCCAGAGAAATCCGATATCCAGCAGCAAGTGCGCCGCTTCGCCGGCAACAAACCAGCCCAGCACGGTCGCGCCGATCACGTGGGCAATAACGTGATCCTGATGCGTGGTAGTTTCGAGATGGTTCCAGTCCATGCTAGTTCCGAGTTTCAAGTTCCAAGTTCCAAGTCCTGAGTTAGTTTTTCTGCCTTCTGCCTTCTGCCTCCTGCCTCCTGCCTCCTGCCTCCTGCCTCCTGCCTTCTGCCTTCTGCCTTCTGCCTTCTGCTCACTGCTTACTGCTCTCATATCGCCGCAGCTTCTTCGCCGCGCCGAACGTGAACGCGGCGGCAACCAGACAGCCAACGCCGCCGATCACAACTGAAAGCGGTGCGCCGATTAAGGCCGCGACGGTTCCCGCCTCAACTTCGCCCAACTGTGGACCGCCCATGAAAAAGACCATATTGATCGAAGTCATCCGCCCGCGCAAATTGTTTGGCGTCGAAAGCTGGCGAATAGTTTGACGCAGGATCGTGCTGACCGTGTCGGCTCCTCCGGCTATGGCCAACATCATTAGCGATAGCCAGAAAATTCTTGAAACACCGAAAGCGACCGTCGCGGCGCCAAAGACAGCGACCGACACAATCACGACCTTGCCCTGATTCTTCACAGTTCCCAGCCGCGCCATCACCAAACCAGTGATCACCGCGCCCGCTGCCTGGGCTGCGCCCAGGAAACCGAAGCCGTGCGCTCCGACTTTCAGAATGTCGGTAGCAAAGATCGGGAGCAATTGATTTGCGGAAGCGAAAAATGTCGCCACGAAATCCAGCGTCATGGTCTGCACGATGATCGGCGTGCGCCAAACGAATCGCAGACCCTCGCGGAACGCTTCGATCGTGATCCGGGTTGGTGCGCTTTCGTCTTCACCCGGTCGTCCTCTGAAGCGCATCAGCGCCAACCCGCCGATCACGGCCACAAACGAAGTCGCATTCATCGCGTACACCAGGCCGGGGCCCCGACCGGCCAGAAGGAATCCGGCCAAAGTCGGGCCGACAATCATTCCGATTTGAAACATCAGCATGCTCAGGCTGACGGCGTTGGGAAAATCTTTCGCCGGTACCAGCGCCGGCATCAGAGACTGTCGCGCCGGCGTGTCGAAGGCCCACGCAGCAGAGGCAATCGAGGTCAGCAGAAAGATTGGCCATACGCGCTGCAAGCCCCCAAAAGTGATTAGCGCCAGGACGGCGCTGCACGTCAGCATCAACGATTGGGTGACCATCATCAGCCGCCGGCGATCGATCACGTCGGCGACAACACCACCCAGTAACGAACACAAGATGATTGGGCCGGCGCGAAAGAATCCCACCATGCCCAGCGCCAGCGCTGAGTGCGTAAGCAGATAGATATGCCAGTTGATCGCGACCATCTGCATCTGCGATCCGGTCACGGAAATAATCTGACCCAACCAAAGCAAACGAAAGTCGCGATGACGAAGTGATGAGAAGGCTGACTGGCGCTCGCTGTCGCGAGTCGGCGCGGAGAGATTTGAAGGATCGGTCGCTGCCATTGGGGATCGCTCTATTTATAACTCATCAACGCGACGTAAAAAAGAAAGGTGGTCCCAAACGCGGGCCACCTTTTGATGTCTGCTTGTTTTCGTCCACCGATTACTGTGTCTGCTTCGTTCCCTTCAGCTCTTTGTACATATCTTCGACATTCGATGTGGCGAAATTCTGAAAAGCAAACGCCTTGTATTTTTCAGGAAGCTTCGATTGCGCCTTGGCCTGATCGACGGTCAAGCCACCGGCGATTCCCTGCTTCACTCTCGCGCGCAAGTCGTCGAGATAGTCTCTGAAGTCCTTGATCTCGGCGGCTTCGGCAACATTGCCATGGCCGGGAATGAACTTCGCCGTCGGATATTGACCAATGATTTTGTCGAGCGTCGGGATCCAATCGTTCACCGTCGCATCGACCAGGTTAGGCAGTGTCTTTGACCAGCCAAGATCGCCGGTGAACACCACGTCGGCGTCAGGAACATAAGCGAGCACGTCGCCTCCGGTGTGGCCCGGCAGAGTCGAAAGGATCACTTCGCGTTTCCCGAGATAGAGATGCACGGTTCCTGAACCGAACGTCACGTTAGGATTCGTCAGCTTAATCGCCATCATCGCATCGAGACGACGAATTTGCCGCTCGAGCGGCGCGCGCTTGTCTTTCTGGTCTTCCGGACTTTCGCTCAATTGTTTCGCCGCATCTGCTCGTCGCTTCTGCAACTCTTCAGCCGCGGGCAGAAAGCGCTTGTTCCTGGTCGTCTGCCACTTGATTAGATTGTCGTGGGCGATGATCGGCACTCCGCGCGCGACCAGCACCTGGTTGCCGCCAGTATGATCGAGATGGTAGTGACTGTTGACCGCGTACTTGATCGGGAGTTTCGTCAGCGTTTGGATCTCGCCAATGAGTTCTTCAATCGCGGCGGGAGTGAAGAACGTGTCGAACAGGAGGACTCCATCATCGCCAATGACAAAGCCGGCGTTGCCTGACGCCAACCCGCCGGACTTTGCGATCGCCGCATAAACTCCGGCGGCGACTTTGACGAGTTGAAAGTCGTCTTCGGCCTTCGGGGCGGCGGCGGTTTTCAACTCGCACGGGCGAATTAGTCCGATCGCGAATAACACCAGCACAGTCAGCACTGCTAGTTTTCTTTTCATCGGTCGTCGATGTTTACAGCTTCTTTAGGATTTCCTTCCAACGTGCCCAAGCATCATCGCGCCCTTTGCGGTTCGCTCTATAGGCAACCAGCGCCTTCTGATAGTCATCCGCCGCTTTCTTATCCGCCGCTTCATCGCCCTTCGCTACGGGAGCCGCCGGCTCCGGGTTGTTCGGCTCGCCGGCGCGCATGAAGCCATGGCCGGCGCCGGCGTAGGTCACCTGATCGAAACTCTTCTTCAGCTCTTTCATCGCGTCGGCAGTCCCCGGGACCGTGGCGTCTACACGCATATCATTTTCGCCATAGAAGCCATAGACCGGTGCGCCGATCTTCGCGAGCGATGTTTTGTCGAGCACGGGATTAGGTGGCGCAGTCGTTGGCGCGGTGCCGTAGAAAACAAACGCCGCCTTCAAGGTGGATCGATTCGTCGCGAAGCGAAATGACTGTGAGCCGCCCCAACAAAAGCCGGCCACCGCAACTTTGCCGTTCGCCGCCGGCAGTTTGGAAACGTAATCAGCGACGGCATTCAAGTCCGCAGTGATCTGGTCCGGAGGTAGAGCGCCGATCGCCTGACGGACGCTGTTACCGTCGAAATCGCTCGAACCCCCTCCCTTCGGTCCCATGCCGGAAAGCAGGTCGGGAGCAATCGCGATATAGCCGGCTTCCGCCAGTTCATCCGTCAGTTGTTGCACCCAGTCGCTCATGCCAAAAATTTCGTGAATGACGACGACCGCAGTTGCCTTCTTATTTATCTCGGGATAGACAATATAGCTATTGACTTCGCGATTTCCGTTCTTAACCTTCACCCACTCGCTGTGGCGAGGAGACTTAGCAACGCGGGCTTTCGCCCAGTCCTGAATGATTTCCTCGTTAGCCGTGCTCGCACTAGCACCCGTATCCAGGTGGTGATGCGCGGCCATCTCCTGCGCCGCTGCGGTGAAAGCAAAACAGAGCGTCGCAACCACCGACCAGGCGAAAGCTCCGAGAAATTTTCTGCCTCCTGCCTCCTGCCCCCTGCCTCCTGCCTGTTTCATTTGCTCCTCCGTTTTAAGAGAAAGTTCGCCTGCCGATTTTCGGCTACAGTTAAATATCACAGCCTGCACAAAAAAAGCGATGCCGCCAACCAGAGGTCAGCGACATCGCCGTTGATATTCGAGACGCCGCGGTTACAAACGACGGCTCTCGAAAACTGATCTATGACTCGTTACCAGGGAAACGGCCATCGCCGGCCATAGTTACCGTTGTTGCCGTTGTTGCGACGATTGCCACCGTTACGTCGGAACCCTTCGTCATAGCCGCGACGGAATCCGTCGCGGTAGGCCTGTGCATAGCCGCTTCGATTTCCGTAGCTGCCGTTGTTCGCGTTCCGGTAGTAATGAGATCTCTGCGGATCGTAGCTCTGTCCCCTTTGCGCATCATTCGAGCCGGTGTAGAAGCCGTCCCGATAGCCCTGATCTACCGCACCTTGGTTACCGTAGCCGCCGTAACCACCGTTGTTACCACCACCGTTGCGACCATACTGATCGTTGCGACGATAGTCGCGATCGCGATCGTAATCCCGGTCACAATCACGGTCGTCACGATCACGATCGTAATCTCGGTCGCGATCTCAGTCGCGGCGATAGTCGCGGTCCTGATTACGCCTGTTGTCGCGGTCTCGGTCCCACTGTGCCTGGACGGCCGTGCTTGATACCAGTCCAATGCCCGAGATGAACGACAATGCCAGCAAGACTCTGCCGATTTTGTTCCTGAGATAGTTTGATTTCATGTCTAACCTCCGTGCGCTGCGATTAGCAATTTACATGCCGATTGGATGAGTGGGAGACTATTTCGGAAGCTTGCGGCTTAACGACAATCCGTCGCCGCAGAATCGGCACGATATCGTGTGCCCAGATTCGGAAATGCGTTGGCGAAAGTGATTGGCCGGGGCGAGTCAACGAGGAGAAGCGGAGAGTGAAGGATCACTCCTTGATTGCGTCGGTTTGCCGTCGGGGCATCTTGCGTTCAAGTATGTTCGTCGTGCGATCGGTGACGCTGTCTGGCGCTTCTCGCGCGGCGGTGACTGTGAGTTCACCTTGATATGGACCGCGATTGATTGGCTGCTGATCGAATGCGGGAGCCGGCGGATCGATTTTTAACGGCGAGTCGGTTACGCTTTCATCCAGGGTTTTAACTCCACAACTTCCGTCTATGTTCCATTCATGATTGACGGGTTGAAGACTATTATCAATTCCAACAGCCTCGGCAGCGTCGGGATCGGAACGGCTTCGCCCACCGAGACCCTGTCGGTCAACGGAACCGCCAACAAGCCGGGTGGTGGATCCTGGGCTGTCTTTTCTGACGAGCGCCTGAAGATGCCGTTATGCAGTTGCAGCCGCTCCGCTACGAATACAAGCCTGACAATGCGCTCGGCCTCAAGTCAGAAGGAGAACACATCGGCTTTGGAGCCCAGGCAGTGCAGAAGATAATTCCGGAAGCGGTGACCAAAAACGCGAACGGCTACCTGATGGTAAACAACGATCCGATCCTCTGGACCATGCTGAACGCAATCAGGGAGCAGCAGAAGGAGATCGTAGAACTTAAGGGCCAAATCCAGAAGCTGCAGTCAGCTTCGCACCGGCGCGGCAACAGGTCGCGTCGCTAACATTCACGCTGAGAGGGTGAAACAAAACCGCCTGGGGTGGCGGGCCGCCGGCGCGCCACCCCAGGATTCCATCTCAACCGTCCGTTCCCACTAAACAACTCCTGTTTTAGGCTGCTCATTTGCTGCCGGGCAATCCTCGATCATCGGCTGTGATCGGGTGCGGCTCTGCCCGCGCTCTCCGCTGGACAATGCTATATGTCAAGTGTAGAATATATTTCACACGTGCTATATCGCACACGTAGTAAATAGACACGCTGGCAGATCGGCACTCCATATGATTGAAATTCGAGTAGATGAATTGTTGGCAGGGCAAGGGCGGTCTTTCTATTGGCTGGCCAAACAGACCGGCATCAGCCACACGACCCTGTGGCGTCTAAAGAAGGGCAAGTCGTTCGGGATCAACCTCGACACTCTGGAGAAGATGTGCCGGGCGCTGGCGTGCCAACCGGGCGACATACTCACATCGAACGGCAAGAGGCCGCGCAAGAGCAGAAATCAAAACGCGAAAGGCAAACAGTGAATGATTAGCACGAAAAAGAATCCCTTTACTTTCAGATTAGTGGATGTCGGATCGAATCCGGGCCTCGAGTTGACGAATGCGACCGATCAGACGTTCAAATGTGTCGAGATTCTAACTGTCTTTCTGAAAGACAAAGAGAGTCCTGGCCCATCGCAGGTTCATATTAGATTTGAGGCGGTAGAGAACATCCTGCCGAAAGCGAAGTCCATCGTGCCGCACACAACTTTGATCAATCGCAAAGCGGTTGACTCTGATCTGGACCAGTTGGGACGGCTGGAAGTGATCGCAGGCGAAGTCAGCCCCTATGTCCTGGATATTTCCTGGCAGGACGTGGAAGGCAAGACGCGCTTTCAACGGATCCCGGTCGGACACTGATCCGGTCAGCACCACCAGCGTGCGTTCATCACGCTCTGAAGGCGTGAAATAAAATAGCCTGGGGATCGCGATTTCAAAAAGATATGTGAGCCCCGAAGGGGCGACAGAAATTCTTGTTTGACCCCGGAATTTGAGATTCGGACTTGTCTCTCGGAATCTTACGCCGCCAAATCATCCAACACTTTGCCGTAATTGATCAGGACCACTCTCACGCCTTCTTCACAAACCGGAGAGCCACGCCGTTCATGCAGTAACGCAGTCCCGTCGGTTTCGGTCCGTCATCGAAGACGTGCCCCGTGTGAGCACCGCACCGCGCGCACAACACCTCGGCGCGGGTCATTCCGAAGGTTCGATCAACTTCTTCCCGCACGTTTTCCTTTTTGATAGGCGCCCAAAAACTCGGCCAGCCCGTGCCCGAATCAAACTTCTGTGCTGAGCTAAACAGCGGCAACTCGCAAGCGGCGCACTCAAAGGTGCCGGCGTCATGAATGTCATTCAGCGGGCTCGTGAAGGGAGCTTCAGTTCCCTTCTGCCGCATCACGTCGTACTGCTCCGGCGTGAGTTGTTGCTTCCACTCTGCATCTGTCTTGATCACTTTTTTGATTCCTTTGGAATTCGAGTTGTTGGTGTTCGCTTGCGGTTCTACTCCCTCTCCCTGTGGGAGAGGGTTGGGGTGAGGGCTTACGCTCGACCCGCTACTACTTATTCTTAAGTCGCTCCCTGGCAGGCCATTCGGATTCTGCGAGAGCTTCACCGGCAGTCTCACCAGCGCCGCAAACGCACCCAGCGCAATCGAAGATGAAAGAAAGTTACGTCTGTTCATGAGTGACCTCTATGATATCGACGATCGTTTCATCAACCTAATTACGCGGAGGATGGGTAGATTGGATTTGAGGTCGGTACAGAACCGGGAGCGGTAGCGACCGGGTTAATGATTCAACTTGAGTTATGAAGTGAGTACCATCTGCCAGCGGCGGCGGGTGATTGGCTTTCAAAGCGCCAAAGGCGCGCAATGCAATAGTCTCGCACCGTCACATTTATTACGATTCAAGCCGCAACGAGGCAGTAGCCCGATCTCGGTAGATTCTTGCCTTTCACGAAATCGAGGGCTACTATCACACCATGGTGACAATTACTTTTCCCGATCGCGAAACTGAAAAGCGGGCGCTCGCATTTATGCTCGGCCGCTTCTCTGGTCGCGTCCTGCGATCGGGTGAGCACATCGTTCCTGAAGCCGCACTTGAAGCACTTGCTGACCAAAACATTTCATTCTCTGTAATCGGGAGAACCACCTATGAGCAGCAAATGGCGGCGATTCGAGGTCCTGCTCCCACTTCAGTTCAATGACGGAAGCGATGTACCCGCCGAATTGCTTGCCGAAGCAGTTTTAGAAATCGTAGATCACTTTGGCGCCGCCAGCTACGAGACGCAAAAAGTCGAAGGCCATTGGCGTCACGGAGGCGTCCTCATCCGCGACAATCTCGTGAAGCTTATCGTTGACGCGCCGGATCTAGCGAGCAACCGCCGCTGGATGAAACAGTACAAGGATCGCTGGCGAGCCCGGCTGGAACAAGTCGAATTGTGGATGGTTAGTTACGCTGTTGAAGTTGAGTAGCAGCGCGCTCTCTCTTATTCACGATTTACGATTCACGATTCACGGTTTTCATTCCGCTCCTTCAGAGCTTCAATTATCTAACCAACGATCTACCTGGGGCGTTGCCCCAGGCTTTCACATTCCGCGCCTTCGGCGCTTGGTTGAGATTCTCGGACGCGTCAGCGGACGAATGACAACAGCCCAGTCTTTCAAGACTTGACGATGAATGTGAAAGGGAAAAGATTGAAGTGGTGCCAAAGTCTGTCAGAAAAATAGATTTCATCGTATAATTCCTTTTCATTACTCATCGAGGTTTCGCTTTCTCCGCGACCCTTGATAAGAGGCCTCTCATGGCAATTCAAAAACTTCCCCCTGAACTAATCTCCCTGGTTCATCATATTGAACTAAACAAGGCTGGTTGGTGGGATAAGGGGTTAGATCAGTTGCTCATTACCGCAATATGGGTGGCTGGTCGAGATCAATCTGTTGGCGAAATCCTCGCCCAACTTAAGAAGTCTTTCCAAGTGGAAATAGAGATCGAGAAGGCGCAGTCTCATCTGAGCACGCTTTGTTCAAAAAGCATTCTCGTGCCGATGCCAGATGATCGCTATAAGATCTCTGAAGAGTACTTGGAAAAATACGACGATGATATCCGTGAAGCTGAAGCTTTGGAGAAAGCCGTTGAAGAGTCTTTCATCGTTGCTTTAACCAAGCATTGTCCGGGAATCGACGTTCATGCGGCTTGGAAAGATTTCAATGAAAGATTTCTGCTGCCGTTCGTAAGAGATGTAGGGGCCAATACATACCGACTTCTCTCGGAAGGTAATCTCAAGATAGCGCCCAGTCGTTTCAAGAGATTCGTACGAACCTACCCCGAAGAAATTCACGAACCCTTTGCGGAGGTAGTCAAAGAGTTCTTGGATCCTAAGAATCTTCAACTGCGCTCATACATCTTACGTTCGCTAAACGCGTTCTTCTTCATAGAGGCAGGCAGCCTTACTAAAGAAACTATCGAAGCTTTGACTAAGCTTTCGGGATCCCAACCTACTTTTAACATCTTCGTCGACACGAACTTCTTGTTTTCAATTCTAGGGCTTATTCCGTCTGCGGCTGACGGTCGATCTTTAATCAAGTTGATATCTCGTATTAAGGGAAACGTAAACGTTAGGTTATACGCACTGCCTACAACCGTTGACGAAGCAAGAAGAAAGTTAATAAGTACGAAACAATTTTTGGCTGGTCTGAGAGTGGTCCCAAATCTCGCGGAAGCCGCTTCAAGAATGAGGTTAGACGGCCTTGCACTAAAGTTCTTTGAGGAATCCCCCAAGCGGGGACTGATGAGCGCTGAGGATTATTTTGAGCCGTATATCGCTGATCTTATCTCTATGATGAGAACGAAGGGGGTCGAACTCTACAACGAGGACGTAGATCATTACAAAACGAAGCCGGCTGTTATTGACGACATCATGGTGCAATTAGAGTCCGAACGGAAGAAACACAAAGAACGAGCCAAGGACTACGAAAAGCTAGAGCACGACATGGTCCTCTGGCATGTAACTCGGGATATGCGGCCTGTTCGCATAGAGTCGCCTCTGGATGCGAGGTGCTGGGTCGTCACTATTGATTATCGGATGCTCGGATTTGACAAGTTCAAGAAGCAGATATTGAAGAGGAGAGGTGACGACAGCAGCGTTCCAGTTTGTCTCTATCCCACGACTCTTATCCAGATGTTACAGTTTTGGGTACCGAGGACTCCCGAATTCGAGGAAGCCATGCTCAGCAGCATGCGTTTGCCATTCCTGTACCAGGAATTTGACTACGCCGCGGAAAAGATCACGCTAGACATCCTAAGAACATTGGGTCAATACGAAAATATAGGCGACCTAAAAACAGAAGCTGTTTCCTCGATTCTTATGAGCAAAGCTCTTCGAAACAAAATGTCGGCGACAAAGGATGTGGAGAAAAAGGTCAAATTGATTAGAGAAGCCTTATTGGAGCAGCATAAGAAGACGACTGCTGAACTTCACACACTTACTGAACGCCTGAAACTGAAGGAAAAGGAGCTTGAAGAAGAGTCAGTAAGTAAGCGGACTGCTGAACAACAGCTTGCTAACAAACACACCGAGCTGGAAAGTCTCCAGCAGATGGTGCAAGAACTCAAGTCGACATCGGAAATAGAGAAGGATGTACTCTCAGATAGAATAACTCAACTTGAAGAAGCGGCGTCCGCTAAGGATCTTAAGAGCCAAATCCAGCGCGAGAGAACGGTTTTCATCGTTAAGTGGCTAGCTGTCCCGCTCCTTTTGATCATAATGATCATGACAACAAGCGCATTTGTTCTTTCGACGACAACTGGTTGGAAGTTATGGCAGATGCTTGTCGGCTTTCACAGTATCGGACTGCTTATTTGGGCGATTATCTTTGATTGGTTGGGCTCAAGAACCCCACACGTGAGAGATTGGCCTCCTTTCATCAGATTCAAGAAACTCCGGAAGGTGATTTTCGGGATCTTGGGAGCACTAATTCTTGGCGTATTAGCCAATTTCATACACGACTGGCTGAAGCCATCCGTGCCGACACACTAGCAACTGATTCCGGCCTACTTACACTTGCTATACCCACAATCCCGACAAAAATCACAGCCACTCGCGTGCTCCAGTTGGCCGCTACACTCTGGGCACTTGCCAATCATGGTTGACATGATCGCGCCGGTGACTTGAGTAGTGCTCGTGCCCTGTTGTTTGCCGAGGGCGCGGGCGGAATCGGGATGGCCTCTCAAGCGCCGGTTGGTGATCATGATGCATTCAGACACCGCTTGTTCGGGTGAAGTCAGCAAACGTTCGTTGAACCAGACGGCGTGCGTGCCGGTTACTTTGTTCAAGCTGTAGCTGACTTCGGCCGCGTCGAATCCGCCGCGCAGCATCTTGGAAGCCAGCATGCCCACGCCACCGCTGATGGGACCGGTGGCAAAGACTTCCTGAATCATCTGGTTGTCGTGATTGACGGTGACGTAAAGATTCTGTCCGTCGAACGGAATGCGCCAGGTCGCGCCGACGAGTTCGCGCGGACGTTCGAGACGAATTGCGCCCTGCTTTCTCGCTGCACTTTCGGCTTCCGCCAAGCGTCGCGCAGCCGCTTCATTTTCTGATTCAGCGTGACTGGCCTGTGGTTCGTCGAGAGTTTCAACTACGGTCGTGGTGGTGACGACAGTTGCCGCCTCGTTCTTCGGCTCCTGCTTCATCGAAGTGAGCACCTGATTCTCGCGCGAGCCGTCGCGATAGTAACTCACGGCTTTGCAGCCAAGCTGTTGCGCCAGACGATAGAGATGATCGACTGACTCAATCGTGTCGTTAACTGCGCCGTTGCAGGTCTTGGAAACGCTGTTGTCGACGTTGCGCTGCGCGGCGGCGAGCACATGTACGTGCTGCTCTGCGCTGATGGACATCGCCGAAATGAAATAAGAAGGCAGCTCGTGCTCATGTTCGACTACGAAGGCCGCGGCCTCGTCGATTGAGTCGGGATCGGTTTGATCGACATCCATGCCCAGCGCTTGCGCGGCGAGGCTGTGAACGTACGTGCGCGTGCCGAGAGTGTCCTTGCGCACGTACGCCCACGAGAAGTTGGGTTCAACTCCCGACGACGTTTCTGCCACCAGGGAAATAGTGCCCGTAGGAGCGATCGTCGTTACTTCATAGTTGCGCGGAGTGAGCGGAACTTCGCGTGAGATGCCAATCTCTTCGTAAATGAATTTGGCGTAGGATTCGCGATTGGGCTCGAGCTCAGGAAAGACGCCGCGTTCGGCGCCGAGCCGCAGACTTTCATTCCAGGCTTCGCGTCGAACAAAGCCCATCACTTCGTCCATCAAATCGATTGAGGCGGGCGAGCCGTAAGTGATTTTCAGATTCAGACACAGATCGGCAAAGCCCATGATGCCCAGGCCCAGTGGGCGCGTGCGCTTCACCACGTCGTTGATTTCGGGCAAAGGCCAGGCGCAGGTATCTATGACGTTGTCGAGAAAACGCGTGCACCAGTGCGTGACTTCACGCAGACGATCCCAGTCGAGTCTCTGCTCGCGATCGTAGAACTTGGCGACGTCGATCGAGCCGAGGTTGCACGAATTCGCGAAGTGCAGGAACTGCTCGCCGCAGGGATTGCTCGCCATAATAGGGCCCATCGACCCAATCATGTGATTGTGGCGATTGACTTCGTCAATGAAGGCGATGCCCGGCTCGGCGTAGCGATGCGCGCTGGCAATGATGCGGTTCCAGATGTCCGGAGCGTAGGCCATGCCCGGCGTCGGCGGCTCTTCAATCAGAGTGTCGGAAAGATCGGCCGTATCGTAAGCCTCTTTGTCGCGAAACGTGACGGTCGAGCCGTCCGTCCGGCGATAGACGACGTAATCACGGCCAGTGACTGGATCGAAGATCGGATCACTCCACGGCTCGCCGCGAAATTCGAGCTGATACCATTCGTTGTGATCGACAGCTTCGAGAAACTTGTCAGTAACGTTGACTGAGATATTAAAGTTGGTCAGCGAATGCTGGTCATTCTTTGCATGAATGAAACGCAAAATGTCGGGGTGCGTGGCGCGCATCATGCCCATGTTCGCGCCGCGGCGCACGCCACCCTGCTTAATCGTGTCGGTCGTCGTATTGAAGATGTTCATGAACGACACGGGGCCGCTGGCGACACCGTGCGTTGAACTGACCATCGCGCCGCTGGGGCGCAGCTTTTCAAAAGTGAAGCCGGTGCCGCCACCTGTCTGGTGAATAATCGCGGCGTCGGTTGCCGTCTTCATAATGCCGGCGATCGAATCAGGCACGTCGAGCACAAAGCACGCCGCCAATTGCCCGTTAGGTTTGCCTGAGTTGACCAGGCACGGCGTGTTCGGAACGAACTCGCGCGCCAGCATGATCTCAGACATCGTGTTGAAAAATTCGTCGCGCTTATCCGCGTCGGTTTCGGCGACTGAAACGTGCGCCACCACGCGCGCCACGATGTCGCTCCACTCTTCCAGGCTTGTGGCTTTCGCATCTTTCAGCGAGTAGCGCTTACCGATTACGCGTTTAGCGTTCAGGCCGAGGGGCACGATCTGGCGCTTGAAGGAAACAATCGATTGGAGGATTTCGTCCTGAGACACTTTTGTCATCTTCGCCCCACTCGCCGTGTTCATCTATTCTACCTTTCCCGCGCGGAGAACCGCACGCGAGCCGATTTTGAGGAATAAAAATCCCGGGCGACACACGATCGCCGTTTCAAAAACTTAAGTTGTATTGCAGATACTACGGTCGGTTTTGCGAAGTCACGAAAACCTTGCTGAGCCGGGTTTTGGAACCCCTTGACCCGCCGCCGCCAGCCGCCTCACTCCGAGCAGGACGCACTATACACCCGGAAAACCACGATGTCAATATGTTGTGGTCATCTTTTTTTTCAACGCGATACAGTGTATTTCCTGAGGCGCTACTTTAACCCTAAATGGCTCGAAATCAGTCCCTTAGAATGGCCCACGCGCGACGGAAACCCCACCGTGAGGGAGGGTGCGTACGTTCAAGCTTCATCGGTACCCTCCCTGACGGTCGGGTTTCTGCTTTACTTGCCGCTGGATAGAAGTAAATCGAGTTCGCGATTCTGAGTGTCGAGCATGCCGAACGTGTCCGCAGTTTCTTCGAGCATCTGGCGAGTCATGGCAATTGAGTCGCTAAGTTCCTCAAAGTGCAAAGAAGAGACGCGTTCGGGCGTGGGCAGGGTGACCACCTGATCATTGACGAGGCCAAAGAAATTCTCGATCGATTGCAATTGGCCTTCGACCAGACGCACTGAGCGTTCGAGATCGTTGAAGGCCGCCACGCGACGTTTGAGAATCTCGGCATTGGCCTGCTGGACGCGCTTGGCGCGATCGTCGGTTGAACTCTGGATCTGGTGTTCCGCCTGCTTCAATTGATTCTGTACGGCCTGGCGGTTGGTCGATCGCAAGTGATGCTTGCGACGACGATATATGTCGAGCAGATCGACGAAGTCTTCCCAATAGCGATCCAGCGTTTGCAGGTTCGCCGGGACGTGTTTGCTGGTGGTGAACTTTTTGTAGTTCGAATAAATCTGGTTCTTCATCCAGCGCAAATACTCGACAGCTTCGCGCTCGCGAGGATCGAACGCTTTAATTATGGTTTCGCGCTGCGCGTCGCGCAGCTTACGGGCGCGCTCCTTTTCTCTGCGCGCGACCAGACGGCGATAAAATGGAGTTGCAGGAACCACGGCGAGATAGAGGGCCTCGGTTGCCAGGGCCGCAGCCAGCGGCGTGACGTCCCAAAAGTACGCGGCCGTCATGGCAAAGCCGGCCATGCCCCAGATATTAATCGGCTCTCTGAATGCCTGTTTTAGATACCGAAAGTCGATCTTGGGCAATTCCATTTACTGTACGAAATGCTTTTGAAGATTGTTCGGAAACCCCGGTTTCGGGCGAAGCGCCGCGACCTCGGCTATTTCGGATTCGCTATTGTTCTCCGGCTTCGCTCTTAGCGGGCAGCGCCGCCTGTGGCGCACTCTCTGTTCCAGCCGGCAACAAGCCCATCTCAAGTTTGTACGAGTGCAATTTGTCCTGCAACTGCATGTCCATCGCCTCGCGTTCGATTTCCTGCATCTGCGTGTCGACCGATGCCGTGCCAAGCTGCATCCTCGCTTCGGCAGCGGCAGCGCGCCGATCAATCTTGTCGCGCATCTCGTCGAAGGTCGAGGCGTCGTCACCTAGCTGGAACGAAGCCATCGTCTGCGCGAGCTGCTCCTGAAGCTTTGCCTGCTTCGACTGATTGATGAGCTGCATGGCCTCGGAGGTTCGCCGCTGCATTTGCAGCACATAGTTATCCCGAGCCTTCAGGGCCTGCCTCGATGCCAACTCGGCGTATTCGAGTTGGTGTCCAGTCTTTTGCAGATCGACCTCCGCCTGCGAAAGCTGGCCGATGTAGGCCGTCGCAATATCGTCGCGGCCCATCTTGAGCGAAGCTTTAATCTTCGAATCGAGATCGACCCTCTGCGATTCCAGCCGCTCCTTATTCTTCGCCAGCAGCTTCTCAGTAGCCATGACCTGCGCAACTGAATTATTAAGGTCGGGAATCCGGTCGCGCATGTCGCGAATTGTTTGTTGAAGTATGAGCTCCGGATCTTCAGTCCGTTCGACGATCCCGCCAAAAAGCGCGCGCATTGAGCGCTTCACCCTCGTCCATAGTCCCATTTTTGACTCACCCTCCAGCGAATTCAGATTCGAAGATCACGGATCAGACCTGCAGCAATCATCAAACGCGAGCGCGCTCTGGTTTGTACGACGCCGAACCGCGCGCAGTTGCAAGTTACAGCCGATTTCGGCGTGAGTATAGCAGAGAACAGGCGGCAGTAAGCAGGAGGCAGGAGGCAGAAACCGTCGCGGAACCCGCCAATAGCTAAACGATCTCTGATGTTTGCCGCTTCGGCGTTCGGCCGATATCGCGCCGGTAATGCATCCCGTCCCAGTGGATGTCGCCCACGGCACGGTAGCAGCGTGACAAGGCGACTTCGAGGCTTTGGCCCGTCGCGGTCACGCTCAGCACCCGCCCGCCTGCTGTCAACCATTCTCCGTCAGCTCCGCGCGAGGTCGCCGCATGAAATAGTGCGACACTTTCATGCTGGCAGGCGCGATCCAAGCCCTCGATGCGGGCACCCGTTTCCGGCTTGGCCGGATATCCGCGCGCCGCAAGCACCACGCAGGCCGAAGCATCGTTGGACCAGTTGACTTCAATCTGACCCAGACGCGTTTCGCTGATTGCCTCGAAGATTTCTGCAAGGTTGGTCGTGAGTCGAACCAGAATTGCCTGCGTTTCGGGATCACCAAAGCGCACGTTGTACTCGAGTACGCGCGGACCATCGGCGGTCAGCATCAGTCCAACGAACAAGACTCCGCGAAAAGGAAAGCCTTCATCGCGGGCGCCTTGCAGGGTTGGTTCGACGATTTCGCGTACTACTCGGTCGAGAGTTGCGCGATCCAGCACGCTCGGATCCGTAATCGAGCCCATGCCGCCGGTGTTCGGACCGGTGTCGTTTTCGCCGACGCGTTTGTGATCGCGAGCGGCCGGCATCAAGCGAAAATCTTTACCGTCAGAAAACAACAGCAATGACGCTTCGCATCCGAAAAGCGCTTCTTCGATCACGATCCGGCGCGCAGCCTCGGCGCTAACCGTATCGCCAGTCATCAATTCGCGCACGGCGCTGATGGCCTCGGCGCGTGAACCGGCGATGATGACGCCTTTGCCGGCGGCGAGGCCGTCGGCTTTAACGACCACCGGCGCGTCCTTGCCGCCAAATGCGCCGCTTTCTAAAATCGCAGTCGCTTCGGCAAAAGACTCTACTATTCGGTGGCGGGCGCTGGGCACTCGATGGCGAAACATGAAATCTTTTGCGAACGCTTTGCTGGACTCCAAACGCGCGGCCTGACTTTCCGGCCCAACTATGCGAACGCCTCGGCGATTGAACTCATCGACGATGCCAGAAGCCAGCGGCGCCTCTGGCCCGACCACGGTTAAATCAATTTTCTTTTCTTCGACAAGTTGGATCAGCGTCGAGATATCGGTCGCCGCGACTGGCAGGCACACCGCATCTTGGGCGACGCCGGCGTTGCCGGGCGCGCAGAAAAGTTCCAACGGTTGAGCCGACGTCTTCCGCAGTGTCCAGACAAGCGCGTGCTCTCGACCGCCGGAACCTATGATCAGGATTCGCATTTTTCGCCGCGCGCTCCCATTCGATCGCTTGAATTCCGAAGTCACGAATGCTATCAGTGAAACGCAAAGATCGAAAGCCGCAAGTCCGCGCCTCGTTTGGCGCAGAAAAATGCTTGACACGAGTTAATCATAGTCATATAAGTGGCAGCCGCTGTGGCCGCGCTTTCTGAAAAGACATTGAGTTCGTAAGCTAACCAGCGTTCGTTGGCCTCCTCGTCAGCTTTTAGAAGTTACACCTGTAAACGGCTTTCCGAATTTCCCTCGACGCAGACGAGCGGGGAGGTGAACTACGTGCCAGACATTGAGTTGCAAGGGGCGGCGAACGGCGAGACATCTGAATTTGCGGATCGATCGATCAGATGCGTCGATTGCGGTGAACAGTTCGTGTGGACCGTGGGCGAGCAGGTCTTCTTTCACGACAAGGGCTTGAAGAACGAGCCCAAGCGATGCAAGCCTTGCAAGCACGCCAAGAACGACCGACTGGCGGCTATCTCCGCGTCGCAGGTTGCCGGAATTAAGCAGAAGATCGAAGTGAACGTGAAGTGCGCTCAATGCGGCCAGCAAACTACGGTGCCTTTTTATCCATCGCAGGGGCGGCCGGTCTACTGTCGATCCTGCTTTGTCGCCGGTCGAACCATGACGGCAACTGCCTGATTTCCAGCCGGAAAACTCATCTGCTACGGGCTCTTAGTGTTCCAGATGATACGGGACGTTAGTAACGACAACTCCCCGCTTGAAAAGCAGAGCGCCCTTGAGAAACAAGGTATTCTGATTGTGCAGGAGGTTTTGCCACCATCTGGCCGGAACGAACTCAGGAAGAACGATGGTTACGACTTCGCCATGCGTGCTGCGCTTGACGCGATCGACGTAGTTGAGTAGCGGCCGCAAAAGCGAACGGTATGGCGACGCCACCACTACGAGGTTAACTCCCGATCCCCATTGTTGCCATTTCTCGCGCAGCTTCTGCGTTGTCTCATCGTCGAGGTTGACATAAATCGCGGTCACGTGATGCGGCGCAATAGATTTGGCATATTCGAGCGCCGCGATCACTCCCCGATGCAATCCTGAAATCGGCACGATCACCTCGTGATGAATCGGACGCAGAGGTCCCAGACCCTCGGTCGAAAGCTGTTGCGCGACGTCGAAATAGTGCCGGTGAATCCGCAGAAACATCAAAACCAGCAACGGCACGAGAACCACGACAATCCAGGCGCCATGAATAAACTTAGTCGCGATAAAGACCATTAAGACGACGAGTGTAGCGACCGCGCCAACGCCATTAATCGCCAGCGACTTTCTCCAGTGCGATCCTTTTTCGAGTTGCGCGACTTCCGCCAAAGACTTCGGCTCGACGCTCATTTTGGTTAAGTGTCGCGGCTCGAGCTTGCCGGTGACATTCAGATCGAACGAGCCCGGCGCGGTAACTTCTTTCGCCCTGGCTTGCAGGTCACTAGCGGTGGCGGCGGCACGCATGGCCTTCAGCGATTGTCCCTCCCGCCACCAATGGACGATCATTCCCGACTGCGACAGCGTGAACGAAAGAAAGACTCCCACTGCGTACAAAGGAATCAGCCGGCTAGTGTCGCCGCGAAAGGCCCAAACCAAGATCGCCGAGAAAACCGCCAGCAGCACGATCCCGTTTGAGAACACCAGGCGGTCGCCCCGATTCGCAAATTGACGCGGCAGAAAACGATCGCGCGCCAGAAGCGATGACAATCGCGGAAAGTCAGCAAACGAAGTGTTGGCCGCGAGCACAAGGATTGCGGCCGTAGTTATTTGCACCAGATAATAGAACCAGCCCAGGTAACCGGTGAAGATAATGCGCCCAAACTGCGATATGACTGTCTCGTGCTCATGCGGATGAATGTGATAGAGGTAGGCCATCACACTGGTCCCGATGAACATGGTTGCCAGCAAGGCGGCCATCCACGTCAGAGTCTTGGCTGCGTTGTCTGATTCTGGCTGCTTGAATGCCGGGATGCCGTTAGATATGGCTTCGATTCCCGTTAACGCGGCGCAACCGTTGGAAAACGCGCCCAGTAACAGAAACAAAGACAAGTACTGCGTGTGGTAACCTTCAGCGATCTTCAGATCGACGTCGTTAGGCGGGGGAACGATTTCGGGATGCAGGTAGACGCGGACCAGACCGTACGCAATCATGAAGAGGAATGACACGATGAAGGCGTAAGTTGGTCCGGCAAATAGGGCTCCAGATTCGCGCACGCCGCGCAAGTTTGCAATCGCGACAAAGGCAATGAAAAAGATACAAAACGCGACGCGATGATTGTCCAGCCATGCCAGCCGAGTGCCTACAAAAGTCGAAGTGATCGCTGCGACTCCGGCCGCGACTGAAACCGACACAGTGAGGATGTAGTCAACCAGGAGTGACGCTGCGGCGATCAACCCGGGCACTGTTCCCAGGTTGTCCTTGGCTACGATGTAGGCGCCGCCGCCGGAAGGGTACGCGTGAACCGTCTGCCGGTAACTGATCGCGACGATAACCAGAAGAGTCGCAATGCCGATCGTGATTGGAACGACGCGCGAGAACGCCTGCGTCTGGCCGACCATGTAGGCCGCGGCCAGGACCAGCAGGATTTGTTCAGTAGCGTATGCGGTTGAAGAGAGTGCGTCGGATGAGAAAACCGCTAACGCGGTTTTCTTGGTTAGTCGCTCGTGTGTTAAGCGTTCTGTTCTGATTGGACTGCCAACCAGCAAACGCTTCAATGAGGCCATTTTTTGGTTGCGGCAGCAAGGTCGCGATCACTTGGGGCGCAAAAAGATGCCACAGCGTGCAGCTTTCCAAAAGCGCCGACTGTGGCGAAGCGCACCTATTGGTGGCCCTGCTGCTTCATTCTGTCTAACGAGCCAACACTCGTTTTTCCGTGCCGTATATTATGCCACTTCTTTCGAAAGTCAATGCCGATAAAGGCGAACTTAGAAATCGGGGGCGAGTCCAATTTCGCCAGAAGTTAGCCCCAAAAAATAAAGCGGGCGGGGCCCTCCCACAAGCCCCACCCTAAGGCCACGTGTCCTCACCCCACGCGACCACTTCGCCCACCGGGGAGGCGGGCGCCGGATGATTATGCACAAGTCACGCGAAAGATGCAACTGAAAGTATTATGTTTTTTCGGTGCATTCTTCGAAGCAAGAACCTAGCCAGAAATGAAGCTTCTTACGAGCCAATCGACTAGACATTTGCGCGTGGCAACACCGACTCAATACTGTGCAATAAGATGATGATCAGGTCGCCATCTGCACCTGCAGTTTTCACTTTCAGGGACACATAATCGTTAGTGACGTCGGCTATCGAGCCTTCGTAAACTCCACCCGACACAGTCTTGATAGTCACTAACTGACCGCGAAAACGAATCAAGAGATTCTCGATGTGCTGATAGTTCATGTGGTGTTTCTCCCCGCTCGCTGGATGCCCTCATTTTTCCCAGGTCACAAAAAACAATCTATAGCCATCTGGATCTTGCAAGCTCACGAATCGGCCGCCCCAACCTTCGTCTCTCGGTTCAGTCACTTCGACTCCATTTGCCGCCAGCTTCTCGTAAAACTCATCGACGTTACTAACTCCAAGAACGAAATGAACGCCGCGGCCACGTTTCAACATGGTCTCGAGCTGTTGCACTAAAGTAATCCGCAAAGAGCCGGCGCCGACACTTGCTATAGGTGGTTCGGCCGCGAGGTTTTGCGATACAATTTCGAATCCAAGCCCCTCCCGATAAAACCGGAGCGACTCTTGAAGATTGTTAACTTCCAGAAACAGCAGGTCGAGGCCGGTCACCATGATTTGTCTTAGCCTTAGATCAAAGTCAGAATCAAATATACTCCGTAGCCGGCGCCGCAAACAGCCGACCAAAAGATGACCTCCTGCGCCGCGCGAAAGCGCCGCGCCGGATGCGAGCGTCTGAGCGACGCGCGCGCACTCGTCATCGCCGAATGCGCCATTAGAACTCCAAACAGGATCACGCCCAGAGCCAGAATTGAGAGCGGCCAAAGAAACCACAGCCCGTTAAAGCGAACCAGCAGCAGCAGCATCAAGCCCAGCAGAAGGCACAAAAGCGCGCTCAGCAACTGGCCATAGATGCCAACCTCGCGGACAGCCGGCTTCACGTAAATTGCAGGTGCGTCGGCCACCGGACGCCGTCGCTGTAAGTCGTACTTACTCCGAGCCTCGTCGTCCTGCAGAACGCGATAGGCTTCGTTGAGCGCCTTCATGTCCTCCTCGTTGCCGCCGCGATCGGGATGCCGCTTCTGCGCGAGTCGCCGGTACAGACTTTCGATCTCCCGCCGTGAAGCGTGCTGACCCGCGCCCAGCACCGAGTAGTAGTCTTTGTTGGAATCGAATTGATCCAAGTGCCTTGCGATTCTAGATTCGTCAACGTGGATTTGCAATTGAGTCGTGCATTGGTATGTGTCAGAAGCCCGACCGTAAGGGAGGGCAACTCATGCGCCAGGGGGCCCTCCCTTACGGTCGGGCTTCTGACACTAGTTTCGCGCGGAGCGAAAAGCTCGCTTGTGATAATCTTGGCTGGACTCAAAGGGCGCGCGTTTTCGATGGACCAGACTTTTAATCCCGGCGATGACCTGATCTTTCAACTCGAAAGTGGCTTTGGCTTGTTGCGCGTGCTCGCCGTAGAACAAGAAGGCCCAGATCGGATCTGGCACCTGATGGCTTACGAAGAATTGTTTCCTGATGTCGAGGCGGCCGAGCGAGCGTTGACCAAACCCGAAAATCTGCACGTCAGAACAGCGCACATGGCATTGACCGACCGCGCGTTCGAGCGCACTCCGGCCGCGCGTCTGGGCAATCGCCCGGTCATGACGGAAGAGCTTGCCGCCTATCAACGCTGGGTTGACGACGGTGGCGACGTCTCAGATCGTTCGGCGCTCCTGATGTTGGGACTGCGGTAAGAACTCGTATGGCAGGTATGGAAATGAAGAGCAGGATTGGAATTCCAGCTATCGCTTTAAGAGCCGCATGTGGTTTGTTTGCAGCTCTCCTATTCATCACGCCGGCCCTGGCGCAACGGCGCGAACGCCTGATCGACACTTGGAAACCTCTGCATTACGACGTCGCAATTACTCTCAACGATCAATTAACCGAGATCGCCAAAGCCCGCACCGAAATCAGCGTCGAAGTCTTGACCGCAAATCTTAACAAGATCGATCTCGATTTTGGCGAGATGGCAGTTGATTCCGTATCAGTGTCGGGACAGCCGGCCCGATTTGAACGAAGCCCAGATTTGCTGAGTGTTACGCTCGCGGGCGCGGCGCAGGCTGGCGAAAAGGTCAGCATCGTCGTTAATTATCACGGCCGGCCTAAGGACGGCCTCATCCTCGCAAGCGATCGCGATAATAAGCCTTCGGCGACTGGCGACAACTGGCCCAACCGCGTGCACCAATGGATTCCCTGCTTCGATCATCCTTCAGCGAAGGCCACGGTGTCGTTTACTGTGACCGCGCCTGCGCGCGATCTGGTTGTTGCCAACGGCAAGTTACTGACGATGACCAGAAACGGCGCCGATCCAACCATCTGGCGATTCGAGGAGACCAAACCAATCCCACCGTACTGCATGGTGATCGCCGTAAGTGAAGGCGCGAAGCTGGACGCTAGTGAAAAGACAGTCACCCCGCTCTCTTATTATGTTCCACAGAGAGATCGCGCATACGCGTCGAAAGGATTCTCTTCGGCTGCGCCGGCGCTGGCGTTCTTTAGCGAAACGATCGCGCCGTATCCCTACGAAAAGCTCGCGCTGATCATCGGCGCGACGCGATTCGGCGGAATGGAAAACTCAAGCGCCATCGTTTTCACCAGCACGCTCTTCGACTCGCGCGGCACCGAGAAGATGAGCAAGCGGTTCGGTATTCCGGCTCGCACCGAAGACGTCGTCGCGCACGAAATCGCTCATCAATGGTTCGGTGATTCCGTCACCGAATCAACCTGGGCCGATCTGTGGCTGAGCGAAGGTTTCGCTACTTACTTCGCCGGACTATTCATAGAAAAGTATGACGGCCAGGATGCGTTTCGCGATTACCTGCGCAACGCGGCTGAACGCTACTTTGCCTACGAGAAGCAGCGCAACACGCCTATTCACGACACCGAAACCCAGGACCTGATGCGTTTGCTGAACGAGAATAATTACCAAAAGGGCGCGTGGGTGCTGCACATGCTGCGCAAGCGCCTCGGTGACGAAGTGTTCTTTCGGGGTTTGCGCGACTACTACAACGCGCACGCGCAGGCGAATGCAACCACGGAAGACCTGCGCGACGCATTGGAGAAAGCGTCAGGACAAAATCTCAAAGAGTTCTTTGCTCGCTGGGTGTACGGTACTGGTCATCCGATTTACGATTTGGCGTCGTTCGATGAAGAGCGGTCTACCAGGAGATTTCTGATAATTGACCTGAAACAAACGCAGGCCGGCGACGCTTTTCTTGATCCTGTGCCAATTGAAATTACCACCGACGGGGTGAAGAAAATTGTAACCATTCAGCCCGCAAGCAAGACCGCGTCGGTGCGCATCTCTATTGAAAGGGCGCCATCCTCTATTCAGATCGATCCTGACGGAACACTCTTAAAGGAGATCGTCGACAAGCGGTAACTCCGTGTCGGTGACTCTTGCCCTGGCCCATAAAATTTTCTAAGGCCCTATTCTCCTCCACCTCCTCCTCTCCTCCTCTCCATCCCTATGATCGCAGGGTTGCTGAACTGGCCATGCGCCTTTACCGTGACCGTGCACGCGCCGGGGGCCAGAGTATCTGGTAACCTGAAAGTTACTTGGGCAAAATCGGTGTTTGGTGCCAGGCGCACGTCTTCTGCGGCCACATCGTAGCTTTGGTTGTTACTACCGATTAGATTAACCACAACCGAAGAAGATGTTTCGCCCAGGTTTAGTCGCAGGTTCGCAACAAAAATAATCACTCTCGTATTTCGATCGGGTCCAAAACTTAACCAGTTGGCGACACTTTGGACCGGAAAGGGATCTCTGAGCAATAGCAATGAATCAAGCGCTGCCGCCTGATTAGGACCGGGGCCTGATGTGTCCAGGATTAGTTGAGGCGGGAAGGGCGAGATCGTGTCGTTATCTACAATCGTCAGTGTGGCAATATTTGGACTACCAAGAAATGCGCCGCCAGTCGGGTTGCTCAAACTCAGCCCGATGGTTTCATTACCTTCAACATAGACATCATCGACGATAGGAAGATAGAACGTCTTGAAGGTTTCACCCGCTCCGAAATGAAGAGTTCCCGACGACGAGAGGTAATCAGCGGGGCTATTTGCTGTTCCATCACTCGTCCCATAATCGACGGTCGCAGGCGCCGAAGTGCTACCCAAACGCGTAACAGTTATCAAGGCGCTTCCTCCACTCTCTGCCACATTTGAAGTCGCCGAGTTGAATTGAAAGCTACTCGCGCTCGGCCCAGATTGAAACTGGCCGCGAATCTCGCCGTTCAGAGAGTTGCTGCTGTGAACGTTGATGTACAACTGTCCATTCTTCAGGTTTTGCACATCGGTCGCCGAAGGCGAGATCAGGAAGTCGGAAAAATTGCCGTTCGGCAGTGGAAACAGAATGTTCCCTGCTACGCCCGGCGCGGCCGGGCCATGAATGTGCGCGTTGGTTTGAGCACTCGTCAGGCCGCTAAAGTTCAGGGAGACGCGCGCCGTTGTTTCATCAGGACTAAGCAGCAACGTCGCGGTGCCGGTCGCGGTCGAATTATTCGGCGGCGTCTCCTGCGCGCCATTCAGATTAGCAACAAAAAGAGTCGGTTGTTTCCCGGAGATTTCGTAAACCGCGCTGTTTGTGTTCGACACGATATACAAATCGCCGTTCGGCCCGGTCTCAATGTCAGTCGTGATGCCAAAGTCGCGCCCAATCAGCAGGCTCTCGCTTTCAGTAATATCGAACTTATCAAGATTGTCAGCCACCAGATCGTTGAGCCGCGAATCGGTGAAGGCAAAGTGCAGGCGATCCGGTGTCAGCTTGAAGCGAAACAGAAAGCCGCCTACCAGAAACGTCCGCGCTGCGCCGACAAACATGTCGCCTTCGAACTGAGGACCGAGTCCTCTGCCCTGAACAAAGCCGAGGGGTGATGCGGGGATTGCATACTTCCAACTGAATTCAGGATCGTTGTAATGCGCGCCGGGCAACATGTAGAGGCGCGCGAGCGCCGCCGCCGGAGTATCTGCGATCTGAGAAGGTGGCCAGCGCACCTGCTGCAAGTCGCCGTTGCCGTACGTCGTCTCGATCTGCTTATACTGAGCGACGCGACTGACTGGTCCCATGATTTGCACCCAACCGTTGTTGGAGCCCGCCGTGATGCGATTCACCTCGTCAAATGCATCGTCACCGTTTTCCTCGTCCCAAAGATTGCCGGAAAGCGGATCGAACGCCACGCCGAAGCTGTTGCGCACGCCGTAAGCGTAAAGCTTCTTGATGTTGGCAGCGGCTTCGCCGGTCAGGGGTGTCGAAGCATTGAAGAAAGGATTGTCCGCCGGCGTCGAACCGTCATCGTTGAGCCGCAGGATAAAACCCGTCAGGTGGTTGTTATCCGGCTCTGGCCCGCCAAACTGATCGTCTGGCACCGGGCCGAGCTGATTGTTCTGTAACAAACCGCGGCGCCCGTTATCACCCATCAGAATGTAGAGCTTGCCGTCCGGACCAAAACGCAGCACGCCGCCGTTGTGATTCCCGCGCAAGGGCTGATTGGCGTCGGCTTGATAAGCATGTAGACGTATCAGATTGCGATCGAACGTCAGCGTCGAGCCGTTCCAGATGTAACGATCGACGCGATTACCAAGAAGCGCGACGTCAGCGAGAGTCGTGGAATCGACTCCGGTGCTGCTTTCAGTCCAATACAAATAGACGTAACCGTTGATCAGGAAGTTTGGATGTAGAGCGATCCCCAGCAGGCCGCGCTCAGAAGCGCTGTTCACCGCGAGATCGAGCACTGTGCTTTGTACTGCGCCGTTTGTGACCCGCTGAACTTTGCCGGTGTTTTTCTCGAGCACAAAGAAATCGTTGTTGCCGATAAAGGCCATGCTCGTCGGCTGAGACAAACCGGTCACGACTGTCTTCACCGAAAGATTTGGATCAAGCATCGAGGGGCCGCTGGCGGGCGCATTAACGGTCGTTTGAATTGTGGTCGAGTTATCGCTCGTGTCCGGATCACTTTCCGTGGCCACGACGCTCGCGGTGTTAGTCAACTGGCCCGGCGTCTGTGGCTTGATGGTGATGTTTACGATTGCGACCGCACCGTTCGCGATTGAACCCAGGTTACATGCAATCGTGGGTGGCCCGCTGCACGTACCCTGGGTTGGTATCGCGGAAACAAAAGCTGGACCTTCCGCCAACTGATCCGTTACGGCTACATTGGTCGCTGGTGAAGGACCATTGTTGGTCACGACAAGGCGGAAAGTGAGATTGGCAAGAGACGTCGCCGGATTCGGGGAGGCGGTCTTAGTAATCGCGAGGTTGGCGCTCGCCGTTCCCGAAACAAAAAGTTGGGCCGTGCCGGCGTGCTGTAGGTTCCCGCTTGTCGTATTGATGTTCAGTGCATAAGTTCCCGGCGGCGTTGCCGCGGTGGTAGTCACAGTCAGCGTCGACGACTTCGCCGAAGCGTCAGTGATGACGATGGTAGTGGGATTGAAACTCGCGGACGAATCGTTTGAGAAGCCGGATGCGCCCAGCGAAATCGTGCCGGTGAAACCTCCCGTTGGAGTAGCGGTGACCGTGTAAGTCGCCGCGCCTCCGGGCAACACGGTACGCGAGCCCGGTGAAATCGAGATCGAGTAGTCCGCCGCGGGCGCCGCGTCGGAAATCTTGACGACAAAAACATCCTGGCCTCCGGCGCTGGCCGGTTGCAATGGCGTCGCCGTGGAAAAATTTGTTGACGATGTAAAGCCGGTGATGTACGCGTTGCTGGATGCGTCGAGCGCGATCGGATTCGTCGCAGTACCCGAGGTCGTATTGCTCTCGTTCGCACTGCCGCCGAGGTAGGTCGAGTAGAGAAACGCGCTGCCAGCGGAATTCAACTTTGCTACAAAGGCATCAAACCCTCCGCCATTAGAAATCTGCAATGGCGCGGCGGTGGGAAAATTTGTCGACGACGTAAAACCGGTGACGTAGGCCTCGCCGGACGAGTTGACCTTGATGCCGGTGCCGCGATCGTCGCCGGTCCCTCCCAAATACGTCGTGTAGATCTTTGTTCCCGTGCTTGAGATCTTGGCAATGAAGGCGTCAAACGATCCGCCGAACGCGGGTTGGGCTGGATTTAGTAGCGGGAAGTTGTTCGAAGAGGTTTGGCCGGTAACGTAGATATTATTTCCGCCATTGTCGATGGCGATCCCGTACGCCTTGTCATCTCCAATCCCGCCGAGATATGTTGAGAACACCACTGAAGCGGCCCCGCTCGCATTAGTGTCGATTCTTGCGATGAACGCGTCGAAGCTCCCCCCAGAGAAGCCCTGAAATGCATTCTGGGTGGGAAAGTCGGGCGAACCGCTGTAGCCGGCGACATAGGCGTTGCCCGAGGAGTCGACAGCGACGCCGCTGCCGCGATCGGTGCTCCCGCCACCGAGGAGCGTCGAGTAAAGCACGGCGCTGCCTGAGGAGTTCAACTTTGTGAGGTAAGCGTCGGTATCGCCGGCACGGGACGACTGAAACGCAGTCGCTGTTACCGGAAACCCGTTCGAACGCGTGCCGCCGGTGATGTATGCGTTGCCACTGGAATCAACCGCGACTCCCTCAGTCGAGTCGTTATCCTCGCCGCCAATAAACGTGGAATAAACCAAAGCATTGCCTTGCGGATTCAGCTTGAACAGCACACCATCAAAGTCGCCGCCACGATAAGTTGTCGCCAGCGCGCCGGCCGTGGTAGGAAAATCTGTCGAGGTATTGCCCACGCGCCCAACCACGTATGCATTGCCGCTGCCGTCTATGGCAATGCCATCAGCACGATCGAGACCGCTGCCGCCGATGTAAGTCGAGTACACGATGTTGCCGCCGGTTGAATCGATCTTCGTCACAAAGATGTCACTCAAGCCGGCACTATTTGGAAACGCCGGCCCGTGCGTCGGAAAATTGGAGGAGCTGGTAGTGCCCGCGATGTAGACGTTGTTACTGCCGTCAATCGCGATGCTGCTGCCGAGGTCGTCGCTGCTGCCGCCCAGATAGGTCGAATAGACCAACGTTGGATCGATTACGAGCGGTCGCGTCCGGTCATACTCGCCAACTTCGAAACCGGCCTCCCGGTTTCCAAGGAGCACGTAATGTCCTTCGATCAGGTGGTGCTGGCCGTTGATTTCCTGATACACGATCGGCTTTCGCTCGAACAATTCAGTTTTTCCGGACTGCAATACCAGGTCGCCATTCTGAGAAAGCGACGGCCGTACCTGAGAGTCGAAGGCCAGACGAATCACCTGAGGATCAGCTCCCGGCGCCAGTTCGAAGTCGTACTCGAGGTCCCGACGATTACCGTAGTACGTAAGACTTATCCCCGGATAGATTCCTTCGTACACCACGCTTCGGAAGGTGGGAACGTTCAGTTGCCACTTCGCTGGATCGTTACCGTGGAGATTGTTTCGATAGCCTGGCAGTTGGTCCAGTCCCTTCACGTTTGCTCTGGGATTGGCTCCCCGAAATTGGAGCGTGAAGGGATCCCGGAAATCTCTCAGCCGCAGGATCGCTCCGGTCGCAGTAAGCGACAGTTCGGATCCGTTCTCGCGTGAGAAGAACCTAACGCGTGAATCCGTCTGGCCCCTATTGACCTCAAAGGCCAACGGAAGTCTCGCCGTCAATTCTTCGAATTTGACTTGGTCTTGAGAGCTGAATTTCGCCGGCGAGATCGCGGCACTGCCTGGCCCAGTCGGTCTCCTTGGCTCCTTCTCCGACCCCGAAACGAAGTTCAGACTTCTCTGCTGTATTGAAACCAGAGCCAGGCCGGCAATTACGAAAGCTAGAGCCGCCGTCAATAACTTGGGACCGTGAGTCTTGGGCGACCGGCTCATCATTTCATCTCAGATCCAAATGGTAATCGACAACGAGGTTAACTGATAATATCGAAAAAGGGTCGAGGATGATTGAGCACGATTCACTGTGCTCAACCAGGCTCGACCCTTCATACATTCAGTTTCCCTAGTCCTTCTCGCTTGCTCGCTCAATCAAGAAAGAAAGCCGAGATTTTGGGTTGGAAATTTGCTCAAGTTAGGAAACACTTTCGGTATGTCGCTCGGCGCGAGACCATACCAGGCCGAAAGCGTGGCCGCATATTGTTCGATAGAGGTGGTCGGAATCCAGCGACCGCGATTGCCGCCATCATCGTTGGGGCTATTTAGCGCCAACGTCGGGTAAGTTCCATAGAAAGTACCGCCCAACACCGAGCCGCCCAGAATCAGCGCGTGGCTACCCCAGGCATGGTCCGAGCCGACGGTCCCCGACCCAGTGCCGGAAGGTTGGAACGTGCGGCCAAAATCGGAAATCGTGAACTGAGTCACACTGTTGCTGTTTCCCTGCGCAACCATTTCATCGAAAAATGCCCTCATTGCCTGGCTCAGTTGCGTAAGCAGGTTACCCTGCCCTCCGGCGCCGTTGGGAACAGTCGGGTTCGCCGAGGTCTCGTTTGTATGCGTATCGAATCCGCCAAGCGAACAGAAGAATATCTGGCGCTTAAAGCCAAGTCCCCCATTTGCCACCGTCTTGCTGCCAAGGCTGACGAGCTTGGCAACTTGCCTTAATTGGTTTGCGATACCCGTGTTAAAACCCGGGACGTTAGATGCCGGGAATGAAGTCAGCACGGGATCCGGCTGATTCAGAATCGCGTCAGCGTTTAGCGCCTGGTTGCTGGTGTCGCTGGCGCCCTTGATCAGAGCTGCATCGGTATCGAATCCGAGCAGTTGCCTGTAGCTGCTTCCCGCCGTAAATGGATTTGCCGACGCCGGTCCGTCGTTAAGCCAGTTCAAATTCAAAACGCTCGCCAGCGTTCCCGTTCCGATTGCCAGTTGCCGGCTGGTAACGCCGGTCACGAAAAGACTCGTGCCGGCGACTGAGATGCTCATCGGCAATGGCACGACGCCGTTCAGGCCGCCGGTTAGATCGGAAACGCGGCCTCCCCAGCCGGTCTGGCCCACCTGATTTGAAATCGACGTCATCTGTTGCGCGACCTGATCAGAATGCGAAAAGAGTTGATAAGGTCGAAAGGCCCCATTAACGTTGCTCTGGTATTGGGCTTTGGTGGTGGGCTGCAAGAGCGAGCCGAAGTTACAAAGAACCGCCAGCTTGTTCTGACTCCATGGCCCCAAAAGTCCGGGCGCCACGCCTACCGGATTGGCAACTTCAGGCGATAAGTTAGGATGCAAACCGAACTGGCGACTTGCCGCGTTGATCGGTATGAAGGTCGCCTGCGGCAGGCCCAAGTTGGGTGGCGTGCCGGGATTACCGGACTCACCTCGAACCGCCGCGTAAGCACTAAATTCCGTGTCGAGCGGCACGACCATGTTGTTGCAATCGGTACCGCCGCTGAGGAATATGCAAATCAGCGCTTTGTAATCCGAAGCCTGCTGCGGCACCATCGCGTTCACGAGACCAAATCGATTCAGGCTGGACACGAATGCTGCGGCCGTGAGCCCGCAGGCAGAGTCTCTCAAAAAATTTCTGCGTGATTGTTTCATCTCTCTTACCTCTCCACCTGAAATTGCGATGACGTCGCAACAAGATAAATTGCCGTTCGCGTCCGCCCGGCAGGATCGCCACTGCTTATTGCTGTGACAGCGTTGATAATGCTCGTCCGCATGGACGACGACATCGTGCCGTGCATCATGTTCGTGTTCAGCATGTCGACGAGTTGGCAGCTTCCACCTCCCGTGCAACCCGCCGCCACAGCCTGATAGGAAGCATAATCAGCCTTCGTGCCCAACGGGCGGTTCGGCAGGCTGGGGGCAATTCCGTTACCGACCCCGGCGCCGTTGTTTCTGATAAACAACGTGTGGACAAAATTAGCCCGCTGGTAAGTACTCGACGTGTCCAGGATGCCGAACTCTGGAGCGATTAGATTCGTGCCTGGCAGGCCAAAGCCCGCCGGAAAGTAGCTGAATACTGTCGGTGGATTGAACACATCCTGGCCCAGCGGAGTCGTAAAGCTGCCGGCGCCCGATACGTTGGTCACCAGCACGCCGTCACTGGTCGCATTGAACATGCGGAGCAAATTAGTCATGAGCAGAACCGGCTCGCGCAAATGACCGTAGTTGGGATCCGTCTTCACGTCGCCGCGAGCTTCGGGGTCAAGCAGGATCGAGGCGATCACCGTTTGCATTTGAACCGGGTTGGCCCGGTTGCTATTAAAAGCCGCGGCACAGCGACCAACGTATGCCGGGCTCGGATTGCTGGTTACCATCTCGTGAATGAGTTGAGTGCAGACATACGGCGCCGTGTTCTGATGGTTGAACAAATTGTCCATCGCCGCGTCTAGTTCGGCGTTCTTGTAAGCCGCCATGTTGGCGGCGTTGCCGGTGCAATTTGCGCACGCCGGCAATTGCTGGCCGTTGAGCAGTGTCTTGGCGCCGATATCGAAAACCCCGTTGGCGCCATTGTTATTGCTGAATGACATCGGTGAAATGTAGTCCGGCACACTGAAGACAACCCCATTGATTGTTACGTTCTTACTTGCAATGGTCCAACCCGTAAACACGCGCGCGAAGTTCGTGATTTCAGTCTGCGCATAGGTAGGAACCCGATTCCCATTGACATCGAGGACAGGCGTACCGTCCTGATTCAGCACATCCGTGCCGACCGAGAACAGCTGCATGATTTCGCGCGCGTAATTCTCGTTCGGCGCCACTCTTGAATTGCCGGCCATGTCCAGATAATGGCCCATACCGGGATTCAGAGTGACATCCTTTAGCAACTGCCGGAAGTTACCGAATGCGTTTTTATCGATCGCTTGCAGGTAGGGCGCATACCAACTCGCCTCATTATTGTTCATGTCCCGTCCCGCCACGACGATAAACTTATGGAGCGCAAACGCAACGCGTTGACGCAACTGATCGTTTTGCGTCAGAGCATTCGTCACGAACTGCTTGTGGAGTTGATAAAGGGTGTAGTTATCTCTTACGCAGGTCGTATCGCAGACGGGCGGAGTCGGCTGATTGACGGGATACAGCGGCATGGCCGGATAGTCCGATGACAAAGGCGGAGTTGCTGAACCGTCAACGAACTGTGGCGGCGTGTTGAACTGCTCGTTCAAGTAAGTCTGCATGCCCACGTTGCGCAGGTGGGTTAGATCCGCATCAGTTGGCCCCCACGTAGTTTGTTCCAGAAACCTGATTCCATCGGGCCCGGCCGCTGCTGCCGGCGCGCCAACGATGGCTTGATACGCGGCCAATGTCAGTGGCGTCGCCGGAGTAGGTGGCGTTTGCGGCGCCGGTGTGCCACATTGGGGTTGACCGCACGTATCATCTGCCGGTCCGCCGCCAATTTGACCAATCGCAACGCGCACACGGTTGCTGCCCATTCCATGGAGGTTCAAGCGGATAAGCACGTCGCCCAGATTGCCCGTCATCAAGTCATTCAGTCGCATTACGACCATGTAGATGCCTTCGAAGCTCGGCACCGTACCGACGTATTCAACCTTTAGGGGATAGTGCACATGCGCAGCGTCTTCTGCGTCAGCCGTCAAAGAGTTCTGTGTTTCTCCGGCCAGCAGATCGAGATTCATGACAAACAGCGTGATGCGCGTCCGCGGATCGCTGGGACTAAAGTTGGTCTCGGCCGAAAGCGAGAAAGGCTCGGATGTCATCGACACTGATTCGAGCGCGATGGCTCGAGTCGAAGCCGCCGAGACGCTGATCAACGTAGGAGTGATGCTTGTCGCTGCCGATACCGGCGCCAAAGCACCGCTCAAGATGATCACCAGGCCTGCGACCACGAAGGCCACCAAGCGCTTGCTTGAAGCAAGAGCACGATTTTTCATAGGAATCTGCTTTCTCTGTCAAAGACGACAACAAACGAACCGACATGAGGCTAGCAAATAGAAACTTTTGGTGGAGGGGCCACCCGGGGGGATTTATCCTGGTTCAATTCAATATAGCACGGCCGGCAGACGTGCGGTCAACAGATTTTTAGACGATGGCTACAGGAAATTGGACGAACCTTTTTGACCGACGGACGCTAATCCCCTGCTTCCTGTTCGTCTTTAGGAAAGCTTGGAGCTAGTGCGAATGAGTTCGTAAAAACCGGCGGCTGCGCCCAGGACCAAGCCCGTTACCAGCAGCCACGGCCGCGTTCCCAACCAGCGATCCAGCAGCCAACCCACGCCCAACCCCGCGATGACCGCGGCGAACAGCGAGAAGGCCGCGGCATAGGCGAGGCCGGACTTGCGATTGATTTCTTCTTTGTCATCATCTCGTGACACGGCGTTTCGGCTCGAAGGTGATTCTGTCGTAAACATCGCTAAGTTTGAGTGTACATTCGATCGAAGCAAGCCTGACGGCGCTATCGACATTCAGATACTCGATCAGCAACCACTGTTCGTTTGGTTGTCTGATGTATTGCTCTAAACGAATTTCGTCCTGGGCCACCAGCAAGTGTTCCGCAAGAGAATCAATCGTGCGATAGTACGAAGTCTTCGCGATGCGGTCATAGCGTTCGGTGGATGGTGATAGGACTTCGATGAGCATCGTCGGGTTTAGTAAAGTGTCAACTTCTGCATCTTCGAACTCCGGCTCGCCGCAAACGACAACTACGTCCGGATACGTGTACAGGCCAGTCGCGCGCACCTTTACGCGCATGTCGCTGACATATGCCCGGCACGGCCGGTCTTTTAACTGTTGTCTAAGTTCACCAAATATGTTGCCAGCAATCAGATTATGCGTTTCACTGGCGCCACCCATCGCGAATATCTCGCCATTCAGGTATTCACTCTTGTACTCAGCTTGACGCTCGAGTCGTAAGTACTCTTCAGGATTGACGTAAGTTAGGATTCGTTGAGACATCGCGCTCTTTGCTACTTAGTCTACCACGATTCGCGCAATAGATAATTCTTTGGCCCTTCGACAAGGAGCGATCGCCGCGAATGCCGCATTGAGTCGTGTATGAAGCAGACGTGCGTGCACCAGCAAGCCTTGCCGCCGTCGATCGCGCTAAGTTCGACTTGCCGCTCATGTGCCGCCCAGAGCGCGCCGAAATCAAAATCGTAGTCCTTCAATGTCGCAAACTTCTCCCGCAACTCGCAGGCGCGCACGTCGCCGTTGTAATCGATGACCGCGATCGTCTCTCCCGCCGTACAGGGAAACGGCCACGGCGTCGAAGCGTCAAAGTTTGCGTGCTGGGTTCGATAGTGCGTCGTGATCGTGCCTACGTACGCGACATTTTTGGCGAAGCGCTTCAACGCGTCGTCATCAGCGAACATCCGATCACCGTATCGTTTGGTCAATTGTGAAACGAACGCGTACATCTCCGGCAAGACTTCCGCCGGCACCTGCTTGATTTCATCTCCGACCAGCGTTTTGCCGCGCACGATGTTGAAATAGTGACCATCAAGACGAAAGGCGTTCCACATGAACTCGGCCAGCTTTTCGATCTCGCCATAGTTATCGGCGCAGACGACTGTATTGACGTTCAGCCGGAAGCGATCCCGGTACTTCTCTTTCAATGGATAAAGCGCTTCGATGCAATCCAGCGTTTTCTCCCAATGCCCGGGCACGCCCCGAATGCGATCGTGGGTCGCGCCATGACCATCAAGCGCGATGTTCAAATACAGATCGAGTGACGGATGCGAACCCAGAGCGTGGTCAACAATCTCTGTGACGCGCGTCTTAACTAAGCCGTTGGTCGGAATAATCAACCGGCGCACTCCGTTGTTGCGAATGAATGTGTCGATGATCTCCGTCGCGTCGTGACGCAGCGTCGGCTCACCCCCGGAAAGCCAGAGGTCGGTAATCGCCGGCATCGTCTCTGAGACCTTCGCGATTTGTGCGAACGTCAAATCACCCGGCTGATTCAACTCTGCATGATAGAAACAGGTGCGACAAAATGAATTGCAGCGCGAGGTAACAAACAGGATCACCGTGCCGAGACGCTTTTCACGATTGGTCGAACGCAGCAGTTGGATAAGTTGGACGGCTTTATTCGGCATGGCACTAGGTCTGTGTCAGAACCGCGTCTAGCGGTAGCGACCGGATCCTACGCTCAACTCGATTCTATGATCCGGTCGCTACCGCTCCCGGTTCTGTAACTCGCGGCGAATGATGACAGTTTCAGTTGGCGATTTCAATTCATAGGTGATCCCGCGCCAGGTGATGCGGCGCGAAATCGCCGCCAGCGCATTGCAAAGAAAAAGCAGCGAAGCCAACGGCCAGAGTGTGAGATGAGCCAGGGTCGTCGTGCCAGAATGAAGCCCCCGATCCGCTATCACTAAACGAACTGCTCGCAGACGCAGATATGACTTCATCACTCCCAGCGCGAAAATTACCAGCAAGAGTATCAGCGGCGTTGCGAACGACAGGCCCATCAGGGCGCGCGAGACAACCAGCGCAATCCCTCCGAAAAACCCGAGCACAAAAAGCAAGCTGCCGGTAAGCACTGCCTTCCAGAGGTGAGGGGCGTAAGCGCGCGTAATCCGCAACTGCCGCGTGGTGAATTCAATCAACTCGTGGAAACTGCAGTTTTCAAACGAAGGCGTCAGACATTGCGATACAAACTTGATCGGCAGCGCTGCCTCGTGAAGCACGCGAGTCAGCGTGAAATCGTCTGACACGGTGCCACGCCAGTGCTCGGCGACTTTGAATCGCTCAAATGTTTCGCGCCGAATGGCAGTGGAGCCGCCCCAACAGAAATTCTTGCCGCTTTGCGCGCCCAGCGCCGAAGCAATCGAAGCATTCCAAACCGATCGCAGATGAGCAGCTGTGCCGCCGCGCGCGACAAACCAGCGATAACCCGTCGCCGCGCCAATGCTTTCGTCGCTCAATGGCGCGACTAATGATCGCAGCCAATGCGGGGATGGCCGAGCATCCGTGTCGACGAAGGCAAAGACTGCGCTTTGCGGATCAGCTTCACCGGCCGCGACGCGCAGGTTGTGAACCTTCTGCCCGCTGTCGCTCGCTGCTCCGGCGATTACGACGCGAACTGATGGGCTGTTCTGTTTCTCGAATGACCGGCACGCTTCCGCAACGACGGCGAGCGCGGGATCGTCGGCGCGATCACTGACCACAATTATTTCGAACGCCGGATAATCTTGCGCAAAGATCGCCGCGAAGTTTTCTCTCAGCCCGTCGTCCACGCCGCGACAAGGAACGAAGACGGTGACAAATGGCGTGAACTCTGGATATCCCCGCGTCAGTTCCGCTTGCAGATGGCGCGCAAAGCGCAAACCGCCCCGCAGAGAACTCAGGCCGAGCCAGATGACGATTGCCGCGAGGAAGTAGAAAAGAAGGAGGAGGGCCAACGAAAACAATTTAGTCTCCGTTAGCCGGCACGGCCTTGCCGCCAGTAATTCTTACGTCCTTACGTTGGTACACGGCCGCGTTCTTTAGTTTCGTTGCGGCGCCTTGCAGACCGAACGTGTGTGTTCTACCACCGCCGCTAGTCCCTGCCGTGCTCGCCTCGTATTTCCAGTCTTCTTTCGTCAGAAAGACGACGTCCACTCGCCAAATGATGACCGGCTTGTTGGCCTCCAGGGACATTGTGGGATCAACAAGGTATCGCCAAACTATGTACCAACCGGAATGGTCGTAGTGGGATTGCAAGGCCCACGGACGTTTGCTCCCCTTTGACTCCAGCGAGACCAACGGTGAAGGATTTGGTCCGCTACCCTTCTTTCTCAAGTCTGGAAAGCGCTGCTGGGCGAGGTCCTGATGACGATGCTTCTCGTAAACACTCGTTGCATCGAGTGCCTTGGCACCATAAATGCTGACCAGGGCGCTGAACACGTTTGCTTGTTCAAGGTAGATCTCGACCAGATCAGCTAGTTCCTTTTCGATGTAGTCTATTGCCTTCTGAATAGCGGTCGTGGTCAAACCGGATGGGAGTGGAACCTTGCGGTTGAAGTCCTCTTTTCGAGCCATGAATTGTTTTCTCTCAGACTTCCAGTTCGGCCAGTAGAGGAATCGCGGATTTTGCAATAGAGAAATATTCAGCTCTTACTTCAAGCCCTACGCTTTTTGATCCGCAAGCGGTTGCGGCAGCGATCGTAGAGCCGGAACCCATGAAAGGATCCAGAATCGTGCCTTCGCCAAGTGGAAGGGCGGCGCGCACAATTTGCCTGAGAAAGTTCTGTGGTTTCAAAGAGGGATGAGGGGCAATCTCTCTTTCGCGGCCTCTCGCCGGTGAAGAGGTGATAAGATCTTTAAAAGGTTCTGAGGCCGAAATACGTCGCAAGCCGCCAGTTTTCCATTTTCGCAGGTTGTCCTGGACCCTTCCTTCACAAGGCTTGCGAAACAGTCCCCATGGTTCCCAGCACGATTTCGGCATAACAGTCACATCGGAAAACTCATCGTGAGCATTCTTAGGTCGATCTCCGCCGCGCAACGTATAAACGGTTCGGATTATTTCTCCCCTCTTCTCAAAACCATTCTTCATAAAACTCTCGTAAATCAAGTGCGAAATCAGCGGATTGGTTGCGATGAAGACATGACCGCCGGGCACGAGAACGCATTTCAACAACGACGCCAACCGATAGGAAAAATCACGCAAGGATTTTTGATCACTCTCAGTTAGCACGGTAAACCGAGGTAGAGGCATGCGCTTGCTGCCATCAAAGGAAGGCGGGAGACGCCAGATGCCTCCCTTCCCGTTCTTAAGTTTGGCTAGCTCCTTGTCCGAATACTCCACGAGACCGTAAGGCGGATCAGTGACGACTGCTTCAATCGAATTCATCGGAGCGATCTTGAGCCAATCGAAGGCGTCGGTGTTATGGATTTCGTAAAGGCGACCAGCCTTCGTGGCAGGCGAAGTCGGGAGTTTACGGGGTTCCGGCCGATTCGCCAGGGCTTTCTGGGGCTGCATTCTTTTCCTCCGCTAAAGCGAGGATGATAACTTACAAGATGACTTCTTCAAAACACCGAAGTCAGGGATGGTGGCGCAATTAGATCAGTCATCCTCCGGTGGTCACGCTCGACAATCGTGGACAACTTTTTCCACGGCGCTACGAAATGTCGATCGATTAAGCGCAGGGTATCGGTATACTTGATCCTCTATAGCGTAAAACAGTTCGAGTAAACGCTGCGGCTCGACCAGACCAGACGTGAGCATGCGATTGACGTCTTTGAGGTCAATCTCGTGGCCGCGCTCGATTTTCGCGAGCGCTTGCGCGTAGAAGTCGTAATGATAAAAGGACAGCTTGCCTTCCTGCTGAATGAAGCGGCTGCGATCCTGCCATCCCGGCAGTTCGGGAATGAAATCGTCGGGCGAAGCAAGTTCGATATTCAGATGAAGCCGTTCTTTCAATGCTGGCAGACTTCTCAGAATCTCGTCGCTTTCAGGAATGATTTTCAGATCGACGTCGATCGTAGAAGTACGCCAACCGAGCAACACGGCGGTGGCGCCTCCCACCACAAAGACGCGACTCGGCGTCTTTGCAGCGGCGGCGAGCGCCTTCATGAATTCTTGCAGGATGGCTGCGGTTACGGGCTGACGCATTCGGCTGCTCGTTCGAAACTTACCAGTCTGCGAATGAAAGCATTGTAACGCGAATGCGCGGAATCAGAGTCATCTCTGGCCAGCAATTCATAGAGGCGATGCTCAGGATTTTCCGGCAGAGAGTAAGTTT